>Ga0209061_1000845_pt1 | contig 63100 bp, 55 predicted proteins | sample Coa_R1_10_FD_187157 | JGI IMG/M metagenome (GOLD analysis project Ga0209061, IMG submission 187157) | Surface soil microbial communities from Centralia Pennsylvania, which are recovering from an underground coalmine fire - Coalmine... | ecosystem: Environmental > Terrestrial > Soil >... | reverse complement strand
ATGAAGGTATCCCAGGCGGGCTGGCGAATATCGAGCGAGTCGAGCAGGCGAGAAAACTTGCTGCGGTCCTCCGCCTGGTCGATATGCGCGGCGCTCGTTCCCAGGATGCGTACGCCATAGTTATGCAAAGCTCTGGCGCGATTGTTGGGAGTTTGCCCACCAACCGAGACAATCACACCGTAGGGCGACTCGAATTCGCAGATATCGGCAATGCGCTCAAAGGTGAGTTCCTCAAAGTACAGGCGGTCGGATATATCGTAGTCCGTCGAGACCGTTTCTGGATTGCAGTTGATCACGATGGAACGTTTGCCATACTTTTTCAGCGCCTCGACGGTACTGACGCTTGTCCAGTCGAATTCAACCGATGAGCCGATACGATAGGGGCCTGAGCCAAGCACGATGATCCCTTCGTCGCCTAGCGGTGCTGCGTCATGATGCTGCCCATTGTAGGTCATGTAGAGATAGTTGGTTTCCGAGGGATATTCGGCGGCAAGCGTATCAATCTGAAAAATGGATGGAGTGATGCCAAGCTGTTTGCGCAAGGCGCGAATTTCAAGGCCGGTTTTGCCTACAAGCTCTCCGATGCGCTTATCTGAGATGCCCAGTTGCTTCATTTCTAGGAGTCGAACAGCAGAGAGGTCCTGGCTAATACGCAAAGCCTGCTCGATGTCCACGATATGCTGGATGCGCTCCAAAAACCAGGGGTCGATGCCGGTGATAGCGGCGATTTCTGAGACGGAGATGCCGTTGCACATCGCCAGCGCCAGGGCGAACATGCGCCTGGGAGTAGGGATGTAGAGATATTTCGTCAGGATATCATCTATTGTGCTATCAGCGGAAGAAAAGACTTTGTCGCTTGTCGCGCCTTCAAAGTCGAGGTCCAGCATGCGAATGGCTTTCTGGTAGGCCTCTTCAAATGTCCTGCCAATGCCCATTACCTCGCCGACGGACTTCATGCCCGTGCCGATGGTTTCGTCCACGCCCTTAAATTTGGAGAGGTCCCAGCGTGGTATCTTCACCACCACGTAGTCCAGGCTCGGCTCAAAACAGGCCTGAGTGACGCCTGTGACGCGATTGGTGAGTTCTGTCAGCCCGTAGCCGAGGGCGAGTTTGGCCGCGACATATGCCAGTGGATAGCCGGTCGCCTTGCTCGCCAGGGCGGAGCTGCGCGAGAGGCGGGCATTGACTTCGATCACATAGTACGCGGATGTTCGCGGGTCAAGCGCGAATTGCACATTGCACTCGCCGACGATGCCCAGGCTTTTCACGATGCTGATGGAAGCGGAGCGGAGCATGTGATATTCACTGTTGGTCAGCGTCTGGCTGGGTGCGATGACGATTGATTCGCCGGTGTGAATGCCCAGCGGGTCCATGTTCTCCATGTTGCAGACGGTAATGCAGTTATCGTAGCAATCGCGCACGACCTCGTATTCAACCTCTTTGTAATGATGCAGGTATTGCTCGATCAGCACCTGGGGAGCGAAGGCGAGCGCGCCGTTCACAATGCGTTCGAGTTCCCCGGCGTCTTTGGCGATGCCCGAACCCTGGCCACCAAGAGCGAAACCTGCTCGTATCATTACCGGAAAGCTGATGCGATTAGCGATGGATAGCGCCTCCTCAAGCGTTTCAGCGCTGCTGCTGTGTGGAGTGGGAATGTCGATACTATGCAAATGTTCCGCGAATGCCTGGCGATCCTCGGTGAGCAGAATGGCGGAAATGGGCGTGCCGAGAACGCGGACATTGTGGTGTTCCAGAACCCCTTTTTGGAAGAGTTCGATGCCGCAGTTGAGGGCCGTCTGACCGCCAAAGGAGAGTAGGATGCCGTCGGGGCGCTCTTTTGCGATGATTTTTTCGACGAAAAAGGCTGTGACCGGCAAGAAGTAGACTTCATCGGCCAGCAGTTTTGATGTCTGAATGGTGGCGATGTTGGGATTGACCAGTACGGTGGCGATGCCCTCTTCGCGGAGGGCTTTGAGGGCTTGTGAGCCAGAATAGTCAAATTCGCCAGATTGTCCAATTTTGAGGGCGCCTGCTCCCAACACCAGCACTTTGCGCAGCTTATCCACGTTAGCCCCTCACCTTTTCCAGAAAATAATCGAAAATCCATGCTGTATCCATTGGACCGGGCATGGCTTCGGGATGGAATTGTACCGAGAGGAAAGGATACTCGATATGCTGGATGCCTTCGTTGCTGCCATCGTTGGCGTTGACGAACCAGGGTGTGAAATCTGGCGGCAACTTTCCAACGGCAAAACCATGATTCTGGGTGGTGATAGAGCAACGCTTTGTGCCGTTGAGGATACAGGGCTGATTCTGGCTGCGATGCCCATATTTTAGCTTATAGGTATCGCCACCGGCGGCCAGGGCAAGCAGTTGATGCCCAAGGCAGATTCCCAGGATCGGAATGCGCTGATCGATAGCTTTCTGAATGGTACGAATCGTTTGGCCGACCATTTTGGGATTGCCGGGGCCGTTGGATACGACGATGCTGTCAAAAGTGAAGTTCACATCCGGGGCAAAGAGGTCAAAATCCCAAGGAACGGTTATCAAGCGCACATTCCTCGCCAGCAGGGAGCGCGCAATGTTGCGCTTGGCGCCACAATCGAGCAGGACGATGGTTGTATCGCCATCGCCTTCTTGCAGGACCTGGCGGACCGAAACACGCGCCACCAGGTTATCGCCATCGGGATCATAGAAAGGAATGTCATCATCGAAGACGATCTTGCCCAGCATGGTGCCATGTTCGCGAATGTGCCGGGCCAGCAAGCGCGTATCTTTGATTTCCAGGGCCGGAATTTTCTCCTGCTGTAGCCATGTACCCAGGCTCATCGTGCTTTGCGCGTGCGAGGGCAGGTCTATATAGTTGGAAACGATAAGCCCGGCAATATGAATGTGGTCATCTTCCCAGTACGATGAAGCTGGCACTCCGTAATTGCCTATGATGGGATAGGTCATGGCTAAAATTTGACCGGTGTAAGAGGAATCGGTCAGCGATTCTGGATAGCCGACCATGCCGGTACTGAAAACTACCTCGCCGGCAGTGGGGCCGGTATAGCCGCATGAGAGTCCGTCGAAGGTCGTTCCGTCTTCTAAGATCAGTTTTCCATAGATGGACTGTTCCTTACCCCAAAGCGGTGTTTGTCGATGTTGAACGAGCAGAGCGTTTTCGGGGACACAATTATGCATTGACTTCTGCCTTTCCGAACAGGAGTGCCAGTAGCGCCATGCGGGTGTAGAGGCCGTTGCGAATCTGGGACTTGAAGTAAATTGCGCGCTCATCGGCATCCACGGCAGGATCAATGGTACCAACTCGTGGCAGGGGGTCCATCAAGACCATATCGTTGTTGCCATGCCTGCGTAGCAGTTCGGGTGTCACCATAAATCCGCTGTTCATAGCTTCCAGATAGTCTTCAAGAGACTCAAAACGCTCCTTTTGGATGCGCGTCCAGTACCAGAGGTCGCAGTTATCTGGAATATCGCTCTCGTGGTGTATCTCGATGATGTGAATGCCGCGCTCGCCCAAGCAGTAGTAATCAGAGCGACTGAGACGCAGTTGCCGTGGGGATAGCAGGTAGACGGTGTTGTTCTCGAACAGCGACAGACCGCGAATAAGCGAATGGATCACGCGGCTATTAAGTGGATCGCCGGCGAGCAGGCAGGTTAAGTTATCGAGCCTGCCAAATCTTTCGTAGAGCGTATAAAGATCGAGCAGCGTCTGGGTCGGATGTTCATTGTTGCCGTCGCCGGCATTAATGACGGGGATGGTAGTGGCTACTCTGGCCGCCTGTTCAGCCGAACCGACGATTCTGTGGCGCAGTACGATGGCATCCGAGTATGCTTCGAAGGTGCGGATGGTATCTTCAAACGACTCGCCCTTATTGACGGAAGAGACCGTTTCAGGGTTTTGAATTTCGATGGTCTGACCACCCAGGCGCTTGACGGCTGCCGCAAAGGAGCCGAATGTCCGGCTGGAAGGCTCGAAGAAAAGCAGAGAAACGATTGTTCCAGCGAGAAGGGATGAGGGCTCATTATTCACAGCAATCTGCTTCATCCTGTTGACTAATCTGAAGAGCATACGCAGATCAAGCGCCGAAAACTGATCGAGAGAGACGATATCTTTGCCCTGGAAATCCCCGGCAATCATTTCGATTGCGCCATCCGCCACATGGGTTTGGTCTCGCACGTAAGATGTGATCAGGTTCATATTAGCCTCCATAGCTTTCAATAAAACATGCTTACATTATGTTGTCTCGTCGTCATTTTCTCGCTCCCTGCTTCAAGAGTATGTCCTTACCCTTGAGCCTGGTGGCAAGAACCACGAGGGGCGCGCTCAATCTGGCCCCTGCGACGCGACCTGGTTCAGTTGCCAACCAAAAAGGTCAAAAAAAATTCCCCACCCCTGAATCAACGGGATGAGGAAGAAACACTCTTAGTGAAAATGGCACCGGGTCCATCAATGGGATGGAAGAGGCGACATTTCTGCCGCATCTCGTATTCCGTTGTCTGTACCCTGTGCTTTCTGAACATGACACCACCCGGCCTTTTCCACTCAATGGAACGTCTGGAAACATATCTCAAATTGCTAGAAGTATACACAGTAATTTTTGAAAAGTCAAGGTTGCTTGAAAAGCCGCTTTTATATCATAATACATCTTATAAATGAATATTTCTTCAGAAGTCCCTGAAAAGAGGGGAGTTCTCATAGCCTAAAGGGTAGGGAGATTCTGAGCTTCGCTCAGAATCTCTGCCCAACTTCCAGGTAATCACCAGCATTTCCTCTTGACATTCTCGCTTTCTCCGGTTATAATCTAACTAAATAGTTAGATAGACGTGTTGTTGTTTGTTAGAAAAGGAGATGGGGATAGGATGTCTGAGTCTGGAGAACCTGGCAGTCGACGAGGACTTGTGCAGGATGCAAGGGGTGTGAGGGAACATCCAGTGTCACACTCACAGGCAGGTCGAAGAGGACGAACGCATAATGCGGAGGGTGCGCGGGAGGCTATTCTTAACGCAGCGGAGACAGTTTTTGCGGAACACGGGTTTGATGGCGCACGGGTCGATGCCATCGCAGCGGAGTCGGGCTATAACAAAAGCCTGATCTTCCAGTACTTTGGCGATAAGCTCGGGTTGTATACAGAGGTGAACAGGCGTATTGATCGGGAACTGAATGCGCTTTCAACCGCTGCTGTGGCTCCGCTGCTCGCAGATGAAAAAGTTGCCAGCGATCCGCAGCGGTTCAAGGCATTGCTCGAGGCTGTTATCAGCGTCGTGTTTGATGCTTTTCTCAAACGCCCGCGTGTGATGCGCATTATTCTCTGGGAACAGGCAGAGGGCTGGCAAACCTATAAAAAGATTATGTCACAACTGGATACGGAAGACGTTGACCAGCTCAGGACATTTTTTGCTAAGGCTCGCGACGCTGGATTGCTCCGTTCGGATTTCGATCCTTTCATCCAGATTGTTATGGCAGAGGCATTTTGCTGGTCCTACCTGTCCTCGATTCCTCTGTACCAGATGTTTACGGATGAGAACCTGTCTTCTGAGGCGGCGCTGGCACGAGGGCGTGCGTACCTGATTGATTTTATCGTTCATGGGATGATGGTCGATTCAAAGGACAACAAGGACTAAGCTTTCGGATCGACCTGTACGACCATATAGTAGAGAGACTTTTTTTGCTGCTTTTTTAACTAAATAGTTGGTTAATAAAACAATCAGTTAGTTTCAGATCAGAAAGGAGATAGTCATTATGACAAATCTCGGAAATCGCCGCTGGTGGGCGCTGGGTGCGCTTACACTGGCTATCCTGGCGGTCGGACTGGACGGCACAATTCTCAGTGTGGCGCTGCCTACCCTTGCCGGGGCGCTGCATGCCTCGGAGTCTGACCTGCAATGGTTCACTTCCGGATACCTGCTTGTGCTCGCGGCGGCGATGCTGCCGGCTGGATTGCTTGGAGATCGCTACGGGCGTAAGAAGGTGATGCTTATTGCGCTGGCTTTGTTTGGCGCAGGCTCGGCGGCCTGTGCCTACGCGCCCTCGGCAGGGGCATTCATTGCAGCGCGTCTGATACTTGGAATGGCAGGAGCGGGCATCGTCGTGATGGCGCTATCCGCGCTGACGGTACTTTTTAATGAAGAGGAGCGACCGCGGGCAGTGGGCATCTGGGCGGCCGCCAACTTCCTGTCGCTGCCCATCGGCCCGATTCTGGGCGGCTGGCTGTTGACGAATTTCTGGTGGGGCTGGGTGTTCCTGATGAATGTACCGGTTGCCCTGCTGGGATTGATCGTCGCCCTGGTACTCGTTCCGGAATCGCGCGCGCCGGTACGCCCCAAATTGGATCCGGTCGGAATCGTCGCCTCAACTGTCGGGCTGGTTGGTGTGACATACGGTTTGATCGAGGCAGGACAGAACGGCTGGAGTGATGCCACAGCGCTGGTTCCGATGATCGCGGGCGCAGCGGTGCTGGTGGGGTTCTTTCTCTGGGAGAACTGGCTTAGTCGTCGTCCGGGGGGCCAGCCGCTGGTGGACCTCGCGCTTTTCCGCTCGCGTTTCTTTACCTGGGGTGTGATTCTGGCGGCCACCGCGGGGCTTGCCATGATCGGTGTGCTGTTCACAATGCCGCAGTACTTCCAGGGTATTGTAGGTACGGATGCTATGGGCTCTGGTATCAGGCTCTTGCCGCTGATCGGTGGACTTGTCGTAGGCGCTCTACCGGCGGATCGTGTCGCTCGTCTCGTCGGGTCGAAGATTACGGTTGCGCTCGGCTTCGTATTACTGGGGGCTGGAATGCTCCTGGGTGCTACGACCGGTGTAGTGTCCGGCGAAGCCTTTATCGCGATATGGATGGCGCTGGTCGGAGCTGGAATGGGGCTGACAATGGCTACGGCGGCCTCTGCTGCGCTTTCTGAACTCTCACAGGAGCGCAGCGGGGTAGGGTCAGCGGTGCTGCAGGCCCTGCAGAAAGTCGGAGCGCCATTTGGGGCAGCGATCCTGGGGAGCGTCCTCAGTTCCGCTTACCAGGCTCAGTTGAATCTCACGGGGCTTCCAGCAGCGGTCGCGAGTGTGGTCAAGACGAGCCTGTTCGGTGGGTTGGCGGTGGCTCAGCGACTTGGCTCGGCGGGGTTGCTGGCATCGGTACGCACAGCTTTCGTTCATGGGATGGATGTTTCACTGGTAGTGGCCGCCGGAGTCGCTGCGCTTGGTCTTGTGCTTACGCTGATTTTCCTGCCTAACCGGGCCGCAGCTAAAGCTGGCCGCGTCGAGGCAATGGAGGTTCAGGTAGAGCGAGAGACGGTTTCCAGCTAACCGGAAGAGATCGCGCCTACAAGAATTGTCCCCTACCGGTCGCCCGTCAAGTGATGGGCGACCGGTACCACTTGTTGCCCTCTAAAAACTATGCTATATTTCTATCAAATGAGATTGATGCAATCTTGATTTGAGGAAGTTATGGACATTGCGCTTTCAGCTATCCAATCACCTGAAGTCCTCAAACTCCTGGCACATGATGTGCGCTGGAAAATCCTCAACTTGCTCGCGCGCAGCGATTACTGTGTACAGGAGTTAGTACGCCTCCTGGAACAGCCGCAAAACCTGGTTTCCTATCACCTGCGGCGCATGCACGATCTTGGGATTGTCAACGAGCGGCGCAGCACGGCAGATGGGCGCGATATTTATTACAGCCTGGACCTGGAAAAGCTTCAGACCCTCTACTTCAGCGGCGCAAGGGCTTTGCATCCAGCTCTGGGCAACACGCGAGTTTCAGCAGAGGAGCGAGTCACTATACCGGCTCATACATCATTACGCATTCTCTTCCTCTGTACGGGCAACAGTGCCCGCTCGCAAATGGCGGAGGGATTACTGCGCCACTTGAGCCAGGAACAGATTGAAGTTTTTAGCGCGGGTAGCAATCCGCGCCGCCTTCATCCCTATGCAGTGCGCGTTATGGCAGCTATGGGTATCGATATTAGCCTGCAGAGGGCAAAACATTTTGACGAATTTCGCGGCCAATCTTTCGATTATGTGATCACAGTTTGTGATCGTATCAAGGAAAAGTGCCCAACCTTTCCCGGAAACCCTGAACCTGCACATATTCACTGGAGCCTTCCCGACCCGTCCTTGATGGAGGGATCAGAGGAGGAGAAATACGCCGTTTTTGAGCAAATCGCGCAACAACTGCGAACTCGCATTCGCTACCTGCTGGTACAACTGCAACATGAGCTTCTCACCGCACGTTGAGATCGCTCGAACAGTAAGAAAGGACACAGGATTATGAAACAGCGCGTTCTTTTCATCTGCACCCACAATTCCGCGCGTTCGCAGATGGCGGAGGGGTTGCTGCGTCACCTGGGAGACACGCGATTCGAGGTTTTCAGCGCCGGGACGGAGGCTACATTTGTGCGTCCACTGGCTATCCGTGCGATGGCCGAAATCGGCATCGATATCTCAGGGCAGCAATCGAAGACGCTGGATCGCTACCTGGGCGAATCTTTCGATGCCGTGATTACGGTATGTGATGCCGCGAACGAGGTTTGCCCAATCTTCCGGGGCGCAAAGCGGCGCCTGCACTGGTCGTTTGAAGACCCATCAAGGGCTACGGGCAGCGAGGATGAGCAGCTCGCGGTGTACAGGCGCGTGCGCGATGAGATTCGCGCCAGGATTGAGCAAGAATTGTTGCCATCTGACTCGAATAGCAGGGAAAAGTAGGGCAGACTATGAGCGATACTGATAGTCCACCTCAGGCACCTTCAGCAAAAGAGCAACGAGAAAATCACCTGGCAGAAGTAGCCTTGCTTTTCTTGCGCCTGGGCTTTACAGCATTTGGTGGCCCGGCGGCGCACATCGCGATGATGCGCGAGGAGGTGGTGCGGCGGCGCAAGTGGATCAGCGGCGAACGCTTCATCGACCTGATGAGCGTTACTACTCTTATACCAGGGCCAAACTCAACCGAACTGGCAATCTACCTGGGGTTTGTGCGCGCAGGTTGGCCCGGATTGATCATTGCCGGTACCTGTTTCATTGGGCCGGCCATGCTGATTGTGATGGCATTGGCATGGGCCTATGTAGCCTATGGCTCGCTGCCCCAGGTAGGATGGTTGTTCTATGGGATAAAGCCGGTTGTGATTGCTATCATTGCCGCAGTGCTGGTAGGATTGGGTCGCACCACCCTGAGGAGTGTCTGGCCTGTGGTACTGGCCGTGCTGGTGCTAGGGTTGTACCTGTTCGGTATCAACACTATCGCTTTGCTCTTTGGAGGGGCGCTGCTCTTTGGCATTATTCGTTGGAGCGAGCGTATGTACAAGCAGAGACGCAAGCAGGGTGAGGAGATTGGTAGCTTTTTCTTGCCTTTATCGCTTGCCGGCATCAAAGAGCTATGGCAACATATTTCCATCGCGAAGGTAGGTGCTGGGATAGCAGCGGTAGCAGCGGCAACCGTTCCATACAGTTTGCCACTGCTATTTCTGACATTTCTCAAAATCGGCGGAACGCTTTACGGCAGTGGTTATGTGATACTAGCCTTTCTGCGCCCCGATTTTGTGGTGAACTTTCACTGGCTGACCGACCGCCAACTGCTCGATGCCGTCTCTATAGGCCAGTTTACGCCCGGGCCGGTCTTCACGACAGCAACTTTCATCGGCTTCGTAGTTGGGGGATGGCAAGGGGCGCTGGTTGCTACGCTGGGCATTTTCCTGCCCTCTTTCGTATTTATCGCCATTATTCACCCGCTGGCGACGACGCTACGCCGTTCTTCCTGGACGAGTACGCTACTAGATGGTCTCAATATCGCGGCAGTCGCTTTGATGGCAGGCGTGTTATTTCAGTTGGGACGAAGCGCACTGATCGATGTTGTTACCTGGGTCGTCGCGCTGATCGCGTTTGCTGTGCTGCTGCGTTTCAAGATCAATTCGGCCTGGTTGATCCTGGCGGGAGCGGCTATCGGGCTGGTGAGATTCTGGGTGTTCTAGAACTATCGTGGGCAAATAATTTCATCATTCACCGGGGAATTTGCCCCACTTCAAGTTCTATACTTAGCAGAAGGTAGATTGTTTTTGGTTCGCCAACATTCATCAGGGGATCCTTTCTTTGGTTGTGAAAATTCATCATTGGTTTGCGCAACAGGGAAGTGCGATTACTTCACACTGAGCAACGTCACATCGAAGATGAGAATAGCATTTGGTGGGATGGTTGGAGGCGAACCTTGCGCGCCATATGCGAGGGCTGCCGGGATGAGCAGTCGCCTCGTGCCACCCACTTTCATACCGATCAGGCCCTGGTCCCATCCAGGAATGACGTTGCCTTCACCAATCTGTGTCGTGAAAGGCTGGCCCTTGTTGTCATAGGAGCTGTCAAACTTTTTGCAGGTGCTGGCAATCCAGCCGGTATATTCGACACTGATAGTGTTGCCCTTTTTAACAGTAGCGCCGGTTCCTTTAATGATATCGATATATTCAAGCCCGCCACTTAACTTGACAGGGGTGCCGACAACGTGAGGGGCCGTAGACGGGCCAGCGGTCGGAGTCGCAGTGCTGGAATAGATGGAAGTGGGCGTTGTACCGGGAGGTGAGACAAAGCAGCTTTGGGCCTGGGTGATAGCCGTGGCATCCGCTATAGCTACAGATGTTGCTGTGGCCCTGGCGGACACTGCTGTAGCTGTAGCTTTTGTCCTGGCAGTGGTAGTCGCGGTAGCGGCGGCGCTTGCGGCCTGTTGTTGAGACTGGACACGGTTATATTGCCAGATGCCTAAGCTTCCCAGAATAATTATTACTACTGCTACAATAGCGCTTGTCCATATTTGCTGGCGGCGGCGGCGGCGCTGCAGGCGCATTAAGCGCTCTTGCTGGCGTTGTCCTGGCCGGCGCTGCTTCTGAGAACTATTTTCATTCTTCTTATCATTACGCCCGTTTACAGTTTGTGTCATACGAAAGATCTCTCCTTACAGGTGGGTTTATAAAATTGCAAGGAGAGAGTACCATTACTTAGGCTTTCTGGCAAGAGGGCAGTTTCAGGAGCAGGGCGATTCAAAAGTCGAGAGGAGATGCCAGGACCCTTGATGAACTTTGACAACCGAAGCGGGGAAACTTGTCGTCCTGGAGGCACAGCGGCTGGTGCCTCCAGGCCCTCAAGCCCTGTTTCAGCAGTCCTAACCTGTGTACGCGCACACTCCTACGCGCGGGGAGTTGACGATGGGCAGCATTTCGCTGAAGGAAAACTCTTCACGATTCTTCTTTGCGCACTTCGCGCTGCAATAGGCGTGTTCTTCAATATCGAAGTAGTAGCCGGGAGCTACTTTTTTCGCGGGCTTGCCACAGACGACACAGCGCATTTCCGGCGCCTCATTTCTAGCGAGGATTTCGATGTTATCGCTCTCTTCATCTTCGATGAAACCCTCTCGTTCAGAGACTACACGTAATGCGAGATGCGTAGTAGAACCGAAGTCATATTCGTAGGAAAATTTTTGCCCAACCTTGAGCGCCTGTTGCAACTCAACATCCATATCGGACTCGCGTTCCATTCTATCGAGCATACCACCGAAGAGTGGGTTTGTGGTCAGTTGCAGGCTTGTTCTGATAATTGGCACCATGCTATCAATCTGCGCCTGTTGTTCGGAAGAGAGCGCACTGTCTGTTTCTTGCTGAATTTGTTTCGCTAATAGTTCTCTTAACTTTGCGTCGAACTCCGCCGGCGGAAGCTCTAGAGGATTGGCCTGAAATTCTTGTGTCAGCATTTCCAAAATCATACCGGCTAGCTCGGTAGGGGATTTATTTTCCAACTCTTGCTGTAACGCTGGATCAATGAGATCCTCATCATCCACTTCCTCGTACTCCTCTTCGTCTTCGTCCTCATCCCCATCCGCAAAAGGCATGTCCCACATCATATCCTCAGAGTCGGATGAGTAGGAAATATTCCCTACTCGGAATGCGCTGAGATGACCACAACATTCGAGCCAGGTATCTCTGAGAAACTGATCCAGGTCATAAAACGTATCGTCGGCAGGCAGTTCGAGATGCATCCAGTAGTGGGGATTGTAGTAGCCTTCGACTACGATATGAAACAGCTTCGTTTTTTGCGCATCCTTATTGGCAGTACTTTCCGTTTCTTCGCTGGCTATAGCCGCTTTTCGCTGCTTGCAATACCTGAGATGCTGGCTCATTTTCGATTTGTCGACTTCGCTTTGACAGAATTTGCAGGCGCCCTTTGAAATTACCTTTACCATGTTTTTCCTCCTCTATAGAATTTCTCCCCTGCATTGTATAACAAAAGTTTGACTATGAAAATATAACCGTGGTATTCTTCCCAACGTCCGATTCCCAGGAGGCGGTGGAACCAGGGACATCTTTGAAGTACAATACATCTATGGAAGACAATGTTATTCAGGAGGAAGCTAGAACACATGGCAACGCATCCACTCAGATTGGGCTATAAAGCGTCGGCGGAACAGTTTGGGCCGCGCGAACTCTTGGAATTTACGACAGAGGCCGAAAATTACGGGTTTGATAGTGTCTGGATCAGCGATCATTTCCAGCCGTGGCGCTATACCAAGGGGCACGCACCTTTCGCGCTCTCGTGGCTGGGATCGGCGGCGGAACGCACAAAGCGCATCGTTCTGGGGACAAGCGTTTTGACGCCTACGTTTCGCTACCAACCGGCTGTTATTGCTCAGGCGTTTGGAACGCTGGGAGTAATGTACCCGGGCCGTATTATTCTTGGCGTCGGATCCGGAGAATCGCTCAACGAGGTCGCGGTAACCGCCAGCGAATGGCCGTCGACCAAGGAGCGCCTGGCGCGGCTGCGCGAGGCAGTTGATCTGATCCGCCAGTTGTGGTCAGATGACCTGGTGACATTTGACGGCCAGTATTATCACACGCTGAAGGCGAAGATTTACGATAAGCCTGCTCAGGCAGTACCCATTTATATCAGCGCCGGCGGGCCTGTGGCGGCGAAATTCGCGGGACGCGAAGGAGATGGCTTCATCTGTACGTCCGGCAAGGGCGACGAATTGTATCGCGATCAACTGCTGCCGGCCCTGGAAGAGGGAGCGAAGGCCGTGGGACGCGATCCATCCACAATTGAGCGCGCCATTGAGGTAAAGGTCTCGTTCGACACCGACAAAGAACGGGCGATGGCTGATACGCGCATCTGGGCGGCGCTGGCCCTACCCGCCGATGAGAAGGTGAATATTCACGATCCACGCGAGATGGAGAAAAAGGCGGAGACCGTCGCGGACCAGGCGCACCGCCGCTGGCTGGTGTCCTCGGATCCAGAGGAGCACGTGGAGCAGGTCGGCCATTATATCGAACTGGGTTTCACGCACCTGGTCTTCCACGCGCCAGGCGATGACCAGTCACGGTTCCTGAAGTTATATTCACAGGAGATTCTGCCGAGACTGCGCAAACGCTGGGGTTAGTACAAAATAGCAAATAAGGAGTACATTTCAGGATGAGTCAACAAGAGCAAGAGCAGGTTACGCGGGCAATGGCGGTGTTTGCTCACCCCGATGATGCCGAGTTTGGATGTGGGGGTACAATCGCGAAATGGGTAAGCGAGGGCATTGAGTTTACCTATGTGGTGGCGACCGATGGCAGCAAGGGGTCTTCGGACCCAGAAATGAGCCCTGACCGGTTGATTGCGATGCGACGCGAGGAACAGCGCCGCGCTGCCGATGTGCTAGGCATCAAAGATATTATCTTTCTGGGTAATCCAGATGGCTATCTACAACATACGCTTGAACTGCGCAAGGCAATCGCCCGAGCTATCCGGCAGTACAGGCCCCAGCGCTTGATAACTATGACCCCCTACCGTTCTTTCTCGATCAACTCATCTATCAATCACCCCGATCACCTGGCGGTTGGAGATGCCGCACTCGCCGCTGTTTATCCTACCGCGCGTGATCGGTTGACTTTCCCAGAATTGATGGCCGAAGGGCTGGAGCCGTGGGCGGTTCGCGAGGTATACGTGACAGGCACCGATGCCCCCGATACATGGATCGATATTGCGCCGACGCTGGAGAAGAAGATAGAAGCATTGTTGCAACATAGCAGCCAGATACGCTCGCCGGAGTCGCTCGAACGGGTACGCAACCGCGCCAGGGAGACGGCCCAGGGGCATGATATGGAGTACGCCGAGTGTTTTAAGAAGTTTGTTTTGGGTTAAGCAAGCGGCGCTCTGGGCCAGAGCGCCGCTTGCTTAGCCTCTGCCCTGGTGAATAACTTCGAGCATCTCCTGTACGGTTGTGACCTTAATGCGAGGGCATCCGAGCTTCGAGCCGCAGGCAACCTCGTACTGGTCGAGAATCTTCCAATCCTGGTAGGTCACATAGTCGATGCCGCGGTCGCGCAAAAAGGCTTCAATCTTTGATGGGTCGCGAAACTCATCACTAATTCCCTCGAGCGCGGGCAGGTCCTGGAGCATGGAATCGACGGTGGCAGACGAGTCAGGCTTGTTGTTGCCGATGAGGCCGGTAGGGCCGCGCTTAGCCCATCCGACGACATATTCGCCCGCTACCACTTCGCCGGTGTTGGGGTGGACGACGCGCCCGGCGATGTTGTTGATGGTCGAGGTTGCGGTATCGAATGGCACGCCTTCAATCGGTACGCTGCGATAGCCAATCGAGCGCAATATGAGGCCGGCTTCGATGATTTCATATTTGCCGGTCCCTTTCGCGCGCAGGGCACCGTTAGCATCCACGACGAGCTCATTTTGTTCTATTTTGAGCGCCTCGATGCGGCCATTCTCGCCAATTATTTCAACCGGCGAGGCCAGGAAGCGCAGAGTAATGCGGCGAGGTGAGGTATGCGCTGTGCGAGTAGCATACTCATGCAAGACTTCTATATTGGCCCTGGCGGTGCGATCCTCTTCTATAACGGCCTGACTCGCCGGGTCGAGTTCGATATTTTTGCGATCGACGATGACGTCCACACCTTCGAGCCTGCCCAGTTCTTTGATCTCAGGGGTTGAAAATGATGCCTGCGCTGCTCCCCGCCGCCCCAAGACCACGACTTCGCGAATCTTGCTCTCGCGTAGTCTCTCCAGCGCATAACGGGCAATGTCAGTTTTTTCCAGTACGTCCGGGGATAAGACGAGCATGCGTGTTACGTCCATCGCCACATTGCCATTGCCGACGACAACCGCTCGCTCGCATGAGAGGTCGATAGGCAGGTCCCGATAATCAGGATGCCCATTGTACCAGCCAACGAACGAGGTAGCGGGATAGCTGTTAGGTAAATCTTCGCCGGGGATACCCATGCGGCGGTCGGCCTGGGCACCAACAGCGTAAATAATCTGATCATAGAATTGCTTGAGTTCTCTGTGATGAATATCAACGCCATAAGTGACATTGCCGAAGAAACGCACACGTGGATCCGCCAGCAGTTTATCAAATACGCGGATCACGGCTTTGATGGATTGGTGATCTGGCGCCACACCATCGCGCACCAGCCCGAAAGGAGTGGGGAAGCGATTGAAGATATCAATCGTCAATGTGATATCACGTTTCTTGAGCAGCGATTCGGCAGCGTAAAATCCGGCCGGTCCCGAACCAACGATAGCAACGCGTAATGGCCGCGCTGGAGTAGCAATCTGTTCCATTCTATTTCTCCTAATGCAGATTTTATTTTTATATCAGGCAACCTTTAGAGGTGTCCTAAAGATATACAGTCATAGCTTTGACTCACTACCATCTTAATTTCCGACGTTCTGGCTTTTAAGATCGATGACACGTCCAAAATATCACAGATTGATGACAAATGAAATAGTTCTGCTCATATTTTAGATACAGGGATAGGGCGGCCTACCGTACTTTGACGCGCAGCAGGCCGGGTACGAGGATGACAATGGCGATAGTAGCCGCGATACAGACTAATCCTCCACTGACGACCGAAAACTCCGGTGTGAAAAATCCGGCCACCAGGCCTGACTCAACCTGCCCCAGCATCGGCCCGCCGATAACAAACATAGCATTGACCGCGCTGATACGCCCACGTAACTCATCGGGGGTTGTCAGTTGAACGACCAGGGCGCGCAGAACCATGCTGATCATATCGGCAGCGCCTGCCCCTGCCAGGAACAGCACTCCGAGCCAGAGAGGGCCGGGATGCACACCAAATGCGGCGATGAAGATACCCCAAACAATGACGGCTAGCGCGACTCCTATGCCCTGACGAGGGATACGGCCGATGAAACCTGAGAATGGAACAAGCGCAATCGCTCCAATAGAGGCTGCACCCAGCAGGATGCCAAGTCCCTGGGGGCCTACGTGCAGGATGTTACTCGCGTAGATGGGTAACAGGGCCCGCGGTGAGCCGAAGAAGGAGGCGCAGAAATCTAGCGAGAGGACGGCCAGGATGACCGGGTGCGAGCGCAGGAACTCTATCCCCTCTACGAGCGCCCCTATTCCGACGCGCGCGCGTTTTTCGAGCGGGATGCGGGGCACAACCATCAATAATAATGATCCCATGACGACAAAATAGGAAACGACATCGAACCAGTAGGTATTGGCGACTCCGAGCCAGGCAATAGAGAAACCGCCAGCGGTTGGGCCGATGATAAAGGTTAATTGCATCATGGCGGAGTTGAGCGACATGGCATCGGGCATCTGCTCGCGCGTTACCAGGCCGGGTATGATTGCCTGGCGCGTTGGGAACTCAAAAGCAGAAACACTGGCGGCAAGCAAGACGACGGCATAAATGACGGCGATATTTATGATGTTGAATATGGTGCAGAGAGCAAGGATTGTTGATGTGGATGCGAGCGAAATCTCCACGATCAAGAGCATTTTGCGGCGGTCGAATACGTCGGCAAATACGCCGCCTACTAGCGAAAAGACCAGGCGGGGGATGGCCTGCACCAATCCAATCAGGCCCAGGGCGATTGCGGAATGGGTTAAGAGAAATATCTGCCAGGAGACGGCCACTACCTGCATTTGCGTTCCGGTTGAAGAGATCAGTTGTCCCCAGAATAGGAGCGCATAGTTGCGGTTGCGCAGGACACCCCATGGCCCAAGGTGTCGTCTGGTGGGAGTTGTTGTAGGTGTGGATGTGGTAGTCAATTCTCTCCGTTGGTAGGAAGGACGATGATCTCTTGCCCTGGTTTGAGCGCTATTTCCAGCCCATCCAGGTTGGTTATGAGTTGATTGTTTACGAACATTCTGACGTGCTCGCGCAACCGGCCTTGCTCCACACAGAGGTATTGCCAGACGCGAGGGTACTGTCCGGCCAGTTCTTCCATAAGCTGCTCGATGGTATCCGCCTGGAAGGTAAGCTGGCTCTTACCGTCGCTGTACATTCCTAACGTTGAGGGTAGACGCAAGATAACCATTGCTTTTCCGTTGCTCATAACTCTCTACTTTGCCGAGTACCAGGCTCAATCACCCCGGTGTATGATACAGTTTTTTCCCTACCTACAATTATACATACAACGTTATCAATTTACCTCGTACAGAGTATACTCCTCAGCACCTAGCAGGCGCAAGAGCTAGTCCTTTCTCTACGCCTCACCAGAAAGGAGGGTGAAGGTTCACCAGCCGCTATTACTCGCTGCCCGGCAACAAAAACAAGCTACCGCCCAAACATGTGAGGCAGTCAGGAGTATTGCTTTGCGATTTGTATAGCCTCTCCAACAGAGTCGACTACTCTGGCTCCGGCTTGCAGCATCTCCTGAACTAGCTTCAAACCCTCTCCTTTAGTATAGTCACGCATGGCTATACCGGTACGTTGCAGCAGCGTGCCCTCGGCCGTTTGAGATTCTTCTGTCGCAGCCTGGGAAGCAGTTCCGGCGGGAGCGAACATTAAGACCGCTACTCCTCGTTTCGCGGCTGAAGCCGCCTCTTGCAACAAGGCAAGGTTGCCCGGGCCAACCGGCATGGGACAGAGGACCAGCAATGAAGCGCGCGTCAGGCTTGCACGCACCTGCTCTAAAGCGGCGGTTGAAATAGGCGCATATGGTTGTTCTGTGATTACTTCACCGGCCAGGCGCGTTGCCAGGGCATGGTCGCTATCGCCGATATTGAGAGCCCCCGCGGTGAATGGGATGTGGGCATCGGCCAGGGCGCGCATGAGCAATTCGCCAGAACCTCCACCTGCCATGAGATGCACGCGTGGCCTGCTCCGTTTTTCCCGCTCAATTTCTTGTTCCTCCTCGCCAGGAGGCAGGACGCTTAGATGCGTCGCTCCACGCAATATCCCGACCTGCACATTGACGCCGTACACACGACGCAGCAGCTGAGGATCGAGCACTTCCGCCGGGCTGTCATCCGCGATTATACCACGCTGGAACAGGAGCAGGCGCGGGAAATAGCGAGCCGCCAGGTTGAGATCATGCATGGCAGCAATAACGGTTACACCCAGCCGGTGGTTTAACTGCTGTACGAGTTCCAGGATTTCGATCTGATATTTTATGTCAAGATGTGAGGTCGGCTCATCCAGAAGCAACAGTGAGGGCTGCTGGGCCAGCGCCATGGCTATCACGACTCGCTGGCGCTCTCCCCCGCTCAATTCATTGAAGATACGCCTGGCCAGGGGAGTGATTTCCGTCGATTGCATGGCCTCCTGTACGATGTTGGCATCTTGCTTGCTTCTGCTTCCCAGGAGGCCGATAAACGGAGTGCGTCCCAGGTTTACCATCTCCTCTACAGTAAAGGCGAATGGGACATGTAATTCCTGGGGAACGACTGCGATGCGGCGAGCAATACCACGCCGTCCCCACGCTTGCAGGTCGCGACCTTGCAATAGCATCCGGCCCTGCTGGGGGTGCAAAACGCCGCTTATCAGGCGCAGCAGGGTGGTTTTGCCGGAGCCGTTGGGCCCCAGCAGGCCGACCATTTCGCCTGCATTCACACGCATATGAATATCGTAGAGCAGTGGATGGCCATCATAGCCGAAGGAGACACCATCGATTTCCAAAAGAGGGGCCGTGGATTGTGGACTTTCTGATTCTTTCCTTGCCCCGGATAGATTGAACAGTGTCTCTGAATTGCGTTTTTTCACCAGCGGTACTCCCTCTTATTGTTTCGCAATAGTAATAAGAAGAACGGGGCGCCCACAAGTGCGGTGAAGATGCCAACAGGGAGTACCGCGGGCGCGACGATGACGCGGGCCAGCAAATCGGCCAGAGTGAGAAAGATGGCTCCTCCCAGCGCCGAGGCAGGCAGCAGCAGGCGGTGACGCGGGCCTAACAACATGCGCATGGCATGTGGAGTCACCAGGCCCACAAAGCCGATTAGCCCACTGATCGAGACGGCAGCGGCGGTCAAAAGCGAACCCACAATGATGATGATGAATTTGTAGCGTTCGACGTGCAGGCCAAGATTGGCAGCGCTTTCCTCGCCCAGTCCAAAGGCATCCAGCGCATTGGCGAGCAATAGCGAACAGAGCAGGCCGGTGACGATAATGACACCAACGATTAAGACCGGCGACCAGCTATATACGGCGATGCCCCCTGAGAGCCAGTTGAATAAGGCTTGAATGCCAAACGCCGCATGCGGGCTGAGTTCTAGAATCAGCGTTTGAAATGCGACCAGCACCGCGTTTATCACGACGCCCGCCAGCAGCAATGTGACGACCGGGGTATAGCTGCCGACACGCGCGATGGCGTACACGAGCAGGACGGTCAGCATCGCCCCGACGAATGCGAACAGGGGAGTCAGAGGGAAGAATGAGCCGAAAATAGTATCGAGTGGCAGCACAAAGGCGATAGAGGCCCCAAGAGCCGCCCCCGACGAGGTACCGATCAAGAATGGATCGGCCAGGGGATTGCGCAGCATGCCCTGGAAGAGGACCCCGGCAACACCCAGCGCGGCCCCGACGAGTACAGCGCCGCATACTCCTGGCATGCGTACCTGCCACACAATCACACCTGTTGGGTACCACGGCTGTGCGAAATGAAAAAGCCGCGTGCCGTTCAGCAGCACCTCGACGATAGTACCGATGGGAATGGATGTTGAACCAAAACTTATGCCTAGCAGGATCACGAAAAGCAAAACGACGCCCAATAGCAAGAGGAGCAAGGGGGCAGGAAAGGCCCTCACGCTCCCTTGCAGTTGTTTGAGTTGTGGTTTTGGTGCTGCTATTTTCATCGTTTTCCTGGGCCCTCGCCTCGCTACACAGTTCCCGTGCAATAATCGGGCAGCGCGCCGGGGAACCGATCAGGGTGGAGAATCTGCGCCAGGCATTGCAAGCCCTCCACAATGCGCGGTCCTGGTCGTCCGATGATATTCGGGTTGATGCGGTAGACATGGCGCATCTTGAGGGCATCGATGTTGCCCCAGTTGGCACGCTGGTAGACGGCGGCGACATTGCCACCGTAGGCCGGGTCCTCGGTCAGGATGATATACTGCGGATTCGCGCTGATGATGGCTTCGAGCGTAACCTGGGGGAAACCACCATTGGATGTATCGTTATGGAAGATATTGATGCCGTTGGCATCCTGCACAAGCTCATCGTCAAAGGTGCCACCACCGAAGACGTATGGTTTATCCTGCGTCGTATCATCGGCCTCGATCATCACCTTCGGTGCGGTTGTGCCGGCCACTTTCGATTTTACCTGGCTCACCTGCTGTTGTAACTGGTTGTACAGAGTGGTTGCTGTGTTCTGAGCGAAGGTCAAACGGCCTACAGTCAAAATTTCTTTCAGCGTCAGATCCAGATTACCGGTTGGGAGATCGACGACGTGCAGTCCGAGATTGGCGAGTTGCGAGTCGTAGGCTTTGGTATCCTGCCCGTAGCTCAAAACGAGGTCGGGATGCAGGGCCACAATCTGTTCAACGTTATATTGCCCGTCGGCATTGGAAACTCTGGGTAGCGACGTCAGGTCTGCCGGATAGTTGGTGTAGTAATCAACTCCGACGACGTGGCTTTCCAGGTGCAAGGCTCCCAGTATCTCGCTGATATTGGGCGTCAGCGAGACGATACGCTGGGGAGCCGTGCTGGGAAAGATAATTGGCTTTCCATAGGCATCGAGTGTTACAGTAGGAGTGGGTGTTTGCGTTGGCGTGGAACCTGTGCTGCTTCCACTTTGCCCACCACAGGCAGTAAGTAAGACAACAAGGGAGAGCAGCAAGACGACGAACAAACGAGAAGAGATGACATGGGAGCGCATTGGCTAAACCTCCGAGACATTTTAACGCCCGCTGTCACCTCGCGTAGATCGGGATGGGGTCAACCGAAGACGAATGCTGGTGCCAGCGTGATGTCCCGGTGGCTCGTTCCTCTTACGCGAAGGATGTTGAGCATGCATGCATTCACCGGGCAGGTCTCCTGGCTCCTGGCTACAAACGCTTCCCGTCTCGCCTTCCCATCCCTGATATGAAGAGAGACTTCATAAGTGTTCAGGACAGTGGCTCTTTCCCGGCGTGTCCCATGCCTGTTTGAGAAACGCCAGGGGCAGGTCGCTTGCCAGTTACAGTAGCGCGACTGCGTCGGAATTGCACCGACTTCCCTATTCTGCCTGTATACCAATACAGGCCACCCGGTGACCATTGGCAAGTAATAGTTGCCTGCAAGCAGTATACTCAGAGATGCGAGGTGATGTCAAATACATTCACCGGCGCACTGGCCTTACGTACAGTTGACAGGAAGAGCAACGAGGATAATACTACAAGGCAGGTACGGTTGCTGGCGAAAAAGGATGCAATAAATTGCGCCTCTGCCTTGTTTCGGTTTTATGATGCAACAATTCGCATTTTTTATTCAAGGACAATCTTCTAAATGGCTATTGAAAAAGATTTTTTCCGGCAGGTGATGGGTCAATTCGCGACGGGCGTTACGGTCGCGACCACCTGCGGTCCTGGTCGCGCCGCGGGATTGACAGTGAATTCTTTCACCTCGGTATCGCTTGATCCTCCACTGGTTTTGATCTGCATTGATTTGCGCAGTAATGTCCTGCCCCATTTTCGCGAAAGTGGCTTTTTCGCGGTAAATATCCTGACCAATCGTCAGGAAGCGCTCTCGCGCTGCTTTGCCACTATGTCTGAAGAACGCTATGAGAACTTTTGCCATGCTTCCTATCATGTTGCCGCGACAGGGGCTCCCATCATTGATGGTGTGCTGGCATTTGTTGACGCACGCATCGTAGCGGAGTATCCTGGCGGCGATCACGCCATCTTTCTGGGGCAGGTGGAAGCGATAGGCACCGACGGCGAGGTCGTATTTGCTACTGAAATAGGGGCAAGGAATTCTACATTAATTGAATACCTGCCCAAGGGGAGCAATGAAATAGAGCTTCTGGAGGCTAAAAAAGCGCGCATGCCCCTGGCCTATTATCGCGGGCAGTACCGTCATCTCTCAAGGGATTATCAACGACCTAGCCTGGCGGCTTATTATGACGAAGATTTTGAATGACGAGCAGGGGATAGATCGGGCAGAGGCCATTGCCGCATTGCAGCAGCGCATTCGTGCCTGCCGGCGCTGCCAGGAGCGCGGCTATATTCGCGAGGCCCACCCTATTGTCAGCGGGCGCACAACCGACCGTATTCTGGTGATTGGGCAGGCACCCGGTCATCGTTCTATCGCCAAAGAGCTTCCATTCAGCGGGCCGGGAGGCCGCATTTTGCAGAAATGGCTTGAGCAGGCTGGCTTCCCACCGGGCTACCTGCACGAGCACACCTACCTTAGTTCGCTGACACGCTGCGACCCGGGACGTAACCCGCGCGGCAACGGAGATCGCCGTCCTTCCCCACAGGAAGTTGCCCTCTGCCGCCCATTTCTAGATGCAGAATTAGAGCTGCTGCGCCCAAGGGTTGTGTTGCTCGTAGGAACGATGGCTATTGAGACATTTTTCGGTAAAGGACGCCTGGAAGACATCATCGGCACGTTCAAGGAGCGGGATGGAATGCTGTTCCTGCCGCTGCCACATCCTTCCGGCGTAAGCAGGTGGCTGAATGGCACGGAACATATGGAATTGCTGAGGCAGGCTTTGGGGATTCTGGCTGAGTGGCGGGAAAAGTATGAGTTATGAGGACTCAATTCCATTTGAGAGGACTTTCCAGAATTTTACCGAAATTGCTGAGCATTTTGGTTTCATATGCTGACATAATGAAAAAATTTGTAGGCAATAGGTATAGAGTCATTAAGTTGCTCGGGAAACAAACCTGTGAGCTTTACTGGCTTAACCCGTTTGTTTCCCTTCTTTAGCCTCCTCGCGCATGCGATACTCATGTACGCCCTTTTTTAGAGTGCCGAGCGCCAGCGTTGCGCAGGTGGGGCGAGTCATGACAAGTTCGCGGCCGAGTTGCTCTATGAGGTCCTCAAAGCTCATATTTTCGACCTCTTCCGCAGTCATGCCCTGGGTGAGTTCGGTTACATAGGATGCGGCGGCGCTGCTGATGGTGCAACCTTCCCCCTCCCAGTTGACGGCCTCGAGTTTGCCACCCTTGCCAAAACGAGCATGCATAGTGATGATATCGGCGCACCCAGGATTGCCGCCGGTGAGGCTCACATCGGCGTGCTCCAGCGGCCCGTAGTTACGTGGATTTTCATAGTGATCTAGTAAAAAATCGATAGCTTCTTGCCGGTCCATAATAATTTTTTCCTCCAGGAAAACGATGGGTTATATCGGGTATGACACTGTACCTTAGTTTACGCAGCTTATCCGATGCACCAATGTATGAAACGTCGGGGCAGATAAAGGATTTTCACAGCATACTCCGGCAACGGATGCGAGCCGATGAATCGGCGCTGGGTACGATCAACCGGCCCCAACGGCTGCGCCGGGGGCCAATTGATCGGCCTGTGCTGGACTATATTGTAAAAGTTCACCGTCGGACCCGGTGGGATTCATTACGGTTTTTCGATGGGAGCGCGTACCAGATTGCCCCATTCCGTCCAGGAGCCGTCGTAATTACGGACACGTGGATAGCCAAGCAGGCGGGTCAGGACGAACCAGGTATGCGCGGAACGCTCACCGATACGGCAGTAAGAGATGACGTCGTTCTCAGGCTTGATATCCTTGCCGCCGTAGATCTGGCGCAACTCCTCAGCCGACTTGAACGTACCGTCGGGATTGGCGGCAGTGGCCCAGGGTATGTTCTTGGCAGTGGGAATATGGCCACCGCGCTGCGCACCCTCCTGCGGATAGTTCACCATATGCAGCAACTCGCCGGTATATTCCTGCGGCGAGCGCACGTCGATCAGGCGACGATTGGGTTCCTTCAATCCCATCATGACATCATCGCGGAAAGCCCGTATTGATTCATCCATGGGCTGCGCATGATAAGTAACGGGCGCATAATGCGGCACATCCTTGCTGAGTGGACGGCCCTCTGCCTCCCATTTAGAGCGACCACCATTCATGACCTTCATGTTTCTGTGACCATACATGGTGAAGAGCCAGTATGAATAGGTGGCGTACCAGTTGTTGCGATCACCATAGAGGATGATTGTTGTGCCGTTGCCGATGCCCCAGCGGCTCATCAATTGCTCGAAACCCTGTTGATCGATAAAATCACGGCTGACCGGGTCCTGCACATCGACATGCCAGTCGAGTTTGACCGCGCCCGGAATATGCCCTACCTCGTAGAGCAACACGTCTTCATCGGCCTCGATCAGGCGGATATTGGGATCATTGAGGTGCTCGGCGACCCAACCCGTTTCTACCAGCGCCTCTGGATGAGCGTAGCCGGACGTAGAATTCGCGTTCGAAGTGGCTGCCTGTGTTTCTGCCATACTAATGACCTCCCTAAATACATGCAATTCAATACACAAACCTCATTTGAAAGGGCTTATGTCCTTGATTAACGTGATTACTTTAATGCACCTCCACTTGACCTTTTCGGATGTAGTGGTATGCTTTCCCCTACGAGCAGGAGTCGGGCCCTTTCCCGAACCCGTTGGGGATGGAAACATTGACAACTTATATTCTACCTCACAGGTCGGAATTAGGCAAGCGCAAGGGAAAGTTTCGCCAGAGCGAGCACAACACAAGCACATGGCCCTATCCTAATAGGGCCATGTGCTTGTGTTGTGCTCGCTCTGGCGAGCTCCTGCTTTCTAGTTTCCTAAAATCCTCAGATGTACGAAAGGTGTCGTGTAGACACTGCCGCCCATCTGGGTGCGCCAGGAAAGCGTGCCATCGATTGTATTCAGTGTATAGACATAGGAGTCTTCCGAGCCAATGTAGAGCAGGCCATTGACTACTTGTGGAGATGAGAAAACTCTTCCACCTGTCTGGTAGCGCCAGAGCAGCGAGCCGCTGCCGGCATTGAGCGCATAGACAAAATCATCGTTCGAGCCGAAGTAGACAACCCCGTTGACGGCGGATGGTGAGGAATAGATGGAATCGCCCGTCGTATAGCGCCAGATGAGCGAACCATCCGCGGCATTGAGCGCATACATGGAGCCATCTGCCGAGCCAATGTAGACGATGCCATCGCTCACTGCCGCCGAAGAATAGATAGCTCCTCCCGTCTGGTAACTCCAGAGCAGTGAACCGCTGCCGGCATTGAGCGCATAGAGGGTGTGATTGGTCGAACCAGCGTACACTACGCCGTTCACGACTGTAGGAGCTGTGGAATAGACATACATCTCGGTCTTATACTGCCACACTATGGAACCATCGCCAGCATTGAGCGCGTACAGGTAGCCATCTCCCTCGTTGATGTAAATGATACCATTCACAACGGCAGGAGATGAAGCAGCTCCATATTTAAAGCGATGCTTCCACAATAGCGATCCGTTACCGGCATTGAGCGCGTAGAGAGAACTAGAGGCGACATAAACGACGCCATCCTGGACGACGGGCGAGGAGGTAACTAGCTGGCTATCAGTTTTATAGCGCCAGGCCAGTTTACCATTCAACTCGTGAACAGCATTCACATAGCCATCATCGGAGCCAAAGTAGACGACGCCGTTAGCCAGGGTGGGCGATGATCCTTGAATGCGAGGCGTTGCGTAACACCAGCGCGTATAACCATCGTTCGTATTGAGATTACACAGGTCACCATTATAGGTTGTCACCAAAACGGTTCCCAGTTGCCCACGCAGGATACATTGACCGAAGACGTTGCTCCATTCCCGCTGCACAATGTAGAAATGGTTCTGCCAATCTACATTTGCCGTATTATGGTTCAGGCGAAGGTCGTTAAAATTCCAGGCGCAAATATCGCCTATCTCTTCGCCCTCAGCGTTATACCAGGCATTGAGCTGTGGATCGGTTACTGCCTCCATCTGCTCATGGCTGGTAATATTAATGGCGCTGTCGGAATCGAGGCTGCCATTAGGGGCATAGGGAACGCCACAGGCCGCGAGATCGGTACCAGCGTATGGTATGTTAGCATAGATGACCGTTTGACCGTCGATGCTGAACGTGGAGTGATAGGCACAGTAATTTGTGAAAGCGCACGATTTTGAGCTGGAGTCGAGGCAGGAACCTTCTTTACGCGCTGTGTAAACGTAGAAGATATGATTCAGGCCCGCAGCCCAACCATTAACATCCATAGCGCGCGCGACTTCGGCCTGAATCTGAGCATCGTTGAGGCAATTGGCAGGCATTGCCAGATAGCTGCAGCCGGAAGGAGGATAGGGCGAGGTATCAACCCACGCTGCGCCAAAAGCCGAACTGTTGACGATATGACCCGAATTATCGTAGTACTGGGTATTGTTATCATAGAGTTCGGTGCCGCCAACATCGTTGAAGTAACCCATCAATAGCCTGTTGTAGCGATTACTTACGCGCGCCGGTGTTCCGTCCTGCAATGTGGGCGGCTCCCAAAAGATAGCGTAGGTGATGGTTTGTCGCATCACCGGCCCGCCGTGATATTGCACGGGAGGAGGAGCAGCGGTGTTATGCTCGTTTGTTCCATGTATCTTCATCACATGAGGGACTGTCGTTGACTGGATATTAGTATGGCCCGCTGGCGCGGCGCCAGCGGGCCAGAGATGGGTAAAACCTGTCATTACCAGCGCCAGCATCACCAGCAAAATACTGACCGGAGCCAATATCTTCGAGAGAGACGAAAGAGGTTTTTTCATAGTAGACATTTCTCCTTTAATACACTTGCCACTTACCCCCGCCTGCTTGATAACAATTGTTATCCGTTGCAGGACGATGCGCGAGGAGATAGCTCCTCGCGGTAAAGAGCGGATGCGCCGGGATCGAGAACTGATTTTACAGGCTCATCCTGCTCTCCCTGCAAGAGAGTATACGAATAATGCCTGTCTTTGTCAATTGAAGTTTATGTATATATAGAAAACGTTGAAAATAGTGAGGAATAGCTCTTCTGAGGTCCCTTGATAGCTATTTGTTGTATTATCTTACGCCCGGTAACCAGGCGAGATGGTTGACTCAAAATAGCTTGAGGGTGGCTCGTCCTCCGGCACGCCTTCGTTCTGCTGACTCAGCGACCGGTAATACGACCCTTGCGCATCATACAGGTCATCTTTGCTATTTCCGATCTCCTCTCCATATTGGTCCCGGCTCAGGAACAAATTCTTGCTAATTCATTCTGTTAATCTTCTTGACCCGCTTTCCCAGACATCCTGGGGCAACCAACAGGGCCTCTATGAGTTAGTACGTAGCGCGGGTATGGAGGATATGCCCAATAACACCTAGCGATGAGAAGGTCGCAGAGCGGCTACGATCATGGCAATGACACTCAGCGCAAAGGATACCAGAAAGGCCGCATGAACCCCATGCAGGAACGTATTGAGGGCGGTCGGGAACTGGCTCATGCCGCCTCCATAGATGAAAACCTGCATCATTGCAGCCATAGGCACAGCACTCAGGGCGAGCGGGAAGACAATGGCGATACTGAGCATCTGACCGGTATTATTGAGCATGCTGAGAATGCCTGCTGCCGCTCCTCGCATCTGGGCGGGTACAGAGCTCATGATGGCGTTGGTGTTGGGTGAGACGAAGAAGCCGGAACCTCCGCCCATGAGAGCCATGAAGATCGACAACAACCAGTACGGCGTTGACGGCCCTACGGTAGATAACCCCAACAGGCCCAAGGCGGAAACCCCCAGACCCAGCGGCGTCAGCACGCGCGAGCCCACGCGGTCCGATAATCTACCACTCAGCGGGCCAACAATCATAAATGCCGCGCCGAATGGGGTCAGCATCAGGCCGGCTCTCAGCGGGTCCTGTCCATAAGGCCCTTGCAGGAAAAAGATGAGAAGGAATAGCACAGCGCCACGAGCTATACCATTGAGTAAGCCACTCAGGTTCGCGAACAAGAAGAGGCGCTCGCGGAAGAGGCGCAGCTGTACCAGCGGCTCCTTAATGCGCGGTTCGATAATGGCAAAGAGGAGCAATCCGACGATACCTATGACGAGAATGGAGTAGGTCAGGGCCTGGCTCAGTAGAGGGAAAGCCAGCAGGCTTAATGCCAGCAGGGTTCCAGTCAGGCCAATGGTAAGCGTGAGAGCGCCTATAAAGTCGATATGCTGGCGTTGGGCAAGGCGTACCGGCTCACGCAGTCTCCAGAACCCCCAAATTGCTCCAAAGACGGCAAGCGGCACATTGAACAGGAAGACCCAGCGCCACGATAACTCGGTCAGCAAGCCGCCGACGATCGGGCCAATCAGGAAGCCAGCAGCGCCCGCAATCTGGTTGACACCAAGCCCCAGACCAACCTGCCCCTTGCGAAACGCATCGGTAACGATTGCAGTGCTGTTGGTTATCATCAGCGCCCCGCCAATACCCTGAATCACACGTCCCACTATCAGGTCGCCACCATGGAACTGCGGCTGCGCAAGTCCGGCTACCAGAGAACCAAGCGCGAACATGAGAAAGCCGCTGTTGTAGAGGCGCTTGCGGCCCCAGATATCAGCCAACCGTCCAATCACCGGAGTCAAGACCGTGGTAATCAGCAGGTAGCCGATCAATACCCACATGATGGTCAGAAACGAGGCCTGAAGTTCCGTTAAAATATTGGGCAACGCTATCAAAAGAGCCGAACCTTGAATAGAAGCCAGCAAGGCTCCAACTGTTGTAACCGAAAGAGCCGTCCATTGATAGCCATCGCGATGGGGAACGGCTTCTTCAATAACGCCCTCCTGATTCGCGGTCATAGAAGTATCCGCAGATGAACGTGAAAAACTCATGATGATCCTTTCATTGAATTGAAGGTATTTATAGCTCAATCAGGTGATAGAGTGCAGGTAAGGCTGCCATGATGCTGGCGCGTTCATCGTGACTGAGTTGTTCCAGGAGGGTTTTCAGCGAGGCCAGCTTCGCCTCATGAACTACACGCACTGCCTGGCATCCGGCCTCTGTTGGCCGAACCCAGACCGTGCGCCAGTCAGCATCATCGCGGTTGCGTTCAATATATCCCTGGGCCAGCAGGCGTTTGACCATCGCTGTTGCTGTCGATGGAGCCACGGCGAGATGATCCGCGAGTTGCTGCATGGTACAGCGTTTGTGTTCGACCAGCACACTTAACACGCTTAATTGTCCCGGCGTAGCCCGCAATGCAATCACATCGCGCCAACCAGGATCGACCCCGGGCGAGTCCTCGGAGGGTAAATCGGCTCCCAGGCGGCGTAACAGCCCGGGCACGATATCCAGAAGGGCTTCCGCCATGTCGATGTCCTTTTGCGCGGCTTTTCGTACCATATTTCTATCCTCTACGGCACTCTTATCAGTACCGGTATATTCCCCTCTCTGGTCACTTATCACTTCGACTGTCTAATTATATGATAAACTAAGTAGATGGGAAGCGTCAATACTGTCTGGAGGAATAGATTATGGCATTTTCTGGTGGGGGTCGTTTTGGAGCAATGGGAGCGTTGTGGCATCAACAACGCACTTTAGGCTATCTGTCCGATGGAAAACCGGACACCCGGCGCACGCTTGGCCTGGTCTGGCAATATTTGCGTGTCTACCGCTGGAAACTTCTGCTGGGGACACTGGTCATGATTTTAGGAGTCGGAACCGGTCTGGTTCCCCCGCTGCTCATCCGAGAGCTGATCGATACAGCCATACCACAGCGTCAGTTCGGCCTTGTCCTCCTGCTTGGAGGGGGCATGATTCTTTTTCCCATTGGCAATGCGCTGCTTGGGCTTGGCCAAAACTATCTGAGCATAACCATCGCCCAGGGATTGATTGCGGACCTGCGTGCGAAGCTCTACCGGCATACCCAATCGTTGGGTCTGGATTTCTTCACCTGGACGCGTGGCGGTCAAATTCATACGCGCTTTCTGAATGATGCCGGAGGATTGCAAAACGTTCTCACGCAGTCCTTTATCGGCACCCTTGGCAATCTAATCACCCTGGTCGGTACGCTGGCGATTATGGTCAGCATCAACTGGCAACTGACACTTGTTACTATTGTGGCCCTGCCATCCTTTGCGTTTCCAATCCTGCACTTTGGGAAGCGCCGTTATACCGCGATGGAGCGCGCTCAGGAGGCACTCGGTGAACTCTCGGTCATGTTGGAAGAAACGCTCAGCCTGTCAGGGGCCATTGTTGTGAAAAGCTTTGGGACTGAGGAACGCGAGGCTAAACACTTTGAGGAGATCAATACTCACGTGCGTCACGAGCAGGTGGCACAACTATTGGAGGGGCAATGGCTGCTGGTGGTCGTGCAGAGCCTTACAGCGCTTGGTCCCGCGCTGCTCTACACATATGGCGCCTACCTGGTAATTACGCACCAGGTTGCTCTAGGCACGATTGTCGCATTCGCCGCATACCTGGCGCAACTTTACGCTCCGGCATCCTCATTAGCGGGTGCCAACGCGACGCTGCTTGGCGGATTGGCGTTGTTCGACCGTGTCTTCCAGTTCCTGGAGATTCCCATCACTGTGCCGGAACCGGTGAAACCAGAACTTTTGCCAGCCATACCAACCGAGGGAATTGTCTTTGATCATGTCTCTTTCTCTTATCCGGGCAAGGCCGGCAACAAAGAGGTGCTGCACGATATATCGTTCACGGCTCCGTTGGGAAAACTTACCGCGTTAGTCGGACCCAGTGGCGCGGGCAAATCTACCATGCTTTCGCTGGCCGCGCGCTTTTACGACCCAACGCACGGCTCAGTGCGGCTTGATGGCATTCCGCTTTCACAGATCGCGCAACACGATCTGCGCCGCCGCCTGGCGCTGGTGACACAGGAACTCTTTCTCTTCCATGCCACACTACGCGAGAATATCTGCTATGGTGCTCCCGAGGCAGCTGACGCAGAAGTGGAAACGGTAGTGGAGGCGGCGCAGCTACAGGACTTGATAGACCGCCTGCCGGAAGGACTCGATACGATAGTCGGCGAGCGTGGCTACCGGCTTTCGGGAGGCGAGAAGCAGCGGGTGGCCATCGCGCGCGCCCTACTGTGCCAGGCCCCTTATCTCTTGCTCGATGAGGCTACCAGTTCGCTGGACTCCCAGGTGGAAAGGCGCATTCAGGCGGCGCTAGAAAAACTGATCGAGGGCAGGACGGTGATCGCCATCGCGCACCGTCTTTCGACGATACAGCGTGCCGATCAGATTCTGGTGGTGCACCAGGGCCAGATCGTCGAGCGAGGCACGCACGAGGCGCTGCTACAGCAATCAGGACTGTACCAGGCGCTGTATGAGGCGCAGTTTGCGGCACAGGTGGAGGAGTAGACTGGAACTGCTCGTAATCTGTGTGCGTGTAAATATCATATACTGTGCTAAAACAGAGAGAGGGGTAAAAGAGTCTCATGGCCGCACGCAATCCCGCCGATTATGGTTATCCTTCCTCCGATGTGACGGCGCTTGCTGCCAAAGCTCTAGAGGTTACGCATCGCCTGACAGCATTCTATGGGGAGGTTCCGTTCTCCAGCAAGGATCCCATGAGTATGCTGGTCGATATCCTGCTGTCACATCGTACGCGCGACGAGCAGACCGCTGCCGCCTATGATAACCTGCTGAGACGATTCGGCTCGTGGGAGGCGGTGCGCGATGCGCCGATGGAAGAGGTACAGGATACGATTGCCAACGTCAACTTTCCCGAGGTGAAGGCGCCGCGCATTCAGGCGATCATGCGCCAGATTACTGAGGAACGCGGCGAACTGAAGCTGGATTTTCTTTGCAACTTGCCGGTAGAGGAGGCCGCGGCCTGGCTGAATCGCTTCGAGGGCGTGGGACCGAAGACTGCCGCTTGTGTGTTGCTATTCAGTTGCCGGTTGCCCATCCTGCCTGTGGATGTGCATGTGCATCGCATCTCCGGTCGCCTGGGGCTGATTGGGAAAAAGGTGACTGCCGATAACGCTCATGTATTGTTGCAGGCTCTGCTGCCACAAGATTCTCGCACTATTTACAACTTTCATAAGGCTTTGCTGCGACATGGGCAGCGTATTTGTGTCTATGAGCATCCAAGGTGCAGCAAGTGTCCGATTACGGATTTGTGCGATTACTACAGGACGGTAGTAGAACGGTATAAAAAACGATGACGAGTGGGCGGTCGGAGGCGACCTCTGCCGGCCCAATTTCGGGATAGCTCATCTCTATATCTTTTTATCGAATTCGCGGGTGATCGTCATTTCCTGCTTCCCCGGCTGCGCAGTAATTGTCGTTGTGTTTTTTGACATGTGCCTTTCATCTCCTCGTATATGTGACATTAAAGTCGTGCTCCCACGTTGTGCCATCCAGTGATTTCTCCCAGGAGGCGGTCATGGTATTGTGATCCTCGCTGAACTTGCCCTCAAAGCGCTGCGAGAAGCCCGGTGCCTCTCGCCATATCTTCCAAACGCCTTCCGTAAAACTCATCTGATAAACTCTCGAAACCCCGCGATCATCATAGTAGAGTACAGTATATTCTGGGGTTGATTCGTCTCGGCTGATGAGCCACATGGCAACGGGTGAGCGCGGCGGTTTGTCGCCCATACGCATCAGCAGAAAAGCTCCATCCTGCACCCACTCAAAAGAGATCGACCCTTTTACTGTATCGGATGGGCGAGGAAGAAAAGATGTATTGAACAGTTCCATTTCCCAATCACCAACCAGTATCTCAAGCTGTTTGAGTGCAGGGTTTTGGTTGGCTGAATTCGCTGTTGCCATATTTCTCTTTCCTTATCTCTCAACTACGGGGCCCGGGCTGGTAACAAACGCGCATAACTCCAGGCTGAGTTAAACAGCAGTGAAGCCTCTCCCCTGATCCGGGAGAGGCTTCCCATATCCACTTATAAAAGATAGCAGCAGGCAGGCTTACTTCTAATCTGGATTAATGCCGCGCGGCGGGATAGTCTTATCGGTAGCATAAACGCCCTCAGTCACGTATTCCTGAGGAGCAGGCATCACTTCCTGGTGATGATAGGAGCCGCTGGCATCGGTATTGATGCCAGGCCACCTTCTGCCATAGTTGTAATGTCCGGTCTCTGCCGGTGAAAGGGGCCTGCGGGCAAATTGCGCCGCGCCTCTTACGACGGGAATGCCAGGCTCTGGCGATTCTTCGTAGAGGTCATCAGGCACGCTATTCAATCCCTGGCGCAGCAGATCAGACTCGCTCATCCTTAAGTAGATGGTATTGTTCTTTATCTCATCTTTCGCGGCGGTTTGAGGCACATAATACGGGGTCGAAAAAACGCTGCGCTCGACCAGAATATACTTAGGGAAGCGGGCACGCACCTTGCCCAGGAATTGTCCCTGCGAGTCCACCACATTTTGACCGATCTTGAACTTCCAGGGGTCAAATTTCTGGCGAATCGCGATGTACGTCTCTTTCAACGGAGCCATGGAATCTTCCAGACCCCAGCCCAGAATGCAGATAAGGACGGCAATGAGCGCAACAACGGTTACCCAGTATGAAATGAGAAACCCGGCTATCGCCACGAGAATGAAAAAGCTAAGATAAACAGGCCAGTAGCTTGGATTCGGCATGTGAACATGTGGTTCCGCCTCTTCGACATCGCCTTCTTGTACTACCGGCTCGTATACACCAGACTCATGTAACGTGGAACTGGTGCTTTGAGGAGAAGTATCCATAAGTTCTCTCTTTCCTCTAAGGTCCAGGTCAGATGTGATGTCCGACATACGAAGTCATTTCTTCATTTTGTCGTTATTACAAGCATATCAAATAAGTGCGAGGCATGCAAGCCTTCATGACCTGGTGATGGCGATTTACCAGCCGAGCGAACAAGAACGCGCCCTGATGCATTTTTCCTGCTGCATAGGCGCCCCGCCGGGACAGAGCTTGTATCGTTGTTGGAGACGAGAGGGCGAGTCAATAAACAGGGGAAGGTTAAATTATTTCAACCTTCCCCTCGATTACCGAATCGTCATCCTGCACCCAGAAAACCCGTACATAGGGCGGCTCAGGATAGAAACGATGGGAGAAAATGACGTAGAACAGTTTGTTGCGCCTGGCCCAGTCTTTATCGCGCCGGGATGGATAGGCCTCGGATTTGGGATGGGAGTGATAATAGATCATTTCGCCGTCATACTCGTCAATATCCTCGAAGATACGCAGCAGATCGGCCTCGCCGATAATGGAGAAGTCATCGGGATGTTCGGCGGCATTGGCGGTCGGATAGTGGCGGAACACCTGACCGTCTTTACTACCAAGCGCGCCGCAGGCCTCGTTAGGATAGCCTGCGACAACGTGCGCTACCATTTCATCGTAGATCGCCCGCGGAATGCGAACGACAAAACCATCTTTAACTTCCATAACCTACCATAACAATTTTGCTTCCAGGTCATCCTCAAGTTGATCCAGGTCACGCGTCCACAGGTCTTCGCTGAGATACTTCCAGCCACCATCGGCGAGGATGACAACGATTTTCCCCCGCTCCATGCTGTTGGCGACACGCAACGCGGCATGCAGAGCGGCACCGCACGATGGGCCGGCAAAGATGCCCTCTTGATCTTTCAACTGGCGGGTGCGACGTACTGCGTCTGAGCTGGTAACCAGAATCTTGGCGTCGAGCAGCGATTGATCGAGCACAGGCGGCACAAAACCATCTTCCAGGCTGCGCAATCCCTGTACACCATCGCCTTGCAGGGGTTCAGCCGCGACAACTTTGATAGCAGGATTGTACTCCTTCAGGCGTCGAGCATTGCCGGTAAGCGTGCCACCGGTACCGAGGCCGGCCACAAAGACATCGAGGTCGGGCAGGTCGCGAATGATTTCAACTGCGGTGCCCTCATAATGAGCGCCAGGGTTAGCATCATTGCCATACTGGTAGAGCATCACGTAGCGATCATCGTTGCGGGCCAGTTCCTGCGCCAGGCGTACCGCGCCATTGCTGCCGAGTGAGCCATCGGAATAAACGATCTTGGCCCCGTAGAGTTCAAGCATCTGGCGACGCTCCCGCGTTACGTTGTCTGGCATGACTGCCGTAAAAGCATAGCCCTTGACACGAGCAATCATGGCCAGGGCTATGCCGGTATTACCACTGGTTGGCTCCAGTAGAATCGAACCGGGAGTGAGTTTGCCACCTGCCTCGGCCTCTTCGATCATTTTTTTAGCAATGCGGTCCTTGATACTGCCCGTGGGATTCGCACCCTCGAGTTTGGCAAAAATTCGCACTTCGGGGCGTGGGCTGAAGCTCTTTAGCTCAACAAGCGGCGTATTTCCAATGGTATCTAGTATACTGCTGTAGAGCATATTTTTGTTCCCCTCTTTTTGAAACTGGCACCCAATCGAATGCGGGCGGCTACAAAGATGCGCCCCTACGAGATCTCACCGGAAGGCTTCCCAGAAACGGGCGACCACACAAGTTCGTCCCTACAACAACCCACCTGCCATGGCAGGCAGCAGGATCACTGTGTCATTCGGACCGACGGAAGTCTCTAGTCCGCCCTGCAAAAAGCGCACATCCTGATCATTGACGTAGATATTAATATAGCGGCTGAGTTGATCTTCAGGCTGAATCTGTTCTTTCAACGCGGGAAAGCGCCTGTATAGATCGTTCAAAACTTCCGCGAGAGTGCTTCCCTCCGCGCTTACCTGCTTCGACCCACCTGCAGAGGCACGCAGGACAGGCGCAAGACGAACGGTTGCCATGCTAATCTCCTTTTATCCCTCTATTGAAAATGTAAGAGTGCAGGCATTGCACCCTTACTCATTTCCTCACTATTTACAGATTACCTTGCCGGAACCGCGCAGACATCGGCATATGTCGGCAGGTCCTCTGGATGCGCGTGCTCGCCGCAGGCCGGGCAATTGGGATCGCGGAAGAGGCGCAATTCGCTGAACTCACCGGCCAGCGCGTCGTAGGTCATCAGGCGACCAATCAGCGGATCGCCGATACCGAGCAGCAGCTTGATGGTCTCAGTTGCCTGCAGCAGGCCGATAATGCCTGGAAGCACTCCCAGGACGCCTGCCTCTGCGCAGCTCGGGGCAAGCGCCGGAGGGGGCGGCTCGGGATAGAGACAGCGATAGCAAGGTCCTTCATGTGGTTTGAAAACGGTCAATTGACCCTCGAAGCGGAACACACTGCCATGCACAACCGGCTTATTGGCAATGATTGCTGCATCATTGAGCAAATAGCGGGTCGGGAAATTATCAGTGCCATCGATGATTACGTCGTAGTCGGCGATGATGCGGGCTACATTCGTCTCGTCGAGCCGTTCAATATAGGTGATGACCTTTACATCGGGGTTCAACGCTTCTATGGTTTCGCGCGCGGATTCGGCCTTATACTGGCCTACCCGTTTGGTGTTATGAATAATTTGTCGCTGCAGGTTGCTCTCTTCTACTACGTCATCGTCGATAATGCCTATCGTTCCGACTCCGGCTGCAGCCAGATAATAGGCCGCGGGAGAACCAAGTCCGCCGGCGCCGAGCAAGAGTACCTTCGAATCAAGGAGTTTGAATTGACCCTGCTCACCGACCTCAGGAACCAGCAAATGACGACTGTAGCGTTTGGCCTGGGCTTCGGTCATTGTGCGGGGCTGCACAAATGGGAAGCCGCTGGCCTTCCATTGCCCAAAGCCGCCCGACATGGAGATGGCGTTGTCGTAACCCATCTGCTTCAGCGTAGCGCCGGCCATGAGCGAGCGCACGCCGCCCGCGCAATAGAGTACTACGGTCTTTGACTTATCGGGAACAGCTTCTTCGATCTGCAGCTCTAGATAGCCGCGCGGTACATGAATAGCGCCGGGAATATGTCCCTCGTTCCATTCGATCTTCTCACGCACATCTACAAGGACAATTTCTCGGTCGTCCGGCGCAGCATCTTGCTGCTGACTCAGCGATTCACGCACCTGGGCTGGAGTCCACTCCGGCACTTGTTTGCGAGCCTGCCGCATAATTTCGCGGGATGCCTCACCCATATCAAGTCACCTCTCAATGCAGTGATGTTGACTAAATTCATCAACTTACTCGTATTTAGCCCTAAACAAAGATTACCAGCACATTTGTTACTTGTCAAGGATTGCTGTGTTTTGGTTGGAGCTAACAAATTGTTAGGACGTTCAAAGGGGATAACAGGGGAAACGTGGTAAATATTCCCGGGTCACCAACAGCTTTAGTATTTCCGGTAATAAATCATTACTAGCGAGTTTAATAATATATTTTTTATCATCAAATAATCCTAGGTATTAATACTTAATACACCAGTATTAATACTTATTATAGCAACTATCTGTTACAAGCAATATACTGAACCGTTCTTCTGGGATATGAGGGCCCAAATAGAAACCAGGGGATATTTCTATGATTGCACAAGAACAGGAAAAAGATAGCTCTCAACAGGCGACATTGATGAGCCATTATGAGGGCCTCACAGCTCCTATCTGGCAGGAAGCGCTTCTTCCCTATGCAGGGACGCGCATTGTGCTCGTATTTGTAGGGTTATTGACTGATTTCTATATCTTGCCCTTACTTAAAGTTGGACCATATATATCGCCTGTCGCGCCGAACACGCATTTCCCCGATGCGCTCTGGTTGATGTGGAATCACTTTGATGCAGGCTTCTACGTAGATATTGCCCAGAATGGCTACTGGCCTGCCAGTACATTGCAGCGGATGTCCGACTGGATATTTCTACCACTCTTTCCCGTGCTCATGCGACCGCTGGGGCTTCTTTTCGGCGGCAATCTCGCGGCTTTTAATATAGCCGGTATTGTGGTCTCGAATGTCGCCGGATTGGTAGCAGTTCTATACCTGTTCCTGCTTGTGCGTCGTGAATTTGGTTCACGCACGGCGTCACGCACGGTGTTTTACCTGGCGCTCTTTCCTACCAGCTTTTATCTCTCAGCGATTTATCCAGAGTCACTTTTCCTGGCCTGTGCTGTGGCTTGCATCTACTACGCGCGTCAACATCGCTGGTGGCTAGCGGGTATTTGCGGCGCATTGGCTTCACTTGCACGCATTCAGGGATTTTTGCTGATTGTGCCGGTTGCATGGGAATACTGGCAGGTATTGAGTGACTTTTACTCCCCTCTACCTGAGATGGGCGGGATGACAGTTTCGCAAAAAGTCTACGCCTGGCTACACTCGCGCTGTTTGGGGCTGGCGCTGGCCTCAGAATCGCTGCGCAACTGGTTCAACGCGCTGGCAATTGTCCTTATTCCTTCTGGCATGGTACCTTTTTTTATTTATTCGTATATCAAAACGGGGGATTTTCTGGCAACAATTCATAATCATCGCGAATGGGGACGGCAATTTGAATTTCCCTGGCAGGTGCTTGCTCATGCGCTGCGATATCCACAGGCTCCCAACCCGATGAACTGGAACTTCTGGCTGCTCAATGTTATAGTCATCTTTGTTTTTCTTGGCTTTTGTATCTGGTCATTGCGCAGACTACCGGTGATTTATAGCCTCTATACGCTTGTGATGGTCATCATGCCACTTTCGACTGCTAGCATCAACAGTATCAGTCGCTACTATCTTGTCGTATTTCCTGCGTTTATGCTGCTCGCCTTATGGAGCGATGCCGGTAAGCGCCCGGCGCGTCATTCCCTGGTGGTAGCACTCTTCGCGCCATTGCTGGCGGTATTTATGGTCTTCTTTGTGCTGGGTTTGCCGTTGATTGCGTGAGGAAACTATAGACACTTCAGAACTGAGCGGGTTTGATTCCAATTCGAGACGGCACGGTCGATTAGCTTTTTTGTTGTTATCGCCGATTTATATTGCAAATTTTGGAATGGCCTGATAAGCTGACTTGAGAGACGCAGAATTTTAGCAGGGAAGGACAGGCTATGATCGAAACAACCGATATTCTCATCATCGGCGGCGGCGTAATGGGAGCCAGTATCGCTTATCACCTGGCAAAGTCAGGAGGAGGGCGGGTGATGCTGTTAGAAAGGCAGGCGATCTGTAGCGGCACTACCGGGCGTTCTGGGGCCATCGTGAGGCAGCATTACTCTAACGATTTCACGATTCGCATGGCCAAGGAAAGCCTGGCGGTTTTCCAGCACTTTGATGAGGTGGTGGGAGGAGATGCGGGCTTTCTCACTACCGGCATGGTCGTGCTGGCGGATGAGCAGGGTGTGGAAGCGCTGCGGGCCAATGTGCAGATGCAGCAGGAGCAGGGCGTGAACACCATGCTGCTTGAGCCGGAAGAGATCGGCGAGATGGCGCCAGGTTATAGCAGCAAGGGTGTGGTCCTGGGATGTTACGAGCCTGAAACCGGCGTCGCGGATCCTATGGCGACAACATCATGCTTTGCTTCGCGGGCGCGTGATTATGGTGCCCTTATACGCGAGGGAGAGCCTGTAACGGGTATCCTTACACAGCATGACCGCGTGCAGGGAGTGCGCACGACGCAGGGCGAAGTGTACGCACCGGTTGTCGTGCTGGCGGCGAATGTCTGGAGCGTTGCGCTGGCAAAGACTATTGGCATTGATTTACCGGTGATGGCAACACGCCATCCGATGGTCGCGCTGCGCCGTCCCAATGATTTTGGCGGACGCCAGGGTCTGCACGCGGTGGGCCTCGACCTGACACGCGATATTTACCTGCGCCCCGATATCGGTGGTATAACGCTGGTTGGCGCAACCGAGAATGTTTTTACGGCGAGCGATCCCGACAATTATGCGCAGGGACTGACAGAAGAAGAGATCGCCTATTTCCGCGCTCAGAGTGCTGAAAGCATTCCAGCTCTTGAGCGCGCCGTCCCTCGTGGAGGATGGGCCGGTATTTATGATGATACACCCGATTTCCATCCCATTCTCGACCACATGGCGGCATATGAAGGGCTGTACTGCGCAGTGGGCTTCAGTGGGCATGGCTTCAAATTATCCCCGGTCGTCGGGCAATGGATGGCTCAATATATTCTGACCGGGCAGAAAACTGCTGATATGCAACATTTCGCGTTTGATCGCTTCGCGCGGGGAATGGAGATCAGCCCACGTTATCCTTCGGGAGTGCTGGGGTAAATTCATATACAACCAGGTCGCGCGAGCCATTGCTGGAAAGAATTGAACTCAGTTTCGTCAGATTAACTGGTGATTAACGCTAACATATTATGAGAGTTAGATGGTATAATAGCAACGCTTTGACTATGCCTGTATCGAGTGTGAAAAGTTAGCACAGCGAGCTTCGAAAGTCCTAACCCTTTTGTAGGGGAGAGGAGAGTCTATGAACATCTTGCTGCCGTCCATGCCGGATTCATTCGAGCACATGCCCTTACTTGTCATCCGCATCCCTAATGGCGCGCTCACCTCGCTGGCAGGAAATGTTGATCCACTCTTTTAGCATTCAAGATACCGAAAGTCAACGGAAATTATTCCCTGCTAACACTCTCATTGTAACCGGAAGGTGTTGGCAAAACATCGTCGTAAACACGGAGATTGTCCAGGCGGCACGCGTAGAGTCTTGAGAGACCATAGAGAAATGGGAGAGTTTTTGTTATCAACGAGGAGGGAATGCATGTTGGCAAGTTCTTGTTGCTAATAGCGTAGTCCCAGTAGATTACAGGTTAAAAACTCTCGTTATGTACTAAGGAGTGCTTCTCAGGCATCCGCTATTTCTAAAGGAGAACCAACATGCGTTCAGACATCGTCCCCGGCGCTCGCTTTCCTGATTATGAGTTGACCGATCACGCCAGAAAGCGGCGCAAGCTGAGCGAACTGCAGGGAAACGATCCCATGATTCTGATTCTCTCGCGCGGGCATTACTGTCCGAAGGATGCCCAGCAGCACCTCGAGCTCGCCGCCTTTTATCCAAAAATCGCCGTTGCTTATACGCAAATCGTTACCATCGCGACGGACAACATACTCGAGTTGAACGAGTTTCGTTCTGCTGTGGGCGCTCAATGGACATTTCTTTCGGATTCGGGACGCAAGGTACAGCAGGACCTGGATATCCAGGAGTATACCGACCCGTACCACAATCCTATGATTCCGCACACCTTTATACTGGAGCCAGGTTTGATCATTTACAAGATTTATAACGGCTACTGGTTTTGGGGGCGACCATCAACCCAGGACCTGTGGCAAGATTTGCGAGAAGTCACGCGCAAGGTGCGGCCCGATTGGGACCTCTCGAAGCCTGGCCTGCGCGAGAATTGGGAGGGTGATAAGACGATGCACTACCCATACAAGCAGGGGAAGGGCTGAGGGGAGACCACAACGCAGGACGACCACAAGGGTCCTCTCCCCTACAGGGCTCGTGAAGTTACAACAGGCCATCTTCGCGCATTTGCGAAAGAGCCTGAAATGCTGCTCGCGGCGTACCTACCCTAAAAGCTACATCATGCATATGCTGTATTACCGGTTCCAGGTAAGGCCTCAACTTAGGATGACGATAGCTCTGGCTGCGCAGGACATAGGAGGCTGTTTCTACCAACCAGGGGGTCATATCAGCCGTTTCAAGCATTTTCAGCACTGTCTCTATGCCTGGTATGCCGAAGCTGGCGAGGGCTTTCGCGGCCATCCACGCCACGGCGTGATCTGGATCGCGCATGGCCTCTACCAGCACCGGCACGGCGCGGCGGTCCCCTATTTCTCCTAGCGTGCGTAGGCATTGCCAGCGTACCCAGGGAGAGCTGCTCCTGCTTCTTTCGATGAGTGCAGGGACCGCAACACGGCCAAGTTTGACCAGAGAGGAGAAAATCTGGCTGCCGAGTTGCTCATCGGCGCCCTGTAACGTATCGAGCAAGGGCTGCACAGCCGACGGGTCTCCAATGCGTCCCAGCGCCTTCGCCGCCTGCATACGGACGGCAGGAACGGGGTCATGCAGCGCGTCGATTACAATTGGAGTAGCTTCGGGCGAGCCAAAGATGCCCAGGATATGGATAGCGGCCTCACGTATGGCCGGGCGCCTATCACGCGCGCCGGCAAAAAGAACCTGCTCCGCACGCGCCGGCTCCATACCCGAACCCGGCAAGAAGAGCGTGCGTAGGCGCGTGCGAGCATGTGGGGTGCGTATTGCCCTTGGCACAACAAAAGGTTTCCCTGCCCATGTACCCAGGGCGATAAATTCGAGCAGGTTCTGGGCCAGGCGATCATCCTCACAAGATGAGACGGCCAGCACTGCTCGCGGGTCATCTTCCATGATCCAGTGCATGAGTCGCCATGCAGCGCCGCGCCTCCCGGCGGCAGCATCACGTGCCAATATCTGTGGTGGAGTAATACCCACTGGCGGCTCGACATCAGCCCGTACTGCATTTACCGGAGCGCTACCATAATGGGTTGCGGCATTTGTGTTAGAAGTCTGCGAGGAAGAATCTGAAGTTGACATCATTGACGCTCCTTTTGAGGGTCAGAGATTGCGTTTTTGCGCAGGGAGAAACGTTGAACGCAATCAGTGGCCGTTAGTGTTCTAATATTTCAATCAAGACACTACGGAGACCGCCACAAGAGCTATGCGTGATGTGGTGGAAATCTATTCATATTATAACACGCCCATTCCCCCCACATGGGTTTCGCCAGTGTGCCAAGGAGAAGCCTTCCCCAATTGTCGAGAAAGGCTTCATCTGAGCTTTTCTTTATAAACCAAACCAGCATTTTCAATGCAAAGCCGAGTAGAGTCGCTCCGGTGTTATGGGCAACTGCGTCACGCGGACGCCAACAGCATCGTAGATGGCATTGGCAATGGCCGCGCCGACGGGCACGACTGGGGGCTCTCCAACGCCCTTGGCCCCAAATGGACCAAGATCCGAAGGGATTTCAACCATGATGGCTTCGAAGTGGGGCACATCCTGGATATGAGGCAGGGCGTAATCCATCAAAGTGGAGGTGAGCAACTGGCCGTTTTCATCGTAAACTAACCCTTCAAGAAGGGCCCAACCAATACCCTGCGTGACCCCGCCGAAGATTTGCCCCTCGACTTCCGCTGGATTGATGGCAAGTCCCACATCCTGCGCCACCAGGTAATCCAACACGCGCACCTGCCCGGTCTCTGGATCAACGGCGACTCGCGCCACGTGGGCCCCGAACATGGGCGAACTACGCCGAATTGCCGCGCGACCGCGTCCGTAGATAGGCTCATATCTTCCAGCAAATTGCATGGATGCAGAGGCAATATCCTTTAAGGCAATGCTCTTACCCGGCGAACCACGCACCACTACTTTGTCGCCCTCGATTTCCAGGTCGGTAGAAGCGGCTTCTAGCATCTCGGCGGCAGTTGCCAGTATCTGATTGCGCGCATCCTGCGCCGCCGCCAGAACTGCCGGGCCTACGGAATAGGTAGTTTTACTGCCTCCCGTCCCACCGCTATAGGGCATGGTATCAGTATTATCATGTGCTACGTTCACCGCACTGGCAGGCATGCCCAGGCCCTGAGCGGCAATCAGCGCCAGCGAGGTATCGGAGCCGGTGAGGTCTACTGTGCCCACAATGACTGTCACAGTACCGTCCGATTCCAGGCGGCAGGCCGCTGCACTTGGCTCAGTGCCACCGGGCCATCCGCCAACCGCCATACCCGTTCCAATTTTCCAGCCCGCCAAGCCGGGAGGCGCATTTTTCTGGCCGGCACGTTTTGCCCACAATGGATGCTCTTGCACCTTCTCTACGCATTCGAGCAGTCCAATACGCGGCCAATGGGGACTACGTTTATCAAGCGTGGCATCGCCTTCCCTCAAGCCATTGCGCAAGCGGAAAGCCACCGGGTCCATGTGCAACGCGCTGCACAGCTCATCAACTGCCGATTCCAGCGCATATGTAGCCTGCGGCGCGCCAGGGGCGCGATAGGCGCCCACACCGACCTTGTTAGTTAGAACTTCATAGCAGCGAATATCCAGGTTAGGGCAACGATACGTGCTGCCCAGGAGATAGCCACCAAGCCCAACAGCCGAACCGGCGTAGGCACCAGTATCGAAAATGACTCTCCCCTCCATAGCGACCAGCGTACCGTCCCGCTTCGCGCCGAGCTTGAGGGTAATGATCGACTGCGGGGCCGGATTACCCGCCAGCAGATCTTCCGAGCGCGTATAGACAAGGCGTACCGGCCTGCGAGCAGCAAAAGCAGCCGCGGCCGCCAGGGGCTCAACCAGGCCAAATTTGCCGCCAAAAGCGCCGCCTATCGGTACGGACTCGACCCGAATCTGGCGTTGGGGAACATGGAGCGCCTCGGACACATCGGAACGCACCGCAAACATGCCCTGCGAACTCGCCCAGATGGTCATTTGCTGACCCGTAGTGCTGGGAACGACGGTTATCGATTGTGGCTCAATGTATGATTGGTGAACAAAGCTTGTCCTGTAGGTGCGTTCCACCACCACCTCGGCCTCGTTCCACCCGCTCTCCATATTCCCTTCATGGTAATGGGCCTTATCGCTGACATTCTGCGAGAGTTCTTCGTCTGTGTCGGCTACCTCGTCCTCGGCAACGGCCGCATGAGCGCCACCGCCGGCGATTTCAGACGTGGTATCGTTTTCTTGCAAGCGCGCGCGCGGAGCGCCCGGCAGCATAGCGGTAATGGGGTCTATGACAACAGGCAGCTGCTCGTAATCGACATCTACAGCGGCGGCTCCATCCTCAGCCACCGCCTCGGTCTCCGCCAGCACGATGGCAATGGGATGGCCACACCAGAGGACCTCCTTTTGTGCAAGAGGTGATTGGGAGCGCGAACTGCTATCGCGATGTGCCATGCCCAGGGTTTCACTGGTATACACGGCCACTACACCCTCAATCTTCTTAGCGGCAGAGGTATCGATGCTGACGATCCGTGCATGAGCATATGGGCTGAGCACCAGGCGGGCGTGCAGCAGCCCGGCTACTGGCATATCACCTGCGTAACGAGTAAGTCCGCGGACTTTATCGGCCGCATCCTTGCGCCGCGTGCGCTTACCGACCGCGAAATTCTGGCCGGTTGTGTCAATTGTTTGTGCCATAAAAATATTGCTCCAACATGTCTTACTAGTGAAAGTTCTTGGCGCTGGGAACCACAGGCACCATTGAAAGTGTAGCACATATTTGGGTTGGATGTCAGGAAAACAAAAATAAGCCCGGGCAGAGGAAATTTTCCTCTGCCCGGACTTCAGCCTATAAGGAGTCTACTCGATAGCCAGGACTACTTGAACGGTTTGGTCACGTTGCGGATATGGCCCTTTTTGGCATATGGATTACTCGCCCCAATATCAGTTTGAGACGTGCCATGGCATGTCTTGTTGCCGCTCAGGATTGGATTGGTACCCGCAACATCGATCTGAGATAGGTAGGGTGGAGGATTTACAGGCGTGTAGCCGACGCCACAAATCTGATTCTTCTGCATCTTGTCAGCATATCCCTCTTCTGAGATACCCGCCTGGTAGCCACCGGGGTAGCCGAACAAATTATACCCCGATACGTTGTTTACAGCATCGTCTGAGATACGATTGCTTATGGCCTGATCGCTGGTCGGAGTAATCGGCAGCGAGCAGAAACCGAGTTGGTTGTTTGTTTCGTTGAGGTTAGAGAAAGCAATCCCGAGATCGTTACCCTGCAGGGTGTTGCCCTGAACTTTTACGCCGGTAGTCAGCGGCGTGGATGTGCCTTCATAGCAGGAGCCGCCATACACGAGAACGCCGGTAGAGGACGCTCCACCCTGTCCGTTGTAAGAGTTCCCAGAAATTGTATTTTTGGACACAGTGCCTGTTGCCCCTCGCGAGATCTGAACACCGTTCTGGGCGATATACGACGTTGGTCCAAAACCGGTGATCGTGTTGCTCGTTATGGTAGCTTTGGAACCGGTACCATCAACAGTGATACCGTTTTTCTGATAGTTGGATATGGAGGTAGTCGTGACGGTAGCAGTACCAACGAAGTTCTCCTGGACGTCACTGCTGAAGTCCGAGGTTGGCCAGTATTCACGACCAACCTGCACAGCGACGCCGAACTGGCAGCCATACAGGTTAGGATTCATATCTTCGATATTATTGACCTGGTCCCCAGTGAGGGTTGCCGCGGCATTATCGATCACCAGGACACCAAACTCATTGTTTGCACAGCCGCCATTGCCCAGTGGGCCGCTGATGATCAGCCCTTTGATATTGACATTGGCGGTTGAACCCCAGATGAACACGATGGCCTGTGGCACAAACAAGTTATCGCTCTGAAACTGGGGTGGCAGGCGTGAGGGATCGGTCGATGGGAACGGATTCGGCGCCTGAATACCCGCGCCCGGATCTCCAGTCAGCGTGATGGCTTTCGTAATAATCACCTGTTCGACATAGGGGTTGGTACCGCACAAATAAACAGTAGAACCGGGGTTAGCAACATCTATCGCACTCTGAACGGAAGTGAACCCTGGCGATGAACAGCCAGAATTAGTTCCGATAAATGAACCGACATAAAGCGTCGGTTGAGATGATGCGTGTGCATTATTGGGTATTCTGAAAGCCAGAATACCGGCAAACAATAACACTAATACAGCAATCGGTCCTACAAAGAACCAAAGGTTCCGCATGCGGAAAATACGTGACATGAAATCCTCCTTGATGGAAATAACAGGACCCTCAAATTGAATTCGATTTGGAAAAACAGCATATTTCTACCCTTCAATACGAATAGAAAATTATAGTCTGTTCTCACCTCTTGATGTAGCCACGAGGACTATAACACAAGTGGGTTTTCATGTCAATAAGTTTTTTCATTGGAAATAGATATTATTACAAAATTTTAATGGTTTTATTTTTAATTTAAATCAAAGACATTGAGAAGCAAAAGTGCGAATTATTGCAGGAGTTATCACTTTTTTCAATAACGCATGTGGTGTAAAATCAAGTGAATTAAAGACATTTATCACATTTCTTCAGTTCAATGGTGAATGAGATGAAAGCTGTAATGGATGAATTTATTACGAGCTAAATCTGGCGGTTTCCGATGTGGAAGACAAGCAATATGATTACGGTAATGATGAGAGCCAGGAGGAGAAAAATAGCTACGCGGTCGGCCAGGGTGGTCTGGTGTTCGATGAGCATGGTGCGTTTGGGATTTGAGCCAAATGCGCGGGCGTCGGCGACCACGGCCATGACGGAGGTAGAGCGGAGCGAGCTGATGAGCAATGGGACGGTAATGATGGGGATGCACATAAATACGCGCCCGATATAGCCGGGCCAGAGATGAACTTGCCACCAGCGAGGGATGGTTAGATCATAGCCACGTACCTGCATGACCTGCAACAAAACAGTCATGCGCTCGATCATTTGGGGAAGGAAACGCAGCGCGGCGCTAAAAGCGAGGCCAACCGCCACAGGCATGCGAAATTTGTAGAAGGCCCAGATGACCTCAGAAGGCTTGGTAGTCATTAACAAAATCAGGGAGGACGACGCACCCGCCATAACCCTACCCGCCTGCTGCGCCCCATAGAGCAGCCCGGTACCAGACAGGCCAGGAGTACCGAACCAACTGATAGTTGGTGGAAAGGTGAAAATCAAATTTGGGTGCTGGTAATCCTGAATATGGAACAGGCCCTGAGACCAGATAAGACCAATGGCTGGTGTAACGATCATCGTTAATACGACTCGCATGCGTGCCTGCGAGGTTCTTAACAGTACCCAGGGAATGAGAGTAAACACCAGCAAGAGAAAGACAAAGTCCCAGTTCAGCAAAACGCTCAATACACCGATAATAAATGGATAGAGTACTTTCAGGCGCGGATCAAGCTGGTGGATAATGGATTGTTTTGGCTCGTATGAAAACAGGTGACGCAAGCCCTGCACGCCGACAAGCATAATGAACAAGGCCGGTAACATTGCAGGAACGATGAACATGAGCAGGTAACCAATAATAGTTCGCCCAACGATAGTATGGAAAAAGAACTGGTTAAGTAGCTCGATCATGGCCTGGCCTCTAGCGATGGGAGTAATTGCAAAAATTGATCTACTGTCAGCGCCACCCTGGCGGCTTTCTGCTCACAAAGCCGGGCATGAAGTTGCGCGATGGGAGGTGGAAGAATGCCGCATTGCGTCAGTTCATCCAGATGGGCAAATACGCGTTCAGGGACGTCATCATTGACGATATGGCCATTATTCAGCACTACCACGCGGCTGGCATAGCTCGCCACTGCTCGCATGTCATGTGTAATCATGGCATACGTGAATTGCCCGCGCACGCGCAGCTGTTGCAAAAATTGCAGGAAAGCTCGCGCGTGCCCCTCATCCTGGCCGGTTGTAGGTTCATCCAGGAGTAACAGGTCTGGATGCCTTGTTAAGAGCGCGCCAATCGCCAGGCGTTTGCGCTGCCCAAAACTCAGGTGAAAAGGATTATCGTTGCGATGATCTTGCAGGTCTACCGTCTTCAGCAACTCGTCTAGCGAAAACGTTGCCTGTTTCTTACGTTTCCTGGAATGTGTGACGCCAAACATGAATTCTTTTTCGACTGTTGCACCAAACAGCATACTATCGGCGGCTTGAAAGAGGTAGGACATACCCTCGGATTGCTGGGAAATATGCCCCGGCACTACAGCCTTGCCTTTATAGCGAACTACTCCCCCTGTTGGTCGTTGAAATCCCATAGCGAGCGACGCCATAGAGGTCTTGCCGGAGCCATTGGGTCCAATTATAGCAACCCATTCTTCGGGTCTGACCTCGACATTGATATCTTTGAGCACCTGCTTTGCGCCATACGAAAGGCTAACTGATTCCCAGCTGAGAAGTGGAGGTGTGGAATCCACGTTACGATCTTCACGGCTCAGGCCAGCGTCTCCATTACTCACAGCTTCATTGCGCAGAAAAAGCGTGCGGGCATAGTCTGTTCCAGACAGCGCTGTATATGCTTCGTCCACAGATAGAGGAGTTGTACCGTGAAATACATCCGGCAGCGCCCTGGCAAGCAGAATCATCTGCGGAACTGAGACACCCAATTGCTGCCAGAGTTGTATATCATCGAAGGCACGGCGCGGCGGAGCATCCACCACAATCTTCCCGTCATCCATCAATAGAACACGATCAACCCAGGGCACGATTTCATCGATCTTATGTTCCACCAGGATAATGGTCATGCCATATTCTTTGTTTAGCGTCCGCAGAACTCGCAATACTTCCTGCGTACCTACCGGGTCCAGATCCGAAGTTGGTTCGTCAAGTACCAGCACTTTCGAGCGCATGGCCAGGGTGGCCGAAATCGCCACTCGCTGTTTTTGACCACCCGAAAGCGCGAAAATCTCCTGTTTGCGCCAGGTCTGCATACCCGTGAATGCCAGCGATTCTGACACGCGCTGCGCAATCTCCGCACGCGGCAAAGCCAGGTTCTCAGGCCCAAAGGCCACTTCCGATTCGACATCCAGGTGAATTAATTGCTCTTCGGGGTTCTGAAAGACCATGCCGATATGCTGTGAGACTTCATGAATGTTCATGGCACTCACATTGCGATCACCAAAATAAACGCCCCCTCGCATAAGGCCCGCGATACGCGAGGGGATCAATCCGGCTAGCGCGAGTGCGAGTGTTGATTTCCCGCACCCGGATGGCCCGACGAGCAAGACGAATTCACCTTCATGGATGGTCAAATCGATAGAGCGCAAAACCAACTTCGGCGAGCCAGAGTAGGCAAAAGAGACTTTGTTTATATGCACATCTGGCATCTTTTCCTCTGTCGATAAGCCGATCCCCCAGCATCAGGCGCGATGAATACTACCTTTCCGGCCAGAGAGGGCGCGAAACACTAACCGCGGTCGAGCGGCATTTCTGGTCGGAAAAATATCCATTGGCCCCTACTGAGGCTTCACCTCGGATTTGATACTCTTTTGATTAGCTGCGGCGCTCGAACTTGTGCTGGCACGCATCGCCAGCAGAAAAGCTACAATCGTGACGATGAGCAGGAGAGCTGCCGCGATAAGTACCGTTGCTCCATCCGGCAGGTTATAGTTCTGCGTTTCACCACCGTTATATTTCGATACAAGCATGTAGATGCCGTCAATAGCGACGAGTAGCGTCAGAATAGCGCCAGCTATGCCAATGCGCCTCAATGTAACTGGATTCATCAGGCAGTCTCCTCTTTCCATGCTTGGGGTACAGTTTCCGCGCTGGCACTGGCCCCCGGATTAACTGAGCGAGCAATGCGAATGGCGAGCGGCGCTGATATACCGGCTTCCACACCGTTACCAAGCAGGTTGAACAGGGAGTAGAGCAGAATATAGGCCAGGGTTCTTGTAGAACCCTCAATATATGGCCCCAGGATGGCTGATTGGATGGTGACAGCAGGGACAGCGCGTAAAGCACCCATTATGAGACCATCAATAACGGCCGTCCAGTTCGCTTTCGCGAAGACGCGATTGCCACGCAAGACGAAGTAAAGGTCTACGAAGAGCCCTTGCAAGATACCATAAGGCCACATCAGAACATTGATACCCGACCCGCTATATAGCAACTGCATAAGGATGAAATTCAGGAAAACCATTGCGGTGGCCGCGCCGGGTTTTCTTATCAAGGCGATGCCGGTCATCAATAAGAACATGTAGGGCAGATCATTGAGGGCAAAGGCATGCCCAAAAGGAATCAGCTGAATGATGGGAGTGATGAACTGGTCGCCAATCAGGTTGTCATAGACTTCCAGTAGCACACCCATGATGGAAAGAATAAGGATGTCCTGCGTTGTCCAGCGTGCAAAACCTGCCGCTCTGCCACGCCGCCAGATAAAGAAGAGCCCAAAGATACAAACTGCCCAGATAATGATGTAGGCAATAAGATTTCCAGCGGGAGACAATTGGAATGGCGCGCCTGCTGTCCATTCCTTCGGAAATAACATGTTTCTACCTCCTCTCGAACGAAGAAAGAACAAAAATATATCAAAAGGTGACAGATAGTATCATAATGTACCATCATGGAAAGTATAATCTGCTCATGTAATACTCTTTTTAAGATGATGTTAACAGGGTAATAAGCGATAACAGGTTTGAATTGTGATAGGATAAAGGAGGAAAAGCATTCAGCGGAGGAGCACCTACTATGCCAGAAATTGATAGCGAGCACATCTTTGGCTTCGACACACTGTCTATCCATGCCGGGCAACGGCCCGATCCGGCGACGGGAGCGCGTGCTGTACCAATCTATCAGACCACATCGTTTGTTTTTGACGACACCGATCATGCCGCGCACCTCTTTGCCTTGCAGCGTTTCGGCAATATCTATACGCGCATCATGAACCCAACCACAGCGGCGTTTGAAGAACGCATCGCGGCTCTCGAAGGGGGCACCGGAGCGGTCGCGACCGCGTCGGGTATGGCGGCGCAGATGGTAACGATGATGACGCTACTGCGCCCCGGTGATGAGATTGTATCCTCCAGCAGTCTTTATGGGGGAACGCACACGCAGTTCGACCTGACGCTACGCACCTGGGGTATCAATACCATTTTTATTGACAGCACTGACCCTGAGAACTATCGCCGTGCGCTCACTCCGCGCACGCGGGTGCTCTATGGAGAAACCATCGGCAACCCGCGCGGTGACGTGCTGGATATCGCAGCTGTTTCAGCCATCGCTCACGAGGCGGGTATCCCGCTGGTAATCGATAATACCTTTGCCACACCCTACCTCTGCCGCCCATTTGAGTATGGCGCAGACATTATCGTGCATTCGGCGACAAAGTTCATCGGCGGGCATGGCACGTCCATTGCCGGAGTACTGATCGAAGCGGGCAAATTTCCCTGGGATAACGGCAAATTTGCGCATATCGTCGATCCCTCGCCTGGCTATCACGGTGTGCGCTTTTATGAGACGTTCGGCGATTTTGCGTTCGCTATGAAGGCGCGTGTGGAGACGGTACGCGATACCGGTCCCGCCATCAGTCCTTTCAACTCATTCCTGCTCCTGCAAGGTTTGGAGACGCTATCGCTGCGTATGGAGCGCCACTGCCAGAACGCCTTGCGGGTCGCGCAGTTTCTGGACGAGCATCCGGCGGTGAGCTGGGTGCATTATCCCGGATTGCCTGGTGATCCTTCGTATGAACTGGCCAGGCGTTATCTTCCACGCGGCGCAGGCTCGATCTTCACGTTCGGCGTCAAGGGGGGCTATGAAGCGGGCAAGACTGTTATCAACAGCGTGCGCATGCTTTCGCACCTGGCAAACGTGGGCGATGCGCGCAGTTTGATCATTCACCCGGCCAGCACGACTCACCAGCAGCTTTCAGAGGAGGATCAGCTGGCAGGCGGGGTGACACCCGATTTGATTCGTCTCTCGGTCGGTCTCGAGAATGTAGAGGATATTCTTTGGGACCTGGACCAGGCGCTGCGAAAAGCCGCCGCTTAAATAATCGAACACAACTAGCATCACATTCCAGGATGACTATATGAAAAATTTAACACCTGACATGTATGACCGCTTACAGTTCTTACAGCAATACAAGCATGTGGCTATTGTTGGCATCTCCGCCGACCAGTATCGCCCTAGCCACTTTGTCGCCATCTACTTACAGGCCGAAGGCTACCACATCGTCCTCATCAACCCTAACTATGCCGGGCAAACTATCCTGGGCAGGCGAGTCTATGCCACGCTGACGGAGGCGAAAGAGGCGGGGGAAACAATTGAGATGGTGGATGTTTTCCGTAAGGCGGAGGATGTACCACCTGTCGCGGACGAGGCTATCGCGATAGGCGCGAAGGTGTTATGGCTGCAACTGGGCATCCGCAACGAGGAGGCAGCGCAGAAAGCACGGGCTGCCGGATTGATCGTGGTACAGGATCGCTGTATGAAGATCGAACACGCGCGTTTTTTCGGAGGGCTGCACACGGTAGGGCTGAATACGGGTGTGGTCTTATCGAAGAAGCTAATCTCTTGAGCTTGTGCCAGGGGTGAGACGCAAGCAGGACAAGGAGTTGCTTGCGCGAATGGGGCAATCGAGAGTCAGTTGTTCAAATGTGGCACGACGGCGGTAATAAAGTGTTCGAGTGTCGCAAGGTCTGGGATGCGCAACATGAAATGGGTGACGCCAAGCTCACAAAATTGCTGTAGCTCGCGCGTCACTTGTGCCGCATTGCCGGCGAGATAATGCTTCTGCGGATGGCGTATGACTCGCGACGGGTCTTCGGATACGCTCAAAGTGGCCAGGTAGGTCAACCGAATTTCCGCTATGTTGCGGCCCACGGCTTCGCAGTGCTTTTTCAAGATGGCCAGCTTGCGGGCATATTCTTCTACGGGGACGGAATTGTAGTTCCACCAATCGGCGTGGCGTGCCACAATGGCAAGCGTATGTCGCTCGCCTCCCCCGCCGATCAATAAGGGTATCACGGGCGATGGCTGCGGCTCGCACCAGGCATTGGCAACGCGATAGTGCTTGCCGGCATAAGTAGCTGACTGCGAGGTCCACATGGCGCGCAGGATGATCGCGGCCTCTTCCAATTCCTCCAGGCGCGTCCTGGTGTCCGGAAACCGGTAGCCATAGGCGATGTATTCATCCTCTTTCCAGCCGGCGCCCAGGCCGATTATGAGTCTTCCACCTGTTAGAAATTGCAGGTTAGCCGCCATCTTTGCCAGCAGCGCCGGATTGCGATAGGACTGGTCGAGGACAAGGGTTCCGAAGTGGAACTGGGGATACTGGGCGGCCAGAAAACTGATAGTACTGAAACATTCGAGCTGGTCAGCTTGCCCACTTTGCAGGTGGTCCTCAAGCCAGATTGTCGTAAAGCCGGTTTTCATAGCCTCGATACACTGCCGGTTATAGGCCATTACCTCGCCCAGCGTATTGCCAGCATGAGATGGTCTGAGCATCAGTCCGAAATCAATGGTTGGCATAGCGTCGTCTTCTCCTTCGCGGTTAGCGAGTCTTATGAACTGGTAGGTGTAGGAGGCCACGGATAGCCGGCCGATGAATAGATGGCTTCTATCGTAGCAAGGTTCTCTAGTGATTCTTCCAGACTGAGCGAGGGCGGGGTGCCGGAGCGCACACAGGCTCCGAAGTGTTCAACCTCCAGGCGGTACTGGTCGACGGCAGAGACACGCTGGTGGATCGTTTGCCCTTCCAGAGCGAGGATGACTTCGGTCTCCGCGTTGCCGGGCGTGAATGGAGTGGGAATAATAATCGTTCCCGTATCGCCGATGATTTCAGATCTCTGGCGTGAAGGCAGTTCAAAACTGGAGTCGATCAGGCCAAAGCACCCATTGGCAAAATCCAGGACGGCATTGGCCGAACGCTCTACTTCGCCGTCATCTGGCCGGTAGACGCGAGCAGCCACGGCTACAGGTGGATGGCCATAGACAGCGCGGCAGAAATTGATGGGATAACAGCCGACATCCATAAGCGAGCCGCCGGCGAGCGCAGCCTGCAAACGGATGTCCTGCCTGCGCGGGGGATGCAATATATTGAAAGAAAACGAGGAATGGACGAGTTTGACCTCGCCGATGCGTCCCGCCTGCACCTGCTCAAGCGCCCAGATGGTCTGTGGATGGAAACGATACATGAAAGCCTCCATCAGGAGAACCCCATTCGCGCGCGCAGCCTCGATCATTGCCGCCCCCTGGTCGGCAGTAACCGCCAGGGGCTTTTCGCACAGGACGTGTTTTTTGGCTTCTAATGCGCGTATCGTCCATTCCGCATGCAGGCTATTAGGCAAGGGATTATAGATGGCCTCAATTTCGGGGTCTTCGAGCAGGCTTTCGTATTCGCCGTAAATGCGCACATCGGGCAGATGAGCCATCAATTCTCTCGCGCGCTGCGGATTACGGCTGGCGAGCGCGAGTAGCATTTCGCTCTGCGATGCCATGATGGCCGGTATAACGTACTTGATCGCAATATTCGCGGCACTGAGTACACCCCAACGTACAGGCGTCGTAGAAGCAAGTATATTTGACTGCATACGGAATCCCTTTCACTTTTCAGAATAGCTGACCTGGCTTCACCAGCAAACATGATTATGAGCAGCCGGCATGCAGGGAGAAGGTCATGCCCTATAGTAATGCTACCACAAAGATAGCCTTGAAAAGTAGAGCGGATTGGGGTTCTACATCCTTTTCGCAGAAGCGGTGTACGGCCCGCTCCGGGGCGCGATGAATCTGACCCCTACCCCCATGCATACAGAACTGGAATGGAGTGGTTCAACGTGCAAAGCTAACCAAAACGTGTTACAATGCCAGCTATGAGCGAACTTACCAATCAAATCGAACGCCTGCAAGGGCGCGTCCATGAAACGATGGTGCGTCTTTGACCTGGCAACAAAGAAAGAACAAATCAAGGACCTGGAAGCAGGCAGCATAGCGGAAGATTTCTGGGCTGATAACCGCAAGGCCCAGAGCCAGATGCAGCAATTGAACGCGCTGCGCGATGAGGTTTCGACCTGGGAAAGCATTGATGAGCAACTGAACGACCTGCATGGATTAGCCGAATTGCTTGAGGAGGAGCCAGATGAAGGCATGCAGGCAGAAGTTGTACAGTCACTGGGGGATATCGAGCAGGAGATCGAGAAGCTGCAATTCGCGCTCATGCTCAACGGTGAACACGATACACGCGACGCGATCATGAGTATTCACGCGGGCAGCGGTGGTGTAGATGCGCAGGATTGGACCGAGATGCTGCTGCGTATGTACCTGCGCTGGGCCGAAGGCCACAAATTCCGTACCGAGATTTATGAGTACAACGAGGGTGAGGAAGCGGGGGTAAAGAGCGTTACCATCGAGATTCGCGGGCGCTACGCCTACGGCTACCTCCGCTCTGAGATTGGCACGCATCGATTGATACGCCTTTCGCCTTTCGATGCCGCGCATCGCCGCCATACCTCATTTGCCAAAGTCGAAGTCATGCCCGATATCGAGGATACCATCGAGATTACCATTCGACCCGAAGATATCGAGGTAGATACCTACCGCTCGACAGGGGCCGGAGGCCAGCATGTGAACAAGACCGATTCGGCGGTACGCATCCGGCATATTCCTACAGGCATCGTCGTTACGTGCCAGAACGAACGGTCGCAGATTCAGAACCGCGAAGTGGCAATGCGCATTTTGAGAGCGCGCCTGTACGAACGAGAGGTGAAGAAGCGCGAAGAAGAGGCGGCCAGACTCAAAGGCGATTTTGTACAGGCCGATTTCGGGACGCAGATTCGCACGGTCACCATCCATCCATACAATATCGTCAAAGACCATCGCACAAATTATGAGACGAGCGATACTGAGGGCTACCTGAACGGCAATGTTGATCCGTTCATCTATGCCTACTTACAGGCCAGAGCGGGAGGGGTAGAGCTAGAAGTATAAGCGGCGCAAAAAGGCACCGCTTATACTCTCCCTCAATCAGGCATGTATGTACTCACGTAATCCCGCATCCCCATAGCGGTCTGGATAGCGCAGTTTGCGCAGGGCTTTGACTTCAATCTGGCGGATGCGCTCGCGAGTGAGTTTGAATTCCACGCTGACCTCGTCGAGCGTGTGCGTCTTACCATCTTGCAAGCCATAGCGCATGGAGAGAATCGTGCGCTCGCGCGGGTCGAGGACATTCATGGCCTGCTCGATGCTGTTACGCAAGAGTTGGTAGGATACCTGGTCCACAGTGTTGACCGGGTTGGTATCTTCTAGAGTATCGGCGAGGTGATATTGCTCGTCCTCAGCTACAGGAGCATCGAGGGAAACAGGTTGATCGCAGACGCTCAATAGCTCGATGACCCGATCTTTTGGCAATCCTACCTCGGCGGCCAGTTGCTCTGGCAGCGGCTCGCTGCCATACTCCTGATATAAACGACGCGCCGCCCGTTTGATCTTATAAATAATCTCTACGACATGTACGGGAATATGGATGGTGCGCGAATGCTCGGCAATAGCGCGGCTGATGGCCTGGCGAATCCACCAGGTAGCATAGGTGCTGAAACGGTAACCGCGACGGTAGTCGAACTTCTCCGCGGCCCGCATCAGTCCGATGTTGCCCTCCTGAACGATGTCCAGCAGGGGCAGACCCTGGTTTGAATAGCGCTTGGCAATACTGACAACGAGGCGGAGATTTGCTTCGATCAAGCTGTGCAGCGCGGCCTGATCACCATGCGCGATGCGTTCGGCCAGCAGCAACTCTTGTTCGGCGGTTAATAATGGATAGGTTCCGATTTCCTTGAGATATTGTTTTACCGCATCATCGGTGATACCTCGCGCATCTTCTTCCTCGTCAATGTCAAATGCCTCTTCTCGCTCATCAAAGAAATCATCCTGCAAGTCAGACTCGTGGTACGCCTCGGCTACAGCGCACGCGCTGTTTTTTCTCACGGGTCCTTTCCTTGCCAGCATGGCAGAAACTTCGTTACGTAAACGATTGGCGTTATACGGCCTTGATAGGTTTGCGACCATTGTTAGTACTCCCTCTTTCACCTGGTCAAACACACTTCAAATATGAGGTTGGGGACTTCCTTGTACTAGGGGAGGAAGTCGTAAATTGTTCAGATATGCTCTTCTATACTGCTTTAGTGCAATATTCATGCCAAAGCGCGTAAGGAGCAATTTATATCAAGGTTCATCGATATACTTCATCGTATTCAGGTATATCTTTATCGGCGTACTGGCTTTATTCTGAAGGGGCCTGGCGGCGAGAAAAGCCTGCTTCAGTTGACGGAGAGAGCAGAAAAAATGAACAGATTTCCATGTATGGGGAAAATTACCCAGCTGGCCTATATATCCATAGATTTACATAGAGCTTGACGGAAGTTGTGACACCTGCTATGCTAGCACTAGAAGCAGACATACATCGTCAAAATGCTGACAGGCCGCTTTCTGGCGAAGAAGGGAGTGTCTTATCTGGGCAATAAACAAGTAAGATGAAGAATTCTTCACAAGTATGCTGACAGAAGCTAGAAAGTATGGTATGATAGCGAGGGCATAGATTATGTATGACTGCTGTGGGGATGCGGATGCAGAGGCGGAGGCTCCCCCTCGGCTTACTTCTTCGCCAGGCATCGCTTAGTTTCACTGGTGAGGTTGGCGAATTGTACCCTTCAGAGAGTAAGGAAGGAGGCGATTTCGTGGAGAACGCATTTCCCCGGTGTCGCAAATGTGGTGAAGGTGATCTGGTTCCGCTTTCGGATTTCGGCAGCCAGGGAGCTTCCATTGAGTACAAGGCCTGGGTTTGCACTAACCCGTCGTGCCTGTACAATATCAAGATCCGTAACGGCGATATCATCATTAACGAACCCATCAGCGATGGGTCACTTCACTCGTATCGCGGCAGCCGCACATAGGTTTTGAGGTGCCGTGAACGGTGAACGTGAGTTGAAAGGCAAAAGGCAAAACCTTTTCCTTTTGCCTTTTCTTTTTATCTACAGCTAAGAGGAGTCATTGCTGACGTGCTCAATCGATTTTTTGGGCGACAACAAAAGCAGCAACAGGAAGAGCAACAACAGCAACAGCGGGAAGAACAGCAACAACAGCAGCAAGCACACCAAAGCCAACCAGCAGTTGCTTCAGAGCGCGCAGGTGGGGACTCCACGTCTGAGCAAAATCTTAATCCTTTTAAAAACAGCTTAAGCCGCACACGTAGACTTTTTGGCCGGATTGGTGAATCTTTCCGGCAAAATGATATTACGGACGATTTGTGGGATGAGTTGGAGGAGGCGTTGATTAGTGCGGATGTTGGGCCCAGTACGACTATGTGGTTGATGGACCGGTTACGCCAGCGGGTTGCGGAAGAACAGATGCGCACAGGCAACCAGGTACAGCAGGCGCTGCGCGAGGAGCTCGTCAAGCTGCTTGGGAAGCCCACCCCACTGCATTTTGCCAAACAATCCCCCCTCACGGTGATCCTGGTCATCGGCGTGAATGGCTCTGGCAAGACCACCAGCATAGCCAAGATGGCCTACCGGCTCACAAGAGAGGGTCATAGAGTAATCCTGGCGGCGGCAGATACTTTTCGTGCCGCGGCTATTGATCAGCTCAAAGTGTGGGGTGAGCGCATCAACGTACCGGTAATCAGCCAGAGTCCGGGTTCGGACCCAGGCGCAGTAGTTTATGATGCGATCCAGGCGGCAGGAACACGAGGTAGTGATGTGCTGATCGTGGACACTGCCGGGCGTTTGCATACGAAGTATAACCTGATGGAAGAGTTAAAGAAGATCAACAAGGTTATACAGAAGCTGCTGCCCGACGGCCCTCAAGAGCTTTTGATGGTCATCGACGCAACTACTGGCCAGAACGCACTGCTAGCGGCCCGCAAATTCGCGGAAGATATCGGTTTGACGGGAGTGATCATTACCAAATTAGATAGTACCGCCAAGGGTGGCTTTGCGTTTGCCGTCGCCGATGACCTGGGGGTGCCGATTAAATTCGTCGGTACAGGAGAAAAAGTCGGGGATTTAGCTCCTTTTGATCCACAGAGTTTTGTGGCGGCGCTTTTCGCGCAAGACTGATGAGGAGGGAACTACATGGTCAAGGAAGCTGCCATTCCACCTACCGGGCAATCCTCAACCGGAAAGGATGAGAAATCAGGTGCGCCCGCGGGCAACCTGGTAGTGAAATGCCCGAAGTGCCGCGAAATCTTGCTGGCGCGCGAGTGGGAAAAGAACTTGAAAGTGTGCTCTCGTTGCAACTTTCATTTCAAGTTGCCGGCATTCGAAAGAATTGAACTGCTGGTAGACCCTGGCAGCTTTGTTGAAACAGACGGCGATATGGTTTCCGTTGACCCCCTCAAATTCGTGACCCGTACCAAAGATGAGGTGCAATTCTACGCGAAAAAGCTCGAAGAAGAACGCCAGAAGGTGGGCCTGAACGAGGCAGTAGTGAGTGGCTATGCTACAATCGAGTCGCTACCGCTTGTGCTTGCTGTGATGGATTTTCGCTTCATCGGTGGCAGTATGGGTTCGGTGGTTGGCGAGAAGATTACGCGCGCGATAGAACTTGGCATCGAGAAAAACACGCCGGTTCTGATTTGCTCGGCGTCGGGTGGCGCGCGTATGCAAGAGGGTCTTTATTCATTGATGCAGATGGCCAAAGCGTCAGCGGCGCTGGCAAAATTGGGCGAAGCAAAACTTCCATACTTCAGCCTGCTTACAGACCCTACAACCGGCGGCGTGACGGCCAGTTTCGCGATGTTGGGCGATGTCACTATTGCCGAGCCGGGAGCGCTGATCTGTTTTGCTGGCCCACGCGTCATCGAGCAGAACATGCATATGAAGCTGCCCGAGGGGGCCGTCACCTCGGAATTTGTCCTCCAGCATGGTATGATCGATGCCATCGTCCACAGGCGCGAGCTGCGGCCAACGCTTGCCCGCCTCTTACGTTTATATACACCCCAGACAGCTCGCCAGGCTGGAAATCTTATACCCACCACGATAAAAATGGAGCCGAATTCAGCAGATAGAAGAGGGGAAAGCGATGGCCTACGACCTGGAATTTGAGAAGCCGCTTGCCGAGCTTGAAAGGCGGATCAGTAGCTTACAGCGCAAGGGCGACCACCTGAAACCAAATGAGCACCGGCAATTACAGGAGGCTGAACGCGAACTGCGTCATCGCACGGAGGAGATTTACCGCAATCTCACTGCCTGGGAGACAGTACAGGTCGCCCGGCACAAGGATCGCCCGCATGCCCTGGATTACATTCGCCTGATGTGCGAGGACTTCTTCGAACTGCACGGTGACCGCGCGTTTGGGGACGATCACGCTATCGTGGCAGGCACGGCAAAACTGGATGGTGAGACGGTGATGCTGGTCTGTCATCAAAAGGGCCGTGACATAAAAGAGAATCAGTTTCGTAACTTCGGTATGCCACACCCTGAGGGGTATCGTAAAGCGGGTCGATTGATGCTACAGGCGGAAAAGTTCGGTTTCCCGATTATTTGCCTGATCGATACGCCGGCAGCATTCCCTGGTCTGGAGGATGAGGAGCGCGGCCAGGCAGAGGCTATCGCTTCGAATCTGTATTTGATGGCTCGCCTGCGTGTTCCCTCGATTGGTGTTGTAACTGGTGAGGGTGGCAGCGGAGGCGCCCTTGCCATTAGCGTGACCGACCGCCTGCTGATGCTGGAATATGCCGTTTACAGTGTTGCGCCTCCCGAATCGGCAGCGTCAATTCTCTGGCGCGACAAGGTCTACGCGCCCCAGGCAGCGGAGGCTATGCGAGTCAGCGCCCGCGAACTGAAGGAAATTCACCTGGTAGATGAGTTGATTCCTGAGCCGCTGGGTGGTGCGCATCACAATCACCAGCTCACGGCGGATAACCTGAAGGCGGCCGTGCTGAAAAATCTGGCCGAGTTGAAAAAGATTCCCATCGATGATTTGTTGGAGATGCGCTATCAAAAGTACCGGTTGATTGGGGAGTACGGTAGGGTGTCGTGAGACGATGAAGATTGCAAAATAAAGCCAAAAATGATATTGACTTTGGGCTTTTGATGCGCTATCATACAGCATGATCGACTGGCCGGCGTGGCGGAACGGTATACGCGCTTGTCTCAAAAACAAGTCCCCTTACGGGGTTGAGGGTTCGAATCCCTCCACCGGCATCGCACCTCTTTTTTCCCGTCTGCAACCGGCTAAACCGGCCTCTTTCCTTGCTCTCCCTGTCCAGGTTCGTCCACCACAATCCAGTTTTGTCCACGTCATAAACTGTCAATAAACTGTCAACGCCATAAACTGTCATACACCCCGACGGGGGTGCGAATACGTTTGAGGCAATCGGACACCTCGTCTTTTCACGCGCCACGGTGCGCGTTTTTTGTTGTCCTTTTTGCTTTCAGGAGAGAACAGCATGGATCAGGTGAGGTATGACCTTGACCCATCAAACTGGGGCAAGCTCAGCCATAGCACGGGCAGGACACGAATGTCTGTGAAGAGAGCGGCTCAAGGAGGACAATGGAAAGCAGCCTCAAGCACAATGATGGAAAGCGGCTACAAGCACAACGAGGGGAAGGAAGGGAACCACCAGCAATCGTTACGCTCTCCTGGCTTTGCAGGCCCATCCCGCTCTCAGTTCTACGGGTGCAATCATCGCCGCCAGGCTCCCGGTAGTAGAGGCAATCGGAGATATTAGCGGTTGACCTCTTCGGGCAGTTCATACCAGGGAATGCGCCGACCTGCCAGAGCACGTAAGCGCCAGCCCGTCGATTTCGGTGACTTCTCTAAGAGACGCTGGATTGCCTCGATGCGCTCGTTCACAAGCGCAGCTTCTTCAACCTCCAGCAATTCGGATGTATGTCCCTTTATCTGCTCGAAGTTATCGTTTACGGTCGCAAACCAGCCCCAGTCTTGTCCGCACAGACGGGCTATGATGCTCACATCCAGTTCTTCGCCTGGCAGCTTTGAAGATTCCACAGGTGGGAAATCCAGCAGGAGCGCAAGCACATCCTGGATATCTTTCGTGTTCAGTTGCACGATCTGGAGCTTGGTCAGCAACAAATCGGCAGGGGTGAGTGTCAAGGGATGGAGATGGAGACGCTGATCGAGCGAGAGCTTGTGGCACATCTCGAAGCTGCCCACGAAGATATCCATCTGCCGCGATCTCGGCTCATCATAAAAGAGCAGCCGTTTCTCGCCATGCAGGGCATTGAAACGGCGATTGGCTGAGTAGCCGTTAGCGGTCAAAAGGCCGGTGAGAGCGCGCGTCTGCTTGCTGCCCACGGCAAAATCAAGATCGGCATAGCTGCGAGTGAGAGCGCGGTGGGCAGCATGCGGGCAGCGTAGTTGAATGGCAACGCCGCCCAGCACGCGCAAAGTAATTCCTTTCTCCTGGGCCAGCGCAATCAAACGCCGTGTCTCTTGCTGCCCCGCCTCTAGCGTTGGTGAAGTGACCTCATTCGAGCTACTGGTATCGGTATCCGGTTCTGGCTTCATGGTGTATCCTTCATCTGTCAGGTAAAAACCTTCTCGTGTTTCAGATTTTATATCACATTTTTTCCTGCCATGTCACTGCACAGCCAGAATAGCTCCTCATGTCAAAAATCCAGGGAGGCGGTGACGCGCTCGATGAAGTCGGGGGTGATGTCGCGCTGGTGAATGATACCGTACCAGCGCTCATCTGCCAGCGTGCGGTCGCG
>Ga0209061_1000844_pt1 | contig 63343 bp, 49 predicted proteins | sample Coa_R1_10_FD_187157 | JGI IMG/M metagenome (GOLD analysis project Ga0209061, IMG submission 187157) | Surface soil microbial communities from Centralia Pennsylvania, which are recovering from an underground coalmine fire - Coalmine... | ecosystem: Environmental > Terrestrial > Soil >... | reverse complement strand
TGTCTAAGCGCATCTATGTGGGAGGCCTGCCCTATTCCGCCACCGAGCGGGATGTGGAGGCTCTCTTCTCGTCAGCAGGTACGGTGAAAGAGGTGACCTTGGTGTCGGACCGCTACACCGGGCAGGCAAAAGGTTTCGGCTTCGTGGAGATGAGCACCGATGCCGAGGCCGATGCGGCCATCAATATGCTGAATGGTACGACCATGGGCGGAAGAACGTTGACCGTTAACGAGGCTCGTCCGCGCCCCGCACGTCGCTACTAGACCCGAGACTCACAAGAACACGCCCTCCTCTTCAATGAAGAGGAGGGCGTTGTTTTATGCTTCGTTTAATTCCTGTGCAAGCCAGTGCACCGCCTCGGCCCGATGCACCCCTCTCGGCATTTCTTGTGCCGGCAAACCCAACAAAGCACGCCAACTGCCCCAATCCTCAGGCTGCATCGGCTCCTTCGGGCGGAAGAGCAGGTCGGTCTCTTTGCCGAGCCCTATTCCTCGGCAGGCTAATCGCTGTAGGGCATAGAAAGAGGGATGGTGCGGCGGTACATCGGTATACCAATGCAGCACAAGCCCCTCTTCCAGCAGCTTTGCCTGGAAATTGGCGAGCGCCGATGGAACAGAGTAGATTTCACGTGGTGTGGCGTTGGTGGCGAAGCAGTATGCGACGAGGATGCCGGCGGCCTCACCGATGCACCATTCGACGGGGTGTAGGCGGTAGGCACCGTTGGTAAGATGTGTCAGACCCGCGTTTTTGCCGGCGGGTAAAAGATTTTCCCAACGTCTTGGGATGAGAATACGCAAAGGTATTTGAAACGGACGGGTAGGAACATAGGCGGAGGGTTCCCCATGGGCATTTTGGTGGATATCGAGCGCGTAGTGGCCGATGCCGATGGTATCCGGCATGAAGACCGCTCGCGCTTGCTCCCCCCGGCAGATATGCCCTTGAAAATCGCGCACCACGATATCCTGCTCGCGCACGGTATCCACCGATAAAATGCGCCGGGACTCTCGAATGTAGGGACTGGGAGCGCAGCCGTCTTCGGTGTCGAAGTAGTCCTTTCGTAGGCGAAACTCCGGGTAGCCATGCCGGGTGGGGTCATCCTCACGAGGACACTCGTTTTGGAGCCAATAGAGATAACCGATAGAGGCTCGGCGTGCGCGCGCAAGCGTGCAGCGTATCTGGTTCTCATCTCCGGCATTGGCGCCGATGATGTTGCCGCCGTAGAAGTCGTTGCTGGCCGTGTTGATCATGGAGACATCGTGGGGAATACGGGGATCGTCGAAGTTTTCTGCCGCAAGAATTCGCCGGTAGCTCCACCAGGGGTAGTTGCCGCTGAAAAGTCCGGTGATGGCTCCATCCACCAGGCTGTACTTCTGAAGTTGTTTCAGCTCTTCATAGTCGGGCGGAGGCGCAATACGGTTCTGTTCCCTTGTCTCGGGAGACCATTCGATGGGAAATGGGAAGGTGAAAGGCTGGACCCAGTCGGGGCGCGGGCTAGGAGGAGCATCCGGCTCGCCCGTTTGTTCTCGGCTTTCTGCGCCAACGACCCAGTCTACCCCCTCTTTTCCGCAAAGTGGAAGTAAATCTCCCGTGTCGGTGGCATCGAGCACGTAATGTGGGCGAAATGCCCATGTCTTCCCCTCAACGGAGAAGATAATCCGGTCGAGCCTACGCCCATCTGCGCTCATCTCACACTGAAGGCAATGACCGTTCAGCAGAATATGGAGGCTGCCGTTCTCTTCGAGGGAATGAAGGCGCTCGTAAAGTATTCGATGGCCTACTTTAGGTTCAAACGAGAGCCTACTGACCCAACACCGTCCGGGGTTAAAGGGATCCATGGCCTTGCCGATGGGGCTGAGTTTGTAGAGGGTTCGATAGTAGTCTCGGATAGAGGCACGGAACCAGGCGTATCTACGGGAGGGAGGAAAGGTCTCGATATAGGCATTCTCATCGGGGGTAGAGACGCCCTGTGCCGTCAGTTGCCCGCCGATCCAGGTGGTAGGCTCGACGAGCCAGGTATCTAAACCGCATTCTGCGGCGGCCATTGCCGCAGCCGTTCCACCGGTGCTTGCACCGACGATGAGGAGGTCGCACTCTTGCACTTCCATAGGCTATCCCCTTTTAGATAGGAGCACGTGGTTGGGTACTTTTGCGATGTGATTGGGAGTATGTTCGTGGAGAACGCCTGCCTTTAGTAGGGCGAGAATCAGCACCCCTAGGAGGATACGATAGCCGATGAAAATAAAGGTGTTGTGGAAACGCATGTAGCCCATAAACCATTTTGTGACGATGTAGGCAAAGATGCCTGCTACCAGCGCAGCGAAAAGGAACATTCCTAACTCTGCAAACGTGGGGGGGCCGACATGAAACGGCATAAGCCGATGGGCCTCGTTGGGGGAAAATGCGGAGGGTTTAAACACAAAGAGAGCCGTTTTGCTCAGCTTATAGAGGCCGGCTGCGGTGATGGCAGGAATGGAGAGGAGGAAGCTGAAGTGGGTGGCGCTTTCGTGGTCGAGATCGCGAAAAAGCCCTGCGGTAATGGTGGTTCCGGAGCGAGAGGCGCCTGGAACGAGGGCAAGCACTTGGGCCCACCCAATGACCTGGCTATCGAGGAAACTAAGGTGCTCCAAGTCCTTCTTGCGTTTACCTACAATCTCTGCTGCCAACATGATGACTGCCAGCACAATAAGGGCAACGGCTACCACATCGAATCGTCGGAAGGTGGTGTCAATCTTCTTTTCCAACAATAGACCGAAAATGGCCAAGGGAAGGGTGCCAAAGACGACATACCAGCCCAAGCGTGCATCGGTGTCGTTAGGGGGAATATTGAAGGGAGAGCGTGTGCGCGCGATGCCGCGTAGGTAACGCACGATGTCGGCCCAAAAGTAGACGATAATGGCCACAATGGGGCCGAGCTGTACGACCGCAGAGAAGGCGGAGCCAACATCATGGCCCAACATCAGTCGGGATGCGATGTCCATGTGTGCCGTGCTGCTGACGGGCAGGAATTCGGTGAGGCCCTGTAGCAAGCCGAGTAACGCAGCTTGCAGCCAGTTCATACCGTATATCATCCTCTCAATTTGATTTTCCATCAAAGTATACCGAAGAGTTTAGCCTCATCCTCGCCTTCTTGCCCTAATCTTAGACAATTCTAAGTTCCCGGCAGACGGTGGCGCCTGCCGGCTTATTTCAGAGGTAAGCGAAAGAGGGCGGCAAAGGGATTTGCCACCCTCTTGATGTTTTGGATGTGCCGACTTGCGGCCTTAGTGTAGGGGCTTATGGCACGTTTATTTTGAAGGTTCCTCCGAAGCTGCCGTTGTAGAAGGTTCCTTTTATTAACAGTACCGCCGGCCCAGAGACGACGTTGGATGGGAAGAACAGGGTGACCGAGGTGCTAGAGCCGGGAGGCAAGTTCCCCACGAAGATCGGCAAGGGGTTGAGGGGAGAGAAAGCGGCTTTGTTCTTATCGGTCAATTGAACTGCAGGTAGCTTGGTGTTATATGCCGTCCCGTTGCCTACGTTGGAAACGAAAAGGGAGACAAGAACCCCTTTCTCCGGATGGGAGGCCGGGACGTAACCCCGTATTACCCTTCGAACCAAAAGCCGGATACGAGGTGTTCCGCCTCGAGGAAGCACGAAGCACGGATCGGGTGGAAGGGTGACGACTCCGGTGTTAGGATCGTAGATTTGCACCGGATTCGTGCCCGGCACCGCCAGCAGGGCGGCCGGAATCATAACCAACATTTGGGTGCCGTCATCCGAGACTGCTTCCGGCTGAATGGGGATGTTATCCCACAGTAAAACGTCATTTTGAGCAAAGCCGGAGCCGACTGCGACGAGAGGAGAGGTGTCGGAACCGGCAAAGAACATGTTAGGCGAGATGAAGTTGAGCTTTGGCCCGATACGATAGACATTTCCCGAATCTCTATCTCTCAGAAACTCGCATTCGCCGTAGAGGCAGCCATCGCTGCCTTGAATTAACGCTTCTGGATCGGCACCGTCCGGCCCTGTTAGAGCGAAGTAATGAAGGATGTCGAAGGATATCCCATAAGGGTCGAGCGCAAAGGTCACGCCTCCACTATATGTGCCCCCGGATACCGTCGTGCCGAAGAGGTTACCATTTACCCCTTGAATGAGGTGTGTAGGGAAAGCCCCGTCGGAACCCGTGAAGTTATGGAGAATAGTCGGCCCCGGAATGGTGATGAACTTGAAAACGGTACCCTTGCCGTTAGCCCCGCCATACTTCGTCGTTCCATACAAATAGCCATCGCTGCCTTGCAGAAGGCATGTTGGTCCTGCTCCATCGCTGTTATCCCCATTGGCATCGAGGGGGGAGAATGCATAGAACAGACTGAAGAAACCGGTAAAATCACTCAACAGAATGGTGCCACTTCCGTATTCTCCGCCGGAGGCCATTGTTATGAGAAGGAAACCGTTGCTTGTTTGGCTTATGCTTGTGGGGTAGTTCCCACTGTAGTTCTGACCGGTGGAGGTCAGAGGATCAAAGTTAAACCGAACGGAAATGGAGGAGCCGTATGGATAGTATTCGAAGACGACACCGGTGTTGTTCATTCCGCCAGATATTGTGGTCCCGTAGATCGTCCCGTCTTGGCCAAAAAGCACATGGTTAGGATTGGCTCCTTCGGTGCCGGTAAAGAGATGGCGAACCTGGAAGTTGGAGCCGTCGGTGTTTAGTTGGAAAAGCACGCCCAAACCCGAAGGCGTTATAGGCGTAAAGCCTATCCCCCCATACTGGGTGGTGCCGTAGAGGGTTCCATCAGGAGCCTGGACGAGGCTATTGGGTGCCTCGCCATCTAGACCGACGAAGCTATGGATCACCTGAAAGCTAGAACCGTCAATGTTCATTTTGAACACGACTCCATATCCGGGAAGCCCTCCGAACTCTGCAGTGCCGTAAAGCATCCCATCCTGTCCTTGCAGCAGGCTCGACGGCACAAGGCCATCGTAGTTTGGGGGAACGCTACCGAACTGGTGAAGAGTGACGGCAGGCATGGGAATGGCTCGTGCCATCTGTGGGCTTCCGAAAAGCCCAAATAGCAGGATGGCGACCATGCTCAAAAGGAAGCAAAGCGTTCGACGGTGCTTAGCCTGGGTTGTCTGCCCTTTCTTTATCCTATTGGGCATTTTAACCTCATAGGATGCTAACGTAGTCAGAGAGCTGTTAAAATTAGCTAGCCCTCCTGTCTCATTTGCAGTGCTCCGATGAGGAGCCTCTTCGCCGCCCCTAAAGGGCAGGTGGTTCTGTGCATGCATCTGTTTCCTCCTTAGCGAACGAGTTAAACGGTTATTTGTTTGAATAGATAGTGTTTGAAGACAAGTAATGTCGTAAATAGCCATCACAAGTCTCTATACAATATTATATCACGATTTATCTGGGTCTGCAATAGGCAGCTAGTTGGTAAGCTGCGACGATCCCGGTGTCGATCTTTTGGAAGGGGACGTCGAGTGGAGATCGCCATATTTGGAAAAAGAGAGACTTCGATATTGCTTTTTTTGAGTAAAACCTAGCTGCAGATGCTATGCTAGCCAAAAATTTGACATAGCAATGCATGTAAAGGCATAATCTATAGAGACAGCCCATTCTTTTTTTGTAACTTTTCTGCGTCGAATGTCTCAAACTACTTAGCACCATCATCGGCAGACGTCGTGAACGCGCTGCAAGCAGGAAAAGAAGAATGGGGCGTAGAATAGAGCAAAAAAACGAGAGGAGAATTGACGTGTATCTCACAAGTCGTGTTCTCTTTGCGAGCTTTGTGGGTGCGAGTACCATAGGACTAGGATGCCTATGCATTGCCGCTCCGCCAAAGAAAAAACCACATCCGGCACCTAACGCTGGCAAGGTGAGTTATTTTCATCAAATTCGCCCCATTCTCATGGCGAAATGCCTGCCATGCCATAGTGCGGCTAATCATGCCGGAATGCTCGACGTCACAAGCTACGCAGCGCTCTTGAAGGGAGGAGCACACGGGCCGGCCTTCGTAAAAGGGAAGCCGGCGAAGAGCCTGCTTGTAGGGTATTTGCACGGCAAACCCATGCTGATGCCTAAAGGTGGGCCTCCTCTGCCCAAGGAGCAGATAGCGCTTATTGAGAAGTGGATAGCTCAAGGAGCTGTGGATGATACGCCTAAGCCTCATAGCAAGGCTTCGCCAAAGGAGTCGCATCGCTGAGCGAGAAAGCGCCATGATACGAACCCGCATTGTGTGTTATATAACATCGTTTATCGTCCTATTCGGTGGGGCAGGGCTGGTATGGCTCTGCCTTGCCGTGCCTCCGAGACCCCATGCTGCAAAGCCTGCCGTTATGAACCGCAATGATGGCAAGGTGAGCTTCTATCATCAGATTAAACCAATCTTGCAGGCGAAGTGCCAAGGGTGTCATCAGCCGAACGTGCGTAGCGGCCACCTGATGCTGATCTCCTATGCCGATTTTTTGAAGGGAGGCGCACACGGGCCGGCTTTTGTGAAGGGGCATCCGGAAAAGAGTCTGGTAATCGGTTATTTGGAGGGAAAGCCGGAGCTAATGCCTCAAGGGGGCCCGCCGCTTTCTAAGGCTGAAATCGATCTGTTCAAACGGTGGATCGCCCAAGGCGCCGTGGACGATACTCCGGCAGAGCATTCCGCCTACGATGCCGCCCACCCGCCGGTGTATACCTCCTCGCCAGTCATCAGCGCCATTGCGTTTAGTCCCGATGGAAAGACGTTAGCTGTTTCGGGCTACCATGAGGTGTTATTACTAAACTCCGATAATGGGACTTTAGAGGCGCGCCTGGTGGGAGATGCTCAGCGCATTCAGTCGCTCGTGTTCACGAAAGACGGAAAGATGCTGATCGCAGTAGGTGGATCGCCGGCGCGTTTTGGTGAGATACAGTTTTGGGATGTGCCGAATCACAAACGGCTCAATTCTGTGCGCGCTACCTACGACACCTTGTTCGGTGCCTCCTTATCGCCGGACGATAAAGAGCTTGCGTTTGGGGGCGCGGATAATACTGTGCGGGTAGTGAGCGTGCCGGATGGCAAGCAGATCATGGTGCTGGAAAACGATACGGACTGGGTATTCGGTACCGTTTTTTCGCGCGATGGGAAATATGTGGTGAGCGCAAGCCGAGACGAAGCACTGAAGCTAACCCAGGTAGAGACCGGCTCTTTCATTGACGACATCAATACCCATACCACCCCGATGCGATGTATGGTGGGGCGACCGGGCCAAGATCAGGTGCTTTGTGGAGGCGACGACGGTATTCCGCGCCTGTATAAAATCTTTCGCACCGAGGCCCGCACCATGAACAACGAGGATCACAACCTCATTCGCGCCTTCGAGCGACAGCCGGATACCATTACAGCCTTGGCCTTCGATCCAACCGGGAATCTATGCGCGGTCGCTTCAGAAGCGGGGACGGTTAACCTCTACGATGTGGATAGTGGGGCGAAGAAATTGAGCCTACCGCCTGTTCAGGGGTCGGTCTTTACGCTTGCATTTCGACCCGACGGCAATGTGTTGGCGACCGCCGGTTTTGACGGCTATGTACGTTATTACGATGTACATAGCGGCCGGTTACTGCGCGCGTTTATTCCCGTGCCCATCCACAAACCCAATCGTTCTGCGTTATCAGCACGATGGAGAGGACATCATGGCTAGACAAAACGAGCATTTTGGTGTGAACAGAGTAAGGAGGTCTCTTATGCAGGGGCATGCATCCAAAGGTCTTGCTGCTCTTATGTGGATACCAGTCGGTTTGATGGTGATCGGCTTGATGGCGCTAGCAACTCCTAACGCTCAAGCGGCAAAGCGAAGACAGGGAGTAGCTTCTAGGCCAACGCCCTCGATGTCACTTGTTTCCATTGAGGTGCAGCCATTGGCCTTGGTTTTCAACAATGCGAGGGATGCACGTACCTTCATTGTGACCGGACGTACCACTGCCGGCTACGCGATAGATCTCTCTCCAATAGCCCATGTTCGCGTGTTGCAGCCTCTTGTACGCATGGACAACGAGGGCTTCCTGCATCCAGTTCATGTGGGGCATACAGAGCTGATCGTTTCAGTAGGCAACAAAAAGGCTGTTGTGCCGATCACGGTCAAGAGTGTGGTAGACCCTCCGATCAGCTTTATGCGCGATGTGGAGCCTATTCTTAGTAAGATCGGATGTAATGCGGGGATGTGTCATGGTGCGGCGCACGGAAAGAACGGCTTTCGCCTCTCTTTAAGAGGATACGACCCGGCTTTCGACTACCATTCGTTAATTGATGATGTTTCCGGCCGTCGCTTTGACCGAACAGACCCCGCGCGCAGCCTTATGCTGCTAAAGCCTACAGAAACGGTGCCGCATCGTGGGGGCTTAGTGCTCCCTATGGGGTCACGCTATTATCGAATTCTAAAGGCCTGGATCGCTCAAGGGGTGCGATCGGATGTGGGGAAAGTAAGCAGGCCCGATAGGTTGATTGTCTTACCGAGCGTGCCTCACTTAACCCTTCCCGGCATGCATCAAAAGATGGTGGTCATCGCGCACTATCCCGATGGTACCACACGGGATGTAACGCGCGAGGCCATTCTTTCCAGCAATACCCCCTCGGTAGCCTCGGTAGATAAACTCGGAACGCTCTGCGCGGTGCGCCGTGGTGAAGCCGCTTTACTCGTTCGTTATGAGGGGCTGTTCTCCACCGTCAATATCACGGTACTAGGAGATCGGAGTGGCTATCGGTGGACAGGGGCGCCGGAGTTTAACTACATCGATCGGCTGGTGGATGCCAAACTTCGTAAGGTTAAGCTGTTGCCTGCACCCGTGTGCGATGATGCCACCTTCATTCGCAGGGTGAGCTTAGATTTAACGGGATTGCCTCCGACACCCGAAGAGGTAAAGGCCTTCCTAGCCGATCCAACTCCAACCCAACAGAAGCGTGCGAAGTTGGTAGATAAACTACTTAACTCAGCCGCTTATGTAGACCGTTGGACGAATAAGTGGTGTGACCTTTTAGACTGTAATAGCAAGTACATGGGGCCCGAAGGCGAGCGCAAGTTCCGCGACTGGATCCATTTTGCGATTGCCCGTAATATGCCTTATGATCAGTTCGTGCGGGCTCTCATAGCCTCTTCGGGAGACTGTTATGTGCACCCCCAGGTGAACTACCTAAGGGTTATTTCGGATACCAGCACGGCGACGGAGGATATAACCCAGCTCTTTTTGGGTATTCGCTTCTCTTGTGCTCGTTGTCATGATCACCCATTCGAGCGATGGACTCAGAACCAGTATTACGATTTAGGGGCCTTTTTTGCCCATATGACGAGCAAGCCGGGCCCACGACCGGACGATCTGGTGTTTTATGATCAAAGCGGGGGTGAGGTGATCAACCCACGCACAAACGACCCGGCAAAACCGATACCGCCGTTCGGGCAGGTGAACCTGGCGGAATATCACGGCAACTTACGTGAAGCCTTTGCTGCATGGCTGACCTCGCCATCGAACCCCTATTTCGCGATGGCGATGGCCAATCGCCTGTGGAGCTATTTCCTCGGCAAAGGGATTATAGACCCTGTGGACGATATTCGTGCGGACAATCCGCCCTCGAACCCGGCCCTGCTTACGGCGCTCACGCAAGACTTTGTGATGCATCACTTCGATATGCGCTACCTGATGCGTCAGATCGTGCTTTCCCGAACCTACCAGTCCTCTATCGTGACCAACAAATGGAACGATGATGACGACATCAACTTCTCGCACTTCATTCCGAGGCGTTTGGATGCGGAGCAGCTTTACGACGCGATCAACCTCGCTGCCGGCGTAAAGCCAGATTATGTGGGAGCCCCGCCAAGCCTTACGGCGCAACAGCTGCCGGGGGTAAATCAGGATAGTAATGATGGTTTCCTTGATCTGTTCGGACGCCCCACGCGCCAAACGCCGTGCGAGTGTGAGCGCAATAGTAACATGGGGATCGTGCAGGCTCTCGATCTGATCAACGGGCCGACGGTGAATCGAGCGCTCTCTGCTCCGGATGGTCGCATTGCGAAGATGATTAAAGAGAAGCTTTCCGATAAGGAGATGATCGAGGAGATTTTCCTGGCCGCGCTGTCACGACCGCCATCGCCGAAAGAGATGCAATCGGCACTTAACTACTTCCGGCAGGCTGGTGACCGCGCACAGGCTGCCCAGGACCTGATGTGGGCTTTATTCAATAGCCCGGCGTTCCTATTCAATCATTAAGGAGGCATTACCATGCTCTCTATTCCGGGAAATCATAGTCGAGACTGCGACGGCATAACTCGCCGTGAACTTCTAAGGATTGGAGGCTCTTCTATTCTAGGGCTTTACCTTCCAGAGTTTCTGGCCTTAGAAGCCAAAGCAAGCTCTATTGCAAAGCCAACGGACAAGCCAGGCTTCGGTAAAGCGAAATCGGTTATCCTTATTTTCCTGCAGGGGGGGCCAAGCCATATAGACATATGGGACCCCAAACCGGATGCACCAGACAACATTCGTGGGGAGTTCAAGCCTATTCGAACCAATGTGCCGGGCATTTGGCTGACGGAGGTGATGCCCCTATTGGCAAAGCAGATGGACAAGGCGACCCTTATTCGCTCTGTTTCCTACACACCCAACGGGTTATTCAATCATACGGCGGCCATGTACCAGATGCTGACCGGGGAGCAGGCGACCGATGTTTCTCCATCCGGGCAGTTGCAGCCGCCCTCACCGGCAGACTACCCGAATGTAGGGTGCCGGGTGGTGGAGTTTAAGCCACCCGACGTGCCCATGTTACCGTTCGTCATGCTGCCACGCCCGCTGCAGGAGAGCAATGTCATCGGGAAGGCGGGCAATGCGGGGTTTCTAGGGCGCGCTTACGATCCCTATACCCTCTACCCGCCAAACGCCGATACCGACCCGAACGCAATGGATAAAATCCAAATTGCTGACCTGCAGTTAGCGAACGAGGTAACGCGAACGCGCATGGCCAAGCGTGTTGAACTGCGGAAGCTTATCGATTCGGGCATGCCGGCTCTTGAAAAGGCCGTCAGTAACTACCAGTTGGATGCCTACTATGAGAAGGCGTTAGGGCTTATTTTGTCCGGTCGGGCACGAAAGGCGTTCGACCTCAAAGAGGAGCCGGATAAGGTTCGTGATCGCTATGGACGTCATGTCTTTGGTCAGTCTGTGCTGATGGCGCGTCGTCTGATAGAGGCCGGCACGCGATTTGTTCAGGTGAACTGGCCTTCCGTTGCCAACGGTGACCCACGGGTAACGGCCTGGGACACCCACGCTGCCAACTTCGGGCCGCTACGCAACCTCCACTGCCCTAAACTCGATAGTGCCCTTTCTGCCCTGTTGGAAGACATGCACCAAAGGGGGCTGTTGGAAGAGACCATGGTGATCGCCATCGGCGAGTTCGGGCGTTCTCCACGGCTGGGCGTTTCGACTTCGGGTAACTCCAATGCGCCGGATGGACGCGACCACTGGCCCTATTGTTACACGGCCCTCATTGCAGGAGGCGGGATTCGGCCCGGCCAAGTCTATGGAAAATCGGACTCCACAGGTTCCTCGCCCGCCGAGAACCCCGTACATCCTCGCGAAATACTGGCAACGATGTACCACGCATTGGGCATACCACCGGATACGGTTGTGACCAACTATCTCGGTCAGCCACGACCGTTGGTAAGCGGGAAACCGATATTGGGGCTGTTCTAGGTAACAACGCTTTGTTCAACGACGAAGCCTCTGGAGAGAGCCTTCTCCAGAGGCTTCCTTTTGGGTGTAGGCTTCGGGAGACTTTAGGCGTAATAGGCGATGAACTGGTCGAGATATTTCTTGCCGATCAGGAAGCCCTCTTCGCGTTCAACAGCACCATCTTCGTGCTCAATGGAGATCACCCCATCGTAGCCATTACGACGGAGGGCGGCGATATACTCTCCCCAACGGATGACGCCTAAACCCGGAATCACGTAGCGCCACCAACCGTGGCCCAGAATCCCCACTTCACGTTTCACATGCTCTTTGATCTCGGTATCTTTCCCGTGAGTATGGAAAATGCGGTCGGCGAAGCGATCTACGGCTTCGATATAGTCTATGCCTTGCCAAACAAGGTGAGAGGGATCGAAGTTCAAGCCGAAGTTTTTGTTGGGGATAAGCTCGAAAAGCCGCTTCCAGTGGGCGAGGTTCTGGATATTGGTAGCCGTCCAGTTTTCGAGGGCAAGTTTCACCCCATTCTTTTCCGCATGTTCAAGCAAGGGGGGAAAGACGACCGTGCAGTCCTCCTCGATGGTTTTCATACGGTCTTTGCCGTTTGGAGGCAAACCGGCCATGGTACACACCACATCTACCCCCAGCATTTTCGCAATATTAATGGCGTTATAGACGGTTTGGATATTGGTACGACGTCTTTCCGGGTCGGCTGCGGTGAGATCGGTGTAGGCGGCCAGGGAGGAGATGCGCAGGTTGCGCTTTTCCATGAGATTGAGCACCTCTTTTGCCCTTTCGGGGGTGAAGTTGTTGGTGTCTATATGTTTGCTGCCCGGCCCGGCAACAATTTCGAGACTACCGAAACGATGCTCTCCGGCGAAGGCGGCCACCACTTCGAGGGGCTCGCCTGCGAAGGGAGCGGTGAGAATGCCAACGAACATGAGAAACCTCCTAAAAAGATTTACTCCCGTTAAAAGGAGCACGCAGTTTTATGCACCCAGTTCTAATTGGAAGAGTTTTTCTGCATTCTCGGAAAGAATGCGACGACGATTGGAGGGGCTGATCTCTGAATCTTCGAGAAGCCCAATGATCGCAGCGGGATCCAGGTCGGGCAAGCCGCTGCCGAAAAGTAGGCGGTGGGCGCCGACGGCCTCGATAGCTGCTGGAATTCGGCCCAGATCGAGCATACCCGAAATCTCTAAAAATATATTGGAAGCCTGTTGTGCTGCTAGGATAGCGGCTCTCCAGTCGGAACCTCCCATTCCCAACAGCACGAAACGGTGCATGTGGTAGCGCTTAGCGAGTTCTAGGCCAACCTCAACGCAGAGGCGATTAGGTGCGTGAAGGTAAATCGGCTTTTGAAAGCGACGACAGGCGTTAAGAATTTCATCTGCGCTGAGGGGATGGAGCGGCTCTTCCGGGTCGTCGCCGGTAAGCAGTACTCCGAGAAAGCGGCGATGGCCGAGAAGATCTCGCACGGCATTAATGGAGGACTCTTGGTTGCGGACATGGGTTGCGAGACAGCCGTACAGTCCCTGAGTTTGCTCCAACATGTTTTTGAGAATAGTGTTCCCGGAAAGCGGGTCGAGCCTGGCGGCACGGGTAGAGATGACGATAGCCTGATCGATCCCTCTTCCCGCAAGAAGTTCCGCGAGGGTCTTCGCTGTTTGGTTGGTGGAAGGTATCGGGCTACCTTCTATGTAGACATGGCAGTCAATGACAGACATAGGGCCTCACAGTGAAAAGATACGTTCTGCATTACGGTGCAGAATCATTTCTAGCTCCTGGGTGGAAAGCTCGGCAAATTCCAGAGTGCGAAGAACCGAGGCGATAGGTCTTTGTGGGGCTTCGGTTCCGAACAGAACCCTTTCCGCTCCCACGCAGTTAGCGACCAGACGAATCGCTCCTGGAGCGAGCAGATGGGAGGTTTCTAAATACCAGCCAGGCTGTTCTTTAAGAACTGCAATGACCTCTGCCAAGATGCTACTATCCACGTTAGATAGGATGATGGGGGCGGGGTAATCCTTCAGCAGAGATTGCAGAAGGGTGCAATCTCCCATGCGCCGAATCTGAACCATCAGAGGGAGGGCGAGAGAGTGCAGCGCCTGTAGGAGGGCGCGGAATGAGGCCAGATTCACCGGCCATGACTGCGAATAGGGGAAGAACCGGATAAGACGAAACCCATCTTCTCGTAATTGGAGAAGTTCATGTTCATCCCCAAAATAGTGCATAGGGTTAAGCGTAGCCACCGGTAGAAGCACCTGCGTATCAAGACAGGTTGCCCGTGTAATGGCGTTGCCTATTTGGTGAGCGAGCCTTATCCCAACGGTGGAGCATACAAAAGCGCGACCTATCTCATGTTTTGCCATGAGTTCTAGCAGATGCTCCACCGAGAGATCGGCTCCGGAGGTGGGCAGTGGTCCGACGATGGTATTAACGTCCGTAATGTCAGGCATTCCGTTTCTCTGGCCGCAGAGCGCTTACACTCTTTGTAGTACCCGACGCAGACGCATAAGTGTGCGTTCGCGTCCTAAGCCCCACAGTGTATCGAACAGTCCGGGTCCCACGGTTCGACCGGTTGTAGCGACGCGGGTAGGATGAACCACCTGCGCGAACGGTACTTGAAGCCGATCGGCGATCGCTTTTGTGGCCTGTTCAAGGGCTTCTTGTTTCCATTCGGGCAGCGTGTCATAGGCTTCGATCTCCATTTCAAGCATAGGTTTAAGATGGGGGACCCCAAACCATTTCGCCACAGCTTTCTCCTCATAGCCGTGGGGGTAGTCTAGGGGTTGAAAGAAGAAGCCGACAAGGTCGGTTACTTCGGAGAGAACTTTCATTCGTTCCATTTCCAGAGGGATGACCCGCCGAGCCATTTCTAACTCGTCTTGGGTAGGTGGATCGGAGATAAGGCCGGCCTTGATAAGGTAGGGCAGGCACATACCGATGATACGTCCTGGTTCGCTATGGCGAATGTAGTAACCGTTCATCCAGCGCAGTTTGTCATAATCGAAGACGGCGGGGTGTTCGGACAGCCCTTCGAGAGAGAAGCGCTCGATGATTTCGGGAATGCTCATGATCTCGCGATTCTCCTCTCCGGCAGACCATCCGAGAAGCACGAGAAAATTGAAGAGGGCTTCGGGCAGGTAGCCTTCGCGCACAAACTCCATGAACTGTGTGGCGCCGTGGCGCTTACTCAATTTTTTTCGGTCGGGGCCAAGGATGAGAGGGGGATGCACCAGTTTTGGGGGTTCCCAACCGAAGGCCTGTATCACCGCCATGAATTTTGCGGCGCTAGAGAGCCAGTCATCTCCACGGATAACATGGGTGATTCCCATGAGGTGATCATCCACGACGCAGGCGAGAAAGTATGTGGGATAACCGTCCGACTTCAGAAGAATCTGGTCGTCTTGCGAGCGGTTGTCGTAGACAATCTCCCCTCGAACGAGGTCGTGCACAACCGTTTGGCCTTCGAGCGGCATGGCCAGACGAATCACGGGGGTTGGTTCAACGCCCTCTTCACTGAGGCGCTTTAGGCGCATCTGCTCGCGGCGTTGGGGGTCGCGGCAATGCCGGTCGTAACCGGTGGGGATACCGCGTGCCTGTTGCTCTTTACGCATCGCTTCCAGGCGTTCCTTGCTGCAGTAGCAGTAGTAGGCCTTGCCTTCGGCCACGAGCTTTTCTGCATATTCTTTATAGATTTCGAGCCGTTGGCTTTGAATGTAGGGGCCTTTAGGGCCGCCGGTGACCCACCATTCGTCGGGAACGATGCCAAGATATCGCAGGCTCTCTTCGATATCCCACACGCCTTCTGGGACATAACGTTCAGGGGTGCGATCGGTATCTTCAAGGCGAGCAATAAACTGCCCCCCCTCTTTTTGGGCGAGCAACCAGTTATATATCGCGGTGCGCAAGTTGCCCACATGGGGTGAGCCGGTGGGGCTGGGCGCATAGCGAACGCGAACCGACATGGTTTCTCCTTAGTGGATGATATACTTCCGTTTGGAACGGTCGAATCCTTGAGAAAGTTTGCGGGCATCGAAGACCCACACGCCGCCCCGTTGGAAGAAGCAATGGTAGCCGGAGAGAATGGAGGCGACCATTCTGCGTTTCATACGTCGTACCACATTTGCCTCGGTGAGCAGCGTAAGGTACTCAATGCCTTTTCGGTAGTGCTCCATGATATGCCGCAAAATCTCAAAATTGGGAAGTTGCTCGGTCTCTGCGCGCTGCTGAAGCTCAAGTAACTCGTTAATGCGATTGCGGCTAATGAACATAATCGGTTCACTTTCATCGTTGTAGTTGACGACGTAGCGATCTGGAGCTTGGCGTTCGAGGGTAAAGGTGGCTCCTGAATCGATAGGGATTGTCGAGAACCAGTCGAAGAGGCCGTAGAGAAGGCGTGTTTCGTTATTGACCCAGACTTGCGCTGTATGTCCTCCCGGCAAAACGAACTCGGTTTCCAGAATAGTAGGCTTTGGTGGGAAGAAGCCGGGTGGGAACTGACAGAGCGGCATGGTTCCGATCTGTTTGTGATGGTATTTGATCACCGCGCGGGCGGTTGTCGGCGGGTTAGGGTCCGGTTCGGGAAGAGGCTCTTCTTCATCGAGCACATCTTGAGCGAGCGGGTTGAGTATTTCCTGACGAAGATTGCCGTCGAATCCCTCATCTTCAAGCAGTACGTCTATCGGGTTGCCGTCGGCGTCGAAGTAGGTCTCTTGCGGATAGTGAAGGATGGAGGGGACGGTGTAGACGTAGGGTGGTAGAGAGCCTTGAGGACGGAACCGCAGGCTACCCACCCACAGCACTCGTGAGTCCTCTTTAAGCGCTTCGGTAATGGTCTGAAGGTCTTGTTGATAGGTTGGGTAGGATGGTGATATTTCGAAGTGCTCTTCCAGCAGTTTGTGGGCAAAAGTTGTGCCATCGGTCTGCAGCACCTTTTGCACGAGGGTTTCTCTGTCTTCCTCGGTGAGTTCGAGGGGCAGAATCTCCTGTTCCTTCTGCAGTTCTATCTCATCTCCTACCTCTTGTTCGGCCAGTAGGGGGAAGAGCGCGCGCAGACGGGCCTCTGTTTTCGCCCCTATCCATAGGTTACCCTGCAGCGGGAAGGCTCCACTGCGATAGATGGCCGTATAAAATTTGCGTGCATCGAAGCCTTCAGGATCGAGATGGTAGGCGAGGAACTGCAGCACTTTACCGTGCACCGGTTCATCTATCCTATCAAGCAAAATGGGAATTTTCTCCGTAGGGTTGGTGGTTAGTTCTAGCTCTTCGGCGAGGGGTAGGTAGCGGGAGACCTCTTCGGGGGTTAAGAAGTTATCGAAGAGAATCTCCTCTTCGCGCTCCTGCTGGGTTTTGCTGTAGATAGCCTCGAGGCTGGCCTCGGTTTCGAGGAGCCACCCTGTGGGAGCGATGGCCGTGTTTTCAACGTGAAAGTAGCGTTTTCCATCTATGACGTAGCGGCGAATAATGTCGTCGTAGACCTCTTTGGGGCGACGGTAGATCGCGCTCATCTCGCGTGCAAGGACTTCGATACGGAGCGGACGACCGCATTCCAGAAGAATACGCTGCAGATTCCTGTCGAAGGAGTGCGAGGTATCCATATACCGCAGCCAAAGCGTCCATCGCCGTTCGCGAGGTGCCACGCGCTGGTTGTTCTGGGTTGGGTCGAGGGTAAACCGAGTGCGGTGTGTTATCAAAATAACGCGCGCTAGTTTCGCATCAAACTCAGGCAAGGCGATGCTACGGGCGATATCTATGGTACGTAGCGACGTTCCGGCCTGCAGCAGTGCGTTACAGATAAGGTCTGCTGCGTAGAGCGAGGCCAGCGTAAGTTCTTTGTTTTGTTCTTCCGGTTTTTGTGGTGCGGCAGTGGCCACGTTTGTATTCCCCCCTTGCTAGCTCAGCTAGCTGTAGAATGTTTCGCTAGTAGTGATGAATGCGGTAACGTTGTTGTAGGCGATTCAATAGGCTCGCCGATCAGATCGTAGGTACGGGCCTCCGTTATGCGGGCTGTAACAAAGGTACCAGGGTTGGCAAAGCAGCGTTTCACATAGACTTTACCGTCAACCTCCGGGCCATCGCGGTAAGAACGCCCTACTGCAGTCGTAGGGTCGAGCGGCGATCGCCCTTCGATAAGCACCTCTAGAGGCCGTCCTATCCACTGACGATTGCGTTCATAAGAGATGGCTTGTTGACGTGCCATGAGCCGTTCCCGTCGTTGCATTTTGACCTTTTCAGAGACCTTTGGCCGCATGGTTGCAGCCGGTGTGCCTTCTTCGACCGAGTAGGTAAAAACCCCAACTCGGTCGAACTGAGCTTCTTCGAGAAAACGTTCAAGCGTTGCAAAGTGAGCTTCGGTTTCACCCGGAAAACCCACAATGAAGGTCGTACGGATGGCGGCATCTGGCATGGCGTTTCGGAACTTTTGAAGGAGTTCGATGTAGCCTTGATAGCTCATGGGACGACGCATTTTGCGCAGGATGGCGTCGTCGGCATGTTGGAGAGGCATATCTATGTAGTGGCATATTTTCGGGGTCGTTGCTAGCGTTTCGATAAGTTCGTCATTAACTCGTGACGGGTAGCAATAGAAGAGCCGGATCCAACGAAGTTCGTCGATCTCTGAAAGGGCTTTGAGCAGTTCAGGCAAGCGAGGGCGCTTATACAGGTCGTAACCGTATTGGGTTGAGTCTTGAGCGATCAGATTCAGTTCTCGTACCCCTTGCGCAGCGAGCTGGCGGGCCTCTTCGATGATCCGTTCAAAGGGCTTACTTACATGGCGACCTCGGAAGGAGGGTATGGCGCAGAAGGTACAGGTGTGGTCGCAGCCTTCTGAGATTTTGAGATAGGCAGACCAGGGTGTGCCCCATCGCACCCGGGTCGGCACGTTTACCCAACGGTGATGGGGTTTGGCGGCGGTTTCCACGAGTTGACTGGGGCGAATAAGAACCTCTTGGGTGATCGTAGGAACCCGCTCGATCTGGCCGGTGCCTAGAAAAGCGTCCACTTCAGGAATGGCTTTGGACAGTTCTTGAGGGTATCTTTGCGCAAGACAGCCGACCACAACGACTTTCTTGACGTTCCCTTGTTGTTTTTGAGCAACGGCTTCAAGAATGGTATTAATCGACTCTTCACGCGCCGATTCGATAAAGGCGCAGGTGTTGATGATAACTACATCGGCAGCGATGGAGGCCAACTCCTGTGGGGAGCGGATAAAGCGAACGGAATGGCCTTCTTCTTTCAGAAGGCCTAGCATCTCCTCACTATCTACCTGGTTCTTGGCGCAGCCGAGATTGATGAGACCTACGGTGCGTTTATCGTTTTTGATTTGGGTTTGAGACATGGCCACTGCCGCAATGTTGATTCGAGCTATAAAGTATACCCCAAATGCGAAGCGGCATGGCTCCTCCCTGCTGCCCCACGGAGCAGCAACATCGAATCTTTTTAAGGGTAGGTTAAAACGAATTGAGATTCGGTATTATGTTAGGAAGGAGAAAATAGGGACGTTCTATGTTTACGGGCATCGTCGAAGAGATCGGAACGGTTGTTGCTGTGAAGAGTGGAGCACGGTCGGCTCTTATCGAGATAGAGGCCTCCAGAACCGTCCAAGGCACGGACGTGGGAGATAGCCTGGCGGTAAACGGTTGCTGTCTGACCGTCGTTGGTAGGGAGGAGATAGATGGCAAGGCCCCTTCCGGTGCGATACTTCGTTTCGATGTTGTTCCTGAGACAATGATGCGAACGAATTTAGGCGACTTACACAGCGGCTCCCCGGTGAATTTAGAGCGTCCGCTGGCAGCAGAGGGGCGTTTCGGCGGCCACATTGTACAGGGTCACGTGGATGGGGTGGGGCACGTTAGGGAGATAAAGAGGTCTGAGAATGCACGGATTATGGAGATAGCTTTCCCTCCTACTTTGCGACGTTATATTGTTGAAAAAGGCTCCATTTGTGTAGATGGTGTCAGTTTAACGGTAGCTTCCGTGGATGCTGAATCGTTCACTGTTTGGCTTATTCCGCACACTTGTGAAGTGACCACGTTGGGCAAGCGCCTGCCTGGGGATAGAGTGAATTTAGAGTGCGATCTCATTGGAAAATATGTGGAGAGCCTTTTAATGGAAGTCTTGCCCGAATATGTGAAGTCTTTGGGGAAGGGGTGTTAAACAACAGATGGTGCGCGAGACCTCTGTACTGCTTGTACGTCCTCTCGTGGCGGCGGACGTGGAGGCCTGCGCGCGCCTTTTTGATAGCGATACAAACCGCTTTCTGACAGCCCGTATCAACCTGGAGGTTTACGGTTATCAAAATGAAGCCCTACCGGCTTGGGGAGCATTTGAGGGAGGAAGGTTGGAAGGAGTGCTGTTTCGCTATGCGAATATGGTGGTTGTTGTGGATAGAGATGGGCGCACGGCGGCAAGTTTCGCTTCCATTGTAGACGGGCAGGAGGGGCTGTTGGGTGCAAGAGGGTCTTTAGAGGCGGTCTATGGGTTACGGGCTTCTTTGCGGCGCTACCGGGTAGTAGGCCTAGAGGTGAGTCCTTTTATGCGTTTGGACGGCCCTCCACAGTGTGAGGAGTCTCTTTTGCGGCTGGCGCGTCGAGCCACGATGGGCGATCTCGATAAGTTAGCCGATCTCTATGCCGGCGCCGGCAACATGTATCGTAGTCGTCCCAACGTTATGGGCAAGCTATCGAGCGGGCGAGTATTTGTGGTGGAGGAGATGTCGGGACATTCCTCATCGGCACGGATTGTTTCTTGTGCCTTGTTAAATGTGGAAAGCGAGCACGTTGGGCTTATCGGAGGAGTTTATACCCGACCGGAGGCGCGTGGTCATGGGTATGCGGCAGCATGTACGGCGGCGCTCGCCCTCGATCTCCAGAAGGATGGTAAGCTGCCGTGTCTGTTTTACGAGAATCCGGTGGCCGGAAGGGTGTATCGGCGATTGGGCTTTAAGGAGGTCTCGATGTGGGGGCTGCTCTATTTGGAGGATTCTCTCGCAGGGACAGGTCGCAAATAGGGCAGAAAAGGTGTAGAATGTATCGGCCTAGTGTCAAAAAATCGAATTTGGAGGTTCTATGTTTGTCTCTATTCGAGATGAGATCGTTTTCGCTGCGGGATATAAGCAGCTCGGAGAAGGGTTGAAGGATTTAGGCTACCAATCCGTGGAGCTTCTGGTGCACCGCGATGACACGGTGTCGGCGCTACAGCCGGTAGAGGGTAGGGAGCGCCTTCGGCTCTCCGGCGAGGAGGGGTTGGCGGAGCTGAAACGCCAAGCGGAGCGCATGGATGTACAGATTTGCGCCCTATGTATGGGCAATAACTTCAACGCTGCGGACTGGGAAGCTGAAATCTCATGGGCGGTACGTACTGTGGAGGCCGCTGCCAAATTAGGGGTGCCGGTGGTACGGATTGACCCTCTTCTGAAAGGGGAGCCTCATCGAAGCTCGGAGGAGACGCAGGCCATTGTTGTCAATGCTTTAAGCGAGATACTACAGCGCACGGCCGGTATCGGGGTGGATTTGGGGATAGAGAACCATGGCGGGATTGGCAACGACCCAGAATTTCTGGGCTATGTGCTGTCTACGGTCAATTCACCGCGTTTAGGGTTGACGCTGGATTCGGGCAACTTCTATTGGCGGGGCTGGCCCCTTTCCAAAGTCTATGCCATTTTTGAGCGTTTCGCCCATGATGTGAAGCATACGCACATCAAGAACATCGCCTATCCGGAAGAGATTCGAGAGAGCGAGCGCGCTATCGGCTATGAGTATGGGCGCTATGTTTCGCCGATATATGAGGGGGATATTGACCTCTCGCGCTATGTGCGCCTGCTGAAACAGGCAGGATACTCTCGCGATCTCTGCATGGAGGACGAGTCGCTTGGGCGTTATACTGAATCGGAAAGAAGGGAGAATTTACGAAAAGGCCGCCAGTACTTAGAGAGGCTTATTCAGAGTGCATGAGGGAGTACCGCTTTGTTCAGAAGAGAATTTTGCCGAGAAAGGAGAGAATTTGCATGGAAAGAAGAGTTTTAGGGAAGACCGGTTTAGAGGTGAGTGTGCTTGGGTTTGGTGGAGCGGAGATAGGCTATCTGGGGGCAGAAGCTTCCACGGTGGAACGCCTACTCAATAGCGCTTTGGATGCTGGCTTGAACGTGATTGATACGGCAGAGTGCTACTCCAACGGCCAGGTTTCAAGCGAGGAACTGATTGGGCAGGCCATCGCACACCGGCGCTCCGAGTGTTATCTGTTCACCAAATGCGGCCACGCCTCTGGGCTAGACTACCCAGACTGGAGCCCGACCTTGCTGGAGAGGTCTATTGAGCGGAGTTTGAGGCGGTTGCGTACGGATTACCTCGACCTCATTCAGCTTCATACCTGCTCGCTTGAGGTTTTACAACGTGGCGAGGTCATCGAGGTGCTACAGCGGGCGCGGGATGCCGGCAAAGCGCGCTTTATCGGCTACAGTGGAGATAATGAGGCGGCACTCTACGCGCTTGAGTGTGGAGCTTTCGATACCTTACAAACCTCTATCAGCATTGCCGACCAGCGTGGCATCGATCTCTTGTTGCCTGTAGCTCGGCGAAATAACATCGGTGTTATCGTGAAGCGGCCGATTGCAAACGCGGTTTGGCTGTACAAAGAGCGGCCTACAAACGGCTATATCGCCCCTTACTGGGAGCGTTTGCAGAAACTTCAGTACCGTTTTCTGGCGGACCCTGAGGAAGCAGCGGCAACGGCACTGCGTTTCGTGATCGGTTTGCCAGGAGTTCATACGGCCATTGTCGGCACAACCAAGCCGGAGCGCTGGCAGCAAAACGCCAAACTGCTGGAAGCCGGGGGGCTGGAGCCGGAGCAGATAGAGGAAATACGCAGGCGCTGGAAGGAGGTGGCCGAAGCCAACTGGGTGACTCTTAGTTAGCGACGTATGCGAATAACATTTCTTGGTACGAGTTCCGGTGCTCCGACCCGCAGTCGCAATGTGAGCAGCGTGGCTTTGCAACTGCCGGAGCAGGGCACGCTCTGGTTGTTCGATTGCGGAGAGGGAACACAGCACCAGATTCTGCGTTCTCCATTGCGATTGAGCCATCTCGAGCGCATCTTTATTACTCATCTGCATGGCGATCATCTCTTTGGGTTGCCGGGGTTGCTGGCAAGTAGGGCGATGCAAAACGGAGGCATCACACCGGTCACACTCTACGGACCGGCGGGGTTGGAAGAGTACGTGCGGCTGTCGTTGGATATCAGCCGTTCGCGACCGAGCTACCCTATTACGGTGCAAACGGTTCGTCCCGGCTTGATCTATGAGGATGAGCGATTTGAAGTTTGGTCAGCCCCTCTGCGGCATCGCATGGAATGTTACGGCTATGCTGTGGTAGAGAAACCGTTGCCGGGGCGTTTTGATGTGGAGCGCGCAAGGGCGCTGGGGATACCGGAGGGCCCGCTCTACGGTCGTCTTAAATCCGGTGAGGTAATTCAATTGGAGGATGGCCGTATTATTGATGGCAAAAGCCTCGTCGGGCCGCCGCGTCCCGGGCGTAAGGTGGTTTATTGTACGGACACCACCTACACGCCAAAAGCCGTAGAGCTGGCTCAGGGGGCCGATCTTTTAATTCATGAAGCAACCTATACGAAAGACGAGATCGAACATGCCAAACGGAGCATGCACTCTACCGCTGAAATGGCGGCACGGACGGCCGCCGAGGCCGGAGTGCGGTGTTTGATATTGACTCACTTTAGTGCACGCTACGAAACCGGTGAGAAGATGAATGCGCTGTTGCAGGAGGCGCAGGTGGTTTTCCCCAACACCATTTTGGCCCATGACTTTATGGTTTATGAGGTTCCCCGCCGCGAGCCACAGTAGGTTTGGGAGAGAATGTCTGCTTGGAACTTTATAATACCACACTAAGGTAGTATTATAACGAGACACTAATTTTGAAGAGGTTGAGGGATACCCTATGCGCATGGATAAATTGACTATTAAGGCTCAAGAGGCGGTACAGGATGCCCAGCAACAGGCAGTAACGCACCAGAACGTGCAGATTGATGTTGAGCATCTGCTCGCCGCCCTACTTCAACAGACGGACGGTGTAACCCAACCCATTCTCCAGAAACTCGGAGTGAACGTGCCGGTGCTGGAACGTCAGCTTGAAGCGGAGATCGAAAAGTTGCCAAAGGTTTCCGGCTCGGCGGAGCATGGGTCAACGATATCCCCGCGCCTTCGCAATGTGTTCAACATCGCCTTTTCAGAGGCCGAGAGGATGCAGGATGAGTATGTCAGCACGGAGCACCTGCTACTCGGCATTGTTGTGGATGGCCAGAGCAATGCGGCGCGGCTTCTTAAGGCTCAGGGAGTAACCCAGGATAACTTACTGCAGGCATTACGCGACGTTCGCGGGAATCAAAGGATCGTTGACCCCAACCCTGAAGAGAAGTACCAGGCTTTGGAAAAGTACGGTCGCGATCTGACCGATGAGGCGAGAAAGCAGAAGCTGGACCCGGTGATCGGGCGTGATGAGGAGATTCGCCGTGTTATTCAGGTGCTCTCACGGCGCACGAAGAACAACCCGGTTTTGATCGGAGAGCCAGGAGTAGGAAAGACGGCCATTGTGGAGGGTTTGGCGCAGCGCATTGTTGAGGGCGATGTGCCTGAGGGATTACGTAATAAGCGCATCATCGCCCTTGATCTCGGCTCTTTGATTGCAGGCACGAAATATCGTGGAGAGTTTGAGGAGCGTCTCAAAGCCGTGCTTAAAGAGATCGCGCGTGCTGAAGGCTCCATCATTCTGTTTATAGATGAGATTCACACCATTGTGGGAGCGGGAGCTGCCGAGGGCGCCATGGATGCCTCCAACATGCTGAAGCCGATGTTGGCGCGGGGGGAACTGCGCTGTATCGGCGCCACCACGTTGGATGAGTATCGGAAACACATCGAAAAAGATGCCGCTCTGGAGCGACGCTTCCAGCCGATCTACGTTGGTGAGCCATCTGTAGAGGATACAATCGCCATTTTGCGAGGTCTGAAGGAACGTTATGAGGTTCACCATGGCGTGCGAATCACCGACAGCGCCCTGGTTGCTGCGGCAGTGCTTTCGCATCGTTACATCTCCGACCGATTTTTGCCGGACAAGGCCATAGATTTGGTGGATGAGGCGGCCTCGCGCCTGCGCATCGAGATCGACTCGATGCCGGCGGAGATTGATGCCGTGGAGCGGAGGATACGCCAACTAGAGATCGAGCGCATGGCCTTGTCGAAGGAGACCGATGAGGCCGGTAAAGAGCGCCTTGCAAAGATCGAGCAGGAATTGAGCGACCTGCGGGAGCAGTCGGCGCAACTGAAGGCCCGCTGGGAGAACGAGAAGCGGGTGATACAAAAGATCAGCAAAACGAAACAGGAGATCGAACAGACCCGGTTGCAGGCGGAAGCCGCAGAGCGCGAGGGTGACCTGGCAAAGGCGGCCGAACTGCGGTACGGGGTCATGCACGCGCTGAATAAGCGTTTAGAGCAGGAGCAGGCCGAGCTGCGGGAGGTACAGCAGGGCGGTCAGGCTCTACTAAAAGAGGAGGTAACGGCGGACGACATCGCCGAGATCGTCAGCAAGTGGACGGGCATCCCCGTAAGCCGTATGTTGGAGGGCGAGATGCAGAAGCTGCTCCACATGGAGGAGCGACTGCGCCAACGCGTGGTTGGGCAAGACGAGGCGATTACGGCGGTGGCCAACGCGGTTCGGCGTTCGCGCTCCGGTTTGGCCGATCCGAACCGGCCCATCGGCAGTTTCATGTTCCTCGGTCCGACCGGCGTGGGTAAAACGGAGTTGGCGCGCGCTTTGGCGGAGTTCCTTTTTGATGACGAACGCGCCATGGTGCGCATTGATATGAGCGAGTATATGGAGAAGCATTCCGTCGCTCGCCTAATCGGTGCCCCGCCGGGATATGTGGGCTATGAGGAGGGAGGCCAGTTGACGGAGGCGGTTCGGCGCCGGCCTTACTCGGTGATCCTCTTCGATGAGATCGAGAAGGCGCATCCAGACGTTTTCAACGTGCTGCTGCAGCTTCTGGATGATGGACGCTTGACCGATGGGCAGGGGCGTACGGTGGATTTCCGCAACACCGTGGTGATCATGACCTCGAATATCGGCAGCCATATCATTCAGGAGCTTGCACTCACCGATCCCGCGCTCATGCGACAACGGGTGATGGAGGCGGTACAAGCCCACTTTCGGCCGGAGTTTCTGAACCGTATTGACGAGATCATTCTTTTCAAGAGCTTGACGATGGAGGAGATTCGGGAGATTGTGGAGATACAGCTCGGGCTTTTACGCAAGCGCCTGGCCGAGAGGAAGATCACGCTGACGCTTACGCCTAAGGCGCGTGAGGCGGTTGCGTTGGCCGGTTACGACCCGGTCTATGGGGCGCGGCCGCTGAAACGCGCGATCCAGCGGTTGATCGCCGACCCGTTGGCCCAGAAACTACTGGCCGGTGAGTTTCGTGAGGGCGACCACATTCTTGTAGACGCAAACGCGGAGGGGGTTCTCTCCTTCCAGCGTGCACCTGAAGTCGTTGAGGCGACGGCGGTCGGAAACTAAAGGAGGGAATGGCGAGGGGAAGCGGCGTCATTGCCGCTTCCCCATTTTTTTAGCGATAGGCAATATAGGAGGGATTGTAGAACTTGCCCTCACCCGTTCCTTGTGATCCCAAGGTCACCCAGTTCGTTCCGTTCATATCGTCTACTCGCACGACTCGATAGTTACCTCGGTCCACTATATAGATGCGGTTTTGGGGGTCAAGGGCAACACCACAGGGGAAGTTAAACTGATGGGTGCCGCTGCCGGCCGTTCCGAAGGCGACCCAACCATCACCGGTCATGTCGTTGATGCGAACGATGCGATTGTTGCTCAGATCGCAGACATAGATGCGATCGTGGCTGTCGAGGGCGATCTGTTCGGGGTTCGAGAACGTCCCCTTGGTGGTTCCAGAGGTGCCATACGTCGTCCAGTGGGTGCCGTTCATATCGTCAATGCGGATGATGCGGTCTCGGGACATTATGTAGATTCTGCCCTTGCTATCGAGCGCGATCCCTTTTAGCGATTGGAACTGACCTTCCTCAACTCCTTTGGTGCCGTAGGCGACCCAGTTGGTACCGTTCATATCGTCTATTCGGACGATACGATTGTTTTGATCATCAGCAACATAGATGCGATTTTTGGCGTCTATGGCAATGCTGACGGGGTAGTGAAACTGGTTGCTGCCATTGCCTGTTGAGCCAAAGGCCGTAAGGTTTTTGCCATTCATGTCGTCCATGCGCACGATGCGGTCATTGAAACTGTCGGTAAGGTAGATGCGTCCGCTACTGTCTAAGGCAACGGCGGTGGGGCCTGAGAAACCGCTGACATGGCCTCCGAAAGTTGTCCAGCCGTTGCCATTGAAGTCTTGGAAGCGCACAATGCAGTCGTTGCCTGGGTCTGCCACGTAGATGGCGTCTTTAACGCTCTCCACTTCGGCAGGATTTGGAGTGCCGGTGGGCGCTGTGTTCGTGGCGGTGGGGGTGCTTGATGGGGCTGTAGGTGCATTCAAGCCGTTTTGCTCGCTGTGGCACCCTGCTAAAACGGCCAGAGGCGCGATGGCGCTCCATTTAAGGAACTCTTTTCGGTTCATGTTGCATGTCCTCCACAGAGTGATGTTTGTGATAGATTAGGTTGGTGGGTTTGTGGTGAGCACTGCGAGCAGAAGGGAAGAGAGCGCAGTGGCTCACAGTCCATATACTATACGATAGAAAGCAAAAAAGAGGGTGTGAAATATTTCACACCCTTTGAAGTCTCTATAAAAAACCGCAGACAGAAGGTGCAGCAGAAACAGGCTTTATGGTCTGTCTCATCAGGCAGGCTCAATGCAGCGCGATGCCGGAGGGGTTGTTGAAGTTACCTAAACCCGAGCCTTGTATGCCATAAGCGACCCAGTTGGTTCCGTTCATATCATCAAAGCGCACGATGCGGTTATTGCGGCGATCCACTACATAGATGCGATTTTGGGAGTCGATGGCGATGCCGAAGGGGGCGTAGAACTGGTTAGTACCGTTCCCAAAGGTTCCAAAGGTGATCCAGTTGGTTCCATTCATATCGTCCATGCGAACGATGCGACTGGCGCCAATATCGCTGATATAGATGCGACCACTGCTATCGAGAGCGATACCTGTAGGTTCACCAAACTGCCCTTGACCGCCGCCTGACGTCCCATAGGTTGTCCAGCCTGCCCCCGTCATATTGTTGACACGCACGATGCGATTGTTGCCGTCATCGGTAATATAGATGTGGCCGCCGGAGTCCACCACGGCCGCAGCCGGCTCGTTGAAGGAACCTGTTCCCGAACCAGACTGGTTTAAGACCCCTAAGTACGCTGGATTGCTACCGGCCATGTCAGAGACACGAACAATGCGTTGGCCGTTGGAGTCAACAATATAGATGTTGCCGGAGCTGTCTAGAGTAACACCGACGGGCGATACCAGAGCGATTTTGCTGCTAAGGGTAACCCAGTTGGTACCGTTCATATCATCCATCCGCACAAGCCGATCGTTGCCGGAGTCGGCAATATAGATACGTCCTTGGCTATCTACCGTGATACCAAGAGGGGTATTGAACTGCCCTGTGCTGTTTCCTTGAGAGCCGTAGGTTGTCCAGCCGGTTCCGTTGAAGTCGTTGAATTTAACCACGCGATTGTTGCCGAAATCGGTCACATAGATAGTCGGGTTTGCAGAGCCACCGCTGCCGCCAGGAGAAGGGCTACCACCGCCTCCACCGCAGCCTGCCAACAGGGCGAAAGGTGCAAGAAGGCCGAGTTGCAGAAACGTGCGTCTGTCCACGCCTCTTTCGCCCGAAGGGAGAGATTTTCTAAGGAACTCTTTTCGGTTCATGTTGCATGTCCTCCACAGAGTGATGTTTGTGATAGATTAGGTTGGTGGGTTTGTGGTGAGCACTGCGAGCAGAAGGGAAGAGAGCGCAGTGGCTCACAGCCCACATACTATTATACGATAGAAAGCAAAAAAAGAGGTGTGAAATATTTCACACCCTTTGAAGTCTCTATAAAAAACGATAGACAGAAGGTGCAGTAGAAACAGGCTTTATGGTCTGTCTCACCAGGAAGGCTCAGTGCAGCGCAATGCCAAAGGGGCTTAAGAAATTGCCCACACCCTTACCACCGGAACCGTAGGCTATCCAGTTTGTGCCGTTGAAGTCGTCAAAGCGCACAATGCGGTTATTGCCGTTATCTACGACATAGATGCGATTTTGGGAGTCGATGGCAATGCCTGTAGGGCCGGTGAACTGATTGATGCCGTTCCCTTGGGTTCCAAAGGCGGCCCAGTTGGTTCCGTTCATGTCGCTCACACGCACGATGCGGTGGTTGAGGGTATCGGCGATATAGATATTGCCATTACTATCGAGGGCGATATTGCTGGGGAGGTTGAACTGATTTTGACCGTAGCCTGCAACGCCGTACGTTGTCCAGCCTGCCCCCGTCATATCGTTTACGCGAACAATGCGGTTGTTGTTGGAATCCACGATATAGATGTGCCCGGAGGCATCGAGGGTTACAGCGGTAGGATTGTTAAACTGACCCTGGTTGGTACCCGCTTGTTTGTAGGTGCCCAGATAGAGCGCCCCGGCGCCGGTCATGTCGTTGACGCGGATGATGCGCTGCCCACCGAAGTCGGCAATGTAGATAAGGCCGTTGCTATCCAGGGTTACGCCGTAGGGACCGACCAAAGAGATGGCGGTGCTGAGCACCGTCCAGCCAGTGCCGCTCATATCGTTAAAGGAGACAACGCGGGCGTTGGTATAGTCCGCCACATAGATGTGGCCTTGACTATCTACGGCGATGCCTCCAAGAAGGCCAAACTGCCCTGTGCCGCTACCCTGCGAACCATAGGTTGTCCATCCTGTGCCGATAAAGTCGTTGAATTTAACCACGCGATTATTGCCTTGATCGGTCACATAGATGGTGGGTCCGGGGCCGCCGCCATTGCCGGAACCACTGCCGGATGAAGGAGCGCCGCTGCCACCGCCGCAACCGGTGAGGAGGGCTAAGGGGGTAAGCAGTGCCAGCTTAAGAAACTCACGTCGTTCCATTCCTAATCCCTTCGATGAACTTTTATTTCCTTCTAGCGAGAACCACAGTTTAGTATAACCGATTTGAGGGTTTGGCTTGCCGGAGAGGAAGCGCCCTTCTCCTAAAGGCGAGCTGCCTCAGGAGCTTCCCTTCGTGAAGGGGGCGTAAAAGGCCGCTTTAACCCGATATCAGGCCTGGAGGGCGAGAGCGTTACGGGCATCCGCGGGGAAAGGGTGGATGCCCGTAACAGGATAGAATTTGGGGGGAATTAGTGAAGCGCGATGCCGAATGGGCTGATGAAGTTGCCTACTCCATGGCCGTTAGTGCCGTAGGTAGTCCATCCCGTTCCGGTCATGTCGTTGATGCGCACAATGCGATCGTTGCCGTTATCCACCACGTAGATGCGATTTTGGGAGTCGATGGCGATGCCAACGGGACCGTTGAATTGGTTGACGCTGCTTCCTTGGCTTCCGAAAGCCGTCCAGTAGGTTCCGTTCATGTCGCTTATGCGGATAATGCGATGGTTGAGAGTATCGGAGATGTAGATGTTACCACTGCTATCGAGGGCAATACCGCCAGGCTGGTTGAACTGCCCTTGACCGGTGCCTGCCACCCCATAGCTAATCCACCCAGAGCCACTCATATCGTTGACGCGCACGATGCGGTTGTTGTTGGAGTCGACGATATAGATGCGGCCGCTGGAGTCCACCGTTGCCGAAACCGGGCCGTGGAAGAGACCTACCCCCGATCCAGGATTGTTCAATTGTCCGAGCGCCACAGCACCGGTTCCGTTCATATCATACACACGAACGATGCGTTGGCCACCGAAGTCAACAACGTAGATGTAGCCGGAACTGTCTAGTGTAACATCGTAGGGCCCCACGAGAGAGATTTGGCTGCTAAGGGCAACCCAGCCGGTACCGGTCATGTCGTTGATGCGCACAACACGGGCATTTTGAAAATCGGAGATGTAGATACGTCCTTGGCTATCAACGGCAAGCCCACCCGGCAGGTTGAATTGGCCTTGTGAGGAACCGATGGAGCCGTAGGTTGTCCAGCCGGTTCCGGTGAAGTCGTTGAATTTAACGACTCTGCCATTTCCCTGATCGGTCACATAGATAGCCGGGCCTGAAGAGCCGCCGCTGCCACCACCGGAACCACCGCTGCCGCCTCCGGAGCCACCACTACCACCACTGCCGCCTCCTGAACTACCTCCGGAGCCACCACCGCCGCCAGAAGAAGGGCTGCCACCGCCCCCACCGCAGCCTGCCAGCAGGGCGAAAGGTGCTAGAAGGCCAAGTTGCAGAAACTTACGTCTATCCATACATATTCCCCCCGAAATTTGAGATTTTCAATGAACGTTGGCTTAGGTTTACTAAGAGTGATCGGCGCTTATAAACGCACGCTCTTTATTTTGGCACTTTTCCTACAGAATCCTGCATGTAGTCTACGAAGCACCGAAAATCGGTTGAAGTTCACCTCTACGGTATTTGCTTTGACAGAATGCGTGAGGCATAGGTTCCCTCACGATGAACCTGAAGAGGCTTCTATGCGAAACTTGTCGCCTGCTTTGAGGTGTAAAGCGGGCCGAAGATACAGCATCGCTTCTTGGTAGGTGACGGGGACAGGCTGTTTCTGAAGGGAAGCTGTGGTTGTTGGCCCGAAGGTGGGAGGCAGACGCAGGCCGGCAAGCTCGAAAGACCCCCACAGCACCTCCACCTCTAAAACCCCTTTTTTGTCTAAATTCACAGTGCCCCACGCGGTGCCGGCAGTGAAGAGGCATCGGAACGGATCGGCAGGCCACCGAGGGAGGATTTCTAAGGTGTTTGTAGGGGCTGAGTAGCGAATGCCGCTGAGCGCGAGAAGTAGACCCCAGGAAGAGAGCGCACGGGCATAGTGATGCCCGCATTCAAACTCATTCCATGGGTTTCGGCGCTCCCCATCATAACGATTTCGCACGCCCCGTACGATGGCAAGGCCCTCCTCGATTTTGCCTTCGTAGATCAGATGTCCTGCCACCTGATATTCAATGCCTGTCCACACCTCGTCGGCATAGGGAAACGGATAACGTGGCCGCTTGCCATACGGCCAGGTGCATAGCAGAAGCCCCGCCTCGTCGTTAAGAGCATAACAACGCTGGACGCTGGCATGTTGTGACAGATCGGGTTTCCAGTTGTAGCGGAAAACCGTTTCTATCGCTTTTTTAACAATTTCGGGCGGCAGGAGGTAGCCAAGACCCACAATATGCGCCATCCATTGACCCAAGAGTTGATCGGAGAGGCAGCCGGCACCGAACTGATGGAGTGGCTCCGCTTCTAAAGGAAACCGATGGGAAGATGCTTGCTGAAACGCACTGGAGTTCGTAGGGGCAACGATTTGGCGGAAAAACTCCCCGTTCCACAGAAGTTCTACAAGGCGGGTGCTGCCTTGTTCATAGCGCTGGCGGTATTCTGTGGCCTTCTCGTGGAGGCCCAACGCTTTGGCCATCTCTTCCGCAGCGCGAAGGGCACCGAGATAGAGGATGCTGCAGAGAGGGTTCGGGCCATAGAATTCAATATCGTAGGTATTGTGCTGTTCGCCTTCCATGACCCCATCTTGATCGGCATCCCAAGAGTCTGGCTGCCAGGCGAATTCGAGGGCACGCTGCACTCCTGGCCAAACGGTCTGTAGGAACTGCCTATCTCCGGACTGTGTCCATTCACGATAGGCGCGAAGGATGGTGCCCATTTGACCATCGGCGGCCGGCTTGAACTGCCATAGGGTTTGGCTAAGGGGAAGGAGGGTCCGAAACGCCATGTGTCCATCGGGGCGGGTATTGTGGCAAAAATCGGTGAGGCGCACGCTGCGCTCCAGCGAAGGAAAGAGGAAAGCAGCGGACATTGCATAGTTCCATACATGCGTGCAGTTCATCGGGCAGCAGCCTCCTCTGTCGCCACAGCCTTCAAATGCGTTCATGCGGCCATCGGCGGTGTGCAGAACGGTGGGAGAGCGGAGGATTGAGAGATTGGCTCCTACCGCGTCAAGGACGCATGGCGGCAGGGTAGAGCGATAGAGGGCATGATGAAAAGCACGAGTTGCCTTTTCAAGATCGGCCAGGTTCTCGAAGGTATGGCGCGCAGCCGCCCACGAAGAGTTAAAACGAGTGGCATAGTGGTTGCCGATATATTTCCGCTGCACCTCCGGCTCCGAGTTCCAGTAGTTAACGAGATTGGGGAAACGCCAGGCAATGAGAAAAGGCAACTCGACGCTGCTTTTTGGGGCCAGATGCGCATGGAGCGCAAGGGTGGCGACATCGCTTTGATGATCGGGAGAGAGGGAGGCTTGAGGATCGCTGGAAAGGCGGCCTTTAGACTGCACGAAATCGTCCCAAAAGTTTTGGGCATCATCCCACCAGCCGGCGCGCTCCCATCGAAGCCTGAAGCTGACATGAGGCCAATCGGTCATGAGGGTCATATCGCCATAGTGAGGGTCGGAGGGTTGGGGTTTCTCGCCGGTCATAAAGATGCCGTGCAGGGCGTTTTCTTCTTGCCAAGTGTTGAGATTTCGTCCAAGCTGTTGATGGTAGCGGCTACCGGGAAGTTCGTGGCCGGTGAGGCCGATGGGGTTCAAAAGGCAAAGGGCTATGGTTGCGGATATGGCATGTTCTGTGGGATTGCGAACCTTCCACCGAAAGAGAGCGACCGGCAGCGACGAGCTTTCCACATCCATGGGAACAAACGGATTGAACGCCTCTAGAGAGAGTTGAACGGGCAGGTGGTCATCATGAAAATGGAGCCATGCGAATGGGTATTCCCCTCGAAAGGTGTTAGAACGAAGTCGGGGGAGACCGGGAACCCTGCCTGTTGGCAGACCAGAGGAGCCACTATAGGGTGGTGGAATGCGGCTTTCGAGCACACGGGCAAAACCCTCGCCATGGGTGATCTCGAAGTAACCGAGAAAGAAGGTGAAAGGCAGGTGAAAGCCCTTGCCGGGATGGTTGAATATCTCCCAATCTCTCAGGTCGCCGCGGCCACCGAGGGAGATGGTGCCGGTGCCGATGCCGCCGAGAGGAAAGGCGATCTCACGTAAACTATTGCCACGATAGATGTGGCGGTGCGGGGTAGATTTGCTTGGCATAGACCTCCCAGACCTATTGCATTTGGAGGGGTTATTCTTCATGGGGCTTCGCGACTCCTGTTTTAGGAGAGGATAGGTGTTTTTATGAAGCAAATCGTCGTTGGGGTACAGTATAATGGGCTGAGATGAAAGTTTTAGGCATAGAGACCAGTTGCGACGAGACGTCGGTGGCTGTTGTGGAGAGTGGAGCGCGAATCCGCTCTAACATTGTGGCCAGCCAGGTAGACCTGCATGCGCGGTATGGTGGGGTCGTGCCGGAGGTCGCTTCGCGGCATCATGTCGAGCGATTTATACCGGTATTGCGGGAAGCGTTGGCGGTTGGAGAGACAAAGCTAAGTGAGGTTGGGCTTATTGCCGTGACGAATAGGCCTGGCTTATTGGGCGCTCTGTTGGTGGGTGTTTCGGCGGCGAAAGCTCTGGCCATGGCTTTGAAGCGGCCCATTGTAGCCATACACCATTTAGAGGGGCATCTCTATTCGGCTTTTCTTGCAGATAGCACGCTCCATGAGAGGCACCCTATCGTGGCGCTGATCGTTTCCGGTGGGCACACACAGCTTGTTTGGATGGAAGGATATGGTCGTTATGCGTTGTTGGGTGCCACCCGTGATGATGCAGCCGGCGAGGCTTTTGACAAGGGGGCACGCTTGCTTGGTCTTCCCTATCCTGGAGGGCCTAACCTCTCAAAACTCGCGGTGGGCGGCGATCCAGAGCGTGTTCCTTTCCCGCGAGGTATGATCTCTGAGGGTCTAGATTTTAGCTTTAGCGGGCTTAAAACGGCTTTGCGTACCTTTCTGGACAAAGATCGGGGTGCCACTCCGTTAGCGGATGTAGCGGCCTCCTATGAGGCTGCTATTGTGGATGTGTTGGTGACGAAGTTGCGTCGTGCCTTGCAGATGACAGGGGTAAACACAGCCTGTGTTGTAGGAGGGGTAGCGGCCAATCGGCTGTTGCAACGCCGGATGAAGGCGATGGCTGTTGAGGAGGGCGTTCATCTGGTGATGCCCGAACCGATGCTTTGTACCGATAATGCGGCCATGATCGCCGCCGCCGGTTATTGGCGATACCATACCTGTGGGCCGGACGCCTTAAGTTTTGACACACTTGCAACGGCTCCACTTGCTACGTTCCAACGTGCTTAAGAGGGAAACTTTGAACCTGCCAGAATTTTTGAAGCGGGAAGCTGCTCTGAGGGAGCTGATCGAGGATAGCTTGGCAAGTCATTCGGCCTGCCCCTCTGAGAAGTTGGATTTTCTAGTTCACAAATGGATCGGCCTTCCCGATTCTATGCCTCTGCGCTGGGTTATGCGCAGGGGACTAACCGGCGAAGTACGTGGTGTGATGGCGGTAGGCATGGGCGACGAGCTATGCCAGGCCTTTCTGCTGTACGCCTGCGGTGAGCGCGCGTTGCGAGAGCTTCTTTTGACGCTGCCACGAGGGCTTTGGGTTGAATTGGGGTTCGTTGCCGAGTGGATGCGTAACGGGGTTGCAGACTTGATAGACCTGCATGAAGAAAAAAGAACGGATGATGCACTTTGCAAGGTGGTTGGGCGGAGGCGCGGAAGGCGATCTTTAGTGGAGTGCATGGTGGAAGGAAGCAAAGACGCGGTTCTCCTTGAAGTTCGCTCTCTTTTGCACGGAACAGACTGTAAAACCAAGCGATGCTTTGCCATCGAGGGAGAGCTGTTGTGTCTGCGTGCGGTTGAGGATGGGCTGCCGATCCACTGGCTGCTGTACACGCCGGAGTTGAAGAGCGATCCCTTAGGTCGTCAGCTGCACGAACAGGCCTGCTTACAGGGGGTACCTAGGGCGTGCCTGAATGGAGGATTAATGGCTAAGCTCACCACAACGCGGCCTGTCCCACACGTCATAGCCGTAGTTGAAGCAGGACTGCGGACATTGACCGATTTTTATCTAAGTCCTCAGTCGGTCCTATTGATAGCCGAGAATATCTCTAATCCCGACAACCTTGGAATGACGTTGAGAACTGCCGATGCGGCTGGGGCAGAAGGGATTGTGGTGGTTGGAGAAGGGGCAGACCCGTTCCATAAAAATTGCGTTCGAGCGGCACGAGGTGCCGTAGGACGGATGCCACTACTGTATTGCGACAACTTACCGACTGTCTTGCAAACCTTTATAGCAAAGGGTATAGAGGTGATAGGCGCAACAGGTTCGGCCACGGAGACTCTGTGGCAGTTGGATTTCCGACCGCCCCTCCTTTTGTTAGTAGGTAATGAGCAGCATGGCCTGACTAAAGAGGTGCTTACGGTGTGTACCCATCAGGTTCGGATTCCCATGATGGCCGGTCAAGACTCCCTCAATGTAGGCGTTGCTGCGGGCATTTTGCTTTACGAGATACAACGGCAAGGGTGCGCCAAGTGCCCGCCAAGAGAGACACCGAATTCCATAGGTACAATATAGAGGTGACCTGGTGTTAGCTTTCGGCCGAAAGCCGCACCCTTAAGGGAAGTTTGCTTGGCCGTATCCCCGCTTCCCATCGGCAAGCTTAAAGAGGTGGAGTGCTCGTTTCCTGTCCGAAAGAGATGGGGGCGGAAAGCCTCGGATAACTTTTAGGCATGCCGTCAAGGCGAGCCAGGCGGAGTTAGGATTGCGCCGGGGAGGGTTAGAGGGGTACAACAATGGTGTTGGCACGGAACGAGGTTTTCTCTTGTGCCGGCCTGTGGCTTTGGAGAGATAGCGGTTCCTTTGCCGCGTTTTCTGTGGAATAACATCATGGCATTCGAGGCGGTAGCGAGCTTCTCAGGTTTTTCCTGATAAGAAAGCAGGAAAGGAGTAAACAAAATGGCAACGATTTCTCTATCGGATATGACACAACGTGAGGCCCTTGTGGCCGAATTGGCGACCCAAGTGAAGAACCCACCAGAACGCGTTCGCGATGTAGCCAGCGACCCGGCGTTAGCAAAACTGCGGCAGTTGGGAACGCAACTCTGGATGGATACAGGGGACTTGGAGGCAGCACGTAAGTTATGGAAGCAAGAGTTCTCGGCACTGACCACCAACAACACCTTAGCTAACCAGGTGGTTCAGACCGGGATTATGGATGAAGATATAAAGGAGGCGGCCCGCCGGATTCGGGATGTCGAGCCAAGCGTTACCCTAGACGATTTGGTGATGGACATCGGTTTCGTTATCAACTGTCACATCGCTCTTCGGCTGGTGAGCGCTTTCGATGCCTTCGTTAGCGTTGAGCTGCATCCATCTATCGCCCACGACATCGAGAAGACGGTGCGCTATGCGCAAAGGTACTATGCAGTTTATCCCGATCGTTTCATTGTGAAAATTCCCATGACGCCGGAGGGGTTTTGTGCGGTCGCCCGTGCTCGCGCCGAGGGCATTCCCATCAACTACACGCTTGGTTTCTCAGCTCGTCAAAACTATTTAGCCGCGTTGCTCTCGAAGCCGAACTACTGTAATGTGTTTCTTGGACGATTGAACTCGGTAGTGGCCGATAATCACCTCGGTGATGGCAAGTTCGTTGGTGAGAAGGCGACCTTAGCCTCTCAGCGAGCGGTACGGGAGCTTCGCGAGAGCCACCCGGATATTCCAACGCAACAGATCGCCGCTTCGATGCGAAGTGGGGAGCAACTATTAACATTGGCCGGAGTGGACGTGTATACAGCCCCTCCGAAAGCGGTCGAAGAGTTCTATGCTGCTCATCCAAAGCCGGAGAGCATCGAATCGTGCGTAAACAAGGACTATGAGGTGCATTTGAACGCGGACGCCGATGAAGAAACCCGTCGCCAGATCGCCCTCCTATGGACGGTAGATGATGCGTTCAAAGCGTTCGCGAGGGAGCTTGCTGAGCGGGGTGGAGTTCACTTAACCGGAGACGACCTACGGCAGGCGGATCGAGACCATGGAACCCGCCTGTTCAGCAACTTTACGCCGGAAGAGCAGAAAGCGATTCGGGAGACAGGGAAAATACCCGATTTCGCACGCTGGAAAGCGCGAGCCTCTCTTGACGACCTAATGACCGAATCGGCCTTACAGTCGTTCATAGTTGACCAGGAAGCATTGGATGCGCGCATCCGTAAACTGATCGCAGAGGCCTAGGGGCAACCGATCATAGAACCATGAAGCTGAGGGAGAGCGAAGCTCTCCCTCATGTTTTTATGATCAGCAGGATTTCCACTATGCTTTCGCGAAATTAACACACGTGACAGCCGATAGCTTGCTAGATTTACTTCGTGACATCGTTGGGGACGATGGAGTCCTCTCCTCTGACGCTTTTCCCTGGCCAACCTGGTGGCAACCACCCCCTTTGGCTATGTTATGTCCTAGGGAGACTTCTCAGCTTGCTTCGTTGATATGCAGGCTGGAAGAGGCAGGTGTTGGCGTCGTTCCGGTAGGTGGGGGAACACGCCTGCATACCGGCTATGGGCCGAGCAAGCCTACGGTGTTGGTGAGCAGTGCGCATCTGGATGCCCTCATAGATTATCAACCGGATGACCTCACGGTGACCGTGCAAGCCGGAATGACGCTTGCAAGTTTGCAGCGTATTCTGGCGGAACATCATCAGCGTTTGGCGCTCGATGTGCCTTTGCCAGATAGGTCTACATTAGGTGGGATTGTGGCCAGCGCCCAGAGCGGTTTTGGGCGGGTAGCTTATGGAACTCCACGCGACCTTTTGATCGGCGTTCGCGCGGTGATATCTGGAGGCGTTGAGGTTCGAGGCGGAGGTAAGGTTGTAAAAAACGTGGCCGGCTACGATATTTGTAAGCTCTTTACCGGGTCGTGGGGAACTCTGGGCTTTCTTACCGAGTTAACGTTCAAGGTCCATGCCGCCCCGGCGTTTCAACGCACTCTTGTTTGGGATGTAGCCGATCTTGCCACAGGGGCAAGGATAGCCTTTGAGCTTTATCAGGCGCAGCTTGCCGCTGTGGGCTACTGGGTTACCAACGAGCTTACTTTACGTCCTCAGGTCGTCTTATTTCTGCAGGGTAGCCAAAGACGTGTAGATTGGCAAACGGAGGCCTATACCGATCTTGTAAGAAAGCTTGGCGTTTCTATGGCGCCTGAGGAGCTATCGCAGGAGAGGCAGCAGGAGTGGCAAAATCGCTTGGCACGGCTATCCGATACGACGCCTTTGGCGGTACGCATCTCTTGCTTGCCGACCGAAGTGGTCTCTCTTTTAGAGCGGCTCGGTGTAGCATCAGGCCTGCTGGTAACGGCGGATTGTGCATGTGGGATCGTAGACATCGCTGCGGAGGCGTTTGATCTGCTTTCACCGAAGCGTGTTCGGGCACTGCTGCCGTCGCCTCAGTCACGTTTTATTTGGACACGATTAGACCCCATTGCCCCCGATCTTGAAGATGAGGAGCGATGGGGTCACTTACGAGCGGATTTTCCGTTGCAAAAACAACTCAAGCAGTCGCTTGATCCACAGAACACCTTTAACCCCGGCCGTTTTATCGGGCGCTTGTAGGTGCTAGGGATGTTTTTTGCGCTGTAGTGGAAGGCACCGGTTGTTTGAAGAAGGGGTCGGACAGCGCTTTGAACAGATTGAAATGCAGGAATGGCCTATCGTAAGCCATTTGGTGCGCTGTGGCGTTGGCCACCCAAAGGTCGCCCGTGGCCGGTTTAAAGACCACGGCATGAAGACTGCCGGTTTTCAGCTGATGCATGATCTGCTCGGCAACCGGGACGGTGATGTGGCCATAGTCTTGGAGGAGCACATGGCCGAGTTTGGCGTTCCAGTCGCTATGCATGCCCATTGACATATAGACCATGCCGGGTTTGGTAGGGAAGGGCAGATCGGTCGAGTTGTACACATAGCACTTATCATGGCTGGTTTGCAGGGCGGCCATTTGGCCGGTTTTGCCCCATGAAAGGCAGTAGAGGATGGAGAGCGTTCGTGGGTAGTCGCGCACCTGATGAATCGCCTCTTGAAGCGTTTTACTGAACTGCACGGCATCGCGCATGACATAGGTGAGGGGACGCCCGTCGAAATTATTTGTTTTTTTGTCCCAATCGTCGCCTATTTCCGACATGGCGATGGTATCTGCATTCAGCGCGGTAACCACTCCGCAGAAGCCCAACCAACCTACACTCACAAAAGGCACACCATGGTTTGGTTCGTAGACGATGAGGGCGGGATACTTTTGAATACCGGCATCGGTGGTGTAGTCAAGCGCTCGTATCTGGATGAGGTCGCCGTGTTCCGTTGCTTTCCCATCAGCAGCAAAGAAAGAGCAACTCCATTGAGAGATGTCGGGAATGGCCGACAGACGCTCGATATCTCTTAAAGGAACGCCGGAACCGTCCGCTAGCCCCTTCAGCTCTTCGAGATAGTCGGGACGTAGATGTTTTTCATAGAGCTTCCAGATGGCATCCACGCGAGAGGGAGAACAACCCATTCCTAGCATCATCAGCGGCGCAACCTGCTCGGCCAGATAGCGCACCTCTTTTGCACAGAGTTTCCCGTGAGCATAACCCATTTCATACGGGGTGCCCCGGAGATAGAGAACGGTTAGGCGGTTGTCACCGGTTCCAATGGTAAAGCGTTTCCCGTGCAGGGCCACGTTTACCGGTGGTTGCGCTGCGTGCAGCGGGCAAGTGCCGATGGCGAGCATCAACAAGACAAGGGCATTGATGTAAAAACGCGTCATTCGCATAGCCAGCCTCCATTCGGTAGCGTGAAAAATAAGTTCGTTGTTTAAACTCGCGATTCCTGCTGGTTACCGCACCGTTAGTCTGAGCGAGGTGGCCGCGAGTTAAAGCGCGAGATGATTAAGAATTCGAGCACGTTTTCTTGGTTTAGCATGCCGATGAGTTTCGGCGAGGTGTTTGGCGTCTGGGGCGGCTCCATTACCAGGATGGGGTGATTGGGTGTAAACGCCTGAAGTACCTGTTCCAGATCGGTATCAGGGTAGACATAGGTAAAGTCTCGCTGCATCACGCCGGCCACGTAGGCATCGGGCCCTTCCTGTGCGAGGCCACGAAGCAGGTCGGCGCGTGTCAACACCCCTTGCACCTCCTCGCCGAAGACAACCGGAAAATCGTGTTGGCTGCCGGAAAGCAGCTTTTCGGCGGCGGTGCGCAACGTGTCACCGACGCTAAGGGTATGGAAGTCGCGCAGCATAGCTTCGCGCACGGTGTGCCCTGTAGCCAACACATGCGTTTGGTAGGCATTCGCCTCTTGGCTGGCTGCCACGAAGACAAAAACGGCGATGATGAGAAGTAGCAGATTGAGGGTGAAGATGGACCAAAGCCCCAAAAGCAGAGCTAGTCCCTGCCCGATGCTGGCGGCGATTCGGGTAGCCGCCAGCACATCCATGCGTTGGGCGAGGAACGAGCGCAGAACGCGCCCGCCATCCATTGGAAAGGCAGGCAACATATTAAAGGCGAAAAGAGCGATATTAGACCAGAAGAGATCTACGACGAGCCGTGGTACGGGTGCGGGGATTCGCGAGGGATCGAAGGGGACACCTGCTGCTGCGATCGCGATGCCAAGCAGAACCGCGATCACAACATTAACGGCAGGGCCGGCCAAAGCGATCCAGAGTTCCGACTTCACGTCCGGTAAGTTTTGCAGTCTCGCTACGCCTCCTATAGGATAGAGGACGATGTCGTAGGTGCGGATGCCGTAACGCATGGCGGTGAGGGCATGCCCGAGTTCATGGAGCAGCACACAAGCGAAGAGCAAGATCACATAGATCACGCTGATCCAGGTATGACCTTGATTGCCACCAAGCCCCGTTGCCGCCACAAAGACAAGCAGCAGTAAAAAGGTAAAGTGAATGCGTATGGGGATGCCGGCGATTACCGCCAAGCGAAGGGAGCTTGAATCGGCAGGATGTTGGGGCCCTTGGGGTGGCGATGCCGTCCGATTTTCCGGTTGTTGTGGTGGGAAGTTTGTCATACAACGCTCCTTTCCCTCGTTTATTCTATCTACGTCGAAAGAGATAGCGTATGATACCCAAAATGGAGACGGCGAAAAGCGGAATAGCGATTACGAAGGCGATGCCCATGCCTGCAGACTGGTTATGGGTGCTTAGCAGATAGCCGATAAGCACGAGCATGAGGGAAAGGAAGATGCCAACTAGATGGATGGTGGGCGTTGGTAAGTTTGTAAGCGCGTGAGAGAGCTGGGCAGAGCGCGTGGGACTTACGATGGTAAAGAGAGCTTTGAGGATATGCCCACCGTCGAAGTGCGGCAGGGGCAGCAGGTTAAAACAGCAGAGCCAGAGGTTATATAGTCCGAGTAGCGCGAAGAAAGTCACCACCGTTCGGGCCGGTTCGTTTATGGAGGCGAGGTCTAAGGGTTGGCTTGAGAACAGGGCGGAGATTTGCAGATCGTTCGCGTAGAAAATGGCGAAGCCAAGCAGGGCTAACAGGAGCGAAGCGGCGGGGCCTGCCATCGCAACGAGTAGATCGTCTTTTGGGTTAGAAGACCTTTCACGTACGGTATAACCGAAGTAGATGCCGAGAACGATCCGATAGACCCTTAGTCCGCGTCGTGAAGCCATAAAGGCGTGTCCGAATTCGTGGAACAGGACACTGGTACCCACACACAGAAGCCCAAGAAGGGTTAAACCGAGAGTTGCCCCAAAATGGCTTGGGTTGCTTATCACCGACACGGCGAAGAAGGCCACCAGCAAGAGAAGGGTGGCATGCAACTCGATAGATACGCCTTTCACCTTGGCAATAGGTAAAGTCACACGGCTCGCTCGATGTCGCGGTCTGTATTGCGGTGGTGGTTGAGATGCCATTTGAGACTTTCCTCCGTATGGTTACCTATTACATTAAGATACTATATTCATCTCTTATTTCCTCCTTTTCAGCACACTAGACGGCGGCGCAGCGGCCGGTGAGTGGGGCTTTGAGTGCGTCTTTGTGGCTGCCGAGGTGCTCTCGGCATATACTCGGCATATATCTGATGGTGTTTACGTACCCCTGTGCTGTTTGAGAAGTTAGAGGGCAACTGAGCCGAGGTGTGAGGATGTGTTTAGGATTTTGTGCCGATGAGGGCTTTCTCGAGGCGGCGGCGAAGATTGGAATCGAGGATGCGTTTACGCATACGAATGGATTTTGGGGTAACTTCCACAAGCTCATCCGGCCCGATATATTCTAGAGCCTGATCAAGGCTTAGAATGGTGGGGGGAGTAAGGCGCACGGCGATCTCGGCGGTTGAAGAGCGAATATTGGTGAGGTGTTTTGTCTTGCACACATTCACTTCGAGATCGCTATCTCTTTGATGTTTCCCGACGATCATGCCGGGATAGACCTCCGTTCCCGGCTCGATAAAGAGGGTGCCTCTTTCTTCTGCGTTGGAGAGGCCAAAGTGTGTTGCCGTGCCCATTTCGGTGGCGAGGAGAGAACCCCGACCGGCACGACTGATGTCGCCGGCGTAGGGATGGTAGCCGGCGAACAGACTGTTGATGACGGCGGTGCCGCGGGTGGCCGTTAGCAGTTCATTGCGAAGGCCGAGCAGGCCTCGTGTGGGCACCAGATAAGCGAAATGGACGTTACCGCTCTCTTGCCACATATTTTGCAGTTCGCCCCGGCGGCGCCCCATCTGTTCGATAACGATGCCGCGATAGCTTTCTGCCACCTCAATTTGCACCTGTTCATAGGGTTCGAGCCTCCGTCCATCGGCATCCTGATGGTAAATCACCTCTGGCTGAGAGACCTGGAACTCGAAGCCCTCACGCCGCATTGTTTCGATGAGTACCGCCAAGTGAAGTTCGCCGCGCCCGCTGACCAGGAACACATCCGGGCTATCTGTCTCCTCAACTCTGAGGCTCACGTTCGTTTCTAGCTCTCGGAAAAGGCGTTCGCGCAGTTTTCTACTGGTAACGTGCTGCCCTTCGCGACCGGCGAGTGGACTTGTGTTCACGCCAAAGCTCATCCGCAGAGTTGGCTCTTCGACTTGAATGGGCGGAACTGGTTGCGGGGTATCACGAGAGGTTATGGTTTCACCGATGGCGATATCTTCGAGGCCGGAGAGGATCACGATCTCGCCGGCTTGGGCTCGAGCGCGCTCCGCTTTTTTAAGCCCTTCAAAAACGAACACGCTAACAACTTTGGCCGGTCGCAGTTGGCCGTCTCGGCCAATAACGGCGACATTATCGTTTGGATGAACGGTGCCGGCAAAGATTTTGCCTACCGCAAGGCGTCCGCGATAGTCATCGTAGGTGAGATTGGACACGAGCATTTGGAAAGGCGCGTTTGGGTCACCCTGCGGGGCCGGAATATGGGAAAGGATGGTTTCAAAAAGGGGTTTAAGGTCACGACCCGGTTGACTGAGATCGCGTGTCGCGGTGCCTGCTTTGGCACAGGTGTAGACGATGGGAAAATCGAGTTGGGCATCGTTGGCGCCTAGTTCCACAAAGAGATCGAAGGTTTGGTCAACGACCCAATCGGGCCTGGCATCCGTCCGGTCAATTTTGTTGACGACGAGGATCGCCTTATGCCCCATGGCGAGGGCTTTGGCGGTTACGAATCGGGTTTGTGGCATGGGGCCATCTACCGCATCTACGAGAAGAAGGACGCCATCTACCATGCTCATCACGCGCTCGACCTCACCGCCAAAGTCGGCATGGCCGGGGGTATCTACGATGTTGATGAGAGTATCCTTGTAGAAGACAGAGGTGTTTTTGCTGACGATGGTGATGCCGCGTTCTCGCTCCAGAGCGTTGCTGTCGAGGATACGTTCCCCCAAATCTTGGTTTGTTCGAAAGACATTTCCCTGGCGAAGCAGGCCGTCTACAAGGGTTGTTTTGCCATGATCCACGTGGGCGATAATTGCAATATTGCGAATGGTGCTCAGATGCATATTTGAAAGGCTATCTAACTTTCGAATGGTAGAGACTATAATGCGATCTGTGAACAGATAACGCATTGCCTATATAAAGAATACCCTATTTTGCTTCAAAAGCGAACCGATGTTAAAAACCGCTTTGAGAAAGCAGGATTTTTGATGGTTGGGGCAGAAAAGGCCTATCAGCAGGGCGAAAGATTTGGCGCCCCAACAAGGGTGTAAGGAGGGAAATGATGAGAGATCCACGATACGACAAGCTAGCCGAGCTGTTGGTGACCCACTCGATGCAGGTGAAGGCAGGAGATAAGGTACTTATCGAGGCTTTTGACATCCTGTCGGACTTTACGGTGGCGTTGATACGGGCGATAGCGGCGGCCGGTGGCGAGCCAATGGTGAGCACCTATCAGCAGCCGGTTTTAAGAGCGTTGTTTCAAGTGGCCACAGAAGAGCAGATGCGCACAATCGGCGCTGTGGAGCGTGCCCGCATGGAGGCTGTGCAGTGTTATGTGGGGGTACGAGGCAGCCACAACATCGCGGAGCTATCGGACGTGCCCTCGGAGAGAATGGCGATTTATGAGAAATATTGGTGGCATTATGTGCATTCCGAGGTGCGTGTTCCTAAAACGCGTTGGGTGGTGCTTCGCTGGCCCCATCCAAGTATGGCTCAGGCTGCCGGCATGAGCACAGAGGCTTTTGAAGATTTTTACTTCCGCGTCTGCACGGAGGTGGATTATGGAAAAATGGCGAAGGCAATGGAGCCTTTGCGAGAGCTGATGGAGCGCACCGATAGGGTACGAATTGTTGGGCCGGGCACCGAATTGGCCTTTAGCATTCGCGGTATTCCTGCCGTAGGGTGCGCCGGAGAACGCAATATACCCGATGGCGAGCTGTTCACCTGTCCGGTGCGAGATTCGGTGGAGGGCACCATTCAGTTCAACTGCGAAACGCTCTACCGGGGAACACTGTTTCAGAACATTCGGCTTACATTTAAGAAAGGGCGCATTGTGGAGGCAACGGCACAAGCCGAGACCGAGAAGCTCAATGCCATTCTCGATACGGATGAGGGGGCGCGCTATATCGGCGAGTGGTCGCTGGCCTTCAACCCCTACATTTTAAAGCCGATGAAAGACATTCTTTTCGATGAGAAGATTGCCGGTAGCTTTCATCTTACGCCGGGGCAAGCGTATGAGGAGGCAGATAACGGGAACCGCTCGCAAATACACTGGGACATGGTCTGCATTCAGCGGCCTGAGTATGGAGGAGGTGAAATCTACTTTGACGATAAGCTCGTGCGCAAAGACGGGCTGTTCGTTTTAGAGGAGTTGGCAGGTCTCAACCCCGATAAGCTGGTTGTGTAGAATTAGAGGCGGTGTCTAGGAGCTTACGCTCCTAGACACTTTGAGAAGAATCACTTTTGTTGATTCTGGAGGAACTGGGGCCAATTGGGGGCATCTTGGGCGAGGGCGAGGCCGCTGTAGACAGGATCGTAGCCCACCGAATAGTCTACCGAACTTGGTTCTTGCGGCCCGGGCAGATAGATGGACATGCCGCTGGCTTTTGCCTCATTGGAGGAGCCATGGCCGAAGGCGAGAATCGCTCCTGAAGGGCCGTAGAGGGCGTTTTCCACGTTGAAGGCCGCCTGGGCGAGGTCGGTGGGAACGCCTGGGGAAGTGCGGATGAGATCGGCAAAGTCGTAGAGGTCTTTGTATTCCGGAAATTCAAAGTATTGGGCATTGAAGCGCGCGTTGTAGATGAGATTGGCCTGGTCGTTGACGTGCTGAAGCAGGCTGCCACCGAAAGCGTTGATGGCCTGTGCCACATTGCCCATCTGCGAGAGGTCTACCATGGCCTGGGTGATGTCGGTGTAGCTAGGGCTGGCATAGGTGGAGAGGGTGTCTTGGATGAGAATGTTGCCCATATCGCACGGGTTGGTGCCGCCCCCATTTTTGATTGCCTGCAACCATGTGTCGTATGGGTAGCCGGTTCCCGGGGGGCTTTCTTCGCTGGCCACCATGACTCGTGCCACATTGCGGACTTGGTAGGCCACTTCGGCGGTGCATTGTAGCGAGCAGTCTATGATGAGATCGTCTATGGGGCGAGGAGAGGCAGCAAGCGCTTGCGCGAGCTGTTGGGTTGTGATCTGGTTGCCGGTATTCGCATCTTGAGAAACTGCCCGCGTGACAGCTTGACGACCGGCAGAACGATTCAGCACCGGCAACGCGCCGGAGCCGTGATCCCAGATCACAACGGCAAGATGGTCGGAAGGATAGTTTGTGGCGCCCCATTGGATGAAGTTGGCAAGAACATGCCAATCACCCATATCCGAGGTTCCGTTGACATTGGTAGACGGATCGGGAAGGCGCTCCTGAGGGTCTTCAAGAGAAGAGGTATCCCCGTTTTCTATGGCAGCCACATCCGCCGCCGAGTGGTGCAGAATGTAGTAGCGGTGGGTCCCAACAAAAGAGGGATTGCCGCAGTTGTTAACGGAAGAGAAATAGGGACAGTTATTCGCCTGTTTCCATTGGATAACGATGTTGAGGTTCGTTCCATCGGAGCCAACAGAGGCCATTTGGCCCACATTCAGTAGGCTATCCGGTTGAAGGTTGTTGGCCGCGTTGATGTAGACAAGCACCGTCCAGCGCGCCCTGCCGGATTGATGCGGGTTCGGTTGGCAGGCTGCTGCTGTGGCCTGGCGAGAGCTTGTGTAGGGACTGGTGCCGGGGGCAGGCAAGCCGGAAGGAACGGGACCTCCACCGCCGCCGGAGCTTCCTCCGCCACCGCAACCAGAAAGCAAGGCACTTACAAGCCCTAAAACGCCCACAAGCGTGCTAAAACGAGAAAACTTGAAACGAATGTTCATCGTGTGTTTTGTCCTATTGCCTAAATTGTAACTCTTGGCTGCGCCATGAGCGGGGGGATGAAGGGGGTAAGAGTATTTTAACATAGATTCAACGGTAATGTGACGGGTCGCCCTGGTGAGAAGAGGGCCGGATTTACTTCGTTAGACTGCGCTAGGACACGAGAAGTTTTCCTCTAGTTTTCATCGAGAGGCCGGCCCAAAGCGGCCGGAGGAACAATGCGCCCAACGACGCTAAGCAAAGCGGCTATGGTCATAAGATAGGGCAGGGTATCAAGAATGTAGGGATTGCTCCAATCTACACCAAGGAAGGTAAGATGGATGTTGCTGATCTGAAGCTGGGTTTGAAGGGCGTAGAAAAAGCCGAAGAAAAGGGCGCCGAGGGCCGCCCCTAGAGGGTTCCACTTACCAAAGATCACCGCTGCGAGAGCCACATAGCCTTTTCCTGCCGACATATCGGTGGAGAAACTATGGGCGTCGGCCATGGAGAGATAGGCACCGCCAAGTGCGCCTAGAACTCCCGAAAGCGTAACGGCAATATAGCGGACGGGGATAGGCTTCATGCCACTAAGGAGGGCGTTTTCAGGACTTTCGCCGGAGGCCCGTAGGCGCAGTCCGAAACGGGTACGATAGAGAAGCAAAAAGATAAAGAAGGGTAGGGGCATCGTTAGATAGAGGAAGGAGGCTCTGGATAGGCCTTGCACCTCCACTCCGTTTGGGTAGAGCGTGAGGTACGCATAGTGAGTTACACCAGCGGCAAGTAGATTGATTCCGAGGCCGCTCACCACGTGATCCATTTTGGTGCGCTGGGTGAAGAACGCATGCAGGAGACCGAGCAAGGCTCCAACGGCTATGACAGCGAGAATGCCTATAAGACTGGCATTAAGGGTAGGGAAGCCGTGATGATCGGCAAGGGTTTCACCCCAGATGCCCACAAAGGCACCGATAAGCATAAAACCCTCGAGAGCGATATTGACGACGCCCGAACGTTCCGAGAGCACGCCGCCCATAGCAGCCAAAATGAGAGGGACTGCGCTATAGAGCGTTGCAATGAGAAGAGCCAGTAGACTCGATAAAGAGGTCATGGTGCGGTGGAATCCTGAACAGGTATCGTTTCTGGAGGGGTTGGCAATGGCTTTCTTTTGCGCTGATAAAACAGGAATCGCATGCCGACGAAGAGGATAATGATGGCTTGGATGATGCGACCTATAGAATCGGGGATATTTGTTTGGTCTTGCATGTAGCCTGCCCCGCCGGCAAGGGCGCCGAAGAAGAGGGCACTATAAAACACGGAGGTGCTATCAATGCCGGCCAGGAGAGCGACCGCAATGCCATCAAACCCATAGGTGCCTGCAAGGTTTGGGAAGTAGCGATGTTGTGCTCCAAGCACCTGGATGGTTCCCGCAAGGCCTGCTAGGGCGCCTGAGAGCGCCATGGTGACAACCAAGGTCTGTTTTACCGGCAGTCCGGCTACACGGGCTGCTTTGGAGTTAAGCCCTACCGCTCGAATTCGGAAGCCCAGAGCCGTACGCTTCACAAGAAAGCCAAGCGCGGGCACGGCAAGCAGGGCGAGGAAAAGCCCGAAGGAGAGGTTTGTGTGACCGACGAGAATAGGCAATGTCGCACTTGCCGATACGGCAGCTGTTTGTGGGGCCTGATTGTGGGGGTCTTTGAGGCTATGCGTGATAAGATAGTTTGCGATGTTGTCGGCCACATAGTTGAGCATAATGGTAGAGACCACTTCGTTTACCTGGCGCCATGCTTTAAGAAGCCCGGCAAGGCCTCCCCAAAGGGCACCGGCGAGCGTGCCGGCAAGTAGGGCTAGGGGAAGATGGAAAAGCGCTGGCAGGGTAGGCCACGCAATACCCACGGCGGCGGCCGTGACAGCACCTGCAATAAACTGGCCCTGACCGCCGATATTGAAAAGGCCTGCTTGCAGACCGACGGCCACGGCCAAGCCACAGAGCAGTAGCGGAATAAACTGGGTAAGGGTTTGGGCGAGTTGGAAGAGATCAAGATGCATGGGGCCTAGCGGAACCTGCTGGCTTCCTTGAGCTGGTCCGGCGATAAGCCCAGTTGCTCCACTCCAAAGGGTACCGAACGCCATGGCCACATTATAGCCGGATAGGCCGAGAAGCAAGGCGGCCACGAGCAGAGCGGCTGCAATGCTGGTAAGAGAATGGAGAAAGCCTGGACGTGAGATAACTGTTGGAACCATGGTTACGCGGCGCTTCCTGTCATGAGATGGCCTATACGCTCCACACTTGCGTCGGAACGCGATAGGGTGCCAACAATGTGGCCATTGTAAAGCACGACGATGCGGTTGGCTAAAAGGAGTATCTCATCCAAATCGAGGGAAAAAAGGAGGATGGCGGCTCCTTTGGCAGCGGCTTCCTGCAGTGCGTGGTGGACGAATCGAGTCGCCCCTATGTCGAGGCCACGTGTTGGTTGATAGGCAATGAGGAGGCGTGGTCGGCTTTCTAAGGCCCTTGCAATGACGATTTTCTGTTGGTTGCCACCTGAAAGCGTTCTCACAGGAGTTAGCACTTCTGCACGCCCTAGGCGTACGTCGTAACGGCTCACTATGTCGGCAGCCAGTTGATGCAGCACCTTATAATTGATGAGGTACCCTCCGCCCCATCGCGTTTGAAACTCATGCCCTAAGAGCAAGTTCTCGGCAACGCTAAAATCGAGCACCAACCCCTCTTGATGCCGATCTTCCGGGATATAGGCAATGCCCTTGTCTCTACGGTAGGCCACGCTCTGCCGAGTGATCTCCTCATTATCGAGGAAGATACTCCCGCATTCCACACTACGTAGCCCTGTAATGGCCTCTGCGAGTTCCTTCTGTCCGCTGCCATCCACCCCGGCAACGCCTACGATCTCGGCGGGAAAGAGTTGCAAAGAGATATTTTGGAGGCTCAAAGCGCCGCGATCATTACGTACCGAGATGTGTTCAAGTTTGAGTAGTGGGAGTGAAGAGTTAGCAGCTGATGTTGGTTCAGCGGTTGTAACGCTGGAGACGGTAGCCCCGGAAAGGAGGCGGGTTTGGATGTCGCTTTCTGACGTTCCGAGCATGGCCGCTAGGAGCTGTTCTGGTTGAACGTTTGCGGTCTGGAAGTCACCCGCGTTTCGACCACGTCGCAGAACAGTGATATACTCGCTATGGGCCATGACCTCACGCAGTTTGTGGGTAACAAAGACAACCGTAGTTCCGTTTTCAACCAGCCGATGGAGTAGGCTAAAAAGCGCCTCGACTTCGGCAGGTGCAAGCGTGGCCGTGGGTTCATCTAGAAGCAATATTTGGGCATTGCGGTAGAGTGCCTTAAGGATTTCGACCTTTTGTAGAGTAGCCAGCGAAAGCTGCTCGATACGTTGTTTCAGCACGGCGGGGTCTAGTCCCAACTGCACGGCCAACTCTTGAATACGGTTGATCGCTTGGGATGGAGCTAGTAGGCCACCCACAGAGGTAGGCTCGACACCCAGAAGAATGTTTTCGAGCACGGTGAGAGCCGGGATCAGCGCATGGTGTTGGCTTACGAGGCCGATACCTAGCCGGATAGCGTCGGCCGGAGAACGGAGCTCCTTTGTTACATCGCGTTCATGAATAAAGATACGGCCTTCATCCGGCAGAATACGACCGTACAGGATGCCAAGAAGGGTAGACTTTCCCGCGCCGTTCTCCCCAATCAGTGCATGGAAGGTAGCTCGTTTAACATCAAGATGCACATCATCGTTTGCAACGACACCGGGGAAACGGCGGGTGATATGTTCCATTCTCACGATATAATCGGAGTAGGAGGTCGGCTTTGGTTCAGACGATGGCAGCCCCATGGTAGATATTTTAGCGGAGTGAGGAGAACGGTGTCAATTGTAGCGGAGGAGAGGACACCAGCGTCTCTCCTCCGCAATTTTTTAAGTTAGGTTGGATGGTTACGGCTGGAACTGCTCGTTGCCCGATGGATAGGGTGGAATGGTTGCCGGGCCGATCTTACTTGGATCGTAGGTACTTGCCCAAAAATCGGGCGGCCCTTGGCTAGCGGGCACTGAATTGCTTACGGCCTTAATACCGTGATGGATATAGGCCACAATAGCCCACAGATCGTCATCGCTCAGATGGCGGAACGACGGCCATGGCATGGGAGGTGCAAGGTAGTGCGGTGTGGTGGGGAAGTTGCCTTGGCCGGGCGTTGTGGAGGTAATGACCACATCGGGTGTAAACATAGGGTCGAGGCCATATTTGAGGGCGTTGTAGATTTGCCGATCGGTGAAGTTACCCAGTCCGGTGTTCATGTCAGGGGTGATGTTTGCGGCATAGGTAGTGAAGGGACCGATCTGGAATTGAGCGGTGGGGCGTGAGCTGGTGTAGCCGGCAAGCCATTGCGGGTCGCTTGGGTCGTCTTTTCCACCGTTGTGGCAGTCAGAGCAACCAAGCGAGGTAACAAGGTACTGACCGCGTGTGACCTGAGCTAAAGTTGTGGTGCCTCCCGGAAGGCCACCGGATGAACTCCCTCCGCATCCGGCTGCGAGAAGCAGACCAACGAGGACAGGACCGCCAAAGAGAAGACCTGTCAACACAGCAGGTGCACGAGCCGATGTCATTGTTTCCTCCTAGACCTAGGTTTATTTGTAATCAAATAGCCCTGCCCACAAGCTATGAAGGAAGAGCTATGGATTACCCTAGTAGTCACGTAGTTCTTTAAGCTCTATGGTATCTTATCACGCCTATAAGATAATGTCAAGCAAATAAATGTCTTTGTATGTTAGGGGGTTCGACGCACAAGGCCTTTCTAGGGTATTCTTTGAAGCGTATGAGACACCGAAAACCAATAAAAACCTCACGGGATAGAAGGGGACGCAGTTGGCGTCGGCTTCTCTTTGGTGGCTTACTGATCCTCGTTGCGTTTGGATGTGGTGCACTTGGTACCGTGCTCGGATGGCGCTATCGGGCGCATCAGCGTCCGTCTTCCTTTACAGGAATTGTACAGAGCGTTTCTGCTGCGGCTACCAACGTGCTTTCGAGCCTAGATTCAACCGCCAGCTCCGACACTCCAGGGCTGTTAACCGCCGGAACTCAACCCATCCCGGTGATTATGTACCATGATGTGGTGCCTCGCAAGCAGGTCTGGTTCGACTTAACCACCGAGGAGTTTGCCCGTCAGATGCAGGAGCTAGCAGAGGCCGGGGCGCACCCAATAACGATTCAGCAGTTTTACGACCATCTCAGTTTAGGTAAACCCTTGCCCACGCATCCTATACTGCTGACCTTTGACGACTGTACGCTAGGGCAGTTTACACAGGCACTGCCTATTCTCGAAAAATATCATTTCCCAGCCGTCTTTTTTGTGCAGACCGGTTCGGTGGGGGTTACCACGGTAAAGCCCCACATGACGTGGGAGCAGCTAAAGGCGGCGGAAAGTACAGGGCTGATCACGGTTGAATCGCACACGGTGACGCATCCGGAAGACCTCACCAAAATCTCCGATCATCAGCTTGAAGAGGAGATGGAGGTTTCCAAACACTCTATTGAGGTGCATTTGGGGCATCCGGCACTTTTTTTAGCTTATCCAAGTGGAAACTGTGACGCGCGTGTGGCCTTGGCAGCCCAGCAGGCGGGTTATCTCGCCGCATTTACCATGAACAGAGGGTGGGCTGCAAGCCCAGCTCCACGCTATTTTTTGCCTCGTTTGACTCCGAAACGCATTGAGGACGTGTTGGCTGTCTGGCGGGGTGAACAAGCTATCGAACCTCCTCTACCTCGCCTCGTGGCGATTCATGACAGTCCTTTGGAGAGAGGCACCTTTACAGGAGGTGCTTATCCTGTAGACTGGATTGCAGGGGGAAGTCTAACTACGGAGACGCTGGATCATCGAGATACGGTGGGGGATATGGCCCAGCAGGTGGGGGCGATAGCCGCCCTGAACGGCACTTTCTTTGCCGATGCCCGCATTGCCAGCAATGCAGGCGGGATGATCGGCCCTTGTTTGAGTAGCGTAAATGGCACCTATCAACCTTCTGACCCTTCGGATGACCCACGCCTTGAGGGGAGGCCACTCATCCTGTTTAGCCCGACACACTGTTTGGTGGTGCCTTATGCGGCCTGTTTCGGTGGATCGCAAGCGGTTCTGCAGCAACTATTACCGGATGTGACCGATGCCTTTTTAGCCGGAGGCTGGATAGTGCATTATGGGAAGGCGTTGCCGCCTGAGGAGATGCGACGTTGGTCTTCCTCCGATCTCAACGATCCGCGGCATCGCGCCTTTGTGGGCATTGATGCTCAAGGCCGCTATATGTTGGGGGCCACGCGAGATAGCATTAGCACGGAGGTACTATCACATCTCTTGGAGAAGATGGGCGTACAGGAGGCTTGGCTCCTTGATTCTGGTTTTAGCACCAGCCTTATCTGGCAGAATCATGTGCTGGTTTCTGGGCATTCGGAGCCGGGAGTTCCAAGCCGCCCCGTGCCGCACGCGCTATTTCTCATCGGGAACGCCGACCCGAACGCCCCACCGCCCCCATCGGACGCGCCGCTCGCTGCCGGGGAAGGCGCTGCAACCTTGCAGGATGCCCTTTCCGCCGATAGTACTGCCGGAGCAGCTCACTATTTTCGGCGACATCGTAGACGCCACAGGTAAAGAGCTTTGGGGAGAAATGAGTTGCGACGTCATGGAGTTTTGGTGGTTTATAGCCTCTTCGTTCTCTGCCTGCTTGGGGCCTGCAATAACGCGGATCAAGGAGCAAAAGAAAGAGCGAATGCCCATGCTCCTACAAGCGAGGTGACAAGCGCCGAAAATGCATCGGGTTTGCGGTCCGCTTTACCTCAGGCCACACAACCAACATCCTTCCATGGGGCGGCATTGAGAGAGGCGCAGCAGACGCTTTCAAATTTTCACGTGGTAGAGCCATTTCTCTTGAGAGGCGCTGCTCCGACCCCGAAAGGTGTCTCCTGTTTGAAGGCATTGGGGGTTAAAACCGTAATAGATTTACGGATAGCCCCAAAGCATGTGGCTGCGGAGCGTAAGCTGGTAGAGGGTGCCGGGATGCGTTATGTAAATCTACCTATGAGTGCCGAACCACCGACTCAAAAGGAAATAGACACCTTTTTAGCGATAGTCCGCGATCCTGACCGGGAGCCGGTCTACGTGCACTGTCAGTACGGAGCCGACCGAACAGGGTGTATGGTTGGTCTCTATCGAGAGATATATGAGGGCTGGAACTACCAAAAAACCTATTCTGAGATGCGAAAATACGGTTTTAAGCCCTACCTGCATAAGCTGGCTGCTACGGTACAGAGATACCAACCAGGTTCGCCTGAGGCGAAGCAAGAGCGGGCCAAAGTGGAGGCACTTTTAGAACATAGAACATTAAAACCTTAGTAGATCGGTGTTGGCTTATGCGTGCTTTTCGATATGTTGTGTGGGGGGCGACTCTCGGCCTCCTTTCCACGGCGCTTTGGCTAAGAGTGGGAGTGGTGAGGGGCGAGCATCATGAGGGCGTTCATAGACGCAAAATGGCGTTAAGGAAAGCGCCCATCCTTTCTGAAAGCATGTTGCCGAAGCCGGTACCTGGAGCAGCTAAGCAGTTTGCTGTCGTGTTGGTTTGGCATGACATTGTGCCAAAAACCAAGCAGGTTTGGTTTGATACGACCTTATCTACCTTTCGTAAGCAGCTTGAGCTGATCCATCGAGGTGGTTTTCACGTTATTACGCTTCGTCAACTCTATGATCATCTTACGAAAGATACCCCACTTCCCCCAAGGCCTATAGCGTTGACATTTGACGACAACAATCAAGGCATCTACTACTATGCATTCCCGCTTTTGCGCAAGTATGGCTATCCGGCTACCCTTTTTGTACATACCGGCTATGTTGGGGTAATGACAGATAAGCGCCATAACACATGGGACATGCTCCGCACCATGGTTCAGAGTGGTTTGATTGATGTTCAGAGCTTAACCCAGAGCCACCCCGAAAACATTCTGCTGTTGTCAGATAAGCAGATCGTCAAGGAGTTAGTAAACTCACGGCGCTCCATCGAACTGCATTTGGGGATACCGGTTTATGCCTTCGTTTATCCGTGTGACAAGCACGATTTGCGTGTTGCGGAGGATGTTTATCGTACGGGGTACAAGATAGCCTTCACGGAAGATAGAGGCAACGCCTGCGCCTCACCAAACCTCTATTTGGTGCACCGATACGCTGCTATTCTCTGTTTTGACCAGGCGCTATCCGATGTGGCCCGCGCCTGGCGTTGATTACAGGTAGGCGGCATAACACGTACAGATTTCTTCGTGGTGTGGTTTTTTTACCTACTCAGGCGTAGATCATACTACTGAGGCACTGCCAATAGGAACATCGTAGGAGGTAGGAATGAGCGAAGAGCGACATCTATTTACTTTGCATGGGGTTTGGAACGGAAACAGCGATGGTGATGGCATGCTCACCTCACCACGGGGAGCTCATTTGCCATTTGGTGTGCCGGAGGCGTTTGGGGGGAAGCCCGGGCGCACCAATCCGGAGGAGTTGTTGTTGGGGGCGGTGATCGCCTGTTATAGCATCACGCTGTCTATCTTAGCCGAAAAGCGCCGCCTTCCTCTTGAGCGCATTGTGGTGGATGCGGAGGGTGAGGTGGTACGCCAACCCAATCGAGTGCTGAAGTTTTCGGCGATCCGATTACGGCCTAAACTGTTTCTCGTGAATGCGGATGAGGCGCAGCAGCGAACAGCGGTTGAATGCGCGCACAAAGCAGAGGAGTACTGTATGATCTCGTGCGCGTTACGTGGCAATGTGGAGGTAAGTGTCGAACCCGAAATTGCCGAAGCTTGAAAAGACTCCAAAGCGCACAAGGAGTAAGGCAGATGTGAGTTAGGGCTTCACGCCCTAACTTTTTTTGTGGCTTACGGGGAATAGGGCATTTAGTGGAACCATTGAATATTCTCCGGTGTATTATTTACCGGTGAATAATTCTATGACGCGGATACGATCTTCCCTCATCGCCAGGCCTCGTCGTGCAGGCCCGGGGCAGACAGCTTTAGGTCTTTTACTAGGAGTGATGGGATTACATCTCTTTCCTATTAAGGGTTGCCAAGCAGAAGAGGGGTTCTTCAACTCGAACGGAACTCGGATACATTATGTTCAGGCAGGCTCAGGGCAGGCCGTTGTATTGATACATAGATGGATGGCGAGTTCTCGAATGTGGGGGACTAAGCAGAAGGATAACTCCATTTTCTGGAGTCTTTCAAAAAACTTTCATGTTATTGCTGTTGATTGCCGAGGGCATGGCCTCAGTGACAAGCCACACGAACCGCAAGCCTACGGCTGTGAGATGGCCTTAGACGTTGTGAGATTATTAGATCACTTACATATCCAGCAAGCACATCTCATTGGCTACTCGATGGGTGCGATTCTCGTTGGGAAAATTGTTGCTTGCTATCCCGAGCGTGTTCTCAGTGCGATCTTTGCCGGAGGTGCCCCCGTGATACATTGGAGCCCTAAGGATTTAGAGCAGAACGACGCCTTTGTAGAAAAATGGCAGAAAGACAAGGGCCTACAGATGGTATCCACCCTGCTGTTTGGTCCCCAAGATCGCACCGCTCTCGCCCTAGCAAACCACAGTCTTCGACAGATCACTGTTACAGCTTCAGAGTTAAGGCGTTACCAACGCCCTGTATTGTTTATATATGGTGAACGAGATTGGACATCCACCAAGCAGTATGTCGAGGCAGCCCTCAGGCCTTTAGCCGTGGGAATATCGTTGTCATTCGCGACGCCGATCACTTCACAACACCAATGAAACCTGACTTTCTCACAACGATTCTAAATTTCCTCAGGCAGGCAGAGGCATCCAACAATGTTCTTCAAAAATAAAACATATCACGGCGAAAGATATATCAGAGATATTTCAAATACGACCGAAACACTGGGTAACAAGATAGCATGAGAACCAAGAAGGAACTTTTACGAGATGAGGAGCTTGTTCGCTCCATTCGTGAGCGCATGGAGGAAGATGACCCATGCACCCTCTTAGCTATCGAGAACCTCGTGCACCTGTTGAGGACGCACAAGGTGATCTATGAAGCTCTCGCCGCACGTTTGGTAGAGTGGGAGCTTTCTCCTGCGCACTATAACTTTCTCGTTGTTCTTTACAAGGCGCCCGATAAGCAACGCCAGATGTCGGATATCGGCGAGCACATGAATGTGGCGGTCTCACCCTCCAACATCACAAAGCTTGCGGACGCTCTGGAACGTCGTGGCCTGATTCGGCGAAAAGCCTGTGCACACGACCGACGGGTTGTGCTCGCAGAGCTTACCACAGAGGGAGAAGCGCTTATAAAGGCGCTTATGCCCGAGCAGTATCGTTGGATCAGGCATCTTTGGGGCGAACTTTCGGAAGAGGAGCGACGGATGTTAACACATCTTCTTCTCAAGCTGCGCAGAAGCGTAGAGAAGACTCTGCAGGAAACGGGCATTGAGAAGTCGTTACCGTTTTGTGAGGTGAGAACGGAGGAGTAGAAAGAATGAGTGAAGAAAACCGCGATGGTCGCGTACTGCTTGAGCCGGAGCAAAAAGTAGAGGCGCCAACGACCGTTTCCGATGGGTTAGAGGCGGAAGAGGCGCAAGGGTCGAAGCGAAAAGATTGGGTAAAGAAAGTGGGTTTAGTCGTTCTTCTCTTTGCCCTCATCATTGGGGGCATCGTAGGCTATTCCTACTGGCGCTATGCCTCTACCCATGTCTCGACCGACGATGCCTATCTCACGACAGATGTCGTTCAAATAACACCCCAAGTGAGCGGTAGTGTCGCGAAGGTTTATGTGACCGATAACCAACATGTGCAAGCAGGGCAGTTGCTTGTCGTGTTGGACGATTCGACCTATCGTGCCGCTGTAGAGCAGGCGAAGGCAAATTTGAAAGCGGCCATCGCCGCTGCACAAGGGGCAAATACCGGTGTTGACCTCACACAACAGACGACCCTGGCCCAGATTTCCCAAGCAGAAGCCGGAGTGACCCAGGCACAAACGGGGGTCGAAACGGCCTCCGCGGATGTCAGCCGGGCTGAGGCTGCTTATGCGGTAGCACAGACAGGAGTGCAGACCGCTCTGCAGACGGCCAAGACGGCACAGGCGGGTGTTGTGGCAGCCGAGGCCGCTTATCAAAAGGCGTTACAAGGTGTGCAGGCGGCTCGTCAAAAGCTTGCCGATGCAGAGGCCACTCTGCAATCGGCCAAGGCCAATGTGGTCGCTGCGCAGGCCAAAGCCAAGCAAGCGGCTACAGATGCCAAGCGTTATGACCAGCTCTATCAGGAAGATGCCGTTAGCGCCCAAACGCGCGATGCTGCAGACACGGCTGCTATCGCGGCGCAAGCTGCGCTTGAAAGCGCGCAGCAGGCCGTTAGCCAAGCTCAGGCTTTGGTGGGAGAGCAACAGGCAGCCTTGAACTCTGCCCAGCAAGAGGTAACAACCGCTCAGGCCAATTTAAAACAGGCTCGCGCGCAGTACGCTGCAGCGCTTTATGGCATCAAAGCGGCCAAGGACAACGCCAAGCAGGCCAAAGCCCAGTATCTGGCCGCTCAGAAGGATGTAGAAGCGGCACGTGCGCGTGTTCAACAGGCCGAGGCGCAGTTGCAGCAAGCCGAAACCGCGCCTGCCCAGGTTGCCGTACAAAAATCGAACGCGCATACGGCGGCAGCACGCATCGCCCAGGCTGCAGCTGCTTTGCATGAGGCGGAAATTCATCTCCAAGATACCCGAATCTATGCACCGGTAACCGGCCGCGTCAATGCCAAGACCGTAGAGATCGGCGAGCAGGTGGCTCCGGGGCAGGCGCTTATGGCGATGGTGCCAGATAACGATATTTGGGTGGTCGCTAACTTTAAAGAGACCCAAATCACCAACATGAAGCCCGGTCAACCCGCAGAGATTCACGTGGATGCATTTCCAGGCATAACCTATCATGGGCATGTCGACTCGTTGGCCTCGGGTACGGGAGCGGTGTTTACCTTACTTCCGCCCGATAACGCGACGGGGAACTTCACCAAAGTTGTGCAACGAGTGCCTGTGAAGATCGTGTTCGACCCAAAACAGCCAGGGTTGGATAAGTTGCGTGCCGGGCTTTCGGTAGAGGTGAGTGTGAAGGTAAAGTAGGCTGCTCATGTTCGGGATGGGCGGGGCGGGTTCCCAATCCGAACCCGCCCCTTGTTCACTTTGGATGATGAGACAATAGGAACACCAGGTGTGTTGGCAGGGTATTATAAATTGGTAAGCACATCAAAGAAAGGAAACAAGTTCTTCTTGATGAGAGTCAGCACGGCGTTAGGAATTGGAGGCTTGTTGGTTGTACTTGCCGGGTGTCAAAGCGTGAACACAGCGCCGGCAAATAGTGGTACAGCATCTCGCAGTACGACTCCAGATGCTTTTGCTGGGACTAACACGGCACCATCTGCTGCAGCCCCTTCTGAGGAGAAGAAGCCCACCTTGTCACAAGCGCTTGCCGAGGCGCCTGTGGATGACCCCTCTTTAAAGCCTTTAGCGCAGAAGTACGCGCAGGCGGAGGCGGCGCTTAAAGCTCATCCCAATGATCCCAATGCAAAGAAGGCCTATGTCAACGCGGCCTATAACTATGCGCATACCATCGAGTATGTGAGCGATAAACTCGAGCCGGTGATCAAATATCGCGCGGCGCTTTTACTCTATCGCAGGGCGCTTGCCGTAGACCCAACGAACGCGCCAAGCGAGCGTGAGAAAGACCAGATCGAGGCGATCTACCGCACCATGCCTGGGGGTATTCCTCAGGAGTAAGGAGGCCAAGCATGAGGCTTTGGCAAAAGATGTTTAGTATAAGCGTGTTCGTTCTGTTGGGGCTTATTGTAAGTTGTGCCCTTGGATTCGCTCAGGGGGAAGGCAATGAGACGCCAGCACCTATGCCCTCAAACCCCCTAAAGCTTACCTTGAAACTCGATAAAAAGACCTACAAACCCGATGAGCCGATTGTAGTGCAGTTCCAGGTAACTAACACCTCTAAAACTTCGCAGCAGCTAGCCTTCGCCACAACGCAGCATTACGACTTTGAGATTCACTGCGGGGATTTGAAAGGCCCGGTAATCTGGCGGTGGTCGAAGGGGAGGCTTTTTGGGCAGGTGGTGATACAGCAGGCTCTTTCGCCGGGACAGGAGATCACCTACAAAGAGACGATCTATCCTCAGGATGCGAAACACCCGGAGGGCCTTCCACCTCTCAAACCAGGGAAATACACTTTGTTGGCCATCCTCACAACCATGCCACGCACGGCACGACCCTCGGTCTCCTGTACGTTTGAAGTGAAGTAGATTATCCTCCTTGCGCCCAACGGAGGCCAGTGTAGAGGCGATAGCCATAACATTTTGCGAGATAGATCGTCGCAATAGGGCGGCTATAGAGAGGGCGCCGGTAGAGGTAAACAGGGGGTAGCCATTGAACTCGTGTGAAAACCTTGCGCAGATCGGCATCGTTCGCTTTGCCGGCATTGAGGAAGATGGAGTCTTCACCGAGTTGTCGTTTGAGTTGTTGAACATAGGCCGCATACATGTCGAGCCGATAGTGAAGAAAGAGATCGTAAGTAGGAGGATGGTCGGGCAAATAGAAAGCCATGAGAGCAATATATTGGTAGCCATTACCTGAAATGAACACTTTATGCCCATGCCTCTCCATGTCGGTGCGAATTTGCTGTACCTTTTTGGCAAGCGTGCGCCATCCGAATGCTGTATTTGTGATGTCGGACTTAGGGGGAATACGGATGCCAACCGCCATGCGCAGGCGAGGAAAGAAAAGGAGCAGAGTAAGGAATGCAGTGGAGATGGCCGCTGCGCTAAACCAGAGGATGTTGTTGAACGGTCTGTAATGTTTTTTAGCAGAACAAAGACGACCGATCCAGAGGAGACAGAGAGAGGGATAGGCAAAAGGAACCCAATTTGCCTGTACTTTCGTTTTGAAAGCCAGCAGGCAAAACAGAAGCAGTGAGGGCAAGCCTGTTAGGGTAAGAAATCGTTGTTGTAGCGGCGCATGTGTGCGCAGAGCACTTAGGCTGGCAGCGAGGCTGCCTAGAAAAATAACAGGCCCTATAAAAAGGGCTTGTGAGGCCAGAAAATCGCCAAAGCGCCGCAATGGGTTTCCACCATGATGATGGACTAAGAAAAAGAGATGCAGGAAAGTCCACCAGTGATGCTGTGCGTTCCACCACAAGACGCCCCCATACATGACCAACGTGATGCTGAGAGCCGCATAAGGTTCCCAACGCTTTAACCAGAAGCGATGGGAGGGCGTGAGGAGAAAGTAAAGCAGCAGGCTGGCCGGAAGGAGAAGCATGGTATGCTTGCTTAACAGCCCAAACCCACAGGAGATGCCTGCGGTAAGCCATGTCCTGCGCTGTTGGGGGGAAAAGGGACTGTAGACAAAGAGAGCTTTTGCAATGAGAAGAAGAGCGAGCGTCCAGAAAAAAACGAGAGGGGGGTCGTAGGTGGCGATTTGGCTGCCTACGGCGACGAGGGGAGATAGAGCTAATAAGAAGAGCGTGAGGAGGCCGACTTGTGGGGAGAAGAAGAGCAGGGCGAGTTGATAAATACAGAAAAGTGTCCCTGCTGTTAGCAGGCAGACGCCTATGCGAACGCCAAATTCGTTTGTGCCAAAGATCGCGGTGGTAAGGCGAATAAGATAGGCGATGAAGGGGCCCTGATCATAGTAACCGAGTGCTAGATGCCGTGACCAGTCCCAATAGTAGGCTTCGTCGGGGACGAGATCAATTGCCTTGAGAAGGGGGAGGCGTAGCGCAGTAGTAATAAGCAGAAAGAGAAGAGCTGCGAAATGAAATTTTTTCTCTTGTTCTGGATGAGAGGAAGGGGCTTGCATTCTCAATTGCCCGTAGCGAACAGTGCATCGCTAAGAGGCTCGTTCACATGAATTTTTTCAAGCTCCGTATCGGCTGCGAGGTTTCCATCTGCATCCCGCACCTGGATATGAGTGGGTATCCAGAGAGAAGGAGCCACTTGATGCGGCATGAGATAGCAAAATGCGGCCTTTAGTTTGCCATCTGCAGAATACCATTCGCGTTTAACAACCAGATGTGTTTGAGGGTCGAGCCAAATACGGTAGTAGGTGCTGTTGGGGTGATGGATGTAGTGGAGGTCGAACACAAGGAGTTGATGCCCCTGATTGTCATCTGTTTGAACAAAATGGGCTTGCATGAAATCTAATGTTTCGGGAGTGATCAGTCCCACATATTCGAGAAGCGATTGGCGTTGGACGGGATGGTCTGTTAAATCCTCTTTTTTTCTTAGGTGCAGCTTGGGCACAGCGTAGAAGCGGTAGGGCCCGTTATAGATCAACACGGCATCACCAAACGCAGTAGATTGTCCATCGAGCCGCAGCTTATCAGGGGCTTTATAGAGGAGCAGTAGCTTATGAATGGCATAGTTTCGGGCGAAATCGGGGCCGATATGTGCAAGCACCTCCGAGTTACTTGAGGTGATATGTAGGATCGCTTCAAGAGATTTAAGATCGGTAAGTTGTGACACCAGGTCGGTGTCGGTTGGAGCTTTACGAGCTGAGATATGTTGTGCACGTAACGGAGAGCCGAGGAGGCATAGGAACAATAACAATATAAAGGCTATAAAGGCTCCGAAAATGGCGATAGCTTTGCGAAATGTCAAGCAGGTTCGCGTAGAGCTTGCAGAGATATGCAACTGTCCTATCTCCTGAATATAGAATCGTATCTATTTAACGTATAATTACAGGCACAAGGTTTTCCATGGGACTGCCTTGTTAGCTTTAGTATAGCCTTTAGAGAGGCGGAATGTC
>Ga0209061_1000843_pt1 | contig 63422 bp, 58 predicted proteins | sample Coa_R1_10_FD_187157 | JGI IMG/M metagenome (GOLD analysis project Ga0209061, IMG submission 187157) | Surface soil microbial communities from Centralia Pennsylvania, which are recovering from an underground coalmine fire - Coalmine... | ecosystem: Environmental > Terrestrial > Soil >... | reverse complement strand
CGTCCCCGTAATGCAACGGCACGGAGCGCCCGAGCCATCACCGAACGCCGTTGCACCACCGAGCCCAACGGGCTCAAATGCGGAACAGATTCTACTCACCCCCGGATGAGAAAAGGGGCTCAGGTCACGGCGACGCCCGAGCGCCTGTGGCGCGCGATCCGGCAAGCGACGGGCGGAGACGCCGAATTAAGTCGTCGATTACGCTTGTACACCAGATAGCGCCGCTCACCGGACCTTCAAATAGAAATTCCAAAACGAATTCGTCAGGTGAGCGTCCTTGGTGACCACTCGATACACCGATCCCGTTTTCTTTTCCCTCAGATGAATAGCGCCGTTTTCTTCAGTCCACTCGTTTAGGTCGAATTCGAGCCCATTCAACAAAACGCCGCGCAGCAACTCTGCACATTGGCTCACATCCCTGGCAACCAGCACTCCATTTGCAACGCCTGTTTGGAGATTAACCTGAAGCCCAAGCGGATGCGTCTTCAACAATGTCTTGGCCCGTTTTTCATAGAGTGCATTCGCGCTATCAAATACCAACTTTAACACATCGTCGAAGGACGGTTGTGTCGTTCTGTCGATCCATTCTCTAACCCGCTTGTCTTCCCAGGGAGACTCTCGGTTGTAAAGGCGCAGAAATTTCATCGCGACATCGACCGGATTTTGCCCTGCATAACAATCCTTCAGGAGCGGTTCTGCAATTTCGGATTTGAATTTGTCGTAATCGGTTAAGCGCGGCACGTATGCGATTACAGGTTTGCCTTGCGCGAGTGTCGCCGCAAGCTCCGAATCTTTGCCGAGAGTGTCATCCTCGCCCACCATATAAATTGAGCACCGCGCACGTTTGAGCATCAGCGCTTCGGATAGGCTTTTATCCAGCCTGTGGCGGCAATATGCTTGAGTCGGATCGAAATATCGAAGTTTCAATTCCTTTATCTCGGGTCTCCCAAATAGCTCTCGCAAGAACCTGTTCACATTCCAGAAATCACAGCGCTCCCGCATCGAGGTCGCGACATAAACGTCCATGTGATCGTAATCGAGATAACAGTGATGATTGAATTCTCCGATTTGTCGGAGATTGTCTACTTTCTGCTGGTCCAAATCACTCTCGGTGACATACCCGAGATAATAAGTGTCTTTTGCCGCGATGTCCCTTATTGCGACAAGAGGATCATGGCGTGACATGTATTCTGATTTTTTCTGGTCACGATCAATATCTCCAAGCTCTTTTTCGATCTGCGATCTTTCCAAAAGAGATAGTTGTTTGTATGCGAACTTGACGTTGCCATACTTGAGAATCGCCTTTATGCGAAACGCATTTATGCGCTCCTTAAATGCCTCAAAATCTGGAACTGCTTGGCCGCCAAATACATACTCGAAGAAACCCTTCTCCGTCCGATCAAGGTGAAACGCGAGAAGGAGCTCGTTAAGCTGGGAATGGCCGATTCCGGTAGAAGGGAAGCTACTCGCGATCGGCGCATCCTTTATGTAATCGCACGGCTCCGTACTCTGTCCAGTCAGCTTTCCCACCCATTCACGAATATCCATGTTGCGCGCCCTCATAGCCCAAAAGCGACGCAGTACGAATCCGACAACCAGCTAAGAAATCCCCGCGAGTGGTCCACTCCGCTCGATCTAGCCTGTTTTCCTGGGGCGAAGAGCTCCATGTCGTCGCATTAATATTGTACTTGGATTATTGCGGTACGACGGAAGCTAACGCAAATCTCAAAAATGGCACGCGGTCACTCCACGTTCTCGCGGTACCAGCGATAGGCGTCGGCGAGGCCCTCCTTGAGGCGGATGCGCGGTCGCCAGCCGAGGGCGTCGAGCTTGGCCGTGTCGAGCAGCTTGCGCGGCGCGCCGTCGGGCTTCGAAGCATCGAAGCGGAACGCGCCCTTGTAGCCGACGACCGCGGCGATCGCCTGGGCGAGTTCGGCGACCGTCAGATCCTCGCCCCAGCCGACATTGACGTGGCTTTCGTCGGAATAGCGCTCCATCAGGAACACCAGCGCGTCGGCGAGATCGTCGACATGGAGGAACTCGCGCCGCGGCTTGCCGCTGCCCCAGATCTCGACGCTCGGCGCGTTGGCGCGCCTGGCGCGGTCGATCCTCATGATCAGCGCCGGGATGACGTGGCTCGCCTCCGGGTCATAGCGGTCGCCCGGGCCGTAGAGATTGGTCGGCTGCGCCGAGATGAAATCGCACCGCCACTGCCGGCGATAGGCGGCGCACAGCTTGAGGCCGGCGATCTTGGCGACGGCGTACCATTCGTTCGTGGGCTCGAGCGGGCCGGACAGCAGCTCGGCTTCGACCATCGGCTGCCGGGCGAGGCGCGGATAGATGCAGCTCGATCCCAGATAAAGCAGCTTCTTGACGCCGGCCTTGCGCGCGGCCTCGATCAGGTTCGCGGCGATCGTCAGGTTGTCGTAGAGGAACTCCGCCGGGCGCGTCGCATTGGCGAGAATGCCGCCGACGGTCGCGGCGGTGACGAAGACGGCGTCCGGGCGGAGATTCTCCAGAAGCGCCTCGACCTCCGCCTGGCGGCGCATGTCGGCCTCGCCGCGGCCGGCGGCGAGAACCGTGCAGGCGGCGCGGCCGAGCCTTCGCACCAGGGCGCCGCCGACCATGCCGCGGTGGCCCGCTACCAGCACCCGCTTGCCGGCGAGCGGAAAAATCACCGGCGCCGCGGGCGCGGTTTCGGGATTGCGCATCAGCCGACGCCCGTCGAGGCGGCGCCGCGCGCCGGGTTGTCGAAACCGGCGCGGTGCAAGGTCTTCTCCTGCTGCGCCAGGCCAAGGTCGTGCCGCACCATCGTCTTGATCAGCGTCCGGAAATCGATCTTGGGACGCCAGCCGAGCCGTGCGCGCGCCTTCGAGGCGTCGCCCTCGAGGGCGTCGACCTCGGTCGGCCGCAGATAGCGGGCGTCGAGCTCGACGTGCCTCTTCCAGTCGAGGCCGAGCTCACCGAAGGCGAGCTCGCACAGCTCGCGCACCGTATGCGATTCACCCGTGGCAACGACGTAGTCGTCGGGCTTGTCCTGTTGCAGCATCAGCCACATCGCCTCGACGTAATCGCCGGCGAAGCCCCAGTCGCGCCGCGCGTCGAGATTGCCGAGGAAGAGCTTGTCCTGGAGCCCTTCCTTGATGCGGCCGACGGCGCGCGTCACCTTGCGCGAGACGAAGGTCTCGCCGCGCCGCGGGCTTTCGTGATTGAACAGGATGCCGTTGCAGATGAAGAGGCCGTAGGCCTCGCGGTAATTGACCGCGTACCAGTGCGCGGCCACCTTGCTAACCGCATAGGGGCTGCGCGGCTCGAACGGCGTCTTCTCATTCTGCGGCGGCCGCGCGCCGCCGAACATCTCCGACGATCCCGCCTGATAGAAGCGGACCGGCCGCCCGCTGTGCGCGATGTGATCGCGCAGCGCCTCGAGCAGGCGCAGGGTGCCGAGCGCGTCGATGTCGGCGGTGTATTCCGGAACCTCGAACGACACCTTGACGTGACTCTGGGCGCCGAGGTTGTAGACCTCGTCGGGCTGCACCTTTTCGAGCACCCTGCGCAGCGCGGTCGCGTCCGACAGGTCGCCGTAATGTAGCGCCAGATTGGCGCCCGTAACGTGCGGGTCGTGATAGAGATGATCGATGCGATCGGTGTTGAACGAGCTGGCGCGGCGTAGCATGCCGTGGACCGCGTAGCCCTTGGCGAGCAGCAGTTCGGTCAGATAGGCGCCGTCCTGGCCGGTGATGCCGGTAATCAACGCGCGCTTAACCATGGGCTGCTACGGTCCCTCCTGGGATGGCGATCCTACTATAATGCGGCGCGTGCCGGGACCCGCCCGTAACCGATTAGCCTTGAGGAACCGGGTGGAATCAAGGCATTTTGGCGCCAGGCAGCCGAACCGGATGAGCGAAGCCACCGCCCGCAGGATCGAGCCGGAACCCGCGCCGCTGCGCGCGGCCGAGCTCACGGTCGTGATCCCGACGCTCAACGAGCGCGAGAACGTCGCGCCGCTTCTGGAACGCCTCGAGCGCACGCTCGCCGGCACGCGCTGGGAGGCGATCTTCGTCGACGACGATTCGACTGACGGCACGCCTGAGCTGGTGCGCGAGATCGGCCGCGGCGACGCGCGGGTCCGCTGCGTGCAGCGCATCGGCCGCCGCGGGCTCTCGACCGCTTGCATCGAGGGCATCCTCGCCTCCGCCTCGCCTTTCGTCGCGGTGATGGACGCCGATTTGCAGCACGACGAATCCCTGCTGCCGACCATGCTCGACGCGCTGCGTCACGAGCCCTGCGACATCGTCGTCGGCTCGCGCTACGTCCAGGGCGGCGGCGTCGGCGACTGGAACCGGACGCGCGCCGGCATGAGCGGCCTCGCCACCCGGCTGTCGCGTCTCATCTGCAAGGCCGAGATCGCCGATCCGATGAGCGGGTTCTTCATGCTGCGCCGCGACGTGTTCGAAAGCGCGGTGCGCAGCCTTTCCGGCCAAGGCTTCAAGATCCTGCTCGATCTGCTGGCCTCGCTGCCGGAGAAGCCGCGCCTCAAGGAGCTACCCTACCAGTTCCGCAGCCGGCGCTACGGCGAGAGCAAGCTCGACACCATGGTGGCGTGGGAGTTCGGCATGCTGCTGGCCGACAAGCTCGTCGGCCACATCGTGCCGGTGCGCTTCGCGCTGTTCGCGCTGATCGGCGCCATCGGCGTGGTGGTCGATCTGATCGTGCTGTCGGCGGCGCTGGCTGCCGGCGCCGGCTTCGTCGCCGCCCAGGCGATCGCCACCCTGGTGGCGATGACGTCGAACTTCTTCCTCAACAACGTCTTCACCTACCGCGACCAGCGACTCAAGGGCTGGCGCCTGTGGCGCGGCCTCGTCTCGTTCTATGTCATCTGCGCGCTGGGCGCCGTGGCCAATGTCGGTTTCGCGGCCTTCGTCTTCGCCGGCGACGCCCGGTGGCTCGCGGGTTTCTCGGGCATCCCGTGGCTCGCGAGCATCGCCGGCGTCGTCGTCGGCTCGGTGTGGAATTATGCCGTCTCCTCGGTCTTCACCTGGAAGCGGAGATAGGGAGCGCCCCGCCCCTCGCCCGTCAAGGACGCGCCATCATGCTTTCGCCGCCGCCAAGTCGCTTTGAGGCGGAGCGCGTCGGGCCTCACGCAATGTGGACGACGGGAAATCCGGCGAGCGCGACCCGGATCGAGCCGTTACTGCCGGCGCTGCGGCCGCAGCACGTACCGGTCGCCGGCGATCTTCTCGAACATCACGTCGATCATCGGATGGCTGATCGGCCCGTTGTCGGCGTCGGGCAGCAAATTCTGCTCCGAGACATAGGCTTCGTACGGCCCGCCCTGGGCGTTCTGCGCCAACAGGTGATAGAACGGCTGATCCTTCGACGGACGCCGGTCCGCCGGGATCGATTGATACCACTCCTCGGAATTGTTGAAGACCGGATCGACGTCGTAGATCACGCCGCGGAACGGGTAGAGGCGGTGGCGCACGATCTGCCCCACCGAGAACTTGGCTTGGCGATAAATCCGCGGGCCGCTGCAACCCATGAGGTCCCTCGCCGGCGACGCCATTGTCACGCGCTGAAACCTTAAAGTGATTCCATCGCCGGGCTCAAGCGCCAAGGCGCCGAGTCTCGCGACAAATCAGCGCCGCCCTTGATAGCGCCGCGCCAGACGCAGCAGCTCGAGATCGCAGGTCTGCTTGGCGATCTCTTCGAGATCCTCGAAATAGGTGCGAAGGCCCGCAGGCGTGACCCGGCTGATCAGCCAGCCGACGAATTGCTCCGGCGTCTTGACCCAGGTGGGCAGCGGATCGAATCCGCTGCCGATCGGCAGCACGGCGCGCAGAATTCGCCAGCGCCGCCGCCGCAGCTGTTCGTCGATCGGATCGAGGTCGGCGTCGAGCGCCCACCCCGAGCGGCTTTGCACGCCGCCGCTGCGTCCTGCCATCATGGCTCAGCCCCTGCCTTGTCCGGCGCGTGATTCGGCCCGCGCCGTTAACATTACTAAAAGATAATATTAATATATCCTATATGATTACTATTGCAAGTGCGATTTTGGCTAATCGATCCGAAATATTGACCGGATCTGGCGAAATAGTTAATGCGAAAGTGTCAAGTCGAGCGTCGGATCGTTCATCTTCCGTCGAGCCGGTTGCCGCTTCCGCGCCGCCGGCGTCAACGGCGCCGACGGCGGCGGCTGCACGCGTCAAAGGTCATGGCGAGACGAAGCGCCGGGTGGATCGGCGGCGGCCCATCGGCTCGCTTCGCTGCGCCCACACGGAAGGCGGCGTCGCGTCAGATTTCCGCCACTTCGCGGATGCCGGGCACGGTCTGGAGCGCCGCCGCCAGCCGCGGCGTCACCTTGAAGCCGCCGGGCAGCGCGATCTCGACCTCGCGGCTTTCGTCGAGCGGCACCACCACGCTGACGCGGCCGCGCCCGCCGCTTTCGGCGGCGACCGCCCGCCGCACCCCGGCCAGCGCTTCCGCGCGCTCGATCACCAGGCGCAGGCCCGCGGCGGCGCCGGCGGCGGCGCGATCGAGCGCCTCGATGCGCTGCGCCGTCAGCCGGAAGCTGTCGCCCTCGACCCGGATATCGGCCGTGATCAGCAGCGGCTGGCCCGATTCGATGAGCGCGCGGCCGTCGCGCAGCACCTCGGAGAACGCCATCACCTCGTAGATGCCGCTGGTATCCGAGACCTGAAGGAAGGCAAAGCGATTGCCGCGCGCCGAGGTGCGCTCCTTGCTGCCGATGACGACCCCGGCGAGCTTCACGCGCGTGTCCGCACCCGCCGGCCGCCGCGCCAGATCGGCAAAGCGCAGCACGCCGAGCCGCGCCAGGCTCTTGCCGTAGGGACTGAGCGGATGGCTCGAAAGATAGAAGCCGATGGCCTCGAACTCCTTGTGCAGCCGCTCGGCGAGCGGCCAGTCGGTAACGGCGGGCAGCGGCGGCGGCGCGACCGGCCCGGCGTCGCCGCCGAAGAGGTTGACCTGTCGGCTGGCGCGCTCGTTTGCGGCGGCATTGGCATGGCGTAGCAGCAGCTCGATCGCGGCGAAGGCCTGCGCCCGGCTGGGCGCGACAGCATCGAAGGCGCCGGCCTTCACCAGGCTCTCGAACTGGCGCTTGTTGAAATGCCTGGGATCGATGCGCGCCGCGAAATCGAACAGGTCCCTGAACGGTCCGCGCGCCGCGCGCTCGGCCACGACCTGACGCATCGCCGCGGCGCCGACGCCCTTGACCGCGGCGAGGGCGTAGCGGATGGCGCCGGCCTCGACGGCGAACTCGACGTCGGAGCGGTTGATGTCGGGCGGCAGCAGCTTGATACCGAGCCGGTCGCATTCCTGGCGGAAGACGTTGAGCTTGTCGGTGTTGCCGAGGTCGAGGGTCATCGACGCCGCCAGGAACTCGACCGGATAGTTGGCCTTGAGATAGGCGGTCTGGTAGGCGACCAGGGCGTAGGCCGCGGCGTGCGACTTGTTGAAGCCGTAGCCGGCGAATTTCGCCACCTGCTCGAAGATGTATTCGGCGAGCGCGTCGCTGACCCCGTGCGCCTTGGCGCCGTCGATGAACTGCCGGCGCTGCGCCTCCATCTCCGCCTTGATCTTCTTGCCCATGGCGCGCCGCAGCAGATCGGCGCTGCCGAGCGAGTAGCCCGACAGCACCTTGGCGATCTCCATCACCTGCTCCTGGTAGATGATGATGCCTTGAGTCTCCTCGAGGATCGGCTCGAGATCGGGATGCAGGTATTCCGGCCGTTCGCTGCCGTGCTTCACGGCGATGTAGCGTGGGATGTTCTCCATCGGGCCGGGGCGGTAGAGCGCGTTGACCGCGACGATGTCCTCGAAGCGGTCGGCGTCGAGCCGCTTCAGCGTGTCGCGCATTCCCGCGCCTTCGAGCTGGAACACGCCGACCGTGTCGCCGTGCGCCAGCAGACGATAGGTTTTGGCGTCGTCGAGCGGCAGGTTGCCGAGATCGATCTCGACGCCGCGCGCCGCCAGCAGGTCGCGCGCCTTGGCCAGCACGGTCAGGGTCTTGAGGCCGAGGAAGTCGAACTTCACCAGCCCAGCCGCCTCGACGTATTTCATGCTGAACTGCGTCACCGGCATCGACGAGCGCGGATCGCGGTAGAGCGGCACCAGCTCATCCAGCGGCCGGTCGCCGATCACTACGCCGGCGGCGTGGGTCGAGGCGTGGCGGTAGAGGCCCTCGAGCTGCAGCGCGATTTCGATCAGCCGCGCCACCTGCGAATCCTCCCGGCGCATCTGCTGCAGCATCGGCTCGCCGTCGATCGCCTGCTGCAGCGTCACCGGCGCCGCCGGATTGTTGGGCACCAGCTTGCAGATGCGGTCGACCTGGCCGTAGGGCATGCCGAGCACGCGGCCGACGTCGCGGAGCACCGCGCGCGCCTGCAGCTTGCCGAAGGTGATGATCTGCGCCACGCGGTCGGCGCCGTAGCGCTCCTGGACGTGGCGGATGACCTCGTCGCGCCGGTCCTGGCAGAAATCGACGTCGAAATCCGGCATCGACACGCGCTCCGGATTGAGGAAGCGCTCGAACAGTAAGCCGAGACGCAGCGGATCGAGATCGGTGATGGTGAGCGCCCATGCGACCAGCGAGCCGGCGCCCGAGCCGCGGCCGGGGCCGACCGGGATGCCCTGCGCCTTGGCCCATTGGATGAACTCGGCGACGATCAGAAAATAGCCGGCAAAACCCATCTCGACGATGACGTCGAGCTCGTAAGCGAGCCGCTCGCGATAGGGCCGGGCCGCCGCGTCGCGCTCGGCCGCCACCATGTCCGGCTTGAACACCTGCGCCGCCAGCCTTCGCTCGAGACCCACCGCCGCCGCCTCGCGCAGCTCCGTCGCCTCGTCGCGCCCCGAGACGGTCTTGAACGGCGGCAGGATCGGCTGACGCGGCTCCGGCATGAAGGCGCAGCGCTGCGCGATGGCCAGGGTGTTGTCGCAGGCCTCGGGCACGTCGGCGAAGGCGATGCGCATCTCGCCCGCCGACTTGAAGTAATGCTCCGGCGTCAGGCGCCTGCGGTTGCCGTCGGCCAGGGTCGTGCCCTGGGCGATGCACAGCAGCACGTCGTGCGCCTCGTAGTCGTCGCGTTCGGCGAAGTAAACGTCGTTGGTCGCCACCAGAGGCAGGTCATGCGCCAGCGCCAGCTCGATCAGCGCCGCGTCGATGCGCTCCTCGGCGGCGGTATTGTGGCGCTGCAATTCGACGTAGAGCCGGCCGGGAAACAGGCCGGCGAGCCGCATCAGCATCGCTTCGGCGGCCGCGACCTGGCCTTCGCCGACGAGACGGCCGACCGGACCGCTGGGCCCGCCGGTAAGGCAGATCAGGCCGTCGCTGCGGCCTTCGAGCGCTGCCCACTCGAGCTGCGGCGCCTCGCCCGGTGCGCTTTCGAGGTGCGACTTGCTGACCAGCTTGAGCAGATTGCGATAGCCGGTCTCGCTCTGCGCCAACAGCACCACCGAATCGGGCGGCAGCGCCGGTCCGACGCGCGCCGCAGCGCGATGGTTGCCTTCGCCTTCGGCGCGGCGGAGGCCGAGCTCGCAGCCGATGATGGGCTGCACGCCGGCCTCGCTCGCCGCCATGGCGAATTCCAGCGCGCCGAAAAGATTGCCCGAATCGGCAATCGCCACCGCCGGCATCGCATGACGGCGGCAGAGAGCGATCAAATCCTTGATCTTGATGGCGCCCGACGACAGCGAATAGGCCGAGTGGACCCGCAGATGGACGAAATCGGCATGCGCCATGGCGTCAGCTTCGCACAACGACTTTAGTCGGCAACGAATTTTTTATTGCCTTGTGGATCAAATTTGCCATCCCCATTCGGGAACCCAGTGAGCGAGCTGCTCACTTTGCAACCGCGTAAGTCCAAGCGCGCCGCAAGGACGACGGAACGGTAGTGATCACCGTGAAATTCGTTGTCGCACTTCTGAACGGGCCGGCCCTTCTTCGGCAGCTTGCGAGTCGCCGAACCAAATTGGTCCTGCTGTTGAGCGCTGTCCTCGTGTCAGCCCCTACTCGTCGCGCACGCGTTAAATTGACCCGCTCACCCTCCCGCTGACGCGGGTCCCTCCCTCTCCCTGCTTGCGGCGAGTGGCTTAGGGTGCGGGGCGGTCGGCATCGGCTCCGAAATTGGGTTTGTTTTGCCGATTTTAATTTTTTCGCCGCTCTCGTCTGCGAGTTCGAGACCGGCGACCGTGACCGCCACCGGCGGCGCCACCGCCTCGCCGCGGCGCTGCGCCTGGCGGCGCTCGAGCTGCATCTGTGCCCGGCGCAGGGCGCGATCGATGATCGCCTCGTAATGCACCACCCGCGCGATATTGGGCCCGGCATGCCTGAAAGCGTGGCCGATTCCTGCGTCGTCGATGCCCCATCGGTCGAAGTCCTCGATAGCTCTTTCAATCAGGCCGGCCTCGGCGCGGGCGGCGCGCCGCAGCCGCCAGGCGCAAATCACGATGCGCTCGACCAGCTCCTCCTCGACGGCGTCGGCCGGCTCGTAAGCGGCGCGCAGCTCGGCATGGAAAGCGGCAAAGCTGTCCGCCCGCTCGTCGAACAGCACGACCTGCTCGGCCGTCAGGCCGTGCCGCAAGGCGTTGCGGCTGACGACCGCTTTGCCCGCGGCGGTCTTCGGACCGGTGCTTTTGGCGGCATTCCGCCGGTTTGCGGCTATCTGGGCTGGGCTGGCCATGATTCGACCTCCTGTACGCTGGATGTACGTATAAGCGTACATATTGCGTACAAGTTCGTCAAGCATTGGCTTCTGCGGTGGCCGCGGTCGCCGACGCGCGGCATAAACCGCCATCGAGGGGAGAAATCGCGATGCTGTTCATCATCTATGCCGAGGACGACGAGGCGAATTCGGCCGCCATCCGCCAAGTCAAGACGCCCGAGCACCTCGCCTATCTCGACCGCCACAAGTCCGCGATCGTGCTGGCCGGCGCGCTCCTAACCGACGACGCAGGCAAGCGCGTCGGCAGCGTATCGGTAATCAACGTCAAGGATCGCGCTGCTGCCGAGGCCTTCGTCGCCAATGAGCCCTTCCGCAATGCCGGGCTTTACCGCTCGATCAAGATCAGCCGCATGCGCAAGGGCCAGTGGCATCCGGAGAACGCGCCTAAGACGCCGGAAGGCGATTAGCGTTTCCTGTCCCGGCCCGACCCGGGCACTCACGGCTTCGAAAAATCGCCGGCGATGGCCGGATCGCGCGCGCCGCGACCGAACAATCACCTCGATCGTTCGGTCACCTTGCCGTCCTCGAGCGCGAGGATGCGGTCCATGCGCCGCGCCAGCTCCAGATTGTGCGTGGCGATGAGCGCGGCGAGGCCAGTGCGCTTGACGAGGCCGAGCAGCACCCCCACCACCTCGTCGGCGGTCTCGTGGTCGAGATTGCCGGTGGGCTCGTCGCCCAGGAGCAGCCTGGGCCGGTTGGCGAGCGCGCGGACGATGGCGACGCGCTGCTGCTCGCCGCCCGAGAGCCGCGCCGGCCGATGATCGGCGCGCGCCGTCAGGCCGACCTGGCCCAGGAGCTCCATCGCCCGCTCGCGCGCCGTCCGCTTGGCGACGCCGGCGATCATCTGCGGCAGCATTACGTTCTCGGCCGCCGAGAATTCCGGCAGCAGCTGATGGAACTGGTAGACGAAGCCGATGGTGGCGCGGCGGATCGTCGTGCGCTCCTCGTCGCCCATCGCGCCGCAATCGCGGCCGCCGAGCAGCACCGCGCCGCCGTCGGGCCTCTCGAGCAGGCCCGCCAGGTGCAGCAGGGTCGATTTCCCGGCGCCCGACGGTCCGACCAGCGCCGCGGTCTCGCCCGCCTTGACCGTGAAGCTGACGCCGCGCAGCACCGGCAGCTGGTTGCCGGCCTGGACATAGGTCCGCACGACGTCGTGCAGCGTCAGATCGAATTCACTCATAGCGCAGCGCCTCGACCGGGTCGAGACGCGCCGCCCGCCAGGACGGATAGATGGTGGCGAGGAAAGACAGCGCCAGCGCCATGCCGACCACCGAGGCGACCTCGTAGGGATCGATGCGCGCCGGGATCTGCGTCAGGAAATAGATCTCGGGTGCGAACAGGTTGGTGCCGATGATGCCCTGGACGAACTCGCGGATCGCCTCGATATGGGCGGCGAACTCGACTCCCAGGACGAAGCCCAGCGCCGTGCCGACGACGCCGATCGAGGCGCCCGACAGGATGAAGATGCGCAGGATCATCCCGCGCGTCGCACCCATCGTTCTAAGGATGGCGATATCGCGGCCCTTGTCCTTCACCAGCATGATCATGCTGGATATGACGTTGAAGGCGGCGACGACGATGATCAGCGTCAGGATCAGGAACATGACGTTGCGCTCGATCTCGACGGCGTTGAAGAACGACAGGTTGCTCTGCTGCCAGTCGAAGACGCGCATGCGGCCGCCCAGCGCCTCCGCCACCGCCCGGTCGTAGGCGCGCACGTCGTCGGGGTTGGCGACGAACACCGAGATGTCGGACACGGCGTTCGGCAGCTGGAAGAAGATCTGCGCCTGCGGCAGCGGCATGAAGATGACGCCGCTGTCGAACTCGTACATGCCGACGTTGAAGGTGCCGGCGACGCGATAGGCCTTGATCCGCGGCATGGTGCCGAAGGCGGTCGGTGTGCCCTGCGGCGAGATCAGCGTCACGCTGTCGCCCGGCCGGACGCCGAGCTTGAAGGCGAGGCGCTGGCCCAGGACGATGCCGCCGTCGTTGAAGCCCGCGAGCGCATGGGGCGACAGGTTCCCGGCGATCAGGCTCTGCGCCTCGAGTGTCTGCGCCGAGACGCCGCGCACCAGCACGCCCGAGGATTGATCGCGCGAGGTCGCCATCACCTGACCTTCGATCTCGGGATAGGCCGCGGTCACGCCGGGCACGGTTCTGATCCTGGCCGCGACCTGGTCGAAGTCGCCGAGCGGCGCCCCGGGCGCCGAATAGACCGTGAGATGGCCGTTGAATCCGAGGATGCGGCCCAGGAGATCGGCGCGGAAGCCGTTCATCACCGCCATGACGATGATCAGCGTCGCGACGCCGAGCATGATGCCCAGCAGCGAGAACACCGCGATCACCGAGACGAAGCCTTCCTGCCGCCGCGCGCGCAGATAGCGGAAGGCGACCATGCGCTCGAAGGGGTTCATGCCGGTCTGCTCCATCTATGCGCCCCCCTCCCATTCCCTCCCCCTCGAGGGGCGAGGGTTAGGGTGGGGGTGAGCCGCGCACTTCGAGCTTGGGCGTCGCTCATCGGTTGCCCGTCAGCCGCGCCACCGCCGCGTCGGGCGACACCTCCTGCTTCACGCCGGTCTTGCGCTCCTTGAGCTCGACCACGCCCTGCTTGAGGCCGCGCGGGCCGATCACGATCTGCCAAGGGAGCCCGATCAGGTCCATGGTCGCGAACTTGGCGCCCGGCGATTCTTCGCGCTCGTCATAGAGCGTGTCGATGCCGGCTTTGTGCAGGCGCAGATAGAGCTTCTCGCCGGCCTCGGTGCAGTCCCTGTCGCCGGGCCGCAGATTGACGAGGCCGACGCGGAACGGCGCCACGCTTTCGGGCCAGACGATGCCGGCCTCGTCGTGGAATGCCTCGATGATCGCGCCGACCAGGCGCGATACGCCAATGCCGTAGGAGCCCATCTCCACGGCGATGGTCTCGCCCCTGGGCCCGGCCACGGTCGCCTTCATCGGCGCCGAATATTTGGTACCGAAATAGAACAGCTGGCCGACCTCGATGCCGCGGGCTTCGCGCCGCCGCTCTTCCGGCACACGGGCGAACGCCACCGGGTCGTGCTTCTCGTCGGTGGCGGCGTACCATTTCACCAGATGGTCCTGCACCGCCGGATCGGCGGGATCGATCGAATCCTCGTTCAGTGCCTCGATGTCGCTGTCGAAATAGAGCTGGCTCTCGCCGGTGTCGGCCTGGATGTGGAACTCGTGCGACAGGTCGCCGCCGATCGGACCGGTGGCGGCACGCACCGGGATCGGCGTCAGGCCCATGCGCTTGAAGGTCTTCATATAGGCCTTGAACATGCGGAAATACGAGACCAGCGACGCCGCCTTGTCGATGTCGAAGGAATAGTTGTCCTTCATCAGGAACTCGCGCCCGCGCATCACGCCGAAACGCGGCCGCACCTCGTCGCGGAACTTCCACTGGATGTGATAGAGGTTCTTCGGCAGGTCGCGATAGCTCTTCACCGCCTGACGGAAGATCTCCGTGATCAATTCCTCGTTGGTCGGGCCATAGAGCATCTCGCGCTCGTGCCGGTCCTTGAGCCGCAGCATCTCCTCGCCGTAGTCCTCGTAACGGCCGCTCTCGCGCCACAGTTCCGCCGGCTGCAGCGTCGGCATCAGCAGCTCCTGTGCGCCCGCGGCGTCCTGCTCCTCGCGCACGATCTGCGCCACCTTCTGCAGCACGCGAAATCCCAGCGGCAGCCAGGTATAGATGCCGGCGGCGGTCTGGCGAATCATGCCGGCGCGCAGCATGAGGCGGTGCGACGCGATCTGCGCCTCGCTCGGCGTCTCCTTGAGGAGCGGCAGGAAGTATTGGCTCAGGCGCATCGCGAATCGGACCCTTCGGGAAACGGCAACGGCGCCGCACTCTAGCGTTTTCTTCGGACAAGTCGAATGCTGTCGAATGACCCCCTCACCCTTCCTTCTCCCGTTCCAGGCGGAGTGGGTTGCCTTGAGTCGGCGAGGCGAGCCTTACTCGAAGCTGGGTGAGCGGCGTCGAGTCGATCTCGATTTGTCGCCCGTATTTGCGCACACTGTTGAGCTGTCGAAAGTTCGTTCGGGCGATCACGGCGACGGGGGGAGCCATGCTCGAGACCTATTTCCAGCTCAAGTCGAACGGCACCAATGTGCGCACCGAGGTGGTGGCCGGTCTCACCACCTTTCTGACCATGGCGTACATTGTCTTCGTCAATCCGCTCGTCCTGGGCGATGCGGGCATGGACAAGGGCGCGGTGTTCGTCGCGACGTGCGTCGCTTCCGCAATCGGCACGCTGGTGATGGGGCTCTACGCCAACTATCCGCTGGCGCTGGCGCCGGGCATGGGCCTCAACGCCTACTTCACCTACGGCGTCGTCAAGGGCTTGCATTATCCTTGGGAGGTGGCGCTCGGCGCGGTGTTCATCTCCGGCGTGCTGTTCATGGTGCTGAGCGTGACGCGGGTGCGGGAATGGATCGTCGACGCCATCCCGCAGTCCCAGAAGATGGCGATCTCGGCCGGCGTCGGCCTGTTCCTCGGCATCATCGCGCTCAAGAACGCCGGCATCGTCGTCGCCTCGCCCGACACCTTCGTGACGCTGGGCAACCTCAAGGCGCCGTCGACGCTGCTGGCGGTCGGCGGATTTCTGCTGATGGTGGCGCTCGACGCGCGCAAGGTGCCGGGCGCGATCATCATCGCGATCCTCGTCACCACCCTCGTCGGCATCGCATTCGGCGTGTCGCCGTTCCTCGGCGTGGCCTCGCTGCCGCCGCCGGTGACGCCGACTTTCCTCAAGCTCGATATACGCGGCGCGCTCGACGCCGGCGTGCTGGTGATCGTCTTCGCCTTTTTCTTCGTCGATCTGTTCGACAACACCGGGACGCTGGTCGGCGTGGCGCATCGCGCCGGCCTGATCGGCAGGGACGGCCGCATACCGCGCCTGCTGCGCGTCTTCGTCGCGGATTCGACGGCGACGCTGGTGGGCTCGCTGCTCGGCACCTCGACGGTCACCAGCTACATCGAGAGCGCGGCGGGCGTGCGCGCCGGCGGCCGCACCGGCCTCGTCGGCGTGGTGGTGGCGATCCTGTTCCTGCTGTCGCTGTTCCTGGCGCCGCTGGCCGAGACGGTGCCGGCCTACGCCACGGCACCGGCGCTGCTCTTCGTCGCCTGCCTGATGGCGCGCGGCCTCGCCGAGGTCGACTGGGAGGACGTGACCGAATACGCGCCGGCGGTGGTGACGGCGCTCGCCATGCCGCTGACCTTCTCGATCGCCAACGGCATCGCCTTCGGTTTCGTCCTCTACGCCGCGATCAAGCTGCTCGCGGGCCGCACGCGCGAAGCGAGCCCGGCGGTGATCGTGCTCGGCCTGCTTTTTCTCATCCGGTTCGTCGAGCTGTGACCCGCGCACGACCGATAAGTGATCATTTGGTCATTAGAGCGGTTCCAGAAAATTTCATTTGCGATGGAGCGCGAAATCCGTAAACATCTTTCGGCCATAAGCGGCGCGCGGCAACAATGCGCCCGGGCCCAAGTTTAGGGAGGAAGTGTCGTCGCAAGACGGTGGGGGCATCCCCTAAACCGATAAGCCGCCACCTATAAGGCGGCGCAAGCCTTTGGCAAGACCGTGCGGTCTTGCCTACTTTTTTGACCCGACCAAAAAGCTAAAAAATTTTTCACGAACCCGCCCCGAGCCATGCCGGCGCGAGGCGCAACACCCGGTTGTAAACCGGGCACGTCCGCACGTGAGCGCCCGGCAAGTATCCCACGCTCATCAGGAACTCGCCGACGATCTCGCCGCCGGTGAAGCGGAACGTGTCCTTGAAGAGCGCGACCCAGGCCGGTTTGGAGCGCGGGTGGTGGGCATCGAGCCAGGCGGCGAATGAGCCGTGCTTGGCGCGGATCGCCTGCAACCGGCGTGCGTTGTCGATCACCGCCTCGATCTTGAGGCGGTTGCGGATGATGCCGGCATCGCCGAGCAGCCGGCGGATATCGCGTGCGCCGAAGCGCGCCACGGCGTCGATGTCGTAGCCGGCGAAGGCGCGGGCGAAGGCGGCGCGCTTCTTCAGCACGGTGAGCCACGACAGGCCGGCCTGGTTGATCTCGAGCGCCAGGCGCTCGAACAGCACCGCGTCGTCGCGCGCCGGAAAGCCGTATTCGGTGTCGTGATAGGGACCGTGGAATTCGTGGCCCGGCGCGTCGCGGCAATACTTGGCGCTCATCCATATGTCTGGGCGCGGATACGCGCCAGCTCCCACAGCAGCGCATAACGCACGCCATACCACAGCACCGCGGCGATCACCGTGGTGACGATCGCCTTCTTCAGCAGACGCGGATTGGCCGGCGCGCCGGCGTCGTGGCCCCGGTCGCTCTCGTTCGCGGGCTTGACGCCCCAGGGCAGCACCGCGAACAACGTGAGCCACCAGACGATGACGTAGAGCGCGACGTCGAAGATCCAATTCATGGCCGGAGCGCGACGCGGATCGGAACCGTCCGCGTCAGCGGAGCGTCGGCATCACGAACTCGGCGCCCGAGCGGATGCCCTTGGGCCAGCGCGAGGTCACCGCCTTGAGCCGCGTGTAGAAGCGCACGCCCTCGCTGCCGTGCATGTGATGGTCGCCGAACAGCGAATGCTTCCACCCGCCGAAGGAATGGAAGGCGACCGGCACGGGGATCGGCACGTTGACGCCGACCATCCCGATCTCGACGCGGGTGGCGAAATCGCGCGCGGCGTCGCCGTCGCGGGTGAAGATCGCGACGCCGTTGCCGAACTCGTGGGCGTTGACCAGGCCGAGCGCCTGCTCGTAGTCGGGCACCCGCACCACCGACAGCACGGGACCGAAAATCTCCTCCTTGTAGATGCGCATCGACGGCTTGACCTCGTCGAACAGGCAGCCGCCGAGAAAGAAGCCCTTCTCGTAGCCCTGCAGCTTGAGGCCGCGCCCGTCGACCGCCAGCTTGGCGCCTTCCTTGACGCCGAGATCGACGTAGCCTTTCACCTTGTCGTAGTGCTGCTTCGTCACCAGCGGGCCCATCTCGGCGTCGGGGTCGGTGAACGGGCCGATCTTGAGGCCGCGCACGCGCGGCGCGAGCTTCTGCATCAGCGTGTCGCCGGCCGAGCCGACCGCAACCGCCACCGAGACCGCCATGCAGCGCTCGCCGGCCGAGCCGTAGGCCGCGCCCATCAGCGCGTCGGTCGCCTGGTCCATGTCGGCGTCGGGCAGCACGACCATGTGGTTCTTGGCGCCGCCCAGCGCCTGGACGCGCTTGCCGTTGGCGGCGGCGGTCCGGTAGACGTACTCGGCGATCGGCGTCGAGCCGACGAAGCTCACAGCGGCGATGTCGGGATGGTTGAGGATGGCATCGACCGCCTCCTTGTCGCCGTTGACGACGTTGAGCACGCCTGGCGGCGCGCCGGCCTCGAGCAGCAGCTGGGCCAGCAGCAGCGGCGCCGACGGATCGCGCTCGCTCGGCTTGAGCACGAAGGTGTTGCCGCAGGCGATCGCCACCGGGAACATCCACATCGGCACCATCGCCGGGAAGTTGAACGGCGTGATGCCGGCGCAGACGCCGAGCGGCTGACGCACCGAATAGCAGTCGACGTTGGTGCCGACCTGCTCGGTGAATTCGCCCTTGAGCAGATGGGGAATGCCGCAGGCGAACTCGACCACCTCGATGCCGCGCGTCACCTCGCCGGCCGCGTCGCCCATGACCTTGCCGTGCTCCGAGCCGATGATCTTGGCGAGCTTGTCGCGGTTCCGCTCGAGCAGCTCCTTGTATTTGAACAGGACGCGCGCCCGCGCCACCGGCGTGGTGCGCGACCAGCCCGGAAACGCCGCCTTGGCGCTCTGCACCGCGGCGTCGACCTCGGCGGCGGTCGCCAGCGCGACCCGTGCGCTGGCCTCGCCGGTCGCCGGATTGAACACGTCGGAGAACCGCCCATGCCCGTTGCCCACCGGCTTGCCGCCGACGAAATGCCCCAACTCGGTCATGTGTCCTCCTCGGTTCGTGCTCGTTTTCGCCGCTTCGGCGCCAGCCTAGCAGCAATGCCTAGACTTCTTCGAGTTCGATGAGCGTGCCGCAGAAATCCTTGGGATGCAGGAACAGCACCGGCTTGCCGTGGGCGCCGATCGAAGGCTCGCCGTCGCCCAGCACGCGCATCCCTTCGCTTTCGAGCTTGTCGCGCGCCGCGAGGATGTCCTCGACCTCGTAGCAGAGATGATGCATGCCGCCGGCAGGATGACGGTCCAGAAAGGGGCGGATCGGCGATTTGTCGCCCAGGGGCTCGAGCAGCTCGATCTTGGTGTTGGGCAGCGTGACGAAGACCGTGGTGACGCCATGGGTGGGCAGCGGCACCGGGTCGGAGACATGCGCGCCGAGCATCTCGCGATAGAGCCTCGCGGCCGCCCTGACGTCGGGCACGACAATGGCGACATGGTTGAGCCGGCCGATCATGGGAATGTTTTAGCGCCGTCGAAGCGTCATGGCGAGCCGAAGGCGAAGCAATCCGGAAAGCCTTGGACTGCTTTGTCCGGCTTCGCTTTGCTCGTTATCCCCGCAATGGCAGGACGAGATCGCCGCTAAATCCGCACCAGATGCACCCGGGTCACCGGCTTCTTGCCGTGCCAGTCCCTGAGCGAGCGGCGGATGGCGAGCCGCGCCGCTTCGCGCACCTTGTCGTCGTCGCGGCGCTCGGCCGGACCCAGCTCGTCGATCGCCTGCGCCACGCGCGCTGCCAGCGCCTCGCCCGAATCCTCGCTGGGCACGCCTTCGACCGAGACCTGCGGCCGCGCGACCAGCCGGCCGTTGCGGTCCATCACCAGCGTCGCCAGCGCCGCGCCGTTGAACACCATCCGCTGGCGGTTCTTGAGGGTCTCGCCCTGCGCCTCGAGCAAGGTGTTCGAATCCGCCACCAGCCGGCCGGTCGGCACCTCGCCGACGACCGAGGCCGGACCCGGCGCGAGCTTCACCACCTCGCCGTTCTTGGTGACGATGGTCTGGCTCACCTGGCACTGCTCGGCAAGGCGGGCCTGCGCCAGAAGATGCCGCGCCTCGCCGTGCACCGGAACCGCGATCTTCGGCCGCACCGTCTGGTACATGCGGATGAGCTCGTCCTGCGCCGGATGGCCGGAGACGTGCACCGGCGCGTCGTGCTCGGTGACGATCTCGACGCCGAGCGAAGCCAGCGCGTTGTGCAGGCGGCCGATGGCGCGCTCGTTGCCGGGAATGATGCGCGACGAGAAGATCACGCAGTCGCCTTCCTCGAGCACGATCTCGGGATGCTCGTCGGCGGCGATGCGGACCAGCGCCGAGCGCGGCTCGCCCTGGCTGCCGGTGCAGATCAAGAGCGCCTTCTCGCGCGGCAGATACGACGCTTCCTCCTCGGTCAGGAACGGCGGCACGCCGCGGAGATATCCGGTCTCGCGCGCCGCATGCTCGATGCGCCAGAGCGAGCGGCCGACCAGCGCGACGTGACGGTCGTGCGCCTGGGCGGCCGCGGCGATCGAGGCGAGCCGCGCCACGTTGGAGGCGAAGCAGGCGACCGCGACGCGGTTCCTCTTGCGGCCGACGAGGTCGATCAGCGTCCTGCGCACGGAAGCCTCGGAGCCGCTTTCGCCCGGTCGGAGTGCGTTGGTGCTGTCGCAGATCATCGCCAGCACGCCCTCGTCTCCGAGGCGGCGCAGCGCCGCCATGTCGGAGAGGTCGCCCACAAGCGGATCGGGATCGAATTTCCAGTCGCCGGTGTGCAGCACCGTGCCGAGCGGCGTGCGCAGCACAACGGCATTGGGCTCGGGAATCGAATGGGTGAGCGTGACGAGCTCGATCTCGAAGGGTCCGACGGCGAACCGGCCCGAAAGCGGCACCTCGGTGATCGGCACCCGGTGCTCGAGCCCGGCCTCGATCAGCTTGAGGCGCAGCACCGCGGCGGTGAACGGCGTGGCGTAGACCGGGCATTTGAGCCGCGGCCAGAGATACTGGATGGCGCCGATATGGTCCTCGTGCGCGTGGGTAACGACCAGGCCATCGAGCGCGTCGGCATGGGCCTCGATGAACCCCGGATCGGGCATGATCACGTCGACGCCGGGCAGCGTGTCGTCGGCGAAGGAGATGCCGCAATCGATCATCAGCCAGCGGCCCTTGTAGCCATAGAGCGACAGGTTCATGCCGATCTCGCCGACGCCGCCCAGCGCCAGGAAGGCGAGCTCGTCGGGCCGGTTGGGTGCGGGAACGGCGCCGTTCATGCGTGACACGCGAAAGGCGAGGACTGCGCCCCCCTTCCTTCCCTCCTCCTCGAGGGGGGAGGGTTAGGGTTGGGGTGGCAGGCGACGCAAACGTACACCATCCACGATGAACCGCAGGCCATCCAACGAAAGCAATTCATTTCCGGCGCTTCGGCTTCGGTGCCGCCGGATTGCGCTCGGCGATCAGCCGCAGCCCCCACAGCGTCAGGTGCGGATCGGTGCGCTCGATCGCCGGCGTCGCACCGTCGAACAGCGGCGCCAGGCCGCCGGTCGCCACCGTTGCCATGCGGGTGCCGAACTCGCGGCGGATGCGCGCCACCAGCCCCTCGATCAGCGCGACATAGCCCCAATAGATCCCCGACTGCATGCAGGCGACGGTGCTGGTGCCGATCACCTTCTCGCTGCGGCGGATCGGCACCATCGGCAGCTTGGCCGCCGCCTGGTGCAGCGCCTGGAGCGACAGGTTGACGCCGGGCGCGATCACGCCGCCGCGGTAGTTGCCGTCGCGATCGACGACATCGAAGGTGGTGGCGGTGCCGAAATCGACGACGATCAGCGGCCCCGTGTAGCGGTCGTGCGCCGCGACGGTATTGACCAGCCGGTCGGCGCCGACTTCCTCGGCGCGATCGACCAGTGCCCGGGTTCCGAGCTCGACGCCGGGCTCGCCCACCACCAGCGGCTCGGTGCGGCAGTAATGCCGGCACAGGAGACGGAGGCTGAAATTCGCCTCGGGGACGACGCTGGCGATGATCGCGCGGTCGAGCCGCGCCCGCGACAGCTTGTCGAGCGCCAGCAGATGGTCGAGCCAGACGACGTACTCGTCGGCGGTGCGGTGCGGATTGGTGGCGATGCGCCAGGTGCCGCGCAGCTTCGCGCCGTCCCACACGGCGAAAACCGTGTTGGTATTGTTGGCGTTGATGGCAAGCAGCATGCGATCTCCCGCCTGCGTCACCGCCGCGGCAGCGGGCATCCGGGGCGACGGCACGGCGCCGGCTCCTGGATTCCCGCTGGCGCGGGATTGACGGTGAGGAAAGCACGATTTCCCATCGAAGGCACCTAACCCGTCGTCGGAAATACGTCGCCGGCGGCGATGCGGCGCCGGCCCGACGGCGCGTCGAGCAGCAACGCGCCGTCCGCGTCGAGGCCGGCGAAGCGGCCCTCCACGGTCTCGCCCGGCAGCCGCGCGCGCAGCGCCTGGCCGAGACCCGCGGCGCGCGCAAGCCAGGCCTGGCGCAGCGGCGCAAAGCCGCCGCCGCGCCACCGCTCATACCAGAGCAGCAGCGCCGGCGCGAGCGCGGCGAGGAAATCCGCCGGTTTCGGCGCCTTGCCCGTCGCCGCCGCCAGCGATGTTGCCGGAAATTCGGCATCTGCGGGATGGGCCGCCAGGTTGACGCCGATGCCGACGATCACGAAGCCGACGCGGCCGCTGGTGCCGCCTTCGCTTTCGAGCAGGACCCCGGCGAGCTTGCGTCCGTCGAGCAGAACGTCGTTGGGCCATTTGAGCGCGATCCTGGCTTGCGGCGCGAAGCCCGCGACGGCGTCGGCGATCGCCAGCGCAGCGGCGAAACCGAGCTGCGCTGCGGCCGCCGCCGCCACCTGCGGCCGCAGCACCAGCGACAGATGGAGATTGCCCGCCGCCGAGGCCCACCGGCGACCCTGCCGGCCGCGGCCGGCGGTCTGCGTGCGGGCCGTCACCAGCGTGCCCTCGGACGATCCGGCGCGCGCCAGTCTTCGGGCCTCGTCGTTGGTGCTGACCAGCGTCTCGAATGCGGCGAGCCGGAAGAACGGTGGCAGCGCCTCGGTCATCCCGGGAAGAGCGTGGCGGCGACGGCGTCGGCGCCGTTCAGGAGAGGTCCCGGCCAGACGATGAAGAACAGCACGACAATCGTGCAGACCAGCAGCACCGCCGCGATTCCGCCGCCGAACGGCCGGTCGAACGCGCCCTGCGCCTCGTCGAAATACATCACCTTGACGATATGCAGGTAGTAGTAGGCGCCCACGACGCTTGTCAGCACGCCGATCAGGGCGATGACGGGCATGCCCGCGTTGATCGCCGCGATGAACACGTAAAGCTTGGCGAAGAATCCCGCGAGCGGCGGGATGCCGGCGAGCGAGAACAGCAGAATGCCGAGCGCCAGAGCCAGCGCCGGATGCGTGCGCGACAGGCCGGCGAGATCGTCGATCGCTTCGACCATCTTGCCGTCGCGCCGCATGCACAGGATGACGGCGAAGGTGCCGGCGTTCATGAACAGGTAGATCGCCAGATAGACCAGCACGCCGCGCACGCCCGCGGCGGTGCCGACCGTGAGGCCGATCAGCGCATAGCCCATATGGCTGATCGACGAGTAGGCCATCAGCCGCTTGATGTTGGTCTGGGCGACGGCGCCGAAGGCGCCCCATGTCATCGATGCGACCGAAATCGCCCAGATGATCTGCTGCCAGTCGCCGGTCAGGCTGCCGAAGGGCTGCAGCATGACGCGCAAGAACAGGGTGAGCGCGGCGATCTTGGGCGACATCGAGAAGAACGCCGTCACCGGCGTCGGCGCGCCCTCGTAGACGTCCGGCGTCCACATGTGGAACGGCACCGTTGCGATCTTGAAGGCGAGGCCCACGGCGATGAACACGATGCCGGTGATGAGGCCGATGCCGTTGCCGCCGCCGCCGGCGAAGAGCTTGACCAGGCCGTCGAAGTTGGTGGTGCCGGCGAAGCCGTAGACCATCGACGCGCCGAACAGCAGCATGCCCGAGGCGACGGCGCCGAGGACGAAATACTTGAGGCCCGCCTCGGTCGAGCGCGCGTCGTCGCGCGCGAACGCCGCCAGCACGTAGAGCGCGAGGTTTTGAAGCTCGAGGCCGAGATACAGCGAGATGAGATCGTTGGCCGCGATCATCATCATCATGCCGACGGTCGCGATCAGCATCAGCACCGGGAATTCGATGCGCGCGATGCCTTCGTTCTCGTTGAAGCGGATGGCGATGAGCAGCGACATCAGCGAGCCGATAATCACCAGGACCTGGGTGAAGACGCCGAGGTCGTCGCTGACGAACATGCCGTAGAGGCCGACTTGCCGCGCGACGTCGCCGGTGTTCCAGATCGGCTCGAGCAGGATGGCGGCGGTCACGACCAGCGCCAGCACCGACAGCCAGGTCACGCGGCGGGTGGCGCGCGCGCCGCCCCACACGCCGAAGATCAGCAGCGCCATCGCTGCGCCGCCGAGGAACATCTCGGGCAGAACGATCGGGAAATCGGCCGCCGCGGTCATCGGTTCACCGCTCCGCCAGCGCCGTCGCCGCGGCGCGCTGCGATACCTGCACGTGCTCGATCAAATTCGCGATCGACGGCTGCATCGGCTTGAGGAACGAGTTGGGGTAGACGCCCATCCAGATCACCACTGCGAGCATCGGCGCGAATATCAGCACCTCGCGCGGCGTCAGATCGACCATGGCGCGCACGTCGGCGTGGGTGAGCTTCTCGAAGATGATGCGGCGGTAGAGCCAGAGCATGTAGCAGACGCTCAGGATGATGCCCGTGGTGCCGAGGAAGGCGACCCAGGTGTTCACCTGGTAGGCGCCGACCATCGACAGGAACTCGCCGACGAATCCGCTGGTGCCCGGCAGGCCGACCGAGGCGAGCATGAAGATCATGAAGGTGCAGGCGTATTTCGGCATGTTCTCGGCGAGGCCGCCGAAGCGCGCGATCTCGCGCGTGTGCAGCCGGTCGTAGAGCACACCGACGCAGAGGAACAGTGCAGCCGAGACCACGCCGTGGCTCAGCATCTGGATCATCGCGCCATCGAGACCCTCGGGCGTGACGGTGAAGATGCCGATGGTGACGAAGCCCATATGCGCCACCGACGAATAGGCGATCACCTTCTTCATGTCGTCCTGCACCAGCGCGACCAGCGAGGTGTAGATGATGGCGACGACCGACAGCGTGTACATCAGCGGCGTGAAGTAGGCCGAGGCCTCGGGAAACATCGGCAGCGAGAATCGGATGAATCCGTAGCCGCCGAGTTTGAGCAGGACGCCGGCGAGGATCACCGAGCCCGCGGTCGGCGCCTCGACATGCGCGTCGGGCAGCCAGGTGTGCAACGGCCACATCGGCACCTTGATCGCGAACGAGGCGAAGAAGGCCAGCCACAGCCACGGCTGGAGCGACACCGGGAAATTGAACGACAGCGCTTCGGGAATGTCGGCGGTGCCGGTGACGAAGTAGATGGCGAGGATCGCCAGCAGCGACAGCACCGAGCCCAAAAGCGTGTAGAGGAAGAACTTGAACGCCGCATAGACGCGGCGCTGATGGCCCCAGATGCCGATGATCAGGAACATCGGCACCAGCACGCCCTCGAAGAAGACGTAGAACAGGAAGAAGTCGAGCGCGCAGAAGATGCCGACCATCATGGTCTCGAGCACCAGGAAGGCGATCATGTATTCCTTCACGCGGCGCTGGATGGCGGTCCAGCTGGCGACGACGCAGATCGGCGTCAGGAAGGTCGAGAGCAGCACGAAGAACAGCGAGATGCCGTCGACGCCCATGTGGTAGCTGATGTTGAAGTCCGGCAGCCAGTCGGCGCGCTCGACGAGCTGGAAGTTGGACCGCGTCGGGTCGAAATTCGCCCACACGGCGAGCGACACCGCGAACACGACCAACGACGTCCACAGCGCGATCCAGCGCGCGTTGCGCGCCATGTCTTGCTCCTCGCCGCGCAGCAGCAGGATGGCGGCGACGCCGGCCAGCGGCAGGAAGGTGGTGAGCGACAACAGGGGCCAGTGCGCCATGGCGGTCACCCGAATTGCCGCAGCACGTACCACGACACCAGCAGCACCGCGCCGACGAACATGGCGAAGACGTAGTGATAGAGGTATCCGGTCTGGAGCCGGCTCAGCACCGCGGCCATGCCGCGTGTCATCTTGGCGAAGCCGTCGGGGCCGAAGCCGTCGATCACGGCGCCGTCGCCGTCCTTCCAGAAGCGGACGCCGAGCCAGATCGCCGGACGCATGATGACCGCGTCGTAGAGCTCGTCGACGTACCATTTGTTGAGCAGGAAGAGGTAGATCGGCCGGAAGTAATGCGCGAACCAGGCCGGTATTCCGGTCTGGACGATGTAGGCGAGCCACGCCACAGCGATGCCGGCGAGGCCCATGGCCAGCGGCAGCTTCGCCACCCAGAACGGCGCCTTCTCGGCGGCGGCAATGGTGTCGTGTCCGGGGAGCACCAGGATCGAATCGCCCCAGAAGGTCTCGCGGCCCTCGCCAACCAGCCAGTGGTAGCCGATGATGCCGGCGAAGATCGCCCCCGCCGCCAGCACCAGAAGCGGCAGGATCATCACCGGCGGCGATTCGTGCACGTGCGCCATCACTTCCTTGCTGGCGCGCGGCTTGCCGTGGAAGGTGAGGAAGATGAGACGCCAGGAATAGAACGCGGTGAGGAAGGCGGCGAAGGTGCCGAGCCAGTATGCGTACTGGCCGATGCCGGTGCCGGCGGCCCACGACGCCTCGAGGATCGTATCCTTGGAATAATAGCCGGCGAACGGCCAGATGCCCGCGAGCGACAGGCTGCCGATCCACATCAACAGATAGGTGGCCGGGATCAGCGAGCGCAGGCCGCCCATCTTGCGCATGTCCTGCTCGCCCGAGAGCGCGTGAATGACGCAGCCGGAGCCGAGGAACAGCAGCGCCTTGAAGAAGGCGTGCGTCAGCAGGTGGAAGATCGCCGCGCCGTAGGCCGAGACGCCGGCGGCGAAGAACATGTAGCCGAGCTGGCTGCAGGTCGAATAGGCGATGACGCGCTTGATGTCGTTCTGCGCCATGCCGATGGTGGCGGCAAACATCGCCGTCGAACCGCCGATCACGGTGACGACCGCGAGCGCGGTCGGCGAATATTCGAACAGCGGCGACAGCCGCGCGACCATAAAGACGCCCGCGGTCACCATGGTCGCGGCATGGATCAGGGCCGAGACCGGCGTCGGACCCTCCATCGCGTCGGGCAGCCAGGTGTGGAGGCCGAGCTGCGCCGACTTCCCCATCGCGCCGACGAACAGCAGGATGCACGTCACCGTGATGGCATCGACCTGATGGCCGAGGAAGCCGATGCTGTTGTGCGCGGCGTCGGGTGCGGCGGCGAACACGGTGTCGAACTGCAGCGAGCCGAAGATCAGATAGACGGAGAAGATTCCGAGCGAGAAGCCGAAATCGCCGACGCGGTTGACGACGAAGGCCTTGATCGCGGCGGCGTTGGCGGTCGGCCGCTCGTACCAGAAGCCGATCAGCAGATAGGAGGCAAGGCCGACGCCCTCCCAGCCGAAGAACAGTTGCAGGAAGTTGTCGCTGGTCACGAGCATCAGCATGAAGAACGTGAACAGCGACAGATAGGCCATGAAGCGCGGCACCGACTTGTCGTGCGCCATGTAGCCGACGGAGTAGATGTGCACCATCGCCGAGATCAGGGTGACCATGGCCACCATCACCGCCGACAGCGTGTCGTAGCGCAGCGCCCAGCGGACCTGGAAATCCCCGGCGTCGATCCAGCTGACGAGGTCGACGAGGCGCGCATGGCCGGCGAAGGCCACGTCGGCGAAGATCACGGCGCCGAACACCGCCGCGACCACCAGCGCGAGGCAGGTGACGAGCTGCGCGCCGCGATCGCCGATCCAGCGGCCAAAGAAGCCGGCGATGACGGCCGCGACCAGCGGCAGAAAGACGGCGGCGACGTACATCCCGGCCCCCTCAGCCCTTCATCCGGTTGATGTCTTCGACCGCGATGGTGCCGCGGTTGCGGATGTAGACGACGAGTATGGCGAGACCGATCGCCGCCTCAGCCGCCGCGACCGTGAGCACGAACATGGCGAAGACCTGGCCGACCAGATCGTGCAGGAATGCCGAGAACGCGACGAAATTGATGTTCACCGCCAGCAGCATCAGCTCGACCGACATCAGGATGATGATGACGTTCTTGCGGTTTAGGAAGATGCCGAAAATGCCGAGGGTGAAAAGGACGGCGGCGACGGTGAGGTAATGGGCGAGGCCGATCTCCAGCATCAAGCGCCCTCCCCCGGACGGACCTTGACGAGCTCGATGGTCTCCTCGCGCCGCCGGCCGACCTGGCGCGCGATGCGCTGCCGGCGGCTGTCGGGGCGCGTGCGATGCGTCAGCACGATGGCGCCGATCATCGCCACGAGCAGCACCGCGCCCGCGGTCTGGAACGCGTAGACGTACTGGGTATAGAGCACCGTGCCGAGCGCGGCGGTATTGCTGAGCGCGCCCGGCGTCGGCGCCGCCGCGACCTGCGCCGCACCCGGCGCCACCACCCACGCACCGAACATGAGGACCAGCTCCGCGAGCAGGATCACGCCGATCAACGCGCCCACCGGCAGATATTGCAGGAAGCCCTGGCGCAGCTCGACGAAATTGATGTCGAGCATCATCACCACGAAAAGGAACAGCACCGCAACCGCGCCGACATAGACGATCACCAGGATCATCGCCAGGAACTCGGCGCCGAGCAGCACGAACAGCCCCGCGGCGTTGAAGAACGCCAGGATAAGGAACAGCACCGAATGCACGGGGTTGCGTGCCGAGATCACCATCACGCCCGAGGCGATGGCGACGACGGCGAAGGCGTAGAAGGCGAGCGCCTGGATGATCATGCAATGCGGCTCATCGGTAGGGCGCGTCGAGCACGAGGTTCCTGGCGATCTCGGGCTCCCAGCGGTCGCCGTTCGCCAGCAGCTTGTCCTTGTCGTAGAACAGCTCCTCGCGGGTCTCGGCGGCGAACTCGAAGTTGGGACCCTCGACGATGGCGTCGACCGGGCAGGCCTCCTGGCACAGGCCGCAATAGATGCACTTGGTCATGTCGATGTCGTAGCGCGTCGTGCGGCGGCTGCCGTCCGCGCGCGGCTCGGCCTCTATGGTGATGGCGAGCGCCGGGCAGATCGCCTCGCACAGCTTGCAGGCGATGCAGCGCTCCTCGCCGTTGGGATAGCGACGCAGCACGTGCTCGCCGCGGAAGCGCGGGCTCAGCGGTCCCTTCTCGTAGGGGTAGTTCACCGTCACCGGGCGCTTGAACATGTAGGTGAGCGTCAGCCACAGCGCCGAGACCAGCTCTGCGAGCAACAGGCTATAGGTGTTGCGATCGAGTCTCTGCATCGTCCTTATCTAGGCGCTCAGCCGGCCGGTGAAAACCAGGAACGCCGCGGTCGCCGCGAGCCAGAACAGCGACAGCGGCAGGAACACCTTCCAGCCGAGCCGCATCAGCTGGTCGTAGCGGTAGCGCGGCATCGTGGCGCGCACCCACAGGAAGCAGAACAGCACGAAGGCGATCTTGGCGAAGAACCAGATCGGCCCCGGAATCCAGGTGAAGGGCGCCACGCCGAACGGCGCCAGCCAGCCGCCCAGGAACAGGATGCTGGTCATCGCGCTCATCAGGATCATGTTGGCGTATTCGCCGAGATAGAAGAGCGCGAAGGTCATCGACGAGTATTCGACGAAGAATCCGGCGACCAGCTCCGATTCGCCCTCGGGCAAGTCGAACGGCGAGCGGTTGGTCTCCGCCAGGCCCGAGATGAAGAAGACGATGAACATCGGGAACAGCGGCAGGCAGAACCATACCGTCTTCTGCGCCTCGACGATGTCGCTCAGATTGAGCGAGCCGACGCAGAGCAGCACCGACACGATGACGAAGCCGATCGAGACCTCGTAGGACACCATCTGCGCCGCCGAGCGCAAACCGCCGAGGAAGGCGTAGCGCGAGTTCGATGCCCAGCCCGCCATGATGATGCCGTAGACGCCGAGCGACGAGATCGCGAAGAGATAGAGGATGCCGACGTTGATGTTCGCCAGCACGACGCCTTCGTCGAACGGGATCACCGCCCAGGCGACCAGGCTCAGGACGAAGGTGATGATCGGCGCGGCGAGAAAGACGACGCGGTTGGCGCCGGCGGGGATCACCGTCTCCTTGAGCAGCAGCTTCAAGCCGTCGGCGAGCGGCTGGAACAGGCCGAACGGTCCGACGACGTTGGGGCCTTTCCGCAGCTGCGCCGCCGCCAGCACCTTGCGCTCGGCATAGGTCAGATAGGCCACCGCCAGCAGCAGCGGCACGACGATCGCCAGAATCTCGCCGACGGTGATGGCCGTCGGCAGGCCGTAGCTGTGCCAGAAATCAGCCATGCGTGCCGGTCCTGTCGGCGCCGCCGATCTGCGCCACGCATTCCGCCATGGTCGGCGAGGCGCGGCTGATCGGATCGGTGCGGTAGTAGTCGGCGATCGGATAGGCGAAGGGCTCGCGTTCGATGCGGCCGTCCCGGCCGAACTTGCCCCAGGCCGAGCGCGGCGCCTCGTCGGGACGGCCGAACAGCGGATTGACCTCGACCAGGCGGCGGCGCAGCGCGCGCAGATGGTCGTATGGCAGTCTGCGCCCCAGCACCTCGGACAGCGCGCGCAGGATCGCCCAATCCTCGCGCGCCTCGCCCGGCGGGAACACCGCGCGGCGCGCGTGCTGCACGCGGCCTTCCGTGTTGACGTAGGTGCCGTCCTTCTCGGTATAGGCGGCGCCGGGCAGGACGACGTCCGCGCGATGCGCGCCGGCGTCGCCGTGATGGCCCTGATAGACGACGAAGGCCTGGCCGAGGCGTTTCATGTCGATCTCGTCGACGCCGAGCAGATAGACGAACCCGATCTCGCCTTTCCCGCAGGCCGCGAGGATGCCGGCGGTGTCGCGGCCGCCCGGCTGCGGCACGAAGCCGAGATCGAGGCCGCCGACGCGCGCCGCCGCCGTGTGCAGCACGTTGAAGCCGTTCCAGTCCTCGCGCACCATTCCGGCGCTCTCCGCCAGCGTCCGCGCCAAGTGCAGGATGGCGGCGCCGTCGCGGCGGCGCAGCGCGCCCTGGCCCAGCACCAGCATCGGCTTCTTCGCCGCCTTGAGCGTCTCGATGAATCCGTGCCTGCCGCCGACCAGATCGGCGAGCGTTTCGGGTCCGGTGCCGAGCCATTCGACCGGATAGGTCAGCGCGCGCCGGGCGCCGATGCCGGCGACCTTGAAGCCGCCCTGCAGCCAGCGCTTGCGCAGCCGGGCGTTGACCAGCGGCGCTTCCCAGCGCGGATGGGTGCCGATCAGCAGGCAGACATCGGCCTCCTCGATGCCGGCGATCGTGGTGTTGAAGACATAGCCGGCGCGGCATGCGGGATCGAGCGCGGCGCCGTCCTGGCGGCAATCGAGGTTGGGCGAGCCCAGCGCCGTCATCAGCTCCTTGAGCGCGAGCATCGATTCGCAATCCGCTAGGTCGCCGGCAAGCGCGGCGATACGGTTGCCGGCGACGCCGTCGAGTCGCGCGGCCACGGCGGCGAAGGCGTCGCGCCAGCTCGCCGCGACCAGCCTGCCGTCCTTGCGCACGTAGGGCGTGTCGAGGCGGCGGCGCGTCAGGCCGTCGAGCGCGAAGCGCGTCTTGTCGGCGATCCATTCCTCGTTCACGGCCTCGTTGAGGCGCGGCAGGATGCGCAGCACCTGGCCGCCGCGTGCGTCGACGCGGATGTTGGAGCCGACGGCGTCGAGAACGTCGATGCTTTCGGTCTTGGTGAGCTCCCAGGGGCGGGCGATGAAGGCGTAGGGCTTGGCGGTGAGCGCGCCGACCGGACAGAGATCGATGATGTTGGCCGACAGCTCGGAGGTCAGCACGCGCTCGATATAGGTTCCGATCTCCATCTCCTCGCCGCGGCCGGTGGCGCCCAGATCCTCGACGCCGGCGATCTCGGTGGCGAAGCGGATGCAGCGCGTGCAGTGGATGCAGCGCGTCATCGCGGTCGCGACCAGCGGGCCGAAATTCTTCTCCTTGACCGCGCGCTTGTTCTCGAGGAAGCGGCCGCGGTCGAAGCCGTAGGCCATCGACTGGTCCTGCAGGTCGCACTCGCCGCCTTGATCGCAGATCGGGCAATCGAGCGGATGGTTGATCAGCAGAAACTCCATCACGCCGTGTCGCGCCTTGCGCGCCTTCTCGCTGTCGGTGTGAATGACCATGCCGTCGGCGGCCGGCATGGCGCAGGACGCGATCGGCTTCGGCGCCTTCTCCTGCTCGACGAGGCACATGCGGCAGTTGCCGGCGATGCTCAAGCGCGGATGGAAGCAGAAATGCGCGATCTCGAACCCGGCCTGCTGGCAGGCCTGGAGCACGGTCGTGCCCGGCGGAACCTCGATCGCCTTGCCGTTGACGGTGAGCTTGGGCATCGGCTACTCCGCCGCCCGCCGCGTCGCAGCGGCCTTGTATTCGTGGAGGCGGCGCTCGAGCTCGGGCCGGAAATGCCGGATCAGGCCCTGCACCGGCCAGGCCGCCGCGTCGGCCAGCGCACAGATGGTGTGCCCTTCCATCTGATAGGTGACGTCGAGCAGCACGTCGATCTCGTGCGGCTCGGCCCTGCCCTGCACCATGCGCTCCATCACCCGCCACACCCAGCCGGTGCCCTCGCGGCACGGCGTGCACTGGCCGCAGCTCTCGTGCTTGTAGAACTGCGACAGCCGCGCGATCGCCTTGACGATGTCGGTCGACTTGTCCATGACGATGACGGCGGCGGTGCCGAGGCCCGACTTGACGTCGCGCAGCGCGTCGAAATCCATCAGCACGGTCTCGCAGACCGACTTCGGAATCACCGGCACCGACGAGCCGCCGGGGATGACGGCGAGCAGGTTATCCCAGCCGCCGCGGACGCCGCCGGCGTGCTTCTCGATCAGCTCCCGGAGCGGGATGCCCATCGCCTCCTCGACGTTGCACGGCTTCTCGACGTGGCCGGAGATGCAGAACACTTTGGTGCCCTCGTTCTTCGGCCGGCCGATGCCGGCGAACCACGAGGCGCCGCGGCGCAGAATGGTCGGCACCACGGCGATGGTCTCGACGTTGTTGACCGTCGAGGGGCAGCCGTAGAGCCCGACCGCGGCCGGGAACGGCGGCTTGAGGCGCGGCATGCCCTTCTTGCCTTCGAGCGATTCGAGCAGCCCGGTCTCCTCGCCGCAGATATAGGCGCCGGCGCCGCGATGGAGCCTGAGCTCGAAATCGAAGCCCGAGCCGCAGGCGTTCGGACCGATCAGCCCGGCGGCGTAGGCCTCGTCGATCGCCGCCTCAAGGCGCTGCGCCTCGTTGTAGAACTCGCCGCGGATGTAGATGTAGCAGTGGTGCGCGCCCATGCCGACGCCGGCGAGCAGGCAGCCCTCGATCAGCTTGTGCGGATCGTGGCGGATGATGTCGCGGTCCTTGCAGGTGCCCGGCTCGCTCTCGTCCGCGTTGACGACGAGATAGGTCGGCCGGTCGCTCTGCTTCGGCATGAACGACCATTTGAGGCCGGTCGGGAATCCGGCGCCGCCGCGGCCGCGCAGGCCCGAGGCCTTGACCTCGTTGACGATCCAGTCCCGGCCCTTGGCGATCAGATCCTTGGTGCCGTCCCAGTCGCCGCGCCGGCGCGCGCCCGCGGCGCCGTCGAGCCGCCAATCGAACTGGCCGTAGAGGTTGGTGAAAATGCGGTCCTTGTCGGCGAGCATCAGCGCTTGCCTCCGGCGAAGGACAGGTCCTTGAGCGTGGTCGGGCCGCCTTCGGGTGCCGAGCCCTGCCGCTTCCTGAGCGAGCCCATCGGCGGCTTCTCGCCGCGCCGGAAGGCGTCGATCAGCGCCTCGGTCGACGGGCCGTCGAGGTCCTCGTAGAAGTCGTCGTTGACCTGGATGATCGGCGCATTGACGCAGGCGCCGAGGCACTCGACCTCCTTGAGCGTGAACTGGCCGTCGGCCGTCGTCTCGCCGATGCCGATGCCGAGCTTGCGCCGGCAGGCGGCCACGACCTCGTCCGAACCCCTGAGCCAGCACGGCGTCGTCGTGCAGATCTGGAAAAAATGCTTCCCGACCGGCTTGAGGTTGAACATGGTGTAGAAGGTCGCGACCTCGTAGACGCGGATGCGCGCCATGCCGAGCATGTCGGCGACCGTGTCCATCGCAGCCCGCGGCAGCCAGTTGCCGGACTGGCGCTGCGCCAGGTCGAGGAGCGGCAGCACCGCGCTCGCCTGGCGGCCGGGCGGATACTTGGCGATGTGCGCCTGCGCCTTCTTCAGGTTCTCGGGCGTGAAGGCGAAGCTCGCGGGCTGCGCCCCCGGCGCGGAATTGTCGTGGGCGCTCATCGGTCGATCTCGCCGAAAACGATGTCCATCGAGCCGATGATCGCCACCACGTCGGCCAGCATGTGGCCGCGCGAAACGAAATCGGTGCTCTGCAGGAAGGCGAAGCCGGGCGACCGGATCTTGCAGCGATAGGGCCGATTGCTGCCGTCGGCGACGAGATAGACGCCGAACTCGCCCTTGGGCGCCTCGACCGCGGTGTAGGTCTCGCCCGGCGGCACGTGGTAGCCTTCGGTGTAGAGCTTGAAGTGATGGATGAGGGCCTCCATCGAGCTCTTCATCTCGGCACGCGGCGGCGGCGCGACCTTGCGGTCATCGACCATGTGCGGGCCCGCCGGCATCTTCTCGATGCACTGTTTGATGATGCGCAGGCTCTGCCGCATCTCCTCCATGCGCACCAGGTAGCGGTCCCAGCAATCGCCGTTCTTGCCGATGGGCACGTCGAAATCCATCTCGCCGTAGACGTCGTAGGGCTGCGCCTTGCGCAGGTCCCACGCCACCCCCGAGGCGCGCAGCATCGGGCCGGAGAAACCCCAGTCGAGCGCCTCTTCGCGCGTCATCCGGCCGATGTCGACCGTGCGCTGCTTGAAGATGCGGTTCTCGGTCAGCAGGATTTCGAGATCGTCGATGCGCTTCGGGAACTGCTCGCAGAAGGCGGCAATGTCCTCGATCAGGCCGGCCGGCAGGTCCTGGTGCACGCCGCCGGGCCGGAAATAGAACGCGTGCAGCCGGGCCCCCGAGGCGCGCTCGTAGAACTCCATCAGCTTCTCGCGCTCCTCGAAGCCCCAGAGCAGCGGCGTGATCGCGCCGACGTCGAGCGCGAAAGCGGTCAGGTTGAGCAGATGGTTGAGGATGCGGGTGATCTCGGCGAACATCACGCGGATGTACTGCGCGCGCGGCGGCGGCGTGATGCCCATGAGCTTCTCGACCGCGAGCGCAAAGGCGTGCTCCTGCGCCATCGGCGAGACGTAGTCGAGCCGGTCGAAATAGCCCACGGCCTGGAGATAGGTCTTGTACTCGATCAGCTTCTCGGTGCCGCGATGCAACAGGCCGATATGCGGATCGGCGCGCTCGATGACCTCGCCGTCCATCTCGAGCACCAGGCGCAACACGCCGTGCGCCGCCGGGTGCTGCGGCCCGAAATTCATGGTGAAGCTCTTGATCGCGGCTTCCTTGGCGGGGACCCGATCGACGCTCATAGCGGCTTGTCGTCCCGGGGCGCCTTCTCGTCGCCGGGAAGGATCGCGTTCATGCCCTCCCACGGCGACAGATAGTCGAAGCTGCGGAACTCCTGCTTGAGCTTGACCGGCTCGTAGACGACGCGCTTTTGCTCCTGGTCGTAGCGCAGCTCGACGTAGCCGGTGAGCGGAAAATCCTTGCGCAGCGGATGGCCCTCGAAGCCGTAATCGGTGAGGATGCGGCGCAGGTCCGGGTGATCGGAGAAATAGACCCCGAACAGGTCCCAGCATTCGCGCTCGAACCAGCCGGCGGCGCTGTAGACCGAGGTGACCGACGGCACCGGAGTCTGCTCGTCGGTGTTGACCTTGAGCCGGATGCGCCGGTTGTGCGTCACGCTCAGCAGGTTGTAGACGACCTCGAAGCGCTCCGGCCGCTCGGGATAGTCGACGCCGCAAATGTCGACCAGCACGTCGAACCGGCACGCGGGATCGTCGCGCAGGAACCGAGCCACGCGCGCGATCGCCTCGCGCCGCACCGTCACCATCAGCTCGCTGTGCGCGATCGAGCGCTGTAGCACGTCTTGCGGAAGCGCGGCGGCCACCTTTTCGCCGAGGATCTCAAGCGGCTGGGTCATTCTGCGTCCTGATCGAGCATCCGCCGTCAGCGCACGAAGCGCCGCTCGCGATGGATTTTCTTCTGGAGCTGCAACACGCCGTAGAGCAGCGCCTCGGCGGTGGGCGGGCAGCCCGGAACGTAGATGTCCACCGGCACGATACGGTCGCAGCCGCGCACCACCGAATAGGAATAGTGGTAATAGCCGCCGCCATTGGCGCAGGAGCCCATCGAGATCACCCAGCGCGGCTCGGCCATCTGGTCATAGACCTTGCGCAGCGCCGGCGCCATCTTGTTGCACAGCGTGCCGGCGACGATCATGACGTCGGACTGGCGCGGGCTCGGGCGGAAGACCACGCCGAAGCGGTCGAGATCGTAGCGCGAGGCGGCGGTGTGCATCATCTCGACGGCGCAGCAGGCGAGGCCGAAGGTCATCGGCCAGAGCGAGCCGGTCTGCGCCCATTTCACCAGCTGATCGACCGTCGAGAGGACGAATCCCTGGCGGCGGGCTTCGGAAAAGGTTTCGGCGGGCGCGATCACTCCCATTCCAGCGCTCCGGTTTTCCACTCATAGATGAAGCCGACGGTGAGGACGGCGAGGAACACCATCATCGACCAGAACCCGAAGATGCCGATCTTTCCGAGCGCCACCGCCCAGGGGAACAGGAAGGCGACCTCGAGGTCGAAGATGATGAAGAGGAGCGACACTAGGTAGAAGCGGACGTCGAACTTGGCGCGCGCGTCGGAGAACGGCGGAAAGCCGCACTCGTAGGGCGACACCTTCTCCGAATCGGGCCGCTGCCGCACCAGGACGAACGACGCCAGCACGATGACGATCGACAGCGCGATGGCGACGCCGAGGAAGATCAGGATCGGAAGGTATTCGCGCAGCAGGCTGTCCATCGGAGACGCTCCCAGACGAGCGCGATGGTGGGCTGCGAAAGGCGAAGCTGACGCCGTCACGCAAATGGCGGGAGTGACGGGGCTCGAACCCGCGACCTCCGGCGTGACAGGCCGGCGCTCTAACCAGCTGAGCTACACCCCCGCAGCACCGACACCGCGGCGGCCAGTCCTACCCCCGCGAAGCCGGGGGTGTCAAGCGCGGGAGGCCGGATTTTCCCAAGTTTTCCTTGGGCTTTCGGCACCTTTCCGCAGCGCGGCATCGCAGCGCAACATCGCCCTCTCCCGTCGTAAAAAATCGTTCGCTCGTCTCCCCTCCCATGTGGCGCGGCCGGCACAAGAATCAACCGTCGGAATGGCGGTGTCACAATCACGCCCACGGTCGGCCGCGCGCGGTCGATATGTCGACGCGGCGGCCGCAGCGGTCACGCGATCGGAAATAAACTCGCCGGCGGCCGTCGTCGGTCCGTCGGCGATCAAAGCCTGGCAGGATGAAATTGCCGGTGGCCATCGTCGGCGGATCCGATCGCTCCGGCTGCCGCGCGCGGCTGCGTCGGGATTGCGCCCAACGGGCGAGGCTCACCGCGCCATGAGCATGGCGCGGGCACTGTCGACGTCGTCGCAGCGACGCGCTATGCCTTAGGGTCCCTCAGCAGAGCGCTGCCAAGACCCCGCGGACGCCCCGAAAGAATTCCTGCGTCCGGAGCGATCGGCAGTCTGGCACGCGCTCGCGGCCATGCGTTTGCGGACCGCGGGTCTCGCGACCGCGCACGGCTTGGCGATGAATCGGTTGGTCGAACGCCCCGCCCGGCGCGCCACGCGCGGTTCACGCGCCATCACGGCCGCCGCTTGCAGCCGAACCGCTTACCGGCGACGGGTTTCTCAGGCCGCGACGCGCGGCGCATGCGGCTGCGGCCGCACCGCCTCGGCGAGCGCCAGGTCGAACCGCGCCAGCACCTCCTCGCAGCGGCGCTCGGCGTCGTCGTTCCACGCCGTCAGCCGCGAATGCGTGTGCAGCTCGCGGGCGAGGGCGTAAAACCCCTTGTAGTAGTTCTGGATCAGATAACGCCGGTCGCCGGCGAGCAGATTGAGCACCGCGCGCTCGACGGCTCCGATCACGTCGAAAGCGACCGCTGCCGGCGAGGCAGCCTCGACCGCGCGGCCTTGCGCATCCTTGGCCATCGCGCCCTGGCACCAGCCTACGACCACCAGGCGTCGCCCCTCCTGCAGAATTTCCCGAATGTCGAGATCGCACCGCGCAGGCGCGCGATCGGATTCCTCCATAGGTGCCTCCACCGGACGGCTGTCTACCCGGACCGTCAGGAGCCATTGCGGCGGCATCGGCCGCCGGGAGCATTGATCCAGGTCAATGCCCGGCCATCGGCCCAGCGTGTCGGTAGCGAGTCGACGATACGCTTGCGCGCGCGTCGCCTCAAGCGCGCGAACATTAAAAATCATGCTGCGTTGCGGGAGGACAAGTTCGCTGCGGCGGTCTTGCCGCGGCCGGCACCGCGCCGGCGGCCGCACGGGAACTGGTGGGCGATGAAGGGTTCGAACCTCCGACCCCCTCGGTGTAAACGAGGTGCTCTACCGCTGAGCTAATCGCCCGGCCGATGCAAGGCGGCTGCGCGCAGCCTTGCCGCGCGCAGCCTGGGGCAATTCGGAACGCGCCGCAAGGGCGCGGCGATCAGGCGATGGCGTCTTTGAGGCCTTTGCCGGCGCGGAAGCGCGGCACCTTGCGGGCCGCGATCTTGATGGTCTCGCCGGTGCGCGGATTGCGGCCCTCGGTCGCCGCGCGCTGCGAGACGACGAAGGTGCCGAAACCGGTCAGGCGGACCTCGCCGCCTTTCTTCAGCTCCTTGGTGATTGAATCGAAGACCGCGTCGATTACGGTCTCCGCCTCGGACTTCTTGATGCTGGCGGCGGTAGCGACGGCGTCTACGAGTTCATTCTTGTTCACGAGCGAGCCCTCCATGCGCCAAGCGGCGAACGTCGAGATGACTTCGCGCTTCGCGGCGCAGAGTCTAAAACGGGCTTTTCCGAAAGGTCAATCGGCGCAAGGCCGCGAATCCGGCTTTCGAGGCCCGATTCGCGGCTTTTTTCACGGCGACTCGCAGCGCGTGCGCGCAGCGCCAACGCTCAATGGGTCACGACTCCGGGACGATCCTCGGCTTTGGGCGCGATCACCGCCGGAGTCTCCTCCTCGCTCCAGGCAATCGGCGTCAACGGTTTGACCAGCGCGTGTTTGAGGAGATCGTCGACCGACGACACCGGGATGATCGTGAGCGCCTCCTTCACGTTGTCCGGAATCTCGGCGAGATCCTTCTCGTTGTCCTTCGGGATGAGCACCGTCTTGAGCCCGCCGCGCAGTGCCGCCAGCAGCTTCTCCTTGAGGCCGCCGATCGGCAGCACGCGGCCGCGCAACGTGATCTCGCCGGTCATGGCGATGTCCCTGCGCACGGCGATGCCGGTGAGCACCGAGACGATCGAGGTCAGCATCGCGACGCCGGCCGACGGCCCGTCCTTGGGCGTCGCGCCTTCGGGCACGTGGACGTGGATGTCCTTCCGCTCGAAAATCGTCGGCGCGATGCCGAACGCTGCGGCGCGCGACTTGACGTAGCTCTCCGCCGCCTGCACCGATTCCTTCATCACCTCGCCGAGCTTGCCGGTCGCGGTGACCTTCCCCTTGCCCGGCACGATGACCGCCTCGATCGACAGCAGCTCGCCGCCGACCTCGGTCCAGGCGAGGCCGGTGGTGACGCCGACCAGATCGGTCTCCTCGACCTCGCCGTAGCGGAAGCGGCGGACGCCCGAGTATTTCTCGAGATTGCGGCGGGTGATCGCGACGCGCTTCAGCTTGCGCATCATGATCTCCTTGATCGCCTTGCGCGCGAGATTGGCGATCTCGCGCTCGAGATTGCGGACGCCGGCCTCGCGCGTGTAGTAGCGGATCAAATCCTGCAGCGCCTCGTCGTTGATCGACCACTCGCCTTCCTTGAGGCCGTGCGCCTTGATCTGTTTCGGAATCAGATGGCGGCGCGCGATCTGGATCTTCTCGTCCTCGGTGTAGCCGGGGATGCGGATGATCTCCATGCGGTCCATCAGCGGCTGCGGCATCCGCAGCGTATTGGCCGTGGTGACGAACATCACGTCCGACAGGTCGTAATCGACCTCGAGATAATGGTCCTGGAAGGTCATGTTCTGCTCGGGATCGAGCACCTCGAGCAGCGCCGACGACGGGTCGCCGCGCCAATCGGCGCCAAGCTTGTCGACCTCGTCGAGCAGGAACAGCGGGTTCGAGGTCTTCGCCTTCTTCATGCCCTGAATGATCTTGCCCGGCATCGAGCCGATATAGGTGCGGCGATGGCCGCGGATCTCCGCCTCGTCGCGCACGCCGCCCAGGGACATGCGCACGAAATTGCGGCCGGTGGCGCGCGCCACCGATTTGCCGAGCGACGTCTTGCCGACGCCGGGCGGACCCACCAGGCACAGGATCGGCCCCTTGACCTTGCGCATCCGGTTCTGCACCGCGAGGTACTCGAGGATGCGCTCCTTGACCTTCTCGAGGCCGTAGTGGTCGGCGTTCAGGACCTTCTCGGCGGCCTTGATGTCGCGCTTCACTTTGGAGCGCGTGTTCCAGGGGATCGACAGCATCCAATCGAGATAGTTGCGGACGACCGTCGCCTCGGCCGACATCGGGCTCATGGTCCGGAGCTTCTTGACCTCGCTCAGCGCCTTGTCGCGCGCTTCCTTGGACAGCTTGGTCTTGTTGATACGCTCCTCGAGCTCGGCCATCTCGTCGCGGCCGTCCTCGCCCTCGCCGAGCTCCTTCTGGATCGCCTTGAGCTGCTCGTTGAGGTAGTACTCGCGCTGCGTCTTCTCCATCTGGCGCTTGACGCGCGAGCGGATGCGCTTCTCGACCTGAAGGACGCCGATCTCGCTTTCCATGTAGCCGAAGACCTTCTCGAGCCGGCCGGACACCGTCTCGGTCTCGAGCAGGTCCTGCTTCTCCGGAATCTTGAGCGTCAGGTGCGACGCCAGCGTGTCGGCGAGCTTCGACGGGTCGTCGATCTGGTTGATCGAGACCAGGACCTCGGGCGGGATCTTCTTGTTGAGCTTGATATAGGCCTCGAACTGCGACACGGCGGTGCGCGCCAGCGCCTCGAGCTCGCTCTGCTCGCCCGGCTGATCGGGCATCGGATCGGCAAACGCCTGGAAGAACGCCTCGTTGTCGGTGAACCGGACAATGCGCGCCCGCGCGCCGCCCTCGACCAGCGCCTTCACCGTGCCGTCGGGCAGCTTGAGAAGCTGCAGCACCGTGCCGATGGTGCCCACCGAATAGATATCGGACGGCGTCGGGTCGTCCTGGGCGGCGTTTTTCTGAGTGACCAGAAGGATCTGCTTGTCGTCCTTCATCACGTCTTCGAGGGCGCGCACGGACTTCTCGCGGCCGACGAAGAGCGGCACGATCATGTGCGGGAAGACGACGATGTCCCGGAGCGGCAGGACCGGATAGAGATTACCGCGCGGCAGATCGAGCATGCTGCTCCTTTCGAGGAAGCCCGTGAGACAGAACGCCCCAGGGCGCACCGAAGATCAACGGGGACTATAACACAAGATAAGGTGGCAAGCCGATCCGTACCGATCAAGGGGTCGTGGCCGGAAATCCGCCATCCGGCGCATTCGGATCGAATTTGCGACAAAGCCGCCCGCGGCCGGATTGGCGTCGACCGCGCCCCGCGACGCGGCCAGGCTAGGCGCTGGTGGTGACGTCGCCGCGGCGCTCGGAATAGATTTGCAGCGGCTGGGCGCGGCCTTCGACCACCTCGCGGTTGATGACGATGCCGGTGACGCCTTCGAGGCCCGGCAGCTCGAACATCGGCTCGAGCAGGATGGCCTCCATGATGGACCGCAGGCCGCGGGCGCCGGTCTTGCGCGCGATCGCCTTGTGCGCGATCGCCTTGAGCGCCTCATCGTTGAATTCGAGGCGCACGTCCTCCATCTCGAACAGCCGCTGATATTGCTTGACCAGGGCGTTCTTGGGCTTGGTCAGGATGTCGACCAGCGCACCCTCGTCGAGATCGTCGAGCGTCGCCACCACCGGCAGGCGGCCGACGAATTCGGGGATCAGCCCGAACTTGAGCAGGTCCTCGGGCTCGAGATCCTTGAGGATCTCGCCGGTCTTGCGCTCCTCGGGCGCGCGCACCTCGGCGCCGAAGCCGATCGAAGTCCCCTGGCGGCGCTGCGCGATCAGCTTCTCGAGGCCGGCGAAGGCGCCGCCGCAGATGAATAGAATGTTGGTGGTGTCGACCTGCAGGAACTCCTGCTGCGGATGCTTGCGGCCGCCCTGCGGCGGTACCGAGGCGATGGTGCCCTCCATGATCTTGAGCAACGCCTGCTGTACGCCTTCGCCCGAGACGTCGCGGGTGATCGACGGGTTGTCGGATTTGCGCGAGATCTTGTCGACCTCGTCGATGTAGACGATGCCGCGCTGCGCCCGCTCGACGTTGTAGTCGGCCGCCTGGAGCAGCTTCAGGATGATGTTCTCGACGTCCTCGCCGACATAGCCCGCCTCGGTGAGCGTCGTGGCGTCCGCCATGGTGAAGGGGACGTCGATGATGCGCGCCAGCGTCTGCGCCAGCAGCGTCTTGCCCGAGCCGGTCGGGCCGACCAGCAGGATGTTCGACTTGGCGAGCTCGACGTCGTTGCTCTTGGCGCCGTGCGCGAGGCGCTTGTAGTGGTTGTGGACCGCGACCGAGAGCACGCGCTTGGCGTGATCCTGGCCGATGACGTAGTCGTCGAGCACCTTGCAGATGTCGCGCGGCGTCGGAACGCCGTCGCGCGACTTGACCAGCGTCGTCTTGTGCTCCTCGCGGATGATGTCCATGCAGAGCTCGACGCATTCATCGCAGATGAACACCGTCGGCCCCGCAATGAGCTTGCGGACCTCGTGCTGGCTTTTGCCGCAGAAGGAGCAGTAGAGCGTATTCTTCGAATCGCCGCCGCTCGGCTTGGTCATGGTTTCTCCGTCAACACCGCCTGAGACGCGCCGGCACCCGCACGCCTCGTGCCGCTGCCATCCGCCGAGCCGGCCCCCGGTTCTTGCTCCGGTTCACGACGACAGGGCCTTTTACGCCCCATTGCATTGAACATTATGCACGGCCTGGGATTCAATAACTAGGTTAATAAGCCGCGCGATTCCAGGGGTTAACGCATCTGTGAGGCGGACCCGTCAGCTGCGCTTTTCCTCCGCCGACACCGGCCGGTTGGACATGACCTCGTCGATCAGGCCGAAGGCCTTGGCCTCCTGCGGCGACATGAAGCGGTCGCGCTCGAGCGCCGTCGACACGGCATCGAGCGGCTGGCCGGTGTGCTTGACGTAGATCTCGTTGAGCCGGGCGCGGGTGCGGAGGATCTCGCGGGCGTGAATCTCGATGTCCGTCGCCTGCCCCTGGAAGCCGCCCGAAGGCTGGTGGATCATGATGCTGGCGTTGGGTAGCGCCACCCGCTTGCCCTTGGTGCCCGCGGTCAGCAGCAGCGAGCCCATCGACGCTGCCATGCCGATGCAGACCGTGGCGATGTCCGGCCGGATGTACTGCATGGTGTCGTAGATCGCGAGGCCCGAGGAGACGACGCCGCCGGGCGAATTGATGTAGACCGAGATGTCCTTGGTCGGATTCTCGGACTCGAGGAACAGCAGCTGGGCGCACACCAGGCTTGCGACCATGTCGTTGATCGGCCCGACCACGAAGATGATGCGCTCCTTCAACAGCCGCGAATAGATGTCGTAGGCGCGCTCGCCGCGGTTGGTCTGCTCGACCACCATCGGCACCAGCGTCTGCATGTATTGCTCGTACGGATCCCGCATCGTTCGCCCTCGTCTCTCAACGCGCCCGAAGCCGTCGCCCGATCGCGACGGGTCCTCGCGGCGTCAGTCCTCCCTGGCCACCGCGGCCGTCAGCTCGGCCGGCGGCACGGATCGCTCGGTCAGCTTCACCTTGCCGAAGATGAAGTCGACGACCTTGTCCTCGAAGATCGGCGCCCGCAGGCTGTCGAGCGCCTGCGGATTGTTGCGGTAGAAATCAAGCACTTCGCGCTCCCGACCGGGAAAGCCGCGCGCCCTTTCGATGACCGCGCGGTTGAGCTCCTCGGCGGCGACCGTGATCGAATTGAGCCGGCCAATCTCGTTGAGCAACAGGCCGAGCCGCACGCGTCGCTCCGACAGCCCGCGGAAATCCGCCTTGAGCTCGTCGTCGCTCTTGCCGGCTTCGGGATCCGGCGCGCCGGTCGCGCGCGCGCGCTGGCGCTCCGCCTCGACCTCGCGCCAGAGCTGCTCGAACTCGAGCTCAAGCATGCCCGCCGGAACGGCGAAGCTGTAGCGTGCGGCGAGCTGGTCGAGCAGCTCGCGCTTAAGCTTCTGCCGCGCAACGTCGCCGTATTCGCGCTCGAGCCGCTCGCGCACGGCCTTACGCAGCTCGGCCAGGTTCTCCATCCCGACTGCCGCGGCCAGCGATTCGTCGATCGGTTGCGCCTCGGCTTGGCGGACCTCCTTGACCGTGACCGCGAACTCCCCTGCCTTGCCGGCGAGCTCGGCGTTGCCGTAATCCGCCGGAAAGGTGACGGCGACGGTGCGCGCCTCGCCTGTCTTGGCGCCCACGATCTGATCCTCGAAGCCGGGAATGAATCCGCCCGCGCCCAGCTCAAGCAGATAGTTTTCGGCGCTGCCGCCCGGAAACGGCCGGCCGTCGACCGAGCCCTTGAAATCGATGCGGACGAAATCGCCCTTCTCGGCCGCACGCTCGACCGGCGTCGACTTGCGCTGCTGCTTGGCGATGCGCTCCAGCGCCTGGTCGATCTCGGCGTCGGGAATCTCCGCCTTCCAGCGCTCGAGAGCGATGCCGTCGAGGTCGATCGACCCGATCTCGGGCAGCACCTCGACCGCGAGCTTGTATTCGAGGTCCTTGCCCTCGTTGAAGGAGACAATCTCGATCTTGGGGCGCAGCGCCGGGCGCAGATTGCGCTCCTTGATCGCGGCCGACGAGCTGTCGTTGACCGCGCGCTCGACCACCTCGCCCATCACCGACGGGCCGTAGCGCTTCTTCAACAGCGACAGCGGCGCCTTGCCCGGACGGAACCCGGGCAGACGGACCGAGCGGCCGATTTCGGCGAGCCGGTCCTGCACCTGCCTGTCAATCTCTTCGGCGGCCACCACGACGGTGAATTCGTGTTTCAGGCCCTCGGCGCTGGTTTCTCTCACTTGCATGGGATCACGATGTTTTCTTGTCGGGACTGACCGGTCTCGGTCTCGGGGTGGCGATGGTGCGGGCGGAGGGATTCGAACCCCCACGACTTGCGTCGCTCGGACCTAAACCGAGTGCGTCTGCCAGTTCCGCCACGCCCGCGACCGGACGTGTCTGCCGCACGGCGAAGCCGGGTTCATAGCACAGGGTCGGAGCGCGGGAAAGCCGCCGCGCCGCAGCGCTCACGCGCGACGCTGGTTGTATGCGGCGACGAAGGAGTTGAGCGCCAGCACGCGCCGGCCGCCCTCGATCCGACCGATCGCCGCTTCCTCGAAGGTGAGCTTGAAGTGCACGTGCGGAATGCCGAGCGCGTCCGGACGCAGATCCGTGACCGTGACGAGTTCCATCACCTTGTCGCGGCGCCGGCGGCAGAAGCGGTCTCCGCTTTTCACGTCCACCGGTGCCTGCCGATTTTGCAGCAGACGGTTAAGCAACTGTCTCTCCCCCCAACATCGTCCCCCGAAGCCGCTATTTCGCCTTGTCCTCGGCGCTTTATCCACAGCCATCTGGGGATAAACGGTGGATTAATTGAAATGATTTAGTTCAAATGTCAAGTACTTTGGCGCTTTTTCCGCGGCCAATCCACAACCCCTTGAGTTCAGTCCTTGGCGAGGCGGAGCACCGCGCTCGACGCCGCGATCTGGCCCTCGCCCGTATAGGCCTCGTGGTTCTGCTCGATATCGCCGAGGCGATAGAGGTAGTTGATCATCATGCCGAAGGATTGCTGCAGCCCCTTGCGCGACAGGTCGGCGCGCCAGTTGATGCGCTCGATGCGCGCGCCGTTGCTCAGGTGGAAATGCGCCACCGGATCGATGGCGCGCCCGGCTGCGGTCGTCTCCTTCATCAGATAGTGCGCGCAGAGCCGCATCAGCGGCGCCTTGAGGGCCTGCGCGATGATGGCGTCGGCGCTCCAGTCGGGCCGTGCGATCACCGCCGCGAAGCCGGCCTTGCCGCCGGGCAGCGCAGCGATCGCGGCGCGCTCCTCCTCGGTCAGCAGGTCGTCGCCGGTCTCGGCCAGCTGCTTCTCGAGCCAGGCGCGGAAGCCCGGGATCGGCGAAAGGGTGGTGTAGGTCTTGAGATGGGGCAGCTCGGCCGCGAGCATATCGACGACGCGCTTGATGAGGAAATCGCCGAAGCTGATGCCCCAGAGGCCGCGCTGGCAGTTCGAGATCGAGTAGAAATTCGCGGTGTCCGCTGTGGTGGGATCGCCGACCGGCGCCGTCTCGTCGAGCAGCGACTGGACATTGTCGGACATGCCTTGGGTCAGCGCCACCTCGACGAAGATGATCGGTTCCTGCGGCATGCGCGGGTGAAAGAAGGCGAAGCAGCGGCGGTCGGCTTCGAGCCGGTTCTTGAGGTCGTTCCAGCTGCGGATCTCGTGCACGGCCTCGTAGAGCATCAGCTTCTCGAGCAGCGCCGCCGGCGAATCCCACGTGATGCGGCGCAATTCGAGGAAGCCGATGTCGAACCAGCTGGCGAGCAGCGCCTTCAGATCCTGCTCCAGCGCCGCGAGCTCGACGTCCTCGCGGCCGAGCCGCATCAGTTCGGCGCGCATGTCGACCAGGAACTTGACCCCTTCGGGCAGGGCGTTGAACTGGGTCAGCAGCTTGACGCGCGGCGGCTCGAGCGCTCGGCGCAGCGTGCGTTCGATCTTGCCGCGTTCGAAATCGTCGACCGCGGCGTGGAGCTGCGTGCTGATGCGTGCGACCTCGCGGTGATCGATGTCGAACTCGGTCGCCAGCAGCCGCAGGAAGCGCTCGCGACCGACGGCGTTAAGCGCGAGATAGGTGCGGCCGAGTCCGGCGGCGCGGGCGCGCGCCGAGACCTCGCCGCCCTTGCCTTCGAGGCAATCGCGCAGCTGGACGCGCAGGCGTTCGGCATCCTCGCGCGACAGCTCCGGCCGGGGCTGGCTCGACAGCGCGACGCGCGCCGAGGCGGCGATGTCGCGCCAGGCGCCGCGCAACGAATCGCGCCATGCGCCGCGCAGCGAATTCAAGGTCCGGTCGAGCAGGCTGACGCGTTCGCTCATGGCCCTGCGATTACTCCGCGCCTCGTTCCTTGGCAAGCGCGCCCCGTGCCGCAAGCCGGGTGAGCGCCGCCGGCAGACGCGCAATCAGATCCTCCGGCACCAGACCCGGTCCGCAATCCTGCGCCACGTCCCCGTGCAGCCAGCAGGCAGCGCCGGCGGCCCGGAACGGATCGAGCCCCTGCGCCAGCAGGCCCAGCACCAAACCCGAAAGCACGTCGCCGGTTCCGCCGGTGGAGAGCGTCGGCGGCGCGTTGACGTTGACGGCGGCGCGGCCGTCGGGCGCCGCGATCACCGTATCGGCGCCCTTGAGCAGCACGACGGCGCCGCTTTCCGCAGCGGCGGCGCGGGCGCGCGCGAGCTTGTCTCCGGCGCGCGGGAAGAGGCGCGCGAATTCGCCCTCGTGCGGCGTGATCACCGCCGGCGCGCCGGCCAGGGCCTTGAACAGGGCCTTGCGGCCGCCGGCGAAGACCGTCAGCGCGTCGGCATCGAGCACGACCGCGCGCCGCGTCTTGAGCGCCGCGAGCGTGGCCGCGCGCGTTGCCGGCACGACGCCGGCGCCCGGCCCGACCAGGATGGCGTTGCGTCGCGGATCGGCGACGAGGCGCGTGAAGTCGCCGGCGCGCGCCAGCCGCGCCACCAGAATGCTCTCGAGCGCCGCGGCGTAGATCGGGAACGAGGCGGCCGGCGCGGCCACGGTGGTGAGGCCGGCCCCCACCCGCTGCGCTGCGCGCGCCGCCAGCCGCGCCGCGCCGGTCATGGTCGCGCCGCCCAGCACGACCGCATGGCCACGCCTATATTTGTGGGCGCCGGGCTCGGGCCACGGATAGGCGTCGAGCCATAGCGCCGGATCGTTCTCGAAAGTCTTCGGCCCGATCGCATCGAGCACGGCGGCGGGAATGCCGATGTCGGCGCATTGCACCGCGCCGCAGAGCAGGCGGCCCGGCAGCAGGACGTGTCCCGGCTTCTTGCGGAAGAAGGTAACGGTGATGGTCGCCGGCGCCGCGGCGCCCAGCACGGCGCCCGTCGCGCCATCGACGCCGCTCGGCACATCGACGGCGACGGTGGGGAGACGGCGCTGCGCCAGCGCCTCGATCACCGCCCGCGCCATCCCCTCCGGCCGGCGCGACAGGCCGGCGCCGAAAATGGCGTCGACGACGACGCCGGCGTCCTCGAGCAGCGCCGGCGACAGCGGCTCGACGGCGCCGCGCCAGCGTGCCGCATGCTCGCGCGCCTCGCCCTTGAGTGCATCGCGCGATCCCAGCAGACCGAGTCGCACCGGCCACCCGGCGGCCGCCAACCGGCGCGCCGCGACGAACCCGTCGCCGCCGTTGTTGCCGGGACCGCACAGCACGCTGACCGGCCGCGGCGACCAACGCCGCATCACCGCCTCGGCGACGGCCCGGCCCGCGGCCTCCATCAAGGCACCGGCGGCAACGCCGGCGGCGACCGCGGCCCGGTCGGCCGCCGCGGTCTCGGTCGGGCTCAGCAGCGCATGATCGGCGGGGTTCATGGCTCTCGGCTTGACGCTCCGAACTCCTCGCGCTAGGACCGCAGTCGGGCGGCGAGTGTAGCTCAGTTGGTTAGAGCGCCAGATTGTGATTCTGGATGTCGTCGGTTCGAGTCCGATCACTCGCCCCACTTCCTCCACCCGGTCGACCCCGGCGGCAAAGTCGCAACCGCGCCAAGTATGGCGCCGCGGTCGTTAAGGATTGTTGATCGGGCCGCAAACCGGCGCGGCGCCTCAGCCCGGCGCGAAGGGGGCGTTCGAACCGGCCGGGCGCGCCGGCAGCAGGCAGCGTCGCGCCGCCGCAGGGATACGGCTTCGGCGGGCGCGCCACCGGAGCTAAGATGGCGCCATGACCGCCCCCTTCGTCATGGCCCAACGCATGTCGCGGCTCGGCACCGAGAGCGCCTTCGAGGTGCTGGCGCGCGCCAAGGCGCTCGAGGCGCAGGGCCGCCGCATCATCAATCTCGGCATCGGTCAGCCCGATTTCCCGACGCCGCCGCACGTCGTCGAGGCGGGGCGCAAGGCGCTCGCCGACGGCCATCACGGCTACACGCCAGCCAACGGCATTCCGCAGCTCCGCGAGGCGGTGTCGGCCGACCTGCACCGCCGCCACGGCGTCACGGTCTCGCCCGACCGCATCCTCGTGGTTCCGGGCGGCAAGGTGACGATGTTCTTCGCGATCATGATGTTCGGCGAGCCGGGCGGCGAGATTCTCTATCCCAATCCGGGATTTCCGATCTACGAGAGCGTCATCCGTTTCTCCGGCGCGACCCCGGTGCCGATCGACCTGCACGAGGAAAAAGGGTTCTCGTTCAGCGCCGAAGAGGTGCTCGCCAAGCTGACCGAGCGGTCGCGGCTCATCATCCTCAACAGCCCGGCCAATCCGACCGGCGGAGTCGTGCCGAAGGCCGAGCTCGACAAGCTGGTCGCCGGCCTCGCGCGTTTCCCCCAGGTCGCGGTTTTGAGCGACGAGATCTACAGCGAGATCGTCTACGACGGCGCCCGGCACACCAGCCTGCTCACCTATCCTTCGATCGCCGATCGCGTCATCCTGCTCGACGGCTGGAGCAAGACCTATGCGATGACCGGCTGGCGGCTCGGCTACGGCGTGTGGCCGGAGACGCTGTTCCCGGCGGCCGAGCGCTTGGCCATCAACTGCCATTCCTGCGTCAATGCCGCCGCGCAATTCGCCGGCATCGCCGCCCTCACCGGTCCGCGGCGCGAGGTCGAGGCGATGGTGCGCGCCTTCGCCGAGCGGCGCCAGGTGATCGTCGCCGCGCTCAACAAGCTACCGGGCTTGCGCTGCGCCACGCCCGGCGGCGCCTTCTATGCCTTTCCCAATATCGCCGGCACCGGGCTCGGCGCCCGCGAGATCGAACGCAGGCTGCTCGACGAGGCCGGCATCGCGACCGTCGCCGGGACCAGCTTCGGCGCCTTCGGCGAAGGCTTCGTGCGCTTCTCCTACGCCGCCAGCCGGGAAGCGATCGAGGAGGCGATGGCTCGGCTGCGCGAATGGCTGATGCGGCAGGACAACCGCCGGGCTTCCGCCGATTAATTGTGCAGCGTTGCTTATTTTTTGAGCTTATTGTTTCTGGTCGCGGATTTTCCGCGACGTTTGGCATGGAGCGGCCGCCGCAGGCTGTGGCACACCTCATGCTTTAGAGCCGGCGAGGCGTGAGGCGGCGGCCCGCGGACGCCGGATGGGTGCCAGCGACAACAGGAGGGGGTTTTTCCCGTGAAGAAGGTCGAAGCGATCATCAAGCCCTTCAAGCTCGACGAGGTGAAAGAGGCGCTGCACGAGGTCGGCATCCAGGGGATCACCGTCACCGAGGCCAAAGGCTTCGGGCGGCAGAAGGGCCATACCGAGCTCTATCGCGGCGCCGAATACGTCGTCGACTTCCTGCCCAAGGTGAAGATCGAGGTGGTGATGGACGATCCGATGGTGCCCCGCGCGATCGAGGCGATTCAGCACGCCGCGCATACCGGCCGGATCGGCGACGGCAAGATCTTCGTGACCGCCATCGAGGAGGCGATCCGCATCCGCACGGGAGAAAAAGGCAAAGACGCAATCTGATCCGCCGCATTTCCGACATTCCGCCGCCGGCGCCGGGACGGCCTCGCGCCTTCCGCCGCTCCGGCCTTCCGCCATCCACCATCCGAAAGAGCCACCACGAAGGGGAGACCGAGTCCGATGTCCGATTCGAAGAAGATCATGGAGATGATCAAGGAGCACGACGCCAAATACGTCGACTTCCGCTTTACCGATCCGCGCGGCAAGTGGCAGCACTTGAGCTATCACGTCAAGTCGGTCACCGACGATCTGCTCAAGGGCGGCGTCGCGTTCGACGGATCGTCGATCGCCGGCTGGAAGGCGATCAACGAGAGCGACATGCTGCTGATGCCGGACTTCGATACCGCGGTGCTCGATCCCTTCTGCGCCCAGACCACGATCGCGGTCTTCTGCGACACGCACGAGCCGCTTTCAGGCCAGCCCTATCTGCGCTGCCCGCGCTCGATCGCCAAGAAGGCGGAGAAGTATCTCGCCTCGACCGGCCTCGGCGACAAGGCGTTCTTCGGCCCCGAGGCCGAGTTCTTCGTGTTCGACGACGTGCGCTACAAGTCGGCGATGGAGACCCAGTTCTACGCCGTCGACAGCGAGGAAGGCCCCTACTACAGCGACCGCAAGCTGCCCGACGGCAACACCGGCCACCGCCCGCCGATCAAGGGCGGCTATTTCCCGGTGCCCCCGGTGGACAGCACCTACGACCTGCGCTCCGAGATGCTCTCGACCATGGCCGACATGGGCCTCAAGGTCGAGAAGCACCACCACGAGGTGGCGCCGGCGCAGCATGAGCTCGGCTTCGAGTTCTCGACGCTGGTGCGCACCGCCGACAACATGCAGATCTACAAGTACGTGATCCAGATGGTCGCCAACCAGTACGGCAAGACCGCGACCTTCATGCCGAAGCCGATCAAGGGCGACAACGGCTCGGGCATGCACACGCACCAGTCGGTATGGAAAGGCGACAAGCCGCTCTTCGCCGGCTCGGGCTACGCCGACCTGTCGGACTTCGCGTTGCACTATATCGGCGGCATCATCAAGCACGCCAAGGCGATCAACGCCTTCACCAACCCGACGACCAACAGCTACAAGCGGCTCATTCCCGGCTTCGAGGCGCCGGTGCTGCTCGCCTATTCGGCGCGCAACCGCTCGGCGTCGTGCCGCATCCCGATCGTGCAGAGCCCGAAGGCCAAGCGCGTCGAGGTGCGCTTCCCCGACCCGGCGGCCAATCCCTATCTGGGCTTTGCGGCGATGCTGATGGCCGGCCTCGACGGCGTGCAGAACAAGATCAATCCCGGCCAGCCGATAGACAAGAATCTCTACGACCTGCCGCCCGAAGAGCTGAAGGGCGTGCCGACCGTTTGCGGCTCGCTGCGCGAGGCGCTCGAAAACCTGAAGGCCGACCACGCCTTCCTGCTCAAGGGCGACGTCTTCAGCAAGGACTTCATCGACGCCTACATCGAGCTCAAGATGGAGGAGGTCTACAAATTCGAGCACACGCCGCATCCGATCGAGTTCGAGATGTATTACAGCGTCTGAGCCGCGGCTCGCCCTTCGCCTTCATGCCCCCGCTGGCCGCGCCGGCGGGGGCTTTCCTTTGCGCGCATGCGGCTTGCGGTTCGGCGCGCGGACCGGTAGGACACGGCGATGGCCTCGCCGAAACGAACCCGCGCCCGCCGTGCCCAGCCCAAACCGTTCGAGGCCTTCATCGAAGAGCTGTCGCGGCTGGCGCTGATCGGGCCGGAGGAGCGCGCGTTTCTCGCCAAGGGCCTGAAGTCGCGCGCGGTGCGCGATTTCCTCGCCGCGGGCGATCCACCCGAGGCGCAGAGCAAGCCGACCGCGGCGACCGGCAACGGCTCCGACGCGCTCGAGAAGCGCGCGCGCAAGGCCGGCCTGGTGCGCCGGGCACGCGACGGCACCTTCCACATCAAATCGGGGCCCGAAACCGTGCATTGGGGCTATCTCTGGAGCGCCGCCGAGCCGGTGCTGCGCGTCGCGCCGGGCGCGACCGTCGCCATCGACACCGTCACCCACGAGGGCCTGCTCGAGGATCAGGGCGATCCGGTCGCCTTCTATCGGCGCTTCGGCATTCCCAAGGCCGAGGTGCTGGCCGATGCGGTGGCGATCTACGCCAAGGTGCAGCATAGCGGTGCCGGGCCGCACATCGTCTCGGCGCCGGTCCATGTCGAGGGCGCCGAGCCCGGCGACGTGCTGGCGGTGCACGTGCTCAAGGCCGAGCCGCGCGTGCCTTACGGCGTCAACTCGGCGCGCATGGGCAAGGGCACGTTGCCGGCCGAGTTCAACCTCAACCGCAGCCTCGTCATCCCCTTCGACATGAAGCGACGCGTCGCCCGCTTCGCGCCCGGCATCGAGATCCCCCTGAAGCCCTTCTTCGGCATCATGGCGACCGGACCGGCCTTGACGCTCGGCAAGCTCAGCTCGGCGCCGCCGGGGCCGTTCGGCGGCAACATCGACCTCAACGAGCTCGCCGCCGGCGCGACTCTCTATCTGCCGGTGCACGTTCCCGGCGCGCTGTTCATGACCGGCGACGGCCACGCCGCGCAGGGCGACGGCGAAGTCAACCTGACCGCGATCGAGACATCGCTCACCGGCACGTTCCGCCTCGAGTTACTGAAGCAGAAATTCTGGAGCCTGCCGCGCGCCGAGACCGCAACGCACTGGATCGCGATGGGCCTGCACGAGTCCCTCGACGAGGCGATACGCATCGCCGTGCGCGAGACGATCAAGTTCCTCGGCGAGGTGCACGGCCTCGACCCGGCCGACGCCTATGCGCTCGCCAGCGTCGCCGTCGATTTCGAGGTGACGCAGAACGTCGACGGCGTAAAGGGCATCCACGCCATGATTCCGAAGGCGATCTTCAAGGGCGCGTGAGCGGGGCCGCCGGCGCCGAGCCGCCGCTTGCCAAGCAACGGGGCATCGCCCAAGATCGACGGATCGCAAGAGCCATAAGATCGCGTGGGGGGAACGCATGGCTGAAGTCGTCAACGTCACCAGGCTGATCGACGGGCGCCGGATCGGCGCCTATCAGTACCTGGTCGCGGTGCTTTGCGCGCTGACCGTTTTCCTCGACGGCTACGATACCCAGTCGATCGCCTTCGTCGCGCCGTCGATCGCGCAGGAGCTGCACCTGACGCGGCCCGAGCTCGGGCCGCTTTTCGTCGCCAGCCTCGTCGGCTTGCTGATCGGACAGCTCGGCTTCGGGCCGCTCGCCGACAAGATCGGCCGCCGCGCCGTCATCATCGTCTGCACCGTCGTCTTCGGCGCGCTCACGATCGGCGCCGCGACCGCGACCAGCTTCGGCGGCCTGCTCGCCTACCGTTTCTTCGCCGGCCTCGGTCTCGGCGGCGCCATGCCCAACGGCATCGCGCTGACGGCGGAATACTCGCCGACGCGGCGGCGCGCCACGGTGGTGATGATCATGTTCACCGGCTTCTCGCTCGGCGCGGCCTTCGGCGGCGCCGTCGCCGCCAGCCTGATCCCGATCTACGGTTGGCGCGCGGTCTGGTACGTCGGCGGCATCCTGCCGCTGCTGCTGGTGCCGGTGCAGTATTTCGTGCTGCCAGAATCGATCCGCTTCCTGATCGTCACCGAGGCCGAACCCTCGCGTATCGAGGCGCTGCTGCGGCGGGTCGCCAGCGACTTCGCGCCGCCGCGCGGCGCCGGCTACGACGTCGACGAGGCGCACGCCCACGGCGTCCCGGTGGCGCATCTCTTCCGCGAGAGGCGGTCCTTCGGCACCTTCATGCTGTGGATCATGTTCTTCACCAACCTGCTGTCGATCTTCTTCCTGCAGAACTGGATTCCGACCATGGCGCACGATACCGGGCTCAGCATCCGGACGGCGGTGATTGTCGGCACCATGTTCCAGATCGGCGGCGTGCTGGGCTCGATCCTGATCGGCTGGCCGATCGACAAGTACGGCCCCTACGGCGTGATCACGCTGCTGTTCGCGGGCGCGGTGGCGTTCGTCGCGCTGATTGGGGTTTCGGTCGGCTCGGCGGCAGCGCTGATGGCCCTCACCTTCGGCGCCGGCTTCTGCATCGTCGGCGGCCAGAACAGCGCCAACGCACTGGCGGCGATCTTCTATCCCACGGCGATGCGCGCCACCGGCGTCGGCTGGGCGCTCGGCATCGGCCGCATCGGCGGCATCCTCGGGCCGCTGATCGCCAGCGCCCTGCTCGCGGCGCACATGTCCTACGGCCTGCTGTTCCTGCTCGGCGCCCTCTCGCCGCTCGTCTCGACGCTGGCGGTGTTCGGCATGGGCCGCGCCTACGGCAAGTAAGCAAGGCGATGCCGCCGGCGGTCCTGTTCTGGAGCGGCGGCAAGGATTCGGCGCTCGCACTCGACCGCTTGCGGCGCGCCGGCGACTACGAGGTGGTGGCGCTGATCACCACGCTCAACGCGCGATACCGCCGCGTCTCGATGCATGGCGTGCGCGAGGCGCTGGTCGCGGCGCAGGCGCGCGCGGCCGGATTGCCCCTCGACATCATGTACGTCGAGTCCGGCAGCAACGACGAATACATCGCGGCATTGCGCGCGACCCTTGGCGCCTGGCGCGAGCGCGGCGTCGACACGGTGGCCTTCGGCGATATCTTCCTCGAGGACCTGCGGCAATGGCGCGAGGCGCTGCTCGCCGGGCTTGGCCTGCGCGGCGCCTTCCCGCTGTGGCACGCCGACACCGCCGAGCTGGCACAGGAATTCGTGGCGGGCGGCTTTCGCGCGCTGCTGTGCTGCGCCAACGACGCCTTTCTCGGCGAAGCCGAGGTTGGACGCGACATGAACGCCGAATTCTTCGCAACGCTGCCCGCCGGCGTCGATCCCTGCGGCGAGAACGGCGAGTATCACAGCTTCGTCTGGGACGGGCCCGTGTTTCGCGCGCCGATAGGCTTCAGGCGCGGCGAGAAGATCTATCGGCCGCTCGAAACCGCGCCGGCCATGGCACCGACGAGCGGCCCCGCGATTCCGCTGCCGGCTGCGCCGGGCCCGAGCGCCACCAAGGGCTTCTGGTTCATCGATCTGCTGCCGACGTGACGCGGAACGGCGTCGCAAGCGTGTCGTTATTCGCAAGGAGCTCGAGACATCGATGGCGCCTCATGCGCAACAGCCCGGCAAGCCGAAACCGCCGGGAAACCCGCCAGTGCCGACCGACCCCGAACCGGACGAGACCCCGGCCGTGCCGCCGGTCGAGGAGCCGCCGGCGCCGATCGCGCCGCCGCCGCTCGACGTGCCGCCGCCGCCCGTCGAGGGTCACGGCGGCTCCGGTCACTTGTCGCGCGGAACCGGCCGCGGCTTGCGGTCGGCGTCGATCGCGACATAGGTGAAGACGCCTTCGGTGACCTTCACCGTCTCCTCGGCGGCGAAGCGGCGCGCCCAAACCTCGATGGCGACGGTGATCGAGCTACGGCCGACCTTGGCGATTTCCGTATAGGCGCTCACCTCGTCGCCGACGAACACCGGCCGATGGAAGCTCATCGAGGCGATGCCGACGGTGGCAACGCGGCCTTTGGCGCGCCGCATCGCCGCCGAGCCGCCGGCCAGATCCATCTGCGACAGGATCCAGCCGCCGAAAATGTCGCCGCGGGCGTTGGCGTCGGCCGGCATGGCAATGGCGCGCAACGTCGGCTCGCGCGCCGGCGGCGATTCGTGAACGGCTTCGGCAGACATGCGCATCTCCTTCGTAGCCGCGGCGATCATAACCGATTCGCCGAGACGCCTCTTGCTTCGACCGGCTCCAGATGTTGTTATCCGCGCGTGATTCGTCCACTCCGACTGGCATAGCGCCGATGCCGCCCGCGCACGCGCGCAAGTCGCGCGATACGCCCGACCTGTTCCAGGACGCGCCCGCCAGACGTTCCGGCTCCTATTCCGCCAAGGACATCGAGGTGCTCGAGGGCCTTGAGCCCGTGCGCCGCCGGCCCGGCATGTATATCGGCGGCACCGACGAACGTGCGATGCACCATCTCGTCGCCGAGGCGCTCGACAACGCCATGGACGAGGCAGTCGCGGGCCATGCCAGCCGCATCGAGATCGAGCTGCACGCGGACGGCAGCTGCTCCGTGCGCGACAACGGTCGCGGCATTCCCGTCGACCCGCATCCCAAGTTCCGCACCAAGTCGGCGCTCGAAGTCATCCTCACCATGCTGCACTCCGGCGGCAAATTCGGCGGCAGCGCCTACAAGACGTCGGGCGGGCTGCATGGCGTCGGCATCTCGGTCGTGAACGCCCTCAGCGACAGGCTCACCGTCGAGGTGGCGCGCGACCGCAAGCTGTGGACGCAGGAATACAGCCGCGGCAAGCCGAAGACCAAGCTCAAGGCGCAGGCGGGCGCCGTCAACCGCCGCGGCACCACGGTTCGCTTCCATCCCGATCCCGAGATCTTCGGGCCGAGCGCGCATTTTCGCCCCGCGCCGATCTACCGCCTGGCGCGCTCCAAGGCCTATCTCTTCCGCGGCGTCGAGATCCGCTGGTGGTGCGATCCCAAGCTGCCGCGGCCCGAAGACGTGCCGCAGGAAGATACGCTCCACTTCCCGGGCGGACTCGACGACTACCTCACGGCGCTGCTCGACAAGCGCGAGACCGTGACGCCCCGCGCTTTCACCGGCGAGGCCGAACTCGACGGCGCCGGCCGGGTCGAATGGGCGATCGCCTGGACCGAGGACGCCGACGACGGCACCGTCGCTTCGTTCTGCAACACCGTGCCGACGGCCGAGGGCGGCACGCACGAGCAGGGCCTGCGCACGGCGCTGACGCGCGGCCTCAAGGGCTACGGCGAGCTCGCCGGCAACCGCCGCGCGACGCAGATCACCGGCGAGGACGCGATGAGCGGCGCTGTCGTCATCCTGTCGCTGTTCCTCAAGAACCCGCAGTTCCAGGGCCAGACCAAGGAGAAGCTGGCCTCGGCCGAGGCGCAGCGCCTGGTCGAGACCGCGCTCAAGGATCATTTCGACCACTGGCTCTCGGAGGATCCACCGGCGTCGCGCGCGCTGCTCGAAACCGTCATCCAGCGCGCCGAGGACCGCCTGCGCCGCCGCCAGGAGAAGGAGCTTGACCGCAAATCGGCGACGCGCAAGCTGCGGCTTCCGGGGAAGCTCGCCGACTGCGCGCGCTCGTCGCCGGTCGGCACCGAGATCTTCATCGTCGAGGGCGACAGCGCCGGCGGCTCGGCCAAGCAGGCGCGCGACCGCGACACCCAGGCGATCCTGCCGCTCCGCGGCAAGATCCTCAACGTCGCCTCGGCCGGCGCCGAGCGGCTCAAGCAGAACCAGGAGCTGTCCGATCTGATTCTCGCGCTCGGCTGCGGCAGCGGCGAGCGCTACCAGGAATCGAAGCTGCGCTACGAGCGCGTCATCATCATGACCGACGCCGACGTCGACGGCGCGCATATCGCGTCGCTGCTGATGACGTTCTTCTTCCGCGAGATGCCGCAGTTGGTCGAGGCCGGCAAGCTGTTCCTCGCGGTGCCGCCGCTCTATCGCCTGCAACAGGGCGATACCACGCTCTACGCCCGCGACGACGCCGACAAGGACAGGCTGCTCAAGACCGCGCTGGCGAAGAGTCGCGCCAAGGTCGAGATCAGCCGCTTCAAGGGCCTCGGCGAAATGCCGCCGCGCTATCTCAAGGAAACCACCATGGACCCGGCCAAGCGCGTTCTGCTGCGCGTGACGCTGCCGCCCAAGGGCGAGCGCGGGTTCAAGCAGACCATCAAGCTGGTCGAGAGCCTGATGGGGCGCAAGCCGGAGCTGCGCTTCCAGTTCATCCAGGAAAAAGCGAAGTTCGTCCGCGATCTCGACGTGTGAGCGCCGCCGCCGCCGCTGCGGCGACGTGATCCGACCACGCGGCGCCGCCGGGATGGCGGCGGCTCGTCCGGCCCGCCGCCGGCGCCCCGCAGGAAAGCCTGCCGGCAGTCGCGGTGCCGGTTTCGCCGGCCGGAGCCTTGAGCCGATCCGGGCTGCGTTTTTCGCATACCCGCGCGCTGCACTCCTCGCAGCCGCGGCAAACGCCGGGCCCGCGCAGGATTATTCGGGATTTCCGCAAGGGGCATGCGCCGTTGGGCGATTAATACGGCAGCATCGCTGCCCATATCCGGAACGTGAGAAGCCAATCCCGGCAAGCTCATCGTATTTGGAGGAGAATTGAAATGCGTACCCTCACCATCCTGCGGACGCTCGTCCTCGCTGCGGCGCTGTCGGCTCCGCTTGCCCAGGCCGCTCTGGCCAGCCAGGTGCAGCAGGCGGCCGTGCAGCAAAACGCCACCTCGAACATCAGCAACGGCGACCTGTACAACGACGCCGTGATGGCGCCCGCGATCGGCGACTAACGCCACTGACCGCACGTCGAGCCGCCGCCCACGGGCGTCGGCTCGGCGCGCGCTTTGCGTTTGCGGTTCGCTTCAAAAAGCCCCTGTCACTGGGAGCGCATCATGGGTCCCGCTCGCCGTTCGCGCGTCCGCTTCGTGTCGTATCCACGGATCACCGGGCCGAGCGCGGCGCCAGCCGACGGAGTCAAGGCTGTCCGTCGGCGCATGCGCCATCTGGCGCCATGGAACGTCAAGCCGCTCCCGGCGATGCATTCCGCGTCCGGCGCGGCTGGCGAGCCGATGAGCGCGACGGCGCACGAGCGCAGCCGCCGCCTGGCGATGCGCGTTCTGGCGGTGCAGTTGTGGCACACGACCGCGACGGGGGCATGGCGATGACGATCGGGCGGTCGCCACTACGGTTTGGTCTCGGCCCGATCGCGCCGACAAGCCCGGCATGCGGGCCGATGCGATAAACGCCGCCAACACGGTCGGCTCGCCCCCGAGCGGCTTCTCACGGCGAGCCCGCGCCCCGGTGCCGCTTCCCCCCACGGCGCCGGGGCGGCTTTTTGCTCCGAGCGGTTTGCGCGGCCGCCCTTGCCGGAAACCGAAGCAATGGCGGGAGCACGCCGGAAGACTTTATGATGCCGGCATGCAGGGAAAGCACTTCGGCGAGTTGAGTGCTTTCATGGTGGTCGCGGAGCAGCGCAATTTCACGCGGGCCGCGAAGCAGCTCGGCATTTCGGCGTCGACGCTGAGCCAGACGATCCGGAACCTGGAGGAGCAGCTGGGCGTGCGCCTCCTCAACCGCACCACGCGCAGCGTGGTGCCGACCTCCGCTGGCGAAGCCTTGCTGACGCGTCTGCGGCCGGTGATCGAGGCGTACGAGACCGTCATCGACTCGCTCAACGAGTTCCGCGACAAGCCGGCCGGTCTCCTGCGGCTCACCGTTGCCCCACCGCTGCGTTTCGTGCTGCCGCCGGTGATGAACAAATTCCTCGAGCAATATCCCGATATCCGCATGGAAATCGTCGCCGACGGCGCCAACGTCGATATTGTCGCGCATCAGTTCGACGCCGGGATTCGCGCCAGCAACCGCATCGACCGCGACATGGTCGCGGTGAGGATTACCGACGAATGGCGCCTCGCCGTCGTCGGCACCCCGGCCTATTTCAAGCGCAGGGGGACGCCGGCGGTGCCCGAAGATCTGCGGAAACACAACTGCATCCGCCTGCGCCTGCCGAGCGGCGCGATCATGCCGTGGCGGTTCCAGCGGGACGGCAAGGCGCTCGACCTGACGGTGAGCGGATCGCTCGTCGTCAACGCCGATACCCTGATCGAACGGGCGGTCCTCGGCGGCATCGGTCTCGCGCAAGTGCCGCGGGCGATGTTCGAGCACGAAATCGCGAGCGGCCGGGTCGTGTCGGTGCTGGAACCGTGGCAGCTGGTGATGCCGCCCTTTGCTCTTTACTACCCGAGCCGGCGCCAAATGCCGGCCGCGCTGAAGGCCTTGGTCGATTTCCTGCGCAAGGTTCAGAGCGGAAAAACCTGAGACCGAGACTTCGGGCGGCCCGCGCACCTGCCGCCCAAGCCACGGCCCACCCCTATGCCGTCAGCCACTGACGCAACTCGGCGGTGACCGCGTCCGGCCGCTCCATCGGCGACAGATGGCCGCAGTGATCGATCATGTCGAGCTGCGCGCCGGGAATTCCGGCGCCGATCTCCTCCGCCAGCGCCGGCGGCGTGAGCGCGTCGTGGCGTCCGCACAGCACCAATGTCGGGCATCGGATTTCGGCCAGGAACGGGCGGCTATCGATGCGCGACATGATCGCCTGCTGCTGTCGCAGAAACGCGTCCTTGCCGATGCGCTCGGCCATCGCCATGACCTCGCGAACCAGAATCGTGTCCTTGAGGCGGTCGGGATGGACGAGAAGCGGCAGCAGCCGCGGCGTCACGCCCTTGAATTCGCCCTTCTCGGCGAGTTCGATCAGTCCGCGCCGGCGCGAAGTCTGTTCCGGCGTGTCGGCGCGCGCGCTGGTGTCGAGGAGAGCCAGGCGCGCGACGCGCCCGGGCGCCTGACGCATCACCTCGAGCGCGCAATATCCGCCCATCGAAAACCCGGCCAATGCAAAGCGCGGCGGCGCCTGCGCCAGAAGGCGCCGGGCCATCGCCGCCAAGCTGGCGTCGCGCGTCACATCGGCGACCGCAATCTCGGCGATGTCGCCCAGAGCGACGATCTGGGCCTGCCAGAGCGCCCGGTCGCAAAGCAGCCCGGGCGCCAGAATGAGCGGGATTTTCCGCGACATGGCGTGAAATGAAGTGAAACCCGGCGGTCACGCCACGCCGCCAAATCGCGCCAATGCTAAGAAATTATTTGACTTTGAGGGGTACAACCCCAATTAAGGGATACCCACAACAGCGAAAACCGCGGAAAGACGTTTACGGTTCAATGAATTTTTCCGACCTCGGCCTCTCTCCGGAGGTCCTGCGCGCGGTCGAAGACGCCGGCTACAAGCAGCCCACCCCCATCCAAGAACAGGCCATTCCCTACGTCCTGATGGGGCGCGATGTTCTGGGCTGCGCCCAGACCGGCACCGGCAAGACCGCCTCCTTCACCCTTCCCATGATCGATATCCTGGCTTCGGGACGCGCCCGGGCGCGCATGCCGCGGACCCTGGTGCTCGAACCGACGCGCGAGCTCGCCGCGCAGGTATCGGAATGTTTCGACGTCTACGGCAAGTACCACAAGCTGAACCAGGCGCTGCTGATCGGCGGCGAGAGCTTCACCGATCAGGAGCGCAAGCTCGACCGCGGCGTCGACGTGCTGATCGCCACGCCCGGCCGGCTCATCGACCTCTTCGAGCGCGGCAAGGTTCTGCTCTCCGACGTCAAGATCCTGGTGATCGACGAGGCCGACCGCATGCTCGACATGGGATTCATCCCCGATGTCGAGCGCATCGTCGGCCTGCTGCCCAAGATCCGCCAGACCCTGTTCTTCTCGGCCACCATGCCGCCGGAGATCCGCCGCCTCGCTGACGCCTTCCTGATGAATCCGAAGGAGATCGCGGTAGCGCCGCCGGCGTCGCCGGCCGCGACTGTCGTCCAAGGCCTGGTCGTGGTCGAGCCCGAAGAGAAGCGCGAGGCGCTGCGCCGCCTGATCCACAGCGAAGACGTCAAAAACGCGATCATCTTCTGCAACCGCAAGCGCGACGTCGACATCCTGTACCGCTCACTCAAGAAGCACGGCTTGGACGTCGCGGCGCTGCACGGCGACATGCCACAGGCGAAACGTACCGAGACGCTCGAGCGCTTCCGCAACGGCGAGGTCCGCCTTTTGGTGGCGAGCGACGTCGCCGCCCGCGGCCTCGACATCCAGGGAATGTCCCACGTCTTCAACTTCGACGTGCCGATCCACGCCGAAGACTACGTCCATCGCATCGGCCGCACCGGGCGCGCCGGCCGCGAAGGCCGCGCCTTCACCCTGGCCGTGCCCGAAGACGGCCGCTTCATCCGGGCGATCGAACAGCTGATCGGTAAGCCGATCCCGCCGGTCACGGTCGGCGGCATCGCGCCCGCCCCGCTGTCGTTCGAGGAATCCGACGGTCGCCGCCGCGGCCGCTCGCGGCGCGGACGCGGCAAGGCTCGCGCCGGCGAGCCGCAGCGCGAGAACCGCCAGGGACCGCCGCACGCCGACAAATCCCGCCGCGAGGCGCCGCGCGGAGACAAGCGTCGTCACGAAACGCCGCAAGCGGCCAAGAAGCCGCACCAGCCCGCGCGCAAGTCCGAGCCGGTGCGCTACGCGCCGATCACCATGGGCGCCGCGCCACCCTCCGAGCCGGCGGCGGCCCCTTCCGGCGGCCGCGATCGCCGCCGTCACGACGAGGGCCCGCGTGTGGTAGGCTTCGGCGACCACATGCCGGCGTTTCTCGCGCGCCGTGCCGCGCGCGGCTAAGCGCCGCGAGGGGGAGGCCGATGAAGACGATTTTCGTCAACCTCAAATGCGAGTTGGGGCGCGCCTACAAGGTCGCCGAGGAGGCCGTCGAGACCATTCCCGAGGTGTCGGAAGTGTTCTCGGTCTCCGGTCAGTACGACTTGCTGATGAAGTGTTATCTGCCCGACGACATGGATATCGGCCACTTCGTGGTCGAGCACCTGCAGCGCCTGCCCGGGGTGAAGGACACCTTCACCACCATGGCCTACAAGGCGTTCTCGCCGGATAAATCGTCCTGAGCTGCCGGCCGGCATGAGTCCGCGCGCGAGGTTCGGATGAGCGCGGTGCCGCCGCATATCGTCATCCTGGGCGCGGGCCATGCCGGCGGGGTGGCGGCGGCGACGCTGCGCCAGGCCGGCTTCGCCGGGCCGGTCACGCTGATTGGCAGCGAGCCGCATCCCCCGTACGAGCGGCCGCCGCTGTCGAAGGAGCTGC
>Ga0209061_1000842_pt1 | contig 63449 bp, 52 predicted proteins | sample Coa_R1_10_FD_187157 | JGI IMG/M metagenome (GOLD analysis project Ga0209061, IMG submission 187157) | Surface soil microbial communities from Centralia Pennsylvania, which are recovering from an underground coalmine fire - Coalmine... | ecosystem: Environmental > Terrestrial > Soil >... | reverse complement strand
CCCGCCGCCACCGCCGCCACCACCCCCGCCACCCTTCGGCGCGCCGCCACCGCCCCCGCCGCTCCTGCAGAACCCCCCGCCACCGATCGGTGCCGCACCGGAACCCACGGCGATTGACGTGCCCACGCCGTCCGGGCACACCGCCACGACAACGCCCGAAGCCGGGGAGGACGGCACCTCAGCTCCCGGTGCGGCAGGCGTGCAGACGCAGCACCAGAGCTCCGCTCCCGAGGAGGCCGCTGCCAGCGACGCCCTCAGCGCGCGCGATGTCTACCTGCTGACGACGACCGAGACCGGCGGGCGCGTCGCCGTACCGGGCCTCGCGCTCACGGTGGACCAACTCGGGTTGACCGTCTTCAAGCCCGACGGCACCGTGGCCGCCGTCCTGGCATGGGAGCAGCTGACCGGCCTGGCAGCGGCGGCGCGGACCCGCACCCCGGCCGGCAGGGACGCCGTCGTGATGGAAGCGTCCACGACCTCGAAGCGCACCCACCGGTTCGTCGTACCGACCGAGGACCCTGCGGCATTCGAGGCTGCGCTGGCGGAGCTCGCCAGCCGGCGCCAGCAGCGACGGCGCACCTCGCCCGTGCTCGTCGGCATCCTGCTGGCGGTGATCGGCGCCGCCGTGGCGGTGCTCATCCTGGCCGGCATCGGCACCGTCAAATTCTGACGGGGTCACGTCCACCAGGGCTCCGTTCGGGGTCGGCATCGCGTTGTCGAGGCATTGTCGTGGCCAGGCGACCGTGCTGCGCGCAGCCGCTGTGAGCCCTTTGTGCCCGTTGCACGTGATGACAACCCACCAGGTGTTGACAACCGGTGGTGCCATCGCGCGCGCTGGTACCTCGCACCGTGGCGATCCGTGCGCTCGGTGACCAGATGACCACAACTCAAGCGGTTGTCACCGAACCGCAACGCGTCCGCGGCCCCCTCGGCGCCTGGAACCGGCAAAGATCGTCGTATGGAGCCTCTCGTTCTGGAGTCCTGCCACAGCACCTGGCTGTTCGACGTCGAGCGCATGCGCTTCCGCCGGATCCTGAAGGGCATCGACGTCGACAGCCACCAGGCCTCCACCGGTTGGCGGTCGTACTACGGGCTGGACATCGACCCGGTGTCAGAATCCTTCGTCGTGCGGCTCAATCCCGAAGGCACGCGCCTGCTCCGCTCCTGGCGGCACGTCGAGCGCTGCGCCCAGTGCGGCGGCGAGGCGACTGGCGAGCTGTCGGTCGAGGACCTGCGGAGCGCCGCCCGGGCCTGACGGCGGGCTGCCCGGGACCCATGTCGCCGGGGTGCGGCGGCGAGGAGGCTCTCACCGTCCGGATCCTGCCGGCATCGGTTCGGATCCGGTCGGGAGCGTGCTCGCACCGGACCCTGGGCCGGACAGGCCGCGCAACGGCCTTCCGAAAGCGTGGTGGTTCGGCTACGCTTCGCTGTCGGACCCCGGTGCTGGGTGGAGCGGCGCGCCGTCGCACCGGCCGGTCATGCCACACCCGGTGAACCCCAGGGGGAGCAGCTGGTCATGACGATCGAGCATCACCAGCCGGAGCACGCGTCGAGCACCGATCTCGTCCGGTCGATGGCGTTGTCGTCGGCCGAGCTGTGGCACGAGATCCTGCAACGCCTGTCCGAGGTGCAAGAAAGCCAGGCTGCGCTGGCCCGCTCCATCGAGGACCTGGGCACGATCGTTCGCAGCGCCCTCGCCGGCGACACCACGGCATCCCTGCCCGGCGGCACCGCTCCCGTCCTGCCGCCGGGAGCCGGCACCGGTCAGCCGACCCCCTCCGCAGCCCCGGCGGAACCGGCGTTGACCCCGCCCCCGCCTCCACCGCCGGCTGTGCCCGTGGTGCCTGCGACGTCCTCCGGCGCACCAGCCCCTCCTCCGGTCGAAGCGCCCCTTCCGCCCCCCACCGCACCCGCGCCGCCGCCAGGGTTCGCACCAGCGGAGCCGGCCCAGGCAGTCCTCGACGCCCTCCTGGGCACAGCGCCAACGGCAGCGACGGCGGCGCCGGGGGCCGCGCCAGCGCCGCCGACCTCGCCGCCGGCGACCGAGGCGCCGTCAGCCCCGACCGAACCGGCCGGGGTCGTTGGCCCCGGGCAGCCTCTCGCCGGCGCCCGCGAGGCACCGCCCGAGGTGCCCGAGCCCCTGTTCTACGTGCCGCCCCTCATGGAGGAGGGTCCGCCCGAGCTGCTCGATGCTCATGCCGGTGTGCCCACTGGGGCCAGCCCCGCTTCCAGCAGCACGGACAGGCCAGGTACCGCCGAGGCTGTCGCTGCTGGCGCCGACGCCGTCGACATGGGTGCCACGGCAGGGCTCCCGGCCGTCGAGGCTCCCGGTACCGACATCGGTGCCATGATCGATCCGATCCTCGACGACCACGACCTGGACCCCGCCACCATCGACGCCCTGCTGGCTGCCGAATTCGGACCCGAAGCAGGCGTCGTGTCCGTCCCGGCGCGCGTCGTCACTCCTCGCGACGTCAGCACCGAGAATGTGACGGCTTCACGGCACCCGGACACTGACGACCTTCTCGACGCACTGTTGGGTCCACCGGCGAGCCCGCCGCCGCCACCCCCCGGGTTCCGGGTCAGCACCGAGGCGATCCTCGGCGGGCCCGCCCAGTCGGCACCCCCCCCGCCGCCACCGCCGTCCTTCGAGGCGCCGGCACCGCCGTCCTTCGAGGCGCCGGCACCGCCGTCCTTCGAGGCGCCGGCACCGCCGCCCTTCGGGGCGCCACCACCCCCACCGGCGCCGTCCGCATCAGTTCCACCCCCGTCCGCACCGCCGGCGCGCCACACCCCACCACCGCTGCCGCCATTCGGGGCCCCACCCCCCCCGCCGCCGCTGGGCGAAACGCCGCCGCTGCAGGCCCCCCCACCGCCACCGCACGGGGAGGTCGCGCTGCCGCCACCGTTCACTGCTCCAGGTGCGGCGCCGCCCCCACCAGCTCGCGAGGCACCCGCGCCCCCGGTGCTGCTCACCCCCCCACCGCCCCCGGTACCACCGTCGGCGCCGCCATCACCGCCGGCCGCGACCCCGCCACCTCCGCCGCCACCGCTCCTGCAGGCACCACCCCCGCCACCGCCACCGCCGGCACTCCTGCAAACCCCGCCACCACCGCCGCCGACTGCAGGTGTGCCACCCGTCGAGGGCGCGCCGCCGCCTCCGCCTCCAGGACCCGGCGACTACTCGGCGGCATCGCTCGCCACCGAGATCCTGGCGGTGGGCCCGGAGGCGCAGGGCGACCAGGCGAGCGAACCCGAGGCACCCATCACCGAGGACATGACCCTGATCGCCAAGGGCAGGCGCCGGCGCTTCCGCCTCCGCTAGCGCTGGCAGACGAAGGGAACGCCACAGGCCGCCGCGGCCGGCAGCCAGTCCCGGTGGGTCAGCCGGCAGCCTGGCGGCGCCAGGTCCCCTGGCTGCCGCCCGTCTTCTCCCACAGGGCGAGATCGCCGATCACCATGGAGCGATCGGCCGACTTGCACATGTCGTAGATGGTGAGCGCGGCCACTGCACAGGCGGTGAGCGCCTCCATCTCGACCCCGGTGCGGTCGACCGTCTCCACCTGCGCCTCCACCTCGACGTAGTCGTCGCCGATGGTGAAGTTCACGTGCACCGCTCCCACCAGCAGCGGATGGCACATCGGGACGAGATCCGGCGTCCGCTTGGCCGCCTGGATGCCGGCGATGCGTGCCGTACCCAGGACGTCGCCCTTGGTGATGGCGTTGTTGGCGACCTTCGCCGTCGTCTCGGGCGCCATCATGACCCGGCACCGGGCGAGCGCACGCCGATGGGTCGGCTCCTTCGGCGTGACGTCGACCATCCGAGCGCCCCCGAGCGGGTCGAGGTGAGTCAGGCTGCGGTCGGGCACTCCACGAGTCTAGGCCGCGCCCGCACGTGCCAGCCGGTAGACTGGCACTCGCCCGGTGAGAGTGCCAGCCGCACGGGCGGAGAGTGCCGACGAGGAGGACGGGGCGCCCATGCCGACGTACGAGTACGCGTGCACCACCTGCGACGAGCACCTCGAGGTCGTCCAGTCCTTCCGCGACGACCCGCTCACCACGTGCCCCGCCTGCGGGGGTGGCCTGCGCAAGGTGTTCAGCCCCATCGGTGTCGTCTTCAAGGGCAGCGGCTTCTACAAGACCGACAGCCGCAGCTCGAGCACATCGGGTCCAGCGGCACGCGACGGTGCCGCATCGGCCAGCTCGTCGTCGGGCTCCTCGTCGGGCGACGCGTCGGCGGCCAGGTCGGCCCCGGCCGCCTCCCCGAGTGGGACGTCCTCGAGCCCCTCGAGCGGCTCGGGATCGAGCTCTGGCGCGGCAGCCGCCGCCTCCTGACCCTCCGGACCGGCGACCGCCGCCACCGACCCCGCATCACCACGTCCTCCTGGTCCGAGGTCCAGCGGGTGCACGTTGACCTGGTTCAGGTCCCGCTCAGGGTCATGCCGTCGATCGCCACCGTCTGACCTGCGGTCACGCCCGGCAGCCACTCCACGTCGTTGCCGATGGCAACGAGCGACTGGAGCATGCGCTGGAGGGTCGATGCCACGGTCACCTCGCGTACGGGCTCGGCCAGCTGCCCGCCGCGCACCATCACACCCTCCGCCCCGACGGAGAAGTCGCCGCTCACCGGGTTCACGCCCGAGTGCACCCCGGTGACCGACTGCACGTAGAGCCCCTCCCCGACCATCGCCAGGATCTCCGCCGGCCCCATGGTGCCGGGGGCCAGGACCAGGGCCCGGCAGCCCGCCACCGGGCCGGAGGCATACCCGCCCCGGACGGCCGATGCGGTGGACACCGTCCCGGCCCGGCGCGCCGCCGTGCTGTCGTACACGAACCCTCGCAGCACCCCGCCCTCGACGAGCACGTTCCGCCGGCACGCCAGGCCCTCGGCATCGTGGGTCGACGCGCCGAAGGCGCGCACGTCGGTGGGGTCGTCCACCAGCGTGAGGCCCTCGACGCCGACCGCTTCCCCGATGCGGCCGGCGAAGAACGACCGGCCCTTGGTGACGGCCTCGCCCGACAGCGCAGAGGACACCACGGCCAGCACGGTGGCCGTCACCCGGGGATCGAGCACCACCACGCACCGGCCGGAGGCGGCCTTGGAGGCGCCGAGGAGGCGGGTGGCGCGCACGGTGGCGTCCTCGGCCGCCCGCCGGAGGTCGAGGTCGCCGGGGCGGCGGGCGGCGTGGAACCCCACGCCGGTGTGACTGTCGGCACCCTCACCGGCGATGGCCGACACGGACAGCGAGCACACGGTGCGCCGCGTCGTTGCGCTGATCCCGGTCGAGGTGGCGATGGCCGCCTCGGCCGCGAGGTCCCCGTAGTCGGCCGAGGACACCTGCCGGATGCGGGGGTCACCGTTTCGGACCTGTCGCTCGAGCTCGAGGGCGAGATCCACCTTGGTGCGCATCGGCGTGGCGAGCACCGCGTCGTCCCACAGCTCGAGCGGCCGGGGGGCCACGCCGTCGGGGACGGCGAGGCCCACGTGCTCGTCGTGCGTGGCGAAGGCCACGTTGTCGCGGGCCTCGGCCAGCGCCTCGGCCACCACGTCCTCGTCGAGCGAACCGGCCGACGCGAAGCCCTGACGGCCGTCGCGCACCACCCGGATGCCGACCCCGGCGGAGGTGGCCGACGACAGGGCCTCGACCTCGCCGTCGTAGGCGCGCACGTCGGTCTCGACGGCGCGGGCCACGTATGCCTCGATCTGCTCGCCGGGCCGCGTCTGGCCGACGATGCGCTCGGCCAGTGCCCCGAGGGCGTCGAGCCCCTCGCCCACCGGCGCCCGCACCGTCACTGGGCCGTCCCCCCGACGGTGACCGCCGCGATGCGCAGGGTCGGTTGCCCGCAGCCCACCGGCACGCTCTGGCCGTCCTTGCCGCAGGTGCCGGGCCCCATGGCGAAGTCGTTGGCCACGGCGTCGATGCGACGCAGCACGTCGGGCCCGTTGCCGATCAGGTTGGCGTCGCGCAGGGGCTCGGTGATCCGCCCGTGCTCGATGAGGTAGGCCTCGGTGGTGCCGAAGACGAAGTCGCCGGTGGCCGTGTTGACCTGGCCGCCACCCAGCTTGGCGACGTACACGCCCGACGGCGTCTGGGCGATCAGTTCGTCGGGCTCCTCGGTGCCGTTGAGCAGGAACGTGTTGGTCATCCGGACCATGGGCAGGTGGCGGTAGCTCTGGCGCCGTCCGTTGCCCGACGAGGCCCGGCCCTCCTTGCGTGCCCGGAGGTAGTCCCAGAGGTAGCCGGTGAGCACCCCGTTGTCCACGAGCACGGTGCGCCCGGCCGGATGACCCTCGTCGTCGACGGCGAAGCTCCCCCACTCGGGTCCCATGGTCCCGTCGTCCACGAGGGTCACGAGGGGGCTGGCCACGAGCTCTCCCACCCGGCCGGCGTACACCGAGGCGTCCTTGGCGACGTGGTCCGCCTCGAGCCCGTGCCCGCAGGCCTCGTGGAAGAGGATGCCGCCACTGCCCGAGGCCAGCACGACCGGCATCTCCCCGCTCGGGGCCGGACGCGCCGTCAGCTTGCCCAGGGCTCGCCGGGCGGCTGTCTGCGCGATCGCCTCGACCTCCACCGTGTCGAACAGCTCGAAGCCCACGGTGAAGGCAGCGGTCTCGTAGCCGGTCTGCATGCCACTGTCGCCCAGGGCCACCACCGACACCGAGAACCGTGAGCGCACCTGGTCGTCGGCGGTGAGCACCCCCTCCGAGTTGGCAACCAGGATGCGACGGCGGCTGTCGCCGTAGGCGGCGGAGACCTGCGACACCGCGCTCCCCGCGCCCCGGGCCGCGGCATCGGCCCGTGCGAGCAGCTCGATCTTGCGGGCCTTGGGGACGTCCTCTGGCGCCACGGCCACGTCGTTGGGCCGCGGCGCACGGTGCTCGGACAGGGCCACGGTCCTCGAGCCCGCGGGCAGGTCCCGGGCCACGGCGGCCGCCGCCTCCGCCGCGGCCAGCAGCCCCGCGTCGGACAGATCGGCGGTGTGCGCGTACCCCGTCGTCTCACCCACCACGACGCGCACCCCTGCCCCGCGGTCTCGCCCGGAGGCGAGCTCCTCCACCCGCCCGTCGTCGAGGACGGCGGAGGTGGCCCGCCGGTCCTCCACGAACACCTCGGCGAACTCGCCGCCCCGGCGCAAGGCCGCGGTGAGGACCCGCTCGAGCACGCCGGGGTCCACCAGTGGCGCCGCCGTCCCGCCTGCCGTCGTCTGTGCCACTGGACCGGTCCCTCCTCCGTGGGCCTGCACCCATGGGTCTGCTGCGCCGTGTGTGCCCGAGGACCCCACCACCGTGGCTGGACGGCCACGGCACCACCGCGCGGGCGGCCGCCCTCCGGCGGGTACCAGCGGGGCCGGGCGGCGCTGTGCTTGGCCCCGGGCCGCCCGTGTCCGTATCGTACCGGCCGTGCCCATCGAGCCTGGCCTGACCGGACGCACCGAGCTGGTGGTCGCTGCCGCGGACACCGCACGCGCCATGGGCACGGGCGACGTCGAGGTGCTGGCCACCCCCCGCTTGCTCGCGCTGTGCGAGGAAGCCACCTGCCGGGCACTGGAGGGGGCCCTGACGCCGGGACGCACGAGCGTGGCCGGGCGGGTGCAATTCGACCACCTCGCGCCCGTGCGCGTGGGCTCGACGGTCGCCGCCGAGGCCACCTTGGAGCGGGTCGAGGGGCGCCGGCTGGTGTTCACCGTGTCCGCGACCGACGCGGCGGGCCTGGTGGGCGCGGGCAGGGTCACCCGGGTCGTCGTCGACCTCGACGCCTTCCTGGCCAAGGCACGCTGACCGCCGTCCGGGCCGCGGCACGCGGCGCGTCCGTCCGGGCCCGTACCCTGCGAGTCCTTTTCGCCGTGGTGCGCTGGGCACCGTGGCGGCCACGACACGGCGGGCCGCGACGGCACCATGGGAGGCCGCCGGCCGGTGCGGGCGGCTTCCCCTGTGCCTGCCGCCGGCGCGGCGCGAGGCTGACCTCCATGCTCCTGTCCGGTACCCCAGCGTCGGCGTCGACCCTGCGGCCGGTGGCAGCGACGTTCGGGGCCTTCGGCGCCTTTTGGGGTGCCTGGGCGGTCGCCGCAGCCGACGTCGAGCGCGGGCTGCGCGTGTCGCACAGCGAGCTGGGCCTGTTGCTGTCGACCGCAGTCGGCCTGGGCGGGCTGGCAGCTGCGGCGACGGGCGGGCTGGCGGAGCGGGCCGGCACCGCCCGCACCCTGGCCGGCGCGCTGGGCGTCTGGGGTGGTGCCTGCCTCGTCGCTGCCACCGTGCCGAGCAGGGTGGGGCTCGCTGTGGCGTTCGGTGCCGCCATGGTGGGAGCGGGCCTGGTCGACATGGCCATGAACGCGGCAGCCACCGCCGGCGTGGGCGGCGACGCGGTGCGCATGATCAGGTTCCACGCCCTGTTCAACGCGGGAGCGTTGGCGGGGGCTGGCGTCACGGGCGCCCTGGAGGCCGGCGGGTTGTCCTGGCGCGGCTGCTGGGGGGCGGTCGGGCTCGTCGGCCTCGGACTGGCCGTCGCGGCCCGCCGGAGCCCGCTGCCCGGGGGGGCACCGGGACCATCGCGCCACCAGCGGGCACGGCGGGTCTCGGCCCTGCGGGCGTTCGCCGCGGTGCGCCGCGCCCGGCTGACCGTGCTGGCCGCGGCATTCGCCGCCACCGCCGTGGTCGAAGGGGGCATCGACACCTGGGGCGTGCTCTACCTCCGGCGCCACCTGGCGACCGGTGTGCTGGTGGGGGCGGCCGCCTACGCCGTCGGGCAGGCCATCGCGGTGACCACCCGCACCATGGGCGCCCCCCTGGCGGGCCGGCTGGGCGCCCGGTGGGGCCTGGTACTCGGTGCCGGTGGTGCCGGGCTGGGCCTCGCCCTGGAGGCCGCGGCACCCGACGGCGCGCTCGCCGCCTGCGGGCTTGCCCTGGCAGCCGGCGGGATCGCGTTGTGCTGGCCGCTGGTGATGGCCGTGCTGGGCGCGGTGGGCGCCGGGGCGCCGCCCGAGCCGCCGGGGGTGCTCGGTGGCGCCGCTTCCCGGGGCGAGCCGCCGGCGACGGGCTCCTCGGCGCCCGCCCTGGTCGGTGCGTTCACGGCTGCCGGCTACCTGGGATGGGTGGTCGCCCCGCTCGCCGTGGGGTGGCTGGCGACACGCGCCGGGCTCGGGGCCGGCCTGTCGCTGCTCGCGGCCCTGGCACTGGGAACTGCAGCCGTGCTGAGCGGCGTCCCCGCCGCGCGTCGCGCAAGCTAGCGTGGGTCGGGGCTGCCCGCGCGACGCGGGGGCCGACCAGCGGATGGCCCATGCTGCTCGACGACATCTCCGGACCCGAAGACCTGCGGCGCCTCGACGACGAGGAGCTGGCGCAGTTGGCAGCAGAGCTCCGGACCGTCATCGTCGACACCGTCACGGCCACCGGCGGGCACCTGGGCTCGAACCTCGGGGCGGTGGAGCTCACCCTGGCCGTCCACCGGGTGTTCTCCTCACCGCGGGACGTGATCCTGTGGGACACGGGCCACCAGGCCTACGTCCACAAGCTGCTCACCGGTCGCAAGGACCGCTTCTCCACCCTGCGCCAGCCCGGGGGGCTGTCGGGCTACCCCTCGCGACGCGAGTCGCCCCACGACTGGATCGAGAACAGCCACGCCTCCACGGCGCTGAGCTACGCGCACGGCATCGCCACCGGCTTCCGCCTGCGCGGCGAGCACGACCGCCGCGTGGTGGCAGTGGTGGGCGACGGGTCGCTCACCGGCGGCATGGCCTTCGAGGCGCTCAACAACCTCGGCCACGCTGGCTGCCCGGTGGTCATCGTCCTCAACGACAACGGCCGCTCGTACGCGCCCACCGTGTCCAAGTTGTCGGCCGGGCTGACGAGCCTGCGGCTCAATCCCTCCTATGTCCACGCGCGGGAGCGGGCACGCTCCTTGCTGCGGCGGATCCCCGCTGTGGGCGGCGTGGCGTACTCGAGCGTCCACGGGCTCACCAGCGCCCTGCGCGAGATCATCACGCCGCACCGGTTCTTCGAGACCCTCGGGATCCGCTACGCGGGGCCCATCGACGGCCACGACATCGCCGGCATCGAGCACGCCCTCGAGCACGCGCTGGCCTGGCCCGGCCCCATCCTCGTGCACCTGCTCACGCACAAAGGCCGCGGCTACCCGCCCGCCGAGGAGGACGAGGTCCAGCGCCTCCACGACGTCAAGGTGCCCACGGCACGCTCGTCGAGGGCGGTGGCGCCGGCCTCGTACACCGACGCCTTCACCCGTGCACTGCTCGAGATCTGCGAGGAGCGGCCCGAGGTGGTTGCCATCACCGCCGCCATGCCGGGTCCGACCGGCCTGTTGCCCGTGCAGGCGGCACACCCCGATCGCGTCTTCGACGTGGGCATCGCCGAGCAGCACGCGGTGACGGCGGCGGCGGGCATGGCCATGGCCGGCCTGCGGCCCGTGGTCGCCGTGTACTCGACCTTCTTCAGCCGGGCCTTCGACCAGGCCAACCTGGACGTCGGCCTCCACGGCCTGCCCGTCACCTTCGTGCTGGATCGCGCCGGCATCACCGGGGACGACGGCCCCAGCCACCACGGCGTGCTCGACCTGTCGCTGCTGCTGTCCATTCCGGGCATGACGGTCTTCGCCCCTTCCAGCGCCGAGGAGGTGGGCGTCATGCTGCGCGAGGCGCTGTCGCTCCCGGGGCCGGCGGCCATCCGGTTCCCCAAGACCCCGGCACGCCACGCCGATCCGTCCTCGGTGGGCAGTGGCCTGCGGGCCCGCTGCGTCCGCCGCGGCGACGGCAGCGTGTGCCTGCTCGCGGTGGGCAAGGTGCTCGAGGCGGCGGAGGAGGCCGCCGAGAAGCTGGCAGCGGAGGGGATCGAGGCGACGGTGTGGGACGTGCGCGTGGTGTCGCCCCCCGACCAGGCCATGCTGGCCGACGCCGCTGCCCACGAGTTGGTGGTGACGGCCGAGGACGGGATCCGCGTGGGCGGGGCGGGTACGTTCCTGGTCGACGCCATGCGGTGCCTGCCGGGCATCGACCGGCCCCTCCCCCCGGTCCGGGTGCTGGGCGTGCCCCGCGCCTACATCCCCCAGGGCAGACCTGATGCCATCCTGGCCGAGTTGGGGCTCGACGGGCCCGGTGTGGCGGCGGCAGTGACCGAGGCGCTGGCCGTCGAGCACAACCGTACGCACCTGGGCTGAGCCGGGCACGACCCGGCGCCGGTCGCCGCATGCCCCCGGTGCCGTCCGCAGGTGCCCGCGCGATTGCGGGCAGAAAAGAAACCTGTTCTACTTTTCGCGTGGAGTTCAACCTGGCCGACCTGTTCGAGGCAGCGGTCGACGCCTTCGGCGACCGGCAGTACATCGTGGCGGGCGGGACGCGGCGGACCTACGCCCAGCTCGAAGAGCGCGCCAACCGCCTGGCCCACCACCTGGCCGCCCAGGGCATCGGCCCCGGCGACCACGTGGGGATCTACGCCCTCAACAGCGTGGAGTGGGTGGAGACCGCGTGGGCCGTGTTCAAGCTCCGGGCGGTGTGGATCAACATCAACTACCGCTACGTCGAGGACGAGCTGCGCTACCTGTTCGCCAACGCCGACCTGAAGGCGCTCGTCCACCAGCGCCAGTACGGACCCAACGTGGCCGCCCTGCTCCCCGAGCTGCCGGAGCTGCGGCACGTGATCGTGATCGACGACGACAGCCGCGAGCCCGATCCCGTGCACGACGCGGTGGGTTTCGAGGAGGCGATCGCCGCCGGCTCCCCCGAACGCGACTTTCCGCCCCGCTCGGGCGAGGACCTCTACATCCTCTACACCGGGGGTACCACGGGTCTCCCCAAGGGTGTGGTGTGGCCCCACCGCAACGTCTTCTTCGCCCTGGGCGGCGGCATCGACGCCCTGACCCGCGAACGGGTGACCCGCCCCGAGCAGATGGTGGAAAAGGGTCGGGCCGCCGGCGGGCAGCTCACGTTCCTGCCCATCGCGCCCCTCATGCACGGCGCGACGCAGTGGGCGGTCATGGGCCAGAGCTTCGTGGGGAACAAGATCGTGCTCGTCCCCAAATTCGACCCGCACGAGGTGTGGCGGCTGGTGGAGGCCGAACGGGTCAACATGCTCATGATCACCGGGGACGCCATGGGCCGGCCCCTCATCGAGGCACTCGAGGACCCGGGTGCCTCCTACGACCTGTCGTCGCTCATCGGGCTCACCTCCACCGCCGCACTGTTCTCCCAGTCCGTGAAGGACGACTTCTTCCGCCACTTCCCCAACCTGGTCATGACCGACGCCATCGGGTCCTCCGAGTCGGGCAACAACGGCCTGTCGATGATCTCGAAGGACACCACCGCCATGCGCAGCGGCCCGACGGTGACGTCCCTGGGCGACACCGTCGTCCTCGACGAGGACCTGCGCCCCGTGCAGCCCGGCTCGGGCGTGATCGGCAAGATCGCCCGCAGTGGCGACATCCCGATCGGCTATTACAACGACCCGGTCAAGACGGCCGAGGTGTTCGTCGACGTGGACGGCGTGCGCTACGTCATGCCGGGGGACTTCGCCACCGTGGAGGCCGACGGCACCATCACCCTGCTCGGGCGCGGCTCGATCTGCATCAATTCCGGCGGCGAGAAGATCTTCCCCGAGGAGGTCGAGGCCGTCGTGCGCTCGCACCCCGACGTCATGGACGCCATCGTCGTGGGCGCGCCCGACGAGCGCTGGGGCCAGCGGGTGGCCGCCATCGTCGAACCCCGCCCCGGCCACGACGCCCCCGGCCTCGAGGCACTCCAGGAGCACTGCCGGCGCCACGTGGCCGGGTACAAGGTGCCGCGCCAGCTGCACGTGGTGGACCGCATCGTGCGCTCGCCGGCCGGCAAGCCTGATTACCGCTGGGCCAGCTCGGTCGTCACCGGCGGTGGCGAGCAGGATCGCCAGGGCACCTGAGCTGCCCCGCCCGCGCCACGGAGCGCACGCGCGGGCGGTCGCACGGACGACCGAGCACCGCACGCCGCTGACGCGGCCTCAGCACACTCGGGGCGGCCGGCGACGGCGCCTGCCGGATTCCTGCGTGGGGAGTGCCTGGGGATCGGGGAACGGCAGGGGCGGGACGTCGCCGATCACGGTGCTGGTGGTGCAGTGGGGCGCGGGGAAGGCGGCGGCGCCCTGCGGCGAGGGCAGCACCGGCACCGAGGTGTCACCCGGGCCCGACAGGTCCAGCGTCGAGGTGAGGTCGCCGGTGACCGACCGCCGCCAGGCGCTGAGGTTCGGCACCTCCACCCCGAAGCGCTGCTCGAGGAAGCGCAGGGTGGAGGTGTGGTCGAAGACCTCCGACGACACCCACCCGCCGCGCGAGAACGGCGACAGGACGAGCATGGGTACCCGGAAGCCGAGACCGATCGGACCGGTGACGCCGCCGTCGGTGGTCGTCGCCGCCGGTGCCGTCACGTACTCGCCCGCGGTACCGGGCGGGGCAGTGGGCGGGGGCACGTGGTCGAAGAAGCCCCCGTTCTCGTCGTAGGTGAGGAACACGACGGTCCTGGCCCACAGCGCGCCGTTGGACTGCAGCGTCTCGAGGACCTGCGCCGTGAACTGCTCCCCCAGGTTGACGGGGGCCGGCGGGTGTTCGTCGGCGGGATCGGGCGGCAGCGTCGGTGCGAGCACCCACGACACCTGGGGCAGCTCGCCGGACTGGACGTCCTTCACGAAATCGTCCGGCCAGGCGGGCGTGAACGCCCGCCGGTAGAGGTCGGTGCCCTGCTGGAGGAATTGCTTGAAGTACAGCAGGACGTTGTCGGACGAGATGGCACCGAGCGCCGTGCCGGGCGCCAGCTGGGGCCCGCGCTGCTCGTAGACCTTCCAGGTGATGCCGTGGGCGCTGAGGCGCTCGGGCATCGTGACCCACGACGCGGAGCCCTCGTAGGACACGGCCGCGTTGGTGTGCAGCACGGGCCCGCCCGACACCCCGGCGGGGTCGATGGTGGCCGACATCGACATGAGCCGGTTCGGATGGGTGGGGCCGAGCACGGAGCAGAAGTAGGCGTCGCAGATGGTGAACGCGTCCGCCAGCGCGTAGTAATAGGGGAGGTCCGCACGCGTGTAGTAGCCCATGGTGAGCTTGCCGTCGGGATCGGCGTGCTGGTGCACCGTGCCGAAGCCGTCCATGGCACCGCCGTTCCACGCCTGGTGCTGCGGCAGCCAGTCGTGGGTGATGTCGGTGGTGCACAGCGCCTGCTCGTGCAGGGTGTCGAGGTGCCAGGGCAGCAGCCTGCCCACCGGGGCGACGGCGGTGTTCGCCGGGTAGGCCTGCTCGAACACCCCGGTCCGGGCCCTGGGGTCGGCGAAACCGCGCACCGCCGGGTAGGTGCCGAAGTAGTGGTCGAAGGAGCGGTTCTCCTGCATGACCACCACCACGTGGTCGATCTTCGACAGCCCCGTGGGGGGCGCGCAGATCGCACCGCGCCGTGCCGACGTGCTCGACCCACCGCACGCCGCCAGCACTGCGCCGAACCCTGCCCCGGCTCCCAGCCCGAGCACCTGCCGCCGGTGCAGGCGGGCCCCGCCGTGTCTCCCGGCAGACCCGTCGCGGCTGTGGTCGAGCTCGCCACGATCCGTCATGTCCCCCTCCCCTCGGCCGCAGCCTACCGACAGGGACTCGCCACCCGTGGGACCGCCGGCCCCCGCTGCCTGCCGGTAGGCTCCCGCGACGTGCCGGTCGACCTGCCCGCGCTCGTCGGCGGCGGCCGGGCCGCCGTGCTCACCATGGAGCTGCAACGTGGCGTGGTCGGTGAGTGCGCCACGTTGCCCGAGCTGGCGGCGGCCGCCGCGGCAGCCGGCGTGATCGCCAATGCCGCGCGCCTCGTGCACGCGGCGCGTGAGGCCGGGGTTCCCGTGGTGCACTGCACCGCCGGATTCCGAGGGGACCGACGGGGAACGCCCCGCAATGCACCCCTGGTGCGCGCCCTGCTGCGCCGGCCCGAGCACCTGCTCGAGGACACCGAGGCAGTGGCGCTGGTCGCCGAGCTGGGTCCAGCGCCCTCGGACCTGATCTCCCACCGCCGGCACGGCGTGTCGCCGTTCACCGGCACCGCACTCGACGTGACCCTGCGCAGCCTCGAGGTGTCCACCGTGGTGGCCGCCGGCGTGTCGCTCAACCTCGGCATCGTGGGCCTGGCGGTGGAGGCGGTCAACCTCGGGTACGAGGTGGTGATCGCCACCGACGCCGTGGCGGGCGTGCCCGCCGCCTACGGCGAGGAGGTCCTGCGCCACACGCTGGCGCTGGTGGCGACGCTCGCACCGGTGGCAAGCATCGTCGCGGCGTTCGCAGCCGACTGACGGACGCCCTCCCCGGCGATCCGCCCCACGCCGGTCCCGGACGCGGACTGCCGCCCGCTGCGCCGACCCCGGGGGGGCCGAGGGTGGCACAGGGGCGGCAGCCCTGACGAGCGCCGGCACGGCGAGGACCCGCCTGCGCGCGACGCCCGGCCGGCACACGGGAGGGTGCCGGCACTCCCAGGCTATGCCGCGCGCAGCGCGGCGCGGGGGGATCGCAGCAGGACACGAGCCCAGCCGGACGGGCGCGCCAGGAACGGCGCACCGCTGCGCGCCCGGCTCCCTATCCTCCGAGCTGGGCCTGGCGCTGGCGGACCGTGGAGTGCATCGGGTCGGTGTCGAACTTCGGCAGCACATGAGCCCCGAAGGTCGCCACCGCCTCCTCGCACACCTCGATGGGCATGGCTGACGACAGCATCCCGAAGCTCAGCTGATCGGCGCCGACGTCGACGAAGCGCTGTACCGCCCGGGACACCTCGTCCGGGTCGCCCACGGCCACGGTGCCCTCGGCGATCTGCTTGTCGAGAGCTTCGGGTGTGGTGTCGGGGACCAGCGACGGCCACTGGGGGATGCCGGGCGGACGCGGGAAGGTGTCGAGGTACCGGAAGACGAGGCTCACGTAGTAGCCCGTCTGCATCTGCAGGAACTCGCGCCGGGCTCGCCCACCGTCCTCGAGGCACAGCATCTGCGTGGTGACCATCACGTTGTCGTTGACGTAGTCGCCCACCGGGTCGCAGTGCTGGACGTCCTTCTTGTACTTCTCGATGAGCGGGGCGAATTGCTCGGGCCGGCCGAAGGCGAAGCACAGCACGCCGAGCCCCTGGCGCGCCGCCAGCTCGAAGGTGCCCGGGCTGCCGGCCGCCACCCACAGGGGCGGGTGCGGCTTGGTGTAGGGCTTGGGCAGGACGTTGCGCTCGGGCATGGAGAAGAACCGGCCGTCATAGGCGTACGGCTCGTCCCGCCACATGCGCACGATCTGCGGGAGCGTCTCGGCCACCATCTCGCGGGTCAGCTCGGGGTCGGTGATCCCGAAGCCCGCTTGCTCGGTGGTCGACGATCCCCGGCCCGTGCCGAATTCGAAGCGCCCCTCCGACAGGTGGTCGAGCATGGCAACCCGCTCGGCCACCCGGGCCGGGTGGTTGACGGGCGGGGTGAGGTTGAAGATCCCCGAACCCAGGTGGATCCGCGTCGTCTGGGCGGCGGCGAAGCCCAGGAACGACTCGCTGGCCGACAGGTGGGAGTACTCGGTCAGGAAGTGGTGCTCGGAGGCCCAGGCGTACTTGAAGCCTGCCGCGTCGGCCGCCCGGATGTAGGCCAGCTCGTCGAGGAGCCGCCGGTGCTCGGCGTCCTCGCCGTAGCGCTCGCGCGTCTTGGGCGTCAGGCAGATGGCGTTGAAGATGCCGAATTCCATGCCGCTCCCTTCGGTCCCACCGGCCTGCCCATCTTGGCAGAAAATGCAACGCGTTCCAATATGGACTACGGTGCCGGACCGGCAACCCGCGGGCCGGGCAGGAAGCGGATGGCGAACCCGGTGGCCGACCGCTGCCGACGGTTCCGTCACGCGATGCGAACCGGTTGGTGAAGCCGGTGGCCGGCCGGTGAAGCCGGTGGCCGGCCGGTGAAGCCGGTGGCCGGCCGGTGCACCGGGTGACCGGCCGGTGCGAACCTGGGAGCGGACGGAGGGGACCGTGCAGACCATCGCCGAAGGGTTGCTCGCCAGGGCCGGGGACAGCGGGTGCGGCCTGCGGGCCGGCGACGACCAGTGGAGCTGGGCCGAGGTGGTCGCCGCTGGCGCAGCGCGCGCCGGGCTGCTGGCCGAGCGCCTCGAGGGCGGGCCGCCGCACGTGGCGGTGCTGCTCGACAACGTGCCCGAGTTCGTCTTCTGGCTGGGTGCGGCCGCCCTGGCGGGCGCGGTCGTGGTCGGCGCCAACCCCACCCACCGGGGGCCGGACCTGGCGAGGGATCTCGCCCACACCGACTGCCGGCTGTTGGTGACCGACCGCGCCCACCTGCCACTGGTGGAGGGGCTCGACCTCGGGCCGGGCATCGGCACGGTGCACGGCGGCACGGGCCACCGCACCGTCGTCGTGGTGGACGATCCCGGGTACCCCGGTGTCCTCGCACCGTTCGAGGGTGCCAGTCCGCCCGACCCGGGAGCGGTCGGGGTGGGGCCGGCCACGCTCGGCTACCTCATCTTCACGTCCGGGACATCCGGCGCCCCCAAGGCCTGCCGCTGCACCCAGGGCAGGCTGGCCTTCATCGGTGCGGTGCTGCGCGACACGTACCAGCTGGGCGCGGACGACTGCTGCTACGTCGCCATGCCGCTGTTCCACTCCAATGCGTTGATGGCGGGGTGGGCGCCGGCATTGGCCGCCGGTGCCACGGTGGCCCTGCCCACCGGGGGCCGGTTCTCGGCCTCGGGCTTCCTGCCCGACGTGCGCCGCCACCGGGTCACCTACTTCAACTACGTGGGCAAGCCCCTCGCCTACATCCTGGCCACCCCGGCGCGACCCGACGACGCCGACAACCCGTTGCGGGTGGTGTTCGGCAACGAAGCCTCGCCGGCCGACGTGGTGCGCTTCGCCGAGCGCTTCGGCTGCTCGGTGACCGACAACTACGGCTCCACCGAGGGTGGTGTGGCGGTGGCCCGCACGCCGGACACGCCCCGGGGCGCCCTCGGTCCCGCGCCCGACGGGGTGATCGTGGTCGACCCCGAGGGCCACGAGTGCCCGCGGGCACGCTTCGACGAGCACGGCCGGCTCGCCAATGCGCAGGAGGCGACGGGCGAGATCGTCTCCACCACCGGACGGGGCGGGTTCGAGGGCTACTACCGCAACGACGAGGCCGAGCAGGCCCGGTTGCGCGACGGGTGGTACTGGACCGGCGACCTCGGCTACCGCGACGAGGCCGGCTACCTGTACTTCGCCGGCCGGGCCGACGACTGGCTGCGGGTCGACGGCGAGAACTTCGCCGCCGCCCCCGTCGCCCGCATCCTCGAGCGCCACCCCGACGTGGTGCTGGCCGCCGTCTACGCCGTCCCGGACTCGGTGGTGGGCGACCAGGTGATGGCCGCCCTCCAGCTGCGCCCGGGGGCGTCCTTCGACCCGCAGGGGTTCGAGGCGTTCCTGGCAGCCCAGCCGGACCTCGGAACCAAGTGGGTGCCGCGCTTCGTGCGGGTCTGCGACCACCTGCCCACCACGGCCACGGCCAAGGTCCTCACCCGGGCGCTGCGAGCCGAGTCCTGGCACTGCGCTGATCCGGTGTGGTGGCGACCATCGACCCGTGCCGCCGGTGCCACGAGGGCCACTCGCCAGGCCGGCGGCGGTCCAGAGACCGGTGCCGGCGGCGACCCGACCGGCTCGTCCTTCCGCCTCCTCACCGCCGCCGACGCCGACGCCCTCGACCAGGCACTGGCCGGCCACCAGGGCTGAGGACGCGGCAGGCGGATCCCTACGGGCAGACCCCGAGCCGGGCGTACGCAGCGACGAGCCGCTCGACGACGCACGATTCTCGCCAACGCGCAGCGGCACGGTCGAAGCCCGCTCGTCCCATCGCAGCAAGCGCCAGCCGCCCGGCATCTGCGGCTTCCTGCAGCGCGGCGGCCAGTGCGGCAGGCTGCCGCGGCGGCACCAGCCAGCCGCTCACTCGATCCTCGACGAGCTCGCGCGTGCCTTTGATCGCGCTCGCCACGACCGGAAGGCCCATGGCCATCGCTTCGATGACCGATCTCGGGACGCCTTCGCGCCAACTCGGCAGCACGAACAGATCGGCATCAGCGAGCAGCTGCCGGACCTTGCCCGGCGGCAGGGAACCGGTGAACCGAATGTCCGCTTCGAGGCCGCGCGCCATGGCGCGCGCCCGCTGACCCACCGGGCGGCGGGACGCGCCGGCGACCTCGTCACCAACGATCGTCATCGTCATGTTGCGTACCGAACGCATCGCGCTCACCAGGTCGAGGATGCCCTTCATCCGGACCAATCGGGCCACGCACACCGCCCGAATGGGACCCGTCCGATCCCAACGGTGCCGGTCTCCCGTGAACCATTCGTCCTGCACGCCGTTGCCGAGGTAGACGAGGTCCCCGTCGTAACGGTGCCGCCTCGCCTCGTCGAGATCCTCGGTGGACTGGAACAGCGACATGTCCGTCGCATGCGACAGCAGGCTCTCGGCCACATGGGAGGCGACACCGCCCGCGCTCCAATGCTCCCAGTCGTGGAAGTACCCATGGACCGTGTAGACGATCCTTGGGCGGTTGGTCCCACGGCGGAAGCGTGATGGCACGAGGGCCACTCGACTGGGGATCGCCGCTGTCGGCGTGTGCAGGTGGACGATGTCAGGGCGACGCTGCTCGACCAGCCGGTGGAGAGCCATTCCCGCCCGTGCCAGGCCGATCGGGCTCGGGTACCGTGGAAACGCCAATGGTTGCGGCTCGAACGGCTCGAGTGCTGGGTCGAACCCGTGCGGCCCGCGGGCGCACGCGACGGTCACGTGAAACCCCCGATCCACCAGCGAACGCAATTGCGGGAGCAACAAGTGCACGATCGTGTACTGGGCAGCGGCCACGTGCAGCACGTGCGGGCGTGTCCTCCGTCCGGTTGGAATGCGGCCCATGGACATCCCCAGCGTCAGTGGGAGCCACCGGCGCCCGTGGTGTTGCGCGTATCGAGCCAGGCCTCGAACATCAAGATGTCCCACAGTACGTACTGCCAATCGTGGCGCTCCGACACGTGATCGCGCCAGACCCGGCGGACGGCGTCCGGGTCGAGATATCCCTCGGTCCTCAGCCGCGCGGCATCCAACAGATCCTCGGCCCACGGTCGAAGCGGACCGCGCAACCATGATCCGATCGGCACGCCGAATCCCATCTTCGGGCGATCGACAAGCCGATCCGGCACGTACCGCCGCAGCACCGCTCTCAGCACTCGCTTGCCAATGCCGCCGTCGACTTTGTACTCCATCGGCAGGCGCCAGGCCCATTCGACGATTCGGTGATCGAGCAGCGGCAGCCGAGCCTCGAGACCAACGGCCATCGACGCTCGATCGACCTTGACGAGGATGTCATCCGGTAGATAGCAGACCGTGTCGGCTGCCATCGCGCGGGCAACCGGCACCGTGATCGCGCCCGCCGGCGACATCGCTCCCGGATCGTCGGCCGCCGCGCCCGCACCCAGGACCAATCGATCCGGCGCCGCCCAGTGTGACATCAGCACACGGTACCGATCGTCGTCCGGGGCCATGAGCAGGCTCCGCAGCCGAAAGGCCTTGCTGCCTGCCTGCACATTGCGGACCCACCGGGGCAATACCGGTCGTGCAACCCCCCACAGCGCGTCCCATTGCCGGGGACGCATTGCCCCGATCGCTCTGGCGGCGGCCAGTCGGATGCCAGCGGGCGTCCTGTCCAGGATGCGCTCCAGCCTGGCAAACACCTGGTAGCGGTCGTAGCCACCGAAGAGCTCGTCCCCACCGTCACCGGAGAGCACCACCTTCACCTGCTCGCGCGCAAGCTTGCTCACCAGGAGCGTCGGAATCTGCGAGGGATCGGCGAACGGCTCGTCGTACACGGCCGGCAGGACAGGGATCACGCCTTGGGCTGCCTCCGGGGAGACATACAGTTCCGTGTGATCGGTACCGAGATGGGTGGCAACCGAGCGCGCTGACGCCGCCTCGTCGAAGGTGCGCTCGTGGAAGCCGATCGTGAAGGTCCTCACGGGTGCCGTCGCCTCTGCCTGCATGATCGATACCACTGTCGACGAATCGATCCCACCCGAGAGAAACGCCCCTACCGGCACGTCGGCGACCATGCGCATTCCCACGCTGTCGTGCAACAGGTGATCGAGCTGCTCGGCTGCTTCGTCCATCGACCCCCGAAAGGGATCATCCATGGCGTTCAGAGTCACCTGCTCGAAGGACCAGTACGGATGCGGCTCTGGAAGCGGTCGACGCCCATCGGCGCGCAACACGACCCACGACCCTGGCAGCAGCTTTCGCACACCTCGGTAGATCGTGAGCGGTGCCGGGACGAAACCATAGCGAAAGTACGACGAGAGCGCCCGACGATCGACCGTGGTGTCGAACCTCGGGTGCTTGGCGAGCGCCTTGAGCTCTGACCCGAACACGATGTCGGTGCCGGCATGGCCGTAGTAAAGGGGCTTCTCGCCGAGACGGTCCCGAGCCAAGAGTACGCTGCGATCCTTCGCATCCCACAGTGCCAGTGCGAACATCCCGTTCGCCCGATGCAGGGCCCGGATCGGCCCCCACTGTTCGACCGCAGCCAGGAACACCTCCGTGTCCGAGGTGCCCGCGAACACCACGTCGCGCCCTTGGAGCTGCCGCCGAATCTCGCGATGGTTGTAGAGCTCACCGTTGAACGCAAGCGTGTAGCGCCCGCTCCGGGACGTCATCGGCTGGTGTCCCGCCGCGGACAGGTCGACGATGGCAAGTCGGCGGAATCCGAACGCGACCCGGCCCCCCGGGCCCACCCACACACCTCGGTCATCAGGACCACGGTGCACCAACACGCTCGCCATCTCCTGCGCGAGGTCGGCAAGGTCCTCGACATCGGGGTCCCGCACAGCAGTGACGACTCCCGCGAAGCCGCACATCTCAGATCTGGCTCTGGGTGGTCGCCGCCCTTTGCGTGCCCGGGACCAGCTGGCTCGAATCGGCGAGGTCGTGCCGGCGACGCCGGCGACCAATCCGAAGGCGTACTCCGGGTGCCGCGGGTCGGTGCGACACGACGGTGGTGGCGGTCGTGGTGGGGACGTCGGAGGGCGGCCGGATGCGTCGGTACATCGCGGACAGGTCCGCCGGGCGCGGGACGAACGCCTGCCAGGGAATGCCGCTCGACGTCGCCATCCACGTGAGATAGCCGGCACCGAGACCGAGGTAGGCGATGCTCGACGCCAGTGCGGAACCGACGATGCCGATGACAGGAACCAGTATCAGGTTCAATGCGACGTTGGCAGCCATGGCGGTTCCACAGAGGGTGGCGAGGATCATCGGCCGATCCAGTCGAATGAGATAGCCGCCGACGGCTCGGACCGTGGCAAGAGCGACGACCCCCGGTGCAAGGACGGCCAGCGGCGGCAGTACGCCAGTGAACGGCCGACCAAGGACCAGCGGAACGAGCACCATGCTCGATCCCGTGATGGCAGCAACTGCTCCGGCACCAACCATTGCGCTCACACGGACGAGGCGTGCTGTGACTCGGGCCGACTCCTCCATGGACGACGCTGTTTGCCGAGGCAGCATCACCTGGGCAATGGCATCGGTGACCACATAGGTGACTTCGGCAATGGCCACGGCGACGGCGTAACGGCCGACCTCAGCCGAGGACGCGAGCGCGTTGACGATCAAGATGTCGACGCGCCACAACAGGAACAGAAAGACCATCGCGACGTGGTAGCGCGCACCGAGGGACACGGTGCGTCGCGCCAGACGCGCTGACCGATCAGCCCAGGAACCGGGCACGCTCGGTACGAGGAGGAAGAGCGGGACCACCTCCGAACCGGCCCAGACGAGAATGGCCGTGGTCACGGTGAGACCCCGGTACGCGACCAGCAACAGCACGGCGACCAGCTCGATGACCGCAGCCGTGCCGAGGGCGAGGTTGACCCGTTGGACCCGGTCAGCCAGCATGAGCACGTTTGCGAGGTACAGCACCGTCACGGTCGCCGGTACCGTGCCGGCGGCAACTCCAACCAGCCACGAGTTGCCGATCGGCAGGACCGTCGGACCGAGGAGCCGAACAGCCGCCCATCCCGCTGCTCCTGCCACGACGCCTGCCATGATCCCGAGCACCTTTGCGTTGGCACCAAGCGCACGGCGGTCGACGCCCGTGCTCCACAGGTAGGTCTGGGCCTGCTCCACCGACAGGTGCCCGAGGATGACCGCCACAGTGGCGATCGTCACGAGGACACTGAAGGCACCCACGCCTGATGGGCCCAATGTTCTCGACACCAGCACGTAGACTGAGCCGGTGACCGCCAGCACCGTGGCGCGAGTCGTCGCCGTCGATGCCACCGCTCGCGCTTCTCGGTCGACGAGCATGGTTCGCCGTCCCTTCGTGCAGCCCACGAGCTCAGACTCCAGCCACTGGTTCGTGCCACTCGTCGACGGGAGCTGAACAGCGATGTCGTCCTGGCATGCTGGCGACCAAATGCGAATCTGGGCGTACTTCCAATCGGCTGGTCGTGACGCGTTCCTCGGCGCACGGCCCAGGCTGGACGCCATGACTCGACGTGTCAGCAAGAGAGCACGCGGCCGTGCCGGCGACGTTCTGACCGTTGGAGCGGGCGATGGATATCTCGAGGAATGCTTGGCCGCACGTGGCCTGCATGTGTCGACTCTCGACCCGATCGCCGACACCGTGGACCGCTTGGTGGCCAAAGGGATTCGCGGTCGCGTGGGCTTCTTGGAGGAAGCACCCTTCGACGACGGCGAGTTCGACGTCGTGGTTGCCTCGGAGGTCCTCGAGCACCTGACGCCTGACCAAGGGGCCAAGGCACTCAGCGAAGTGCATCGGATGCTCCGAATCGGCGGCTGGTTCGTCGGTACCGTCCCCGCCCGCGAGGTTCTCGAGGAGCAGACGGCAGTCTGCCCCTCGTGCGGTTGTACGTTCCACCGGTGGGGCCATCGCAGGCGGTTCGACCGCGACGAGCTCAGGCAGGAGCTCGGTACCCATTTCTCCGACGTCCGGGTCACGACGAGAGCGTTCGTACCCTTCCGGCACGTACCGCCTCGAAAGCAGGCCAAATCCGCCGTTCGCTGGGTACTCGGCCGCGCCGGTGCGGCCATCGCCGTTCCCAGTCTGGCGTTCGAAGCTCGCAAGACCGCCGACCACGGACGTGACACGCGTGCGGGCGCTGGTCGGCGATGACCACCGTCCGACCAGCCAATAGCGGGCGCGCTCGCCGGTGCAGCGCTGCGAGCGAGGACGAGTCGTCCTCATCTGCGGGCTCCGGGCCTCGGTGCTCGTCGATCGCCGGCATCTCCACGCGGCGTGCGCACTGACCGCGCCGCGAGGATGTCCTCGATGATCTCCGTGGTTCGGGTCACCATGGTCGAGGTGGCATAGGAGGCTACGACGTGCCGGCGCAAGCGCGTGGCAACCTCGGCGTCGAAAGGACGACGCAGGACGGAGCGGCAGGCCGCGGCCAGCACCTCAGGATTCCCGGGTGGGACGACGATCCCCAGCTCGGGAGGCACGATGCGCGCCGCGTCCCCGACGTCGGTCGCGACACAGCGAGTGCCGCAGGCCATGGCTTCGAGCACGACGTTCGCCGTGCCCTCGCTCGCCACCGAGGCCGACACCAGGAGATCGAGACCGTTGAGGACGACCTCGGGATCGCTCCGGCCAGGCAACCACCGGAGCTCACGATCCCCCAGTTCCAGCGCCCCAGCCAACCGCTCCATCTCCCGCCGTAGTGCTCCGTCCCCGTCGCCAACGCACACGAACACGTACCGCTCGCCGGCGGACGCGCCGGCGCGTAGCCTGGCCGCAGCGCGGAGGAACACGTCGTGGCCTTTCATCGGATGGACCCGACCGACGAGCCCCACGACGGTCGTGGCACCGTCGACGCCCAACTCGCCGCGGAACGCAGCCCGCAGGTCAGGATCGGGACGGAACCGATCGGTATCGACGCCGTTGGGCACGACCATCAGCCGGTCGGGAGGCATGCCTCGCGCCCTGGCGTCGTCCGCACCTGCGTAGGAGTTGCACACGACTGCATCCGCGAACCTCGCCAGCGCGGGCTCGAGCCGGATCATCGCCCGGGTCGGCGCTCCATAGTGCTGCGGCACGAGAGCGGAGGACCGCACACCGAGGAGCAGCACCACAGGCGAATACAGGGGGCGCAGGAGCGCAAGGGGGACCGTGGCAGCCGGCAGGAACCCGTACACGACGACCGGACGGTGCCCACGCAACGCCGCGACCAATCGCATCGGGAACAGCGCCTTGTCGAGGATGCTGCGCCCGCCGAGCGCCCGAACCGGGACACCCTGGCGCTGCAGCTCACCAGCCAGGGCGCCGCCGGCCCGCAGCGCGATCACCTCAACCCTGAAACCACGGTCCGTGAGTCCCAGGGCGAGCTGGACCAATTGGCGCTCGGCGCCCCCGTACTCGAGAGCAGTGATCACCAGGACGACGCCGGTCGCGCCGTCTGGTTTCGCCTTCCTCGGCGTCCGCCGGGTGGGAGTGTCGGCCACGTCGATGCAGGCCTCGTCGGGCACCTCGGCAGCTGGTCCGGGAGTCACGTTCGGCGGTCGAAGGCCTCCACCGTCCGCACCAGCCCCTCGCGGAAGGGAACCAGCGGCTCGTAGCCCAACTGTCGCTTGGCCGCCGAGATGTCGGCCTCCGTCCGGTAGACGTCGCCTGGGCGCGGCGGGCCGTAGATCGGCTCGGTCGTCACCTGGAGTATCTCGGACAGGAGGTCGAGGAGCTGAAGCAGCGAGTAGGTCCTGCCTCCAGCGATGTTGTAGGCCGAGCCCCGGCAGGCGTCAGCCGGGGCCCGGGCCGCAAGCAGGTTCGCCCGGACCACGTCCTCGATGTAGGTGAAGTCGCGGCTCTGACTGCCGTCCCCGTGGACCTCTGGAGGCCGCCCAGAACGGAGAGCATCAATGAACAATGGAATGACCAGTGCGTACGCCGAATCGGGCCGCTGCCGGGGGCCGTAGACATTGAAATACCGCAGCGACACGGTCTCCATGCCGTACAACTCGGCGAAGACGCGGCAGTAGTGCTCACCGGCAAGCTTGCTCACCGCATAGGGCGAACGTGGTGCCGTTCGGGCGTCCTCGGAGGTCGGAAAGACCGAGACATTGCCATACACGCTGCTCGACGAGGCCGACACGAACCGGCGCACTCCGGCCTTGCGCGCGTACTCGAGCAGTGTCAACGTCCCATGGACGTTCGCCGTGTCGGTCTCGAGCGGATGCTCCACCGATCGGGCCACTGCTCGATGAGCTGCCTGGTGGAACACCACGTCGACGCCGTCGACGGCAGCGGCAACCGCCTTCTCGTCCGCCACGCTGCCCACGTGGAGCTCGGCACGAGGATCGAGATCATCGCGTCTGCCCGTCGAGAGGTCGTCGAGGACCCGGACCTCGGCGCCCTCCTGCAGGAGGCGGTCGACGAGATGGGATCCGATGAAGCCCGCCCCCCCAGTGACCAGCGCCCGCATCAGCACGCGCCCCCCATCGCACTGCTGCGTCGTCTGGCTGCGAACCCCCGCCACTTCTGCCTTCGCATCCGACCGAGACTACCTGCCTTCGATCCGAAATCGAGCGACGCCACGACGGCAGGCGAATTCCGGACGTGCGTCCCGAGCGGGCGACGCAGCCGTGGGGGCCGGCCCCTCTGCGCTAGCGGGCGTGCTCCTCGTGACCGGGTGAGGTGTGAGCCAGGGCGTCGAACTCGTCGAGGATGGCCGGCCCGTCGCGGCGGCCGGCCAGGGCCCGCTCGACCTCTGCCCGGTGCACGGCTCGCACTTCCGCGTCGCGCACGGTGAGGGCCTCGTGCAGGAGCCGGTCCCACAACCGGCCCACGACCTCGGTGCCCGCCAGCCGGCGCCCCGACCGACCCACGAAGGTCCGGTCCCGCATCTCGCTCAGCGCCGTCCGCAGGTACTCCACGTGGGGATGCTCGTCCTGGCGGATGCAGGCCACCAGCCAGGCAGCCAGGCCGTCGCCGGCGACCAGGTCGGGATCGGCGAGCACCTCCTCGGCCCAGGCGAACACGTGGTACGCCCGCACCTCGATGAACAGCACCCGGATCATGGTGGTGAGCAGCATCTCGAGCCCGGGGTCGAGCTCGGGCACGACGGGCGTGAACGGTGGCTGCCCTCCAGCGCCGGGAGCACCCGCCCGCCCGATGCCCATGCGGGCCAGCAGCTCGGCGCTCTGGTCCGAGGTGACCGGGTGCTCGAAGGCTGCATCGCGCGCCACCCACCACATCGTGGCGTGCCCCGCCTCGTCGCCGAAACCGGCTTCGTCACGGGCGTGGGCCTCGATCAACCCCCGTGCCAGGTGCGCGCTGGCCGTGCCCGCGATGTCCTCGACGAAACAGGCCTGCAGGTCCGCAGGGGCGGCCGCACCCGGAGCCAGGTGGCGCAGCATCGCCCCGAAGCCCTCGACCGTGCCGATGCGAGTCAGGATCGAGACGACCGGTTGGCGCACCCCGTGGCGCAGCAGGACCTTGGTCTGCGCCACGTTCGGGTAGGCCGCGGGCCAGCTGTCGATGGGCGCCTCGAGCAGGTCGGTGCCGAAGCGGGCACGGTGCGCCGCCTGCCAGGTGGCGATGGCCGGGACGCGCACGGCGCAGCGGGGCGACACGTAGCTGCCATCCGCGCGCAGGCCACCATGGCAGCGCACCCCGGCGACCACCAGGGGCTCGTGCACCGGCTCGGTGCGCAGGAGCTCGTCCTGGTCGAGATCGAGCACGTCGATCACGCTAGCCGGACATCCCTGGCCCCGGCCCGCCCCGGCCCGCCGGGCGGCGCCAGGCCCCGGCAGCCCGCCGGGAGCCACGGCCGGCCCGCCGGTTCTCCCGACAGCGTGCTCAGCGGTCCACGCCCAGGATGAGGCCGCTCGTGGGCACGCCCGTGCCGGCCGTCACCACCACGTGCTCGACGCCGTCCACCTGGTTGACGCTGGTGCCGCGCACCTGCCGCACGGCCTCGGCGATCCCGTTCATGCCGTGGATGTAGGCCTCGCCCAGCTGGCCGCCGTGGGTGTTGATGGGCAGCGTGCCGCCGAGCTGGATGTTGCCGTCGCGCACGAAGTCCTTGGCTTCGCCCCACCCGCACCACCCGAACTCCTCGATCGTGAACAGCACGAAGGGCGTGAAGGCGTCGTAGAGCACGGCCGTCTGGATGTCGGCGGGCCCGAGCCCCGCCGTCTCGTACAGCTGGCGCGCCACGAGTCCCATCTCGGGCAGACGGGTCATGTCGTCGCGGTAGTAGGAGGTCATCATGTCCTGGCCGTCGGCCGAGGCCTGGGCGGCAGCACGGATGACGGCGGGACGCTGGGCGAGATCGCGTGCCCGCTCCAGCGAGGTGACCACGATGGCCTGGCCCCCGTCGGACTCCTGGCAGCAGTCGAGCAGGCGCAGCGGCTCCACGATGAAGCGGGAGTTGTGGTGGTCCTCGAGCGTGATGGGCTTCTGGTAGAACCACGCCTTGGGATTGGTGGCGGCGTGGGCCCGGTCGGCCACCGACACCCATCCGAGCGCCTCGGTGGTGGCACCCGTGGCGTGCAGGTAGCGGCGGGCGAACATGGCCGCCCAGCTGGCGGGGGTGAGCAGCCCGTGGGGGGCGTACCAGGCGAACTGGGCGTTCTCGGCCGTGGGGCGGAGCGGACGGTCCTGCACGCCGGTGCCGAAGCGGTGCTCGGAGCGCTCGTTGAAGGCGCGGTAGCACACCACCACCTCGGCCACGCCACTGGCGACGGCCATGGCCGCGTGCTGGACGGTGGCGCAGCACGCCCCGCCGCCGTAGTGGACGCGGCCGAGGTACGTGAGGTCCCCCATGCCCAGGGCCCGCGCGATGTCGATGTCGGGGTTGGTGTCGGCGGTGTAGGTCACCATCCCGTCCACGTCACGGGGGTCGATGCCTGCGTCGGCCAGCGCCGCCGCGACCGCCTCGACCGCCAGCGACAACTCGGAGCGACCGGAGTCCTTCGAGAATTCCGTGGCGCCGATGCCGGCGATGGCGGTGGTACCCGCGTAGCTGTGGCGTCGAGGGCTCACGTGGCGCTCCTTCCCGTTCCGTCGCCAGGTCCCGTCCCCTCACCGGGTCCCCTCCCATCGCTCGGTCCCGCTGCGCTGCCCGGCTCGGTCCCGCCGCCCGGTCCGGTCCCGCTGGTCGCCGCCACGTCGTGCGCGGCGCGCCGGGGCAGGGCCACGCGCACGGTGCCGGTCACGTGGTCCCCGAGACGGTTGGCGCCCCGCACGGCGACCTCCACCACGCCCCTCCCGTCGGGCCGGCCGCCGAGCGGCTCGACGGCGCGCACGGTCCCGGTCAGGCGCATGGTGTCCCCCGGGTAGTTGGGCACGCCGAGACGGATGGCGACCTCCTCGAGCACGGCGCCGGGCCCGGCCCAGTCCGTGACGAAGCGGCCCACCAGGCCGTTGGTGGTGAGGATGTTCATGAAGATGTCGGGCGAGCCACGCTGGACCGCCAGGGCGGGATCGTGGTGCACGTCCTGGTAGTCGCGCGACGCGATGGCGGTCGCCACGATCAACGTCCGGGTCAAGGGGATGTCCAGCGGTGGGAGCTGCTGACCGACGACCACGTCGTCGACGGCCAGGGTCCGGGCGACCACCCCGACGGCGCTGCTGCGCCCTGAGCCCGCCGGCCCGGCACTTCCGTGGCTCGTTCCCGCCGGCCCGGCACCACGCTGGCCCGTGCCCGTCACCACCGGGCGCGGCCCGCTCACCGTGGCCCCCCGCCGGCCAGCGCCTGGTGGGCGATGCGCCGGCCAAGGCGCGCCAGCTGGGCGCTGGGTCCCTCGAGCATCAGCTCGATCTGCTTGCCCCACAGGAAGTAGCGGTGGATGGGGTAGGTCACGTCCGCACCGACCCCACCGTGGAGGTGCTGCGTGGCATGCACCACCCGTTGGCCCGCCTCCGATGCCCACCACTTGGCCACGGCCACCTCGTCGGCCGCCGGACGGCCGGTGTCGAGCCGCCAGGCCGCCTGCCACAGCGTCACCCGGATGGCCTCGGTGTCGATATAGGCGTCGGCGGCACGCAGCAGCGTCCCCTGGAACGAGGACAGGGGCCGACCGAACTGCCGCCGCTCGTTGAGGTACGCTGCGGTGCGGGCGAGGGCCTCCTCGGCCACGCCCAGCTGCACGGCGCACAGACCCGTGGTCGCCCGCTGGACCATCCACTCCACCACGGCCTCCCCCGCGCCCGGTCCGGCCAGCACGTCGTCGGACGCCACCGGCGCTCCGTCGAGATGGAGGTGGGGGTGGACCTGCCGGTCGGTGGTCTCCGCCCGCTCGAGGCGCGCACCGGGCCCGGTGGGATCGACCAGGACCACCATCGCACCTTCCGCACTCTGGGCGGGAACGACCACGCACGCCGCCACGTGCGCCTGCGGCACGGCCATGGCGGTGCCGGTGAGGCGCCACCCGGCCCCGTCCGCCTCGGCCCGCACCACCGGGCGCCGGTCGGTGGCGGCCGCCACCTCGGTCAGGGCAGCCGACAGCCGCAGCGCACCCGCGGCGACGGCGGGCAGCAGCCGCTGCTGCTGGTCGCTCGTGCCGAAGGCGGCGATCGGCAGGGCGCCGAGCACGGTCGTGGCCCACAGCGGCACGGGCGCCACGCACCGGCCCTGCTGCTCGAGCACCAGGCAGAGCTCGGTGAGCCCGAGCCCCGACCCGCCGTGGGCCTCGGGGACGGCGAGACCCAGCAGGTTGGCATCCGCCAGCGCCCTCCACAGCTCGTCGTCGACGCGGTCGTCGCCGGCTTCGACCGCCGCCACCCGCTCCGGCGTGGCCAGGCCCTCGAACACACCCCGGGCGGCCTGCGCCACCGCCTCCTGGGCCTCGGTGAACGAGAAGTCCATCACGCCCCTCCGGTCGAGGCACCGGCTGCCACCGGCCGGAACACCGGCAGCGTGAGCTCGTCATCGACGGCCAGCATCTCGCAGGCCACCGGCATCCCGATGCGCACGGCCGCGGGGTCGACGCCCACCAGGTCCGCCACGATCCGGGTGCCCTCCTCGAGCTCGACCAGCGCGATGGGCAGCGGGTACTCGAAGCCCGGCACCTGGGGATGGTGCACCACCACGAAGCTGTACACGGTCCCCCGCCCGCTGGCCTCGATGGTGTCCCAGTCCATCGACCGGCACGACGGGCAGGCGGGCAGGGGCGGATGCCGCAGGCGGCCGCACGAGACGCACCGCTGGACGAGCAGCTTGCCCTGGCGGGCACCGTCGAAGAAGAAGGCGATGTCCCGGCTGATCGCTGGGCGCGGGCGGCGCGACGGCACAGACGAAGTTGCCGGCGGCGTCGGTGGCGGTGCCGCCGAACTCCCCTGGGGTGACGGTGCCTGCGCCGCGGAGGCGGTTCCCTGCGGCGGCGGTGCCTGCGGTGCGGGCGCCGTCCCGTGCGGCGGCGAGGCCCCTGCCGTCGCCCCGTCCGACGCGCCCGCTGCGGCGAGCTGGGACCGGGGCCGGAACTTCAGGATGCGGAAGCGCATGGTGGCGACGTGCTCCCCGTGCTGGTCGGTGAAGTCGGTCCGGGTGGTGACGAAGTGGCCGTCCCCGAGGGCGGTGGACTTCTGCGGGGACACCGACTCGATGACCGAGGTGGCCGTCAGCCGGTCCCCGAGCACGAGCGGGCGGACATAGCGCTGCTCGCAGTTCGTGGCCACCACCGACGTGAACCCGGCCGCGTCGAGCAGGGCCAAAAGCTCATCCTGGGCCGACGCCGCGTCAGGGGTCCTGCCCGCGGCGCGCGCGGCCTCGAGCTCGGCAGTGGCCTTGTACCCGCGCATGATCCAGGCCTGCAGCATGGTGGGGGGCGCGATCACCCCGGGGAACCCGACCGCCCGCGCCGCCGCCTCGTCCACGTAGACCGGGTTCTCGTCGCCCATGGCCTCGACCCAGTGGCGGATCATGGGCTGGTTGACCGGATCAGGTGCCAGAAACGGCGGCCCGACCTGCCGCCCCTCGAAGGCCGCCAGGGCCGCCTGCAGGTCGTCGCTGCCGCTCACTTCGCTGCCGCTCACTTCGCTGCCGCTCACCTCGCCGCCGCTCATCGCGCCCCCCGACGCATCCCGAGGCCGGTAGTGGCCACGATCTCTCGCTGGATCTCGTTGACGCCGCCCCCGAAGGTGTTGATCTGGGCCTGGCGGGCGGCACGCTCCAGGCGCCCCTGCAGCACCGCACCCGGCGATCCACCCACCAGGTACCCGGCAGCGCCCACGATGCCCAACAGGCGCCGGTAGATCTCGATGGACCGTTCCACGCCGAAGACCTTGACGGCAGAGGAATCGGCGGGCCTGAGCACGTCCTGGGCGACAGCGGTGGCCATCCGCCAGTTGAGCAGGACCATGGCCTGCAACTCCGCCTTGGTCCGGGCGAGGTCCGCCTGCACCCAGCCCAGCTCGAGCAGCGGCACCCCGTCGGGCGTGGTGGTCGCCGCCGCCCACGCCAGGACGTCGTCGAAGAGCTTGCCGGCCAGACCGCTCCACGCCGCCAGCCCCACCCGCTCGTGGTTCAGCTGGGTGGTGATCATGCGCCAGCCCTCGTTCACGCCGCCGACCAGGTTCCCGAGCGGCACCCGCACGTCGCTGTAGTAGGTGGCGGTGGTCTGCAGCCCGCCCACCGTGGTGATCGGGCTCCACGAGAAGCCCGGGCTGTCGGTGGGCACGCAGAGGATCGAGATGCCCCGGTGCTTGGGGGCGTCGGGGTCGGTACGGCACGCCAGCCAGATGTAGTCCGCCATGTCGGCACCGCTGGTGAACACCTTGGCCCCGTTGACGACCCAGGTGTCGCCGTCGCGCACCGCCCGCGTCCGCAACGACGCGAGGTCCGTGCCCGCCTCGGGCTCGGTGTAGCCGATGGCGAAGTTGATCTCCCCCGCCAGGATGCCGGGGAGGAAAGTGGCCTTCTGCTCGTCGGTGCCGTAACGCATGATGGTGGGGCCCACGGTGTTGACCGTCACGAAGGGGAACGGGGCACCGGCACGGCGGGTCTCGTCGAAGAAGATGTACTGGTCCGTGGCCGGGCGCCCCTGGCCCCCGTACTCGGTCGGCCACCCGATCCCGAGCCAGCCGTCCTTGCCGATGCGGCGCACCACCGCGCGCCACAGCTCGCCGCCCTCCCCGCCGTCGGACAACCCGGCACGCACGTCGTCGGTCAGCAGCTCGGCGTAGTAGGCGCGCAGCTCGTCCCGCAGCGCCCGCTGCTGGGCGGTCTCCTCGAGGTACATGGCTCCGTCCACCGGTCGGTCCGGGCCGGCTCCCCGGTCCCGGCTTCGGCTGCAACTCGTTCTAGTTTCGCACGCGCCGGCCGGAAGCCGCCACCAGGAGGCACCCGCTCCGGTGCTGCTCAGGCGCCGGCGGGCTGCACGGACAGCGTGACCGTCAACCCGGCCAGGTCCCGGGGCAACGGCACCCCGGCCCCACGCGGACCCTCCAACCGCCAGGTCAGGCCGGGCAGCTCGACCGCCCCGACACCTGACCCCGGCGCCGCGTCGAGCAGCACGGACGGGGTGCCGTCGAGCGGCACCCGCACGTGGCGGGGGCGCTTGGGGCCCGGCAGGACGCAGGAGCTCCCGGCCAGACAGCGCGGCGGCAGACGGGGATCGACGGCGAGCACCCATCCCCGGGCACTGCCCGGCACCCGCGCCGCGACCGACAGGATCCAGCCGCGCCCGGAACCGGTGGCGTCGAGGACGGTGACGCTGCCCGAGGCGATCAGTGCCAGCGCGCCACCCCGGGCACGCACGGCCCGCAACGTGAGCGGTCCGGCGACCTCGAGCGGCCCGGGGAGCACTTCCACCGCGGCCTGGCCGGCGGCCGCGGTCCGGGTGGCGGAACCGGCACCCCGGGACCCCGAGGGCTGGCTCGGGACGGGCGCGCCAGCGCGATCGGTCGCCGAGGCGGCGCCGGCGCCCACGGTGCCGCCGGCGGTCCGGACCACGACGGTGGTGACGACCGGCACGGGCGGCGGTGCAGGAGCCGGGGCCGTGGCGAATGCGCTCGATGCGGCGGTGGCAGCGGTACCGGCCCCGCCCACGGCGAGGGCAGCGGCCAGCCCGATGGCCGAGCGCGCCCGTCGCCGGGTACCGACCGGGCGGCGACGCCCCGCGCGCGCCAACCCCCCGGCCCGTCCGTGGGCCACGCGCTCCTGCACGAGGGAATTGGTCGGCATGCCCGGGACCGGGAACGAGCCGCGGGCACCACGATTGCGCAACGTTTGGGTTGGCAGGGCGCCGCCCTGGACACACGCAGGCCGGGCGCGGGTGCCGCCCTGCGCCCGTCGCGGCCGGCTCAGCCGTCCTCGGCCGCCTGGCGCCGGCGCGCCAGCAGGAGCACGAGGATCGCCACCAGCACCGCCAGCACGGCGGCCCCGAGCGCGATCAGGGCCACCGCCCACCCCGGCGTGCCGGCCGCCGGACGCGCCGCGCGGTGGCGGCCGGTCGGGGTGGCCGGCACCGCTGGCGGATCGACCCGTCCCGACCAGTCGGCGGGCGTCGCCCCGGGGGCGTAGGCCACGGTCACGGTGCACGCCACGTTCGTCCCGGCCAGGCCCGGCGCGTTGACCGGCACCGTGGCGTCCTTGCCCGGCAGCAGGGTGTCCGAGTGCACCGGCCACGAGCGCGGCCGGCCGTCCACCGTGCAGGTCGCGGTGCCGTCGGCCCGGACGAAGGTGTTGCCCCCGTCGTGGAGGTGGACGAGCAGGCGGGGCGTCGAGCCCACGGCGCCGGTGGTGACGTCGGGGATCTCGAGCGCGGGGTGGAGCTGGCCGGCGTCGCCCACGGTCACGGCGACGCCGATGTCGACCTCGTTCACGATGACCGCCTGGGCACTGGCGCCGTTGGCGTTGCCCCCCACCGTCACGGGCGGGCTGCCCTGCGCCGGCCACACGGAGATACCCGCCAGGTACTGCCCCGGCGCCGTCGCCGGCGGGACCGTGACCGTGAACGGCAGGGCCACCTGCGCGCCGCCGGCGAGGGTGACCGTGGACGGCAGGCCCGAGATCCAGCAGGCGGTGCCGCCGCAGGGGCGGTCCTGTCCGACGAAGGTGTCACCGGAGTTCGGTGCCGTGTCGCCGGCGGTGGCCTGGACCCGCAGCGTCTCGGTCGTCGACGACCGGTCCTGGACCACCACCGTGTCGTGCAGCACCGCCCCTGCCCCCGCGTGCAGGTCGAAGTAGGCGCGGGGCGACCCGTCGGCGGCCGGCACGGGGCTGACGCCGAAGGGGACGGTGCCCCCGGTATCGACGGCCGCCGCCGGCTGGACCGGCGCGAGGGCCACGAGGGACCAGGGGCTCGCCACGAGCACTGCCAGCGCCAGTGCGGCGGAACGCCGGGCCATCGTCTTGGATCCGGCCGGAGGGCGCACTACGGACCGCTCCCGATGGCGAGGGTGATGGTCGACACGTAGGTGCCGGCCGAGGTGTCGGCAGGGACCGTGAGCCACCAGTACGGCTGCAGCAGCACGGTGCCCGAACCGGTGCCGGCACCGGCCGTGAACAGGCTCGCCGCCGTCGCCGTCACGGCCAGCGGATAGTAGACGAGGTTGCCGCCCGGCGGCGTGCACGGCCCCTGGCACGACGTGCCCGGCGGCTGGGTGGCAGCAGCCGAGGTGGCCGAACCGTTCACGGTCAGCGCGCCCGACGGCAGGGTCCGCGGCGTCGTGCAGTTCGGCCCCGTGCTGCAGGTGAACGGCGTCGCCGACACGCTGAGGTGCCAGCCGGCGGCGGGCGAGGCCGTGTCCACCACGGCCACCGCCCCGCTGGCGTCGATGGTCTGGTCGTAGCCGGTGAGCACGGCCGACCACGACAGCGAGGGGGGCGGGGTCACGCTCAACGTGGCCCGCGCCGCCGCGTACTGGGCGGCGATCGCCGCCCGGCTCAATGCCGAGGTGTAGACCCGCACCTGGCCCACCGACCCGCGCAGGAAGCTCGTCCCGAGCGGATCCCGCCCCACGGTGAGCGCCGAGGCGCCGGCGACCATGGCGGGCAGCGCGAAGAACGAGGAGGACGGCGCGCCGGCGTCGACGAAGATCGTCGGCTTGCCACCGGCGCTGTAGACGCCGGTCACCAGGTACCAGGTGCCGGCGGTCACCCGGGTGGCCGACGAGGCCGTGCGCACCCGGCTGCCGTTGCCCACCGAGAACCGGGGCACGTTGTTGACGAGGTAGAGGGCGAACCCCCGGCGTGTCGAGGGCGTGGCGTCGTCGGCGACGACGTACTGCGTGCCGGACACCACGGCGGGCCGGACCCACGCCTGCACCGTGAACGACGGGGGCGCAAAGGCACCCCCCGCCAGGGCCGCGGTGGTGGCGGTGACCTCCCCGCTGGCGCCGTCGAGGGAGACGGCGGTGTCCTCGGGGTCGCAGGCCAGCGGGCCGGGCGCCGAGTAGGTGATGCCGGTGGCGCTGTCGGCCCCGACGTTGCCGTTGCCCGACGAGTCGTAGGCCGTCGTGCCCTGCGGTTCGTCGAGGCGCCAGTCCACCAGGGGCGCGCTGCCCGCTGCACCGGCAGCGCAGTCGGCCACGGTCCCTGCCAGCACCACGGTCTGGGGGCTGCCGGCGGCGTCGTCGGCCACCTCGAGCACGGCCGAGCGAAATCCCAGCCCCTGGGGGGTGAAGGTCACGCCTGCCGTGCAGCTGCCGCCGGGGGGGAGGGTGGCGCCGCTGCACCCGTCACCGACGAGGGCGAAGTCTGCGGCGTCGGCCCCGGCCAGCGTGAGCTGGGACACCACGAGCGGCGCGGTGCCGCCGGCGGTCACGGTGACCGTCTGGGCCGCGCTCGCCTGGCCCAGGCCCTGCTCGGGGAAGAACACGCTGGCCGGGGCAACCGCGGCGGTGGGCGTCCCCCCGGCGGACGCCGGCCCGGCCGCCACGACGAGGAGCGCAGCAGCCACCAGGCCGGTGCCGAGGACCGCCACGCGCCGTGCGGGCCGTTCGCACCGACGCCGGGCTGCGGACGGACGGGTCGCTGCCGGCACCGACGCGCGAGCTGGCCCCGGGGACGCCGTGCCCGGGGCCAGCTGCTTCCTGCTCATGGTGCGGGAACGCCCGGTGCGTCGCGACCCGCCGGTGCCGCCGCCGTGAGTGTCAGGGGCCGGCGACGACCGCGATGGTGACGGTGGAGACGTAGGTGCCGGCGTAGGTGCTCGCCGGGACGGCGATCCACCAGCCGACGTTGGAGACAGTCACCGCCCCCATGCCCTTGCCGGTTCCCGACGACAGCACGGTGTAGGCGGTCGGACCGGACGCCGCCGTGGTGATGGCCACGGGGTAGGTGACGCCGTTGCTGACACCCGAGCACGTGGACCCCGCCGCGCACGCCACGGTCGGTGCTGCGGTGGCAGTGGCCGAGGAGGTGCTGCCGTTGGTCGAGAAGGTCCCCGAATTCGCCAGGGTCCTGGCCGTGGCGCAGTTCGGGCCGCTGCTGCAGGTGAAGGTGGTGGCGGACACCGTCACGTGCCATCCGGCGGCAGAGCCGGTGGCGTCGGTGACGGTGTAGCTCTGGTCCGCGCTGTTGGTGTCCACGACCGTCTGGTCGAAGCCGTTCAGGGTGTCCGACCACGACAGGGCGCCGGGCAGGGTCGCCGACAGGGGTCCGGCCGCGATGGCAGCCGTGCCGGTGAGGGCGCCGGCGACCTGCGCCGACAGCGCCACCCCGGCGGTGCCCAGCAGCACCGCAGCGGCGCCCATGGCCGCCAGCCGACGGACGGATCGGGTTCCGAGCATGGTGGTGGTCCTCTCTGCCTGGGCCGGCACCGTCCCCGCCTGCTGCCCTGGGGCCCCCCTGCGGGCGGTACCTGCCTGCCATCCCCATTGAGCCGATGGTGCCGTGGAGGGCCTGCCCACCACGGTGGGTAGGCAGCGTACCACAACTCGTCAACAACTCGCAATGGCTGAACAACGTTCACGCCATGTGAGCACAACGCCTGGCACTGGGCGCGGATGGTGGGCGGGCGCCCGGGCGGCGCCCTATCATGAATGGAACACGTTCTCGCGCGGCCCCGGTGCCGGCGGGGTGGGCCCCGTGGGGCGCGCCCCACAGCCCGGTGGCCACAACGGCACGACGCCGGCGGTTCGGGCACCGCCCGGGGCCAGCGGTTCGGGCACCGCCCGGGGCCACCGGCCCGGGCTGCAGCAGAGGGAGGGGCCGTCATGGACCTGCACGACATCGACCTGACCGACTCGTCCCGCTTCGTGGCCGGCGTGCCCCACGAGTGGTTCGCCCTCCTCCGTCGCGAGGCGCCTGTGTTCTGGCACGAGGAGCGGGACGGGCCCGGCTTCTGGGCCGTCACCCGTTACCGGGACTGCGTGGCGGTCAACCGTGACGCCGAGAAGTTCTCCTCCGCCGCCAGAGCCACCTTCCTGTGGGAGATCCCCGAGGAGCAGCTCGAGCAGCAGCGGCTCATGATGCTCAACATGGACCCGCCGCTGCACACCCGCTACCGCCGGCTGGTCAACAAGGGCTTCACCCCCCGGATGGTCGCCCAGCTCGAGGAGAAGATCCACCGGACCACCGACCGCATCATCGACGGCGTCATCGAGAAGGGCGACTGCGACTTCGTCACCGACGTGGCGGCGGAGCTGCCGCTCATGGTGATCGCCGATCTCCTGGGCGTCCCCCAGGAGGAACGCCACCTCATGTTCGACTGGTCCAACCGCATGATCGGCCAGGAGGATCCCGAGTACCAGATCACCCCCGAGGTGGCGGCCAACGCCGCCATGGAGCTGTACGCGTACGCCTCCCAGCTCTATGCCACCAAGCGCGCCGATCCCCACGAGGACCTCATGAGCGTGCTGACCCAGGTGGAGGTGGACGGCGAGCGGCTGAGCGACCTCGAGCTCGAACTGTTCTTCCTGCTGCTGACCGTGGCCGGCAACGAGACCACGCGCAATCTCATCTCGGGCGCCATGGCCACGTTCTTCGAGTTCCCCGACCAGTGGAAACGCCTGCGCGCGGAGCGGTCGCTGCTCCCGAGCGCCATCGAGGAGATGCTGCGGTGGGTCTCCCCGGTCATGAACTTCCGCCGCCAGACCACCACCGCCGTGGAGATCGGTGGCCAGAAGATCGAGCCCGACACGAAGGTGGTGTTCTTCCACGTGTCGGCCAACCGCGACGAGGAGGTCTTCGCCGAGCCCGACCGGTTCGACATCGGGCGCACGCCCAATCCCCACATCGCCTTCGGAGGCGGCGGGCCGCACTTCTGCCTGGGGGCCAACCTGGCGCGTATGGAGATCCGCGTCATGTTCCAGCACCTGCTCGACCGCATGCCCGACATCCACCAGGCGGGCCCCGTGCAGCGCCTGCAGTCCGCGTTCATCAACGGCGTGAAGCACCTGCCGGTCCGGTTCACGCCGGGCCCGTTGGTGTCGGCCTGAGCGCCGTGCGGTTCCACCAGGCACTCACCTTCCTCCCCACGCTCGACGCCCTGGCCCTGGCCCAGGTCGTCGACGCCCAGGGCTACGACGGCGTGTACGTGTCGGATCACATGTTCTTCCCCAAGCACCTGTCGTCGCCCTACACGTACTCCACCCGCGACGACGGCGCCCCGTTCTGGGAGCCGGACACACCGTGGCCCGAGCCCTGGTGCTTCATCTCGGCCATGGCGGCGGTCACCACGACGCTGCGCTTCACCACCGGCGTCTACGTGGCCCCGGCGCGCGACCTCGTGACGGTGGCCAAGCAGGTCGGCACGGCCGCCGTGCTCTCGGGCGGGCGGGTCAACCTGGGCGTCGGTGCCGGCTGGTGCAAGGAGGAGTTCGACGCCACGGGCCAGGACTTCTCGACCAGGGGCCGGCGCCTGGACGACATGATCCCGGCGCTGCGAGCGATCCTGCGGCCGGGATGGGTGGAGTACCACGGCCCGTACTACGACCTGCCGCTGCTTCGGATGGAGCCGGCGCCCCCGGCACCGGTCCCGATCTACGGCGGTGGGCACTCGGCCCCCGCGCTGCGCCGGGCGGCGACCCTGTGCGACGGCTGGATCGCGGCGGGCGCCTACACCCCCGACGAGGCCCGCACCCACCTCACCGAGCTGCACGCCGCGCTGCGGCGCGCCGGGCGCGACGGCGCGCCGTTCGACATCTTCCTCTCCCTGAAGGCACCGCCCGACGCCGACTTGTACCGCTCGTTCGCCGAGGAATTCGGGGTGACCGACATCCTGTGCGCGCCGTGGATGGGTGCACGGCTCCCCGAGGACGCCTCGCCTGACGCCAGGCTGCGCGCCTGGGCGGAGGCATCGGAGCGCTTCGCCGAGCACATCGTGGCCGCGCTGCGCTGAGCCGGGCACGGACCGGGCGCCGTTTGGCCTGTCGTGGTACAGGCCACCGGGCGCCCTGCCGATAGGGCGGAGGTGGACGAGTCCGCGCTCGCGGCAGCCCTGGACGCCGCCCGCTCCGGCGACGAATGGGGGATCACGTGCCTGTTCCGGGCGCTGCAGCCCCGGCTCGTGCACTACCTGCGCCGCCACGCCCCCGACGCAGCCGAGGACCTTGCCGCCGAGACGTGGCTGGCCGTGGCCCAGGCCTTCACCGGGTTCGACGGCGACCTGGGTGATTTCCGAGCCCTGCTGTTCACCGTGGCCCGCCGCCGCGTGGCCGACTTCTACCGAGCCCGGGCACGCCGACCCCAGCCGGTGGCGCTGGTCGACGAGGCGGCGCCGGTGCGCTGGGCCGCAGCCGACACCGCCGAGGTGGCGCTCGACGCGCTGTCCACGGACCAGGCCATCGAGCTGTTGGTACGCGAGCTTCCTGCCGATCAGGCCGACGTGGTGCTGCTGCGGGTGGTCGGTGGCCTGAGCGCCGAGGAGACCGGTCGGGTCATGGGGCGGAGCCCGGGCGCGGTGCGCGTGCTGCAACACCGGGCCCTGCGCCGCCTTGCCCGCCTGTGGGCGCACCGGGTGGTAACGCCATGAGCCTGTTCGACGATGACGGTGCCGAGATGCACAGGTTGCCGTTCGACAGCACCACGGCGGACGCGTTCCTGGCGGGGAGGGTCGACCCCGACGACGCCCCTCCCGGGTTCCAGGAACTGGCCACGCTGATCCGGGCGGCCCGGCCACCGGCGGCCTCCGGTGCCGAGCCCCTGGAGCAGGTGGTCGTCGCCGCCTTCGCTGCTGCCGTCCGGCCGCCTGGCGTCTCCACCATCCGCCACCAACGAGGGGGACGTCGAATGCTCGGAAAACTGCTGTCGATGAAGATGGCCGCTGCCGCGGCCACCGTGGCACTGGGCGGCACCGCCGCCGCGGCGGCCACCGGATCGCTGCCCGGCCCGGCACAGTCGGCCGTCTCCGGTGCGCTGTCGCACGTGGGGATCTCGGTCCCCAGCCCCAACGGCCACGCCTCGCCGCACGCCTCGGCCGGCGCCGCCAACGCCGCAGGCCACGGGCGCAGCGCGCCGGCGTCGGGCGCGGACGCCTACGGGTTGTGCACGGCCTGGGCGGCCGCCAGCGCCGGCACGGCCACCAACGCCAACGCCACCCGTGCGCAGGACACCTTCTCGCAGCTGACGGCGGCAGCTGCCGCCAAGGGCGAGAGCGTGCAGCAGTTCTGCGCCAGCGTCACGCCACCGTCGACGGTGCCGGCCACGCCGTCCCCCTCGCCTGCGCCGACCGGCACGACCGGCGGTGCGCCTGCCGGGACGCCGAGCGGTGCGCCGAGCGGCACGACCAGCGGTGCGCCTGCCGGGACGCAGAGCGGTGCGCCTGCCGGGACGCAGAGCGGTGCGCCGAGCGGGACACCCAGCGGTGCGCCTGCCGGGACGCCGAGCGGTGCGCCGGCCGGGACGCCGAGCGGTGGGCCGAGCGGGGTGACCACCACGGCGCCGGCCTCCCACCCGAGCGGCCGCTGATCCGCCGGACCACGACGTGCGGGCCCGTCCGGCCTTCGCACGCACGTGGCCCGCGAGGACGCCGGGTTCTCGCAGCGCACCGCCGGACACCACGGACCGGCCGGCACCCCGGGTGCCGGCCGGTCCGCGCCGAACCACGGCTCGGGCGCTGGCGGCCCGTTCGCCGGGCTCCGGGACGTGTCTCACGACCCTGTGGGATCGGAGCTGCGTGAGCCCAGCGGCGCCAGGAGCCGACAGGCCGCGGGGGTGGTGCCCGGTGGGTCGGCCGTGCCAGCCTGGGGCGCCAGGAGGTGGCTGGTCGGCGCGGCCCGCCGAAGCCCACAGGAGGAGACGATGGCGAACCTGAAGCTCGGCTTGCAGCTCGGCTACTGGGGGTCGCACCCCCCGGCCAACGCTGCAGAGCTGGTGGCGGAGGCCGAGCGACTCGGCTACGACTCGATCTGGACGGCCGAGGCCTACGGGTCGGACGCTCTCACCCCCCTGGCGTGGTGGGGGTCGCGCACCACCCGGGTGCGGCTGGGCACGGCCCTGTGCCAGCTGTCGGCCCGGACCCCGACCGCCATGGCCATGGCCGCGCTCACCATGGACCACCTGTCGGGCGGCCGCTTCGTGCTCGGGCTCGGGGTGTCGGGCCCGCAGGTGGTGGAGGGATGGTACGGCCAGTCGTTCGCCAAGCCGCTGGCCCGCACCCGGGAGTACGTGTCGATCGTGCGCCAGGTGCTGGCCCGCCACGGCGTGGTCACCAACGACGGCCCCCACTACCCGCTGCCCTTCCGGGGCGGCACGGGACTGGGCAAGCCCCTCAAGAGCATCGTGCACCCGCTGCGCGCCGACGTCCCCATCGTGCTCGGGGCCGAGGGCCCGAAGAACGTGGCACTGGCAGCCGAGATCGCAGACGGCTGGTTCCCGATCTTCTTCTCGCCCCATCACATGGGCGAGTTCACGGCCGCGCTGGAGGAGGGCTTCGCCCGGCCCGGTGCTCGGCGGTCACGTGAGAACTTCGAGGTCATCGCCTTCTGCCCCGTGGTGATCGACGACGACGTCGAGCGCGCCGCCGACGCCTTCCGCCCCATGCTGGCGCTGTACATCGGGGGCATGGGCGCACGCGAGATGAACTTCCACTTCGACGTCTTCGTCCGGATGGGCTTCGAGGCCGAGGCGCGCAAGATCCAGGACCTCTACCTCGAGGGCCGCAAGGACGAGGCCGCAGCCGCCGTCCCCACCGCCATGGTCGAGCAGATCGCGCTGGTGGGCCGCCGGGAGAAGATCCGCGACGACCTGGCGGCCTGGCAGGAATCGATCGCCACCACGCTGCTCGTGGCCGGCAGCGTCGACACCCTGCGCACCATGGCCGAGCTCGTGCTGTGACCGGGCCTGCTCGCCGTCGGACCCGGCGGTCTCGCGGTGTGAGCGAGCGGCGGCTGTGACCGGGCGCTGGATGATCTACGGCGCCTACGGCTACACGGGCCGGCTGGTCGCCGAACTGGCGGTGGCATACGGCGAGCGTCCCGTGCTCGCCGGGCGCGACCCGGTCCGCCTCGACCGCCTGGCACGCCAGCTCGACCTCGAGCACATGGCGTTCGCGCTGTCCGACGTCGCCGCCGTGGCCCGGGCCCTGGAGGGCATCGACGTCGTGGCCCACTGCGCCGGACCCTTCTCGGCCACGGCTGCGCCCATGGTGACGGCCTGCCTCGACAGCGGCACGCACTACCTCGACATCACGGGGGAGATCGACGTGCTCGAGGCCGTGCTCGCGCGGGACGCCGACGCCAAGGCGGCCGGCGTGGTGCTCCTGCCCGGCGCGGGGTTCGACGTCGTGCCCTCGGATTGCCTGGCCGCGCAGGTGGCTGCCCGGCTGCCCACCGCCACGCTGCTCGAGCTGGCGTTCCGCATCGACGGCCTGCCCAGCGCAGGAACGGCGAAGTCGGCGGTCGAAGCACTCGGCCGCACGGCACGCTGCCGCGTGGGCGGACGCATCGTCGACACGCCTCCCCCGCAGCGGCGGCGCCGGACGGTCCGCTTCGCCGACGGCGAGTGCGCCGTGACGGCGGTGTCGTGGGGCGACGTGGCCACTGCCTTCCATTCCACCGGTATCCCCGACGTCTCCACCTACACCGTGCTGCCAGCCGCCGTCGGCGTGCTCGCCGCGCTGGCTGCACGCAGCGGCGGTGCCGTCCGGCACCCCCTGGTCCAGCGGGTGCTCACAGCCGCCGCCAGTCGCCTGCCCGGCCCCTCGCCCGAAGCGCGCCGGCGCCAGGGCGCTGCCTTGTGGTGCCGGGCGTCGGACGATGCCGGCAACGAGGTGACCGGCATCGCCACCACGCCCAACGCGTACTCGCTCACCGCGCAGAGCGTCGTGCGCATCGCCGCCGCGCTGGCAGCCGGAGGTGTCGGCCCCGGGGCGCTCACCCCCTCACGCGCCCTGGGCGCGGGGTTCGCCGCCGAGCTCGACGGCGTGCGGATCACCGTCCCGGCATGATGGTGCCCCGGCGTGATCCCGCCCGATGCGATCCTGTGTGATCCGGCCCTGGCGTGATCACGTGACGGGGCGATCACGTGCCGGGATGATCACGTGCCGGGATGATCACGTGCCGGGATGATCACGTGCCGGGATGATCACGTGCCGGGATGATCACGTGGCGGCACCACCCTGAACGCGCGTCGTCCCGGGCGGTCGTGGTCCCGTGCCGGTGCGGGGCCGGCAGCGGGGACCACTCAGGCCGGCTCGGTGGCCAGTAGCTCGCCCAGGCGCAGCAAGCTGGTGGTGGCACCGCCAAGCGTCAGCGACAGGTGCTTGGTGAGCAGGTAGTACCGGTGCAGCGGGTAGTCGCGGTCGACGCCCACGCCGCCGTGGAGGTGCTGACAGGCGTGCACCACGCGCTGGGCACCGTCATCGGCCCAGAACTTGGCCACGGCCACCTCGGCAGCCGCCGGCAGCTCCCGGTCCAGGCGCCAGGCCGCCTGCCAGGCGGTCAGCCGCACGGCTTCGGTGTCGATGTAGGCGTCGGCAGCCCGCTGCCCCACGGCCTGGAAGGTGGCGATCGGCTTGTCGAACTGGGTGCGCTGGCTCGTGTAGGCAGCGGTCAGCTTGAGCGCCGCCTGACAGGCACCGGCCTGTTGCACGCACAGGGCGGCGGTTGCCCGCTGCAGGAGCCATTCGAGCGCCGCCGTCCCGGCGTCGCCCGTGGCGAGGACGTCCGCACCCGACACCGCCACCCCTGACAGTTCCATCTCCGCCTCGACCTGTCCGCTGGTGGCGTGCTGGGGCCGCAGGTCGACCCCGGGCGCCGCAGGGTCCACCACGAACAGGCCCATGCCCTCGTCGGCGGTGCGGGCACTGACCACCACGGCATCGGCCAGCGTGGCGGCGGGGACGAAGGCCTTGGTGCCCTCGAGCACCCACCGGCCACCGCGCTCGACCGCCGTCGTGGCCGGTGCCGCCGGGTCGGCTCCCTGCTCGGCCAGCGCCGCGGTCAGGACGATCGAGCCGGTGGCTGCGCCGGGGAGCAGCCGGGCCTGCACCTCGGGCGAGCCGAAGCGGGCGATGGGGGCGGCACCCAGCACGACCGAGGGCACCAGTGGGACCAGCGCCGCGCTGCGACCCTGCTCCTCCACCACGATGCAGGTCTCGAGGAACCCGAGCCCGGCGCCGCCGTGCGCCTCGGGCAGCGCAAGGCCCAGCAGGCCGGCAGCGGCCAGCTCCCCCCACAGCGTGCGGTCCATGTGCTCGCCCGCGGTCTCGAGCGCGCGCAGGCGCTCGTGGGTGGCGAGGTCGCCGAAGATGCGCGCCGCCAGGGCGCGGATCTCCTCCTGGTCGGGGCTGAGGGCGAAGTCCATGGCGTGGGCCTCCTTCTGCGTGCGTGTCAGCGCAGGGACCGGGGCATGCCCAGGCCGAAGATGGCGATCAGGTCGCGCTGGATCTCGTTGGTGCCGCCGCCGAAGGTCAAGATGACCAGGCTGCGCGTGTACATCTCGAGGCGGCCCTGCAGCACTGCCCCGGGCGACCCGCGCTGGAGGTAGCCCGATTGGCCGACGATCTCCGACAGCGTGCGCAGCGCCTCCATGTAGAACTCGGTGCCGAACACCTTGGTCGTCGACGCGTCGGCCACGTCCAGGCGTCCCTGGGTGGCGCTCCAGGCGACCTTCCAGTTGATGAGGCGGAGGAACTCCAGCTTGGCGTGCACGCGGGCCAGGGCGATGCGCACCCACTCCTGGTCGATCAGCCGCCGCCCGTCGGCCAGCTTGGTGCGCTGCGCGTACGCCCGCACGTCGTGCAGGGCCCGCTCGATGATGCCGGGCGCGCACAGGGTGACGCGCTCGTGGTTCAGCTGGTTCGTGATCAGCGTCCACCCGTTGTTGAGCCCGCCCACCACGTTGGACAGCGGGACGCGCACGTCCTCCCAGTAGGTGGTGTTGATGTTGTGCTCGCCCAGCAGCTGCATGGGCACCACGCGCACCCCGGGGGTGTCCATGGGCACGATCACGATCGAGATGCCCTTGTGCTTGGGGGCCTGGGGGTCGGTCCGCACCGCCAGCCAGCAGTAGTCGGCGTCGCCCGCCAGGCTGGTGAAGATCTTGGTGCCGTTGATCACCAGCTCGTCGCCGTCGGGCACGCCGGTGGTCGTGAGCGAAGCCAGGTCGGTGCCGGCGTCGGGCTCGGTGTAGCCGATGCAGAAGTGGATGTCACCGGCCAGGATCCTGGGCAGGAAGAAGGCCTTCTGCTCCTCGGTGCCGAATTGCATGATGGTCGGCCCCACCGTGTTGATGGTGAGCATGGGCACCGGTGCACCGCAGCGCATGGACTCGTCGAAGAAGATGAACTGCTCCACCGCCGAGCGGCCCTGGCCGCCGTACTCGGTGGGCCAGCCGATCCCCAGCCAGCCGTCGCTGGCCATCTGCTTGACGATGCGCCGCACCACCGGCCCGATGCCGTGGCTGGCGGCCAGCTCCTGCTCGACCTCGGGCGTGAGCAGTCGCGCGTAGTACTCGCGCAGCTGCTGGCGCAGCGCCTGCTGCTCCTCGGTGTACCCGATCTCCATCGGCCCTCCCTGCGGCGGCTGCCGGTCGTGGAACACGTTACAGATTCGCCCCACCTCGCGCCCGCCGCATCCGACAGGAATGCTGTCCCAATTCCACCACCGTCCGTAGCGGGGACGGTAACGTGCCCGCCGTGTCCCGGGTCGTCGTCGTCGAGCGCGTGGCGGCCATGGACACCTTGGCGTTGCGCCAGCAGGTCCTCCGACCCGGCCGGCCGCTCGACGAGTCGATCTTCCCGGGCGACGACGACCCTCGCACGGCGCACGTGGCGGCCAGGGTCCGCCTGGAGGCACCGGAGCTGCTCGCGCACGTCGACGAGGGCATCGTCTTCGAGGGGATCCTGGCGGTGGGCACGGTGCTGCCCGAGCCCCCGCCGTGGGACGCGCAGCGCCCCGACGGCTGGCGGGTGCGGGGCATGGCCACGCGCCCCGAGCTGCGCGGCCGCGGGCTGGGGGGCCGGGTGCTGGCCGCGTTGCTCGACCACGTCGCAGCCGGCGGTGGCGGGGTGGTGTGGTGCAACGCCCGCATCACGGCCGTCGCCTTCTACGAGCGTGCCGGGTTCCAGAGGCTCGGCACGCCCTTCGACCTGCCCACCATCGGCGTGCACCAGCGGATGTGGCGCCTGGTCGAGGCCGACGTCGGCCCCGACGACCGGCGAAGCGAGGCCTGACGCAGAGCCCAGACGCAGCGGTGCGCCGCTGGTGAGCCATCGACGACCTGCCGGCGTCCCGGCGGCGGGCCGCGGGTGAACCGCCGCTGCCCCGCCGGCGCCGACCCTGTTCGCTCGGCCGGTGGCCGCCAGCCAGGCGAGGAGGACGTGGTGCCACGCGGTGTGCCAACCTTGGGGGCGCGCGCGCCCGGCGCCGGCGTGCCAGGCCGTGCACGCCCGCGTCCACGACCGCACGCACACGACACACCACGACACACGAGGAGTCCCCCACCATGCCCGAGGCCGTCATCGTCGCCACCGCCCGCACCCCCATCGGCCGTGCCATGAAGGGCTCGCTGGTGAGCTGCCGGCCCGACGACTTGGCGGCGCTCGTGGTCACGGCCGCCCTGGCCAAGGTGCCCCAGCTCGACCCCGCGCAGGTGGAGGACGTCCTGATGGGCTGCGGGCAGCCGGCGGGCGAGGCCGGGTACAACGTCGGGCGGGTCGCCGCCTTGCTGGCCGGCCTGGACGTGCCAGGCGTGACCGTCAACCGCTACTGCTCGTCCTCGCTGCAGACCATCCGCATGGCCGCCCACGCCATCCGCGCCGGCGAGGGCGACGTGTTCGTGGCCGCCGGCGTGGAGACCGTCAGCCGCTTCGCCCATGGCGCGGCCGACACGGGCCCGCACAACCCGGCATTCGCCGAGGCCGAGGCACGTACCGCCCGGCGCAACCCGGCCGTGGCCGAGCCCTGGACCCCCCAGCCCGGGCTGCCCGACGTCTACATCGCCATGGGCCAGACGGCCGAGAACGTGGCCGAGTACGAGAACGTGAGCCGCGAGGAGATGGACGAGTACGCCGCGCTGTCCCAGCAACGAGCGGTGGCGTCGCAGGAGAACGGCTTCTTCGAACGGGAGATCGTGCCGGTCACCTTGGCTGACGGCACCGTGGTCACCAAGGACGACGGGCCGCGTCCGGGCACGACCGTCGAGGTCCTCGCCCAGCTCAAGCCGGCGTTCAAGGAGGGCGGCCGGGTGACTGCCGGCAACGCCTGCCCGCTCAACGACGGTGCCGCCGCGGTGGTGGTGATGTCGGACACCAAGGCGTCCGAACTGGGCATCGAGCCCCTGGCCCGCATCGTGGCGAGCGGCGTGTCGGCGCTCAACCCCGAGATCATGGGGCTCGGCCCCATCGAGGCGTGCCGCCAGACGCTCAAGCGCGCCGGCATGACCATCGACGACATCGACCTGGTCGAGATCAACGAGGCCTTCGCCGCCCAGGTGATCCCCTGCGCGCGGCACCTGGGCATCGACTGGGGGAAACTCAACGTCAAAGGCGGTGCCATCGCCCTCGGGCACCCCTTCGGCATGACCGGGGCCCGCATCATGACCACCCTGCTCAACGCCCTCGAGGACGAGGGCAAGCGCTTCGGCTTGGAGTCGATGTGCGTGGGCGGTGGGCAGGGCATGGCCATGATCGTGGAACGCCTGTCGTAGACGGCGTGGCGCGCCCTATCATCCTCCGCACCGCCCGGGCGGTCCCGGGCCAGTGCGCAGGAGGGGAGCCCGGTGACCGAGCCGATCACCGACGTGGGGTCGTTGTGGGAGCTGCTGGCACGGCGGGCGGCGGCCACGCCCGACCTGTGCCTGGTGGTGGACCAGGACGATCGCACCGTGACGGCGGCCGAGCTGCTGGCGCGTTCGGAGCGCACGGCGGCCGGCCTGTGGGAGCTGGGCGTGCGTCCGGGCACCGTGGTCACCTGGCAGCTGCCCACCCGCATCGAGACCGTGGTGGTGTCGATGGCCCTGGCCCGGCTCGCCGCCGTGCAGAACCCGGTCCTGCACATCTATCGCGAACGCGAGGTGGGCTTCATCCTGCGCCAGTTGGGTTCCGCCTTCTACATCTGCCCCGGCACCTGGAAGGGCTTCGACTACGCGGCCATGGCGACGGGCATCGCCACGGAGCTGGAACGGCCACCCGCACTGGTCGTGACCGACGACGCGTTGCCCGAGGCCGACCCGGGGATCCTGCCGCCGCCGCCTGGCGCTGACAGCTTCGACGAGGTGCGCTGGGTGTACTACACCTCGGGCACCACTGCCGACCCCAAGGGCGTGCGCCACTCGGACCGCACCCTGTTCACCGGCGGTCAGGGCCTGGCACTGGCCCTCGGCCTGTCCGATCGGGACCGGGGGTCGATCGCGTTCCCCTTCGCCCACATCGCCGGGCCGGACTACCTCGTGATGATGCTCGCCAACGGCTTCCCGGCGATCATGGTGGAGTCCTTCGTCCCCGACCAGGCGGTCGAGGTCATGCGCCGGCACGGCGCGACCATGGTCGGCGGCTCCACCGCCTTCTACCAGGCCTACCTGGCCGAGCAGCGCAAGCAGCCGGGCCGCCCCGTCATCCCCACGCTCCGGCTCATGTCCGGCGGCGGTGCCCCCATGCCCCCCGAGGTCTTCCACGAGGTCCGGCGCGAGATGGGGGTGCGCATCGCCCACGGCTACGGGATGACCGAGATCCCCATGATCTGCATGGGTTCGCCCGACGACACCGACGAGCAGCTCGCCACCACCGTGGGCCGGCCGGTCGCCGGCGCGACGCTGCGCATCGTCGCCCTCGACGGCTCGGTCGCCCCCCCGGGGGTGGAGGGCGAGGTGCGGGTGAAAGGCCCCATGGTGTGCAAGGGCTACACCGACCCCGAGCTCACGGCGGCCGCGTTCGACGAGGACGGCTGGTTCCGCACGGGGGACCTGGGCCTCGTGCGGCCCGACGGGCACGTGGTGCTCACCGGGCGGCTGAAGGACATCATCATCCGCAAGGGCGAGAACATCTCCGCCCGCGAGGTGGAGGACCTGCTCTACCAGCACCCCAAGGTGGGCGACGTGGCGGTCGTCGGCCTGCCCGACCCCGAGCGCGGTGAGCGGGTGTGCGCCGTGGTGCAGCGGCCCGACAGCGGGGAGACGCTCACGTTCGAGGAGATGGTGGCGCACCTGAACGCAGCCGGGCTCATGACGCAGAAGATCCCCGAGCAGCTCGAGGTGGTCGACGCCCTGCCCCGCAACCAGACCCTCAACAAGGTGCTCAAGCAACAGCTGCGCGACGAGCTGGCGCGCAAGCCCTGGCCGTGAGCGTCACAGCGGGCGGGGGCGGCGTCAGGCGGTGATGCCGCCGTCGACGGCGAGCACCGCGCCCGTGGTGTAGGCGGACTCGTCGGAGGCGAGGAAGGCGATGGCAGCCGCGATCTGGTCGGGCGTGGCATAGCCCATGCGGCTCACCATCTTGGTGAGGTGCTTGGGGTCCGCTCCCTCGGGGAGCCCGAAGTTCGCCAGCAACGGCGTGTCGACCCCGCCGGGCGCCACGGCGTTGACCCGCACCCCCCGGTCGGCGTACTCCACCGCCACCGCCTTGGTGAACATGACCACGCCGCCCTTGGAGGCGCAGTACGCGGCGGAGTAGGCCGAGCCCATCAGCCCCGAGGTGGATGCCACGTTGACGATGGCCCCGCCATGGGGATGGAGCATGTAGGGCAGCACGGCCCGGGTCATGAGGAACGTACCCGTCAGGTTGACGCCGATGATCTGGTTCCACCTGGCCAGGGAGGTGTGGGTGGTGTGCTCGAATCCCCCCACGCCGGCGACGTTGCACAGCACCGCCGGCCGGCCGAGCGAGCCGGCCACCTCGTCCACCACTCGCCCGACGGCCGCCTCGTCGGTGACGTCGCAGTGGTGGGCCACCGCCTTGGCGCCCAGGGTGGCCAGCGCCTCGGCCGTCTCCTCCACGCCGCCGGCCACCACGTCCAGGCAGGCCACCTGCGCACCTTCGGTGGCCAGACGGACCGCGGTGGCGCGCCCGATGCCCGATCCGGCGCCGGTCACGATGGCGGTCTTGCCCTCGAAGCGCCGCACGGGCACGGTGACGATGGGCTCGGGTGTCACATGGGCCTCCTGGGTCGACTCATCATTCCACCCACAGTTGGTCGGTGTAGGTATCCGTGCCGACCACGGTGGGGATGAACGGCAACGCCGCCACCACCCGGCCGCGCCCTGATCCCTCCAGCACGGCGCGGTGCGCGGCCACGGTGCGCTCCCACGCCCGGGCCGGGTGCTCGTCGAGGAACCACAGGGTCAGCTGCCGGCGATCGTCGGGCTCGGCCCGCGGCACGTCGCCCGGGGCGTCGATGAGCAGCGGCAGGGGGTCGGCCGCGATCACCAGCCGGGCCGCGGTGCCCGGCAGCAACGACGGCAGGTGCTCGGTGCGCAGCCAGGTGGCAAGGGCGTCGGGATCGGTCCCCTCGGCCCGGTCCACCCACAGGGCGACCAGGCCGGCGGCGGGATGGTCGAGCGCCAGTTCGGCGGGCAGCCCGTCCTCGCCGTCGCGGCGGACCTCCCAGGCGAAGCGGTAGAGGAGGGTGTGGACGTGGTCCCGCTCGGCGAACATTCGGCCGGCACGGTGCAGGGCCTTCACCTGGTCGACCGCCCACCGGTTCCACACGTCGTGGTAGCCGCGCAGGACCCAGTACAGCGCCAGGTACGAGCCCCGGTGGGGCGCCCCGGTGATGGCGGAGGGGTCCGGGTCGCGCAGGCGCTTGAGGTCGGCGGTTGCCACCCACCGCTTGCCGGCGAACTGGTAGGGGCCGATCATGCAGCCGGCGTAGAAGTGGTCCCGCTCGTACCATCGGTTGTAGGCCACCTCGTGGCCCCGGTGGGGCTCCACCAAGGTGAACAGCATCGAGCCGAGCTCGACGGGCTCGGCGCCTGCCACGATCCGGTGCTCGCGGGGGGGTCGGGGTTCCTCGCTCATGCACCTTCCTTCCTCGGGCCCAGGCTCGCCGCCCAGGCGGCCAGCCGCTGCTTGTCCACCTTGGCCATGGCGGTGAGGGGCAGCTCGTCCACCAGCACCAGGCGGTCGGGTGCCTTGTAGTCCGCCAGGCGGCTGCGGCACAGGGACCGCAGCCCCTCGAGCGTGGGGGCGAGGCCGGCCGGGTCGGGGACCACGAAGGCGACCGGGATCTCGCCCAGCACGGGGTCGGGCGCGCCCACCACCGCCACCTGGGCCACACCGGGATGCCCGGCCAGCACCGCCTCCACCTCGGCGGGGTAGACGTTGTACCCGCCGCGGATGAGCATCTCGGCGGCCCGGCCCACCAGGCGCAGGTTGCCGTCCTCGCCCACCCAGCCGAGGTCCCCGGTGGTCACCCACCCTGCCGCGTCGAGCACGGCTGCGGTCGCCTCGGGGTCGACGAGGGGCCCACCGGCCCCCCGGTCGCCCACGTACCCGCGCATGGCGGCGGCCGAGCGCAACCGGACCCGCCCCACCTCGCCAGGCCCGGCCGGGCTGCCGTCGTCGCGCACCACCTGCAGCTCGACCCCGGGCACCGGCCGGCCCACCGTGGTGGCCACGACGTCGTCGGGATCGCCGGGCACCGTGCCGGTCCCGAGGGACGTCTCGGTCGAGGTGTAGCGCACCACGACCGGGCAGCCGAGCCGCTCCCGCATGGCGCGCACGAGGTCGGGGGACGCCGGTGCTGCCCCGGTGCCGACGACGCGCAGGCACGACAGGTCCGCGCCCTCGAGATCGGGGTGGGCCATCACCAGCGCCCACTGGGTGGGCACGCCCTGGCCCACGGTCACCCGCTCGCTCGCCATGAGCGCGATGGCCGCCCCAGCCGACCACGGCTGGGGCGTGACGACGGTGGTGACCCCGGCGGCCATCTCGGCCCACACCCTGGTCATGAAGCCCACGTGGGCGAACGGCAGGGGGGACAGGCGCCGGTCGCCGGGCTGGGTCAGCACGTCGGTGCCGGCCGCCACCGCCTGCAGGCAGCGGTGGTCGAACACCGCCCCCTTGGGGACGCCGGTGGACCCGCTGGTCCACACCACGGCCACGGGATCGCCCGGGTCGACCCGGACGCGGCGAACCGGGGGCGGCCCGGCAGCCGCCTCGGCCAGCGCGGCGCGTGCCAGGATCCGGCCGGCGTGGGGCGGCACCGCCCCGCCGTCTGCCACGGCGCCGTCGACGACGGTCACCGCCGGCTGCAGCCGGGCGGTGATCGAGGCCTGCTCGGCCGGGCCGAGTCGCGGGTTGATCCCCGACGTGATCGCCCCGAGGCGCGCTGCCGCCAGGTAGCAGACGGCGTAGTCGATGCACGACGGCAGCACCAGGCACACCACGTCGCCCCGGCCCACCCCCAGGCGCTGCAGCTCGCCCGCCACGCCGTCGGCCGCCTGGTCCCAGGCGCCGTAGGTGAGCCGGCGCCGGCCGTCGGGCCCCGTCGCCACCGCGCCCGGCTCGCCCGGCCCGGGCAGCTCGACGAACGCCTCGTGCGCGGGCATGCTGCCCGCGGCCCGCCGCAGCAGCTCGCCCACGTCCTCGACGCCCTCGACCGCCACCCGGCGCGCCTGGGATTCCTGACGGGTCGTCATAGATCGCTGCGATGGTAGGCGATGAGCACGGGACCGGTGCGCTCGGTGGCCGGGCACGTCCGGGGCGTCGCAACGCCGGAAAAACCCGAGCAGACCCCTCGACATCGGCGCCGGCCCGGCGCACCATGACGCGTCGGGGCTCCCATCGGCCAGGTGGCCGGCAGCCAGGCGAGGGGCACGGAGGAGGAGCCGATGCAGCGACTGCGTGGCGTGGAATCGCTGTTCCTCTCGATCGAGAGCCGCACCAACCTCTTCCACGTGGGCGCGGTGGCGCTCCTCGACCCCTCCACCGCCCCGCCCGGCACCCCGCCTCCGGCCGAGGCCCTGCGCCAGGTGGTGGCCCAGCGCCTCCACCTGATCCCCCCGTTCCGCCGGCGGCCCATCCCCTCGCCGTTGGGCCTGGACCACGGGTGGTGGGAGGAGCTGGACACGGTGGACCTCGAGCACCACGTGCGCCGGGGGGCGCTGCCGTCGCCGGGCGGCCCGGCCGAGCTGGCCGAGTACGCGGCCGACCTGCTCAGCCGCCCCATGAGCCGGGACCGTCCGCTGTGGGAGATCCACGTGGTCGAGGGCCTCGAGGGCGACCTGGTGGCCGGGGTGGTGAAGATCCACCACTCGGTCATCGACGGCGTGTCGGGCGCCGAGGTCACGGGCCGGCTCATGGACCTGAGCCCGGAGGTGGCCCCGGTGGCCGACGTCCGGCCCCTGCCGCCGGCCCGCCCGTCCCTGCTCGGTGCGACCGCGGCCGGCGCGGCTCGGGCCGCCGGGCGCGTCCCCGCCGTGGCCGGCACCGCCGCGCGCGCCGCCGGTGCGGCGCGGCGGCTGTGGGAGCGCCGTCGCCAGCGCGAGCTGCACACGCCGCCCGCGCTCCTGTCGGCGCCGTGCACCGTGCTGTCCGCCAAGGTGGGCACCCGCCGCGCCGTGGCCTTCGCCCGGGTGGAGTTGGGCGAGGTGGAGGAGGTGCGCGCCGCCACCGGCGTCACGATCAACGACGTGGTCCTGGCCCTGTGCGGGGCGGCCCTGCGCTCCTACCTCCAGGACCACGGCGGCGTGCCGGACCGGCCGCTGGTGGCCATGGTGCCCGTGTCGACGCGCCAGGCCCACCACGGCCTGGCCGACGGCGTCAACCGGCTGTCGGCCATGCTGGTGTCGCTGGCCACGACCGTCGAGGACCCCGTCGTCCGCCTGCTGGCCGTGAGCGCCTCGGCCGAGGCAGCCAAGGCCCAGCACCAGGTGATCGGGCCCGAGCTGTTCGAGGCCGTGCTGGACGCGTTGCCGCCATCGGTCACCGGCGCGCTGTGGAGGGCGATCACCGCGTCGTCCCTGGTCACGGTGCGCCCGCCGTTCAGCTGCGTGGTGTCGAACTTTCCGGGCCCCCCGATGCAGCTGTACTGCGCCGGCGCCGCCCTGCGCGCGTACCACCCCTTCGGGCCCGTCGTCGACGGCGCCGCCCTCAACGTGACGGTGGCCAGCTACCGCGACCAGCTGGGTTTCGGGCTCCTCGCCTGCCGGGACGCCGTGCCGGACCTGGCCGCGCTGGCGGCGCGCATCCCGGAGGCCCTGCACCAGCTGGGCAAGGCCCTGGTGCGCTGAACGACCCCGATGGTCAGCCGGCCACGGTGAGCACGCCGCGGGCCAGGGTCCCAGCGTGCATGGCCTCGACGATCTGGCCGAAGCCCTCGAGAGGACGCACGTCGCTCACCAGCTCGTCGAGCATGAGCTTGCCCTGCAGGTACAGCTCCACCATGAGCGGGATGTCGTGGTGGGGCCGGGCCGAGCCGTAGCGGCAGCCGAGCAGGCCCCGGTCGACGTAGGCCAGCCCGTTCACGTCGACGGCCACCTCGCTGCCCCGGGGCGGGATGCCGATGGCCACGGCCGTGCCCCCCCAGTCCAAGGCGTCCACGGCATTGCGGAGCACGGCGGGGTGGCCCACGCAGTCGAAGGCCCAGCGCACCCCGCCCGGCCCGAGCGCCCCGCCCACGGTGTGGGGATCGTGGGGCACCAGGCGGCGGATCTCGGCCACGGCATCGGCAGCCGAGGCGTCGACGAAGTCGGTGGCACCGAACCGGCGGGCCAGGTCCTCCTTGGCGGCCACCGTGTCGACGGCCACGATGCGCCCGGCCGAGCACAACCGCAGGCCCTGGATGACGTTGAGCCCCACGCCGCCCACGCCGAACACCGCGGCGGTCTCCCCCGGCGCCACCCGTGCCCGGTTGAGCACGGCCCCCACCCCCGTGAGCACCCCGCAGCCGATGAGGCAGGCCGAGGTGAAGGGCACCTCCGGGGCGATGGGGACGGCCTGGACCTCCTGGACGACGGTGTACTCGGCGAACACCGACGCCGCCGCGAAGTTCGACGCCGGCTCGCCGCGGTAGGTGAAGGGCGTCGACACGTTGCCGAGCGACCGCATGCACCAGGTGGGATGGCCGGTGCTGCAGGCCCGGCACGTGCCGCAGTTGGCGAGGGTGGCGATCACCACGTGGTCGCCCGGCCGGACCGAGCGCACCTCGGCGCCCACCGCCTCGACCACGCCCGCCCCCTCGTGCCCCAGCACCGACGGAGCGCGCCAGGGGATCGTGCCGTCGACGACGGAGAGGTCCGAGTGGCACACCCCCGCCGCCATGACGCGGACCTTCACCTCGGTGGGCCCGGGGTCGCGCACCTCGAGCTCGTCGGTGACCTCGACCGTGTCGCCGGTGTACACGATGCCGCGCATCGCCGCCTCCTGGTCTCTCCGTCTCCGTCAGTGACGCGCCGGCGTGAAGCGGGCACGCAGCTCGGTCTTGAGCACTTTGCCGCTGGCGTTGAGCGGCAAGGCGTCGACCACCTCGACATGGCGCGGCACCTTGTAGTTGGCCATCCGCTCGCGGGCCCAGGCAATGAGGTCGCCGCCCAGCGTGGTGGTGTCGGCGCCGGGCCGGGGCACGACCACCGCGCAGCCGACCTCACCCAGCCGCCCGTCGGGCACGCCGATCACCGCCACCTGCGACACCGCGGGATGCTCGGAGAGCACTGCCTCGATCTCGGCCGGGTAGGCGTTGAACCCGCCCACCACGAACATGTCCTTCTTGCGGTCGGTGATGCGCACGTTGCCGGCGTCGTCCATGACGCCGATGTCGCCGGTGTGCAGCCAGCCATCGGCGTCGATGGCCTGCGCCGTGGCCTCGGGGTCCTCGAAGTAGCCGGCCACCACCGTGTAGCCGCGCACCACGATCTCGCCCGGCTCGCCCCGGGGCAGCTCGGTGCCGGCGTCGTCCACCACCTTCACCTCGAGGCCCGGGATGGCGCGCCCGGAGGTGGTGGCGATCGTGTCGGGGTCGTCGCCCCGGCGGCACATGGTGACGGTGCCGGTGGACTCGGTGAGCCCGTAGGCGGTGAGCACGGTGCCGAAACCCAGTTCGTCGCGCATGCGCCGCACCAGGGCCACCGGCACCACGGCCGCGCCGGTGACGGCCAGGCGCAGGCTCGAGAGGTCCCGCCCGGCGCGGCTCGGGTGGTCCAGGATCGACTGGTAGAGCGTGGGCGGGCCGGGCAGGACGCTGATGCGCTCGGCCTCGATCCGTTCGAGCACCCGTTCGACGTCGAAGACCGCCTCGGGCACGATCGTCGCCCCGTGCATGAGACAGGCCAGGATGCCGGCCTTGTACCCGAAGGTGTGGAAGAAGGGGTTCACGACGAGGTACCGGTCGCCCCGGCGCAGGCCCACGATGCTGGCCCAGGTGGCGAAGGTGCGCAGGCTCTGGGCATGGGTGGTCATGGCGCCCTTGGGGCGCCCGGTGGTGCCCGAGGTGAAGATGATGTCGGAGAGGTCCCGGCCCTCCACCCCCTCCCACCGGGCGCGGGCCTCGGCCTCCGTCACGCGCCGGCCCACCACGTCGTCGCCGGACTCGCACACCCCCTCGGCGCCGGCCAGGAACTCCTGCCAGCCGTAGACGGGGACGTCCTCGTCCGTGGTGACCACGTCGAGCGCCCCGTCGGCGGCGGTGCCGTCGTCGTGCAGGAGCACGATCCGCTCGAGGGCGGGCAGGGACTCGCCCGCCAGCATGGCCGGGTAGTCGGCACCGAGGAACCCCCGCACGGTGAGCAGCGCTCGCGCCCGGGACTTCGCCAGCACGTAGGCCGCCTCGGGTCCCTTGAACCGGGTGTTGAGCGGCACGAGCACGGCACCCGCACCGAGCAGCCCCAGGGCGCCGGTCACCCACCGGGCGAGATTGGGCGCCCAGATGGCCACCCGGTCACCGGGGTGGAGGCCGGCCCCGATGGCGGCCCGCGTGACCTCGAGGGCCTCCGCCGCCAGCTGGGCGAAGCTCAGGCGCCGGTCCCCCTCGACCAGGGCCTCGTCGTCGGCGAAGCGGGCGGCAGCATCGGCCACCAGCCGGGGGATGCTTCCCCACCGCAGGTCGCCCCGGGGATCCTCGTCATCCCCGCCGGCCCCGGGCCCGTCCCCCCCGGCCGCCGGCCCGACCCGGCTCGCGTCTGACACGTCGTCAGGCTAACGCGCCGCGGCGGCAGGCGGCCTCAGGGGTGCTGACTCGAGACGGAGACGACCTCGCCCGACAGGTAGCTCGAGTAGTCGCTGGCGAGGAAGACGATCACGTTGGCGACCTCCCACACCTCGGCCGAACGGCCCGACAGCTCGGCTGCCTCGAGCCGGGCCAGCTCCTCGTCGGTGACGACCCGGTTGAGGAACGGGTGCATGGCCAGGCTGGGGGCGACCGCGTTGACCCGGACGTTGGACGGCGCCCCCTCGGCAGCGGCACACCGGGTGAGGGCCATGACCCCGGCCTTGGCGGCGGCGTAGTGGGCCTGGCCGGCCTGGGCCCGCCAGCCCAGGACCGAGGCGTTGTTGACCACGGTGCCGTGACCCTGGCGCACCATGTGCCGCAGCTCGGCCCGGAGGCAGCGGAAGGTGCCGGTGAGGGTCACGTCGAGGACGGTGGCCCACTGCTCGTCGGTCATCGCCACGATGGGGGCGCTGCCGCCCAGCCCGGCGTTGTTGACGGCGACGTCGATGCGGCCGTGGCGTTCGACCGCACGGTCGTAGAGGTGCTGCACCTGGTCCTCCACCCGCACGTCGCAGGGCACGGCCAGCGGACGCTCACCTGCCAGTTCGGCCAGGGCGTCGGCGGCCTCGCCCAGGCGGCGCTCGTGGGCGTCGGAGACCACGACAATGGCGCCCTCCTCCACGCAGCGCCGTGCCGTGGCGAAGCCGATGCCGGTGCCCGCGGCGGCGGTGACCACCACCACCTTGCCCTGGAGCAGGCCGTGGCCCACCGGATAGGGGGGCACCGCGAGGCGGGCGGGTTCGGAGGTGGGCGTGGTCACCGGCTGCCCCCTTTGGGCTCGGGCGCGTTCGGGTCGGATGCTCTCGGTTCGGGCGGCAGGCCGAGGACCCGCTCGCCGATGATCGTGCGCTGGATCTCGTCGGAGCCGCCGTAGATGGTGTCGGCCCGGCTGAAGAGGAAGGAGCGCTGCAGCTCGCCGAGCCGGCAGGGCGGGCCGCCGGCAACCGTGGCCCGAGCGCCGAGCACGTCCATGGCCAGCTCGCCCAGGTCGCGATGCCAACGGCTCCAGAACAGCTTGGAGATGGACGCCTCCGGCGGTGCCACGGGCCCGTCCACCCCCGCCAGGGAGCGCAGCGTGTTGAGCCGGAAGACGGCCAGGCGGATCCAGGCGTCAGCCAGGCGCTGGCGCAGGACGGGATCGGTGCTGCAGCCGCCGGCGCGGGCCAGCTCGAGCACGGCGTCGAGCTCCCGGCGGAAATGGACGAGGTGGCCGAGCAGGCCCACGCCCCGCTCGAAGCCCAGCGTGGCCAACGCCACCCGCCAGCCGTCGTTGACGGCACCGACCACCATGTCCGCCGGGGTCCGGGCGCCGTCGAAGAAGACCTCGTTGAACTCCGAGGTCCCCGTCAACTGGGTGATCGGGCGCACCTCGACCCCGGGCTGGTCCATGGGGATGAGCAGGTACGACAGGCCCCGGTGGCGCGGAGCCGCCGGGTCGGTGCGGCACACGGCAAAGCACCAGTCGGCCCAGTGCGCCAGCGAGGTCCACACCTTCTGGCCGGTGACGACCCATTCGTCGCCCTCGAGCACGGCCTTGGTCTGGACGTTGGCGAGGTCCGAGCCGGCGTTGGGCTCGGAGTAGCCCTGGCACCACAGCTCGGTGCCCAGCCGGATGGGCTCGAGGAACCGCTGCCGCTGGGCCTCGGTGCCGTAGGCCATGAGCGTGGGCCCGAGCAGGCCCTCGCCGAAGATCCCGATGCGGGCCGGGGCGCCCGCCCGGGCGTACTCCTCGTGCCAGATGACCTGCTGCATGATGGTGGCACCCCGCCCGCCGTAGCGGGTGGGCCACCCGATGCACGTCCAGCCGGCCTCCCCCAGCTTGCGTTCCCATGCGCGGCGGACGTCGTAGCCCTCGTGCTCCGAGCCCGGGCCGCCGATCCCACGCGCCTCGGCGAACTCGCCCACCAGGTTGGCCTCGAGCCAGTCCCGGACCTCCTGGCGGAAGGCGGCGTCGGCGGGGCTCTCTCGCAGGTCCATGGGCAGGCGGGGGCGCCAGCGGCGGGCGGGCTGGCGCAGACGCACCGCAACCACCGGACGTCGTCCCTGGTCGCTGCGGTTTCTGACGGTACGTTAGCAAACGCTCGACGCCGTTCGGCGCAACGGGCACGCCAGGTGGCAGGTTGGATGGGAGGAGGCGACGGACCGTGCGCCGCCAGCGTGCCCGGCACCGGCATCGGTGGCCGGGCCAGCACGCACGTCGCACCGCATCGACGGGAGGTCGGCCATGGCCGAAATCGTGAAGTCCGAGGAGCAGTGGCGGGCGCAGCTCGGGCCCGAGCGCTACCACGTCCTGCGCGAGAAGGGCACCGAGCCGGCGTGGAGCGGCGCCCTGCTGGACGTGCACGATCCGGGGCTGTTTCGCTGCGCCGCCTGCGGCACTGCCCTGTTCCGCTCGGACGACAAGTTCGACTCGGGCTCCGGCTGGCCCAGCTTCACCCGGGCCATCGCCGACGGGGTGATCGAGGAGCACGACGACCGCTCGTACGGGATGGTCCGAACCGAGATCACCTGCGCCCGCTGCGGAGGCCACCTGGGCCACGTGTTCCCCGACGGCCCGGCCCCGACCGGCCTGCGCTACTGCGTCAACTCCCTCTCCCTCGAATTCGAGCCGACGCCGGCTGACTGACCGGCAACGCCGCAGGTGGCGGCGCCTTGGGTGGCGGTTGGATAGGGAGCTGCCGAGGTGGTAACCCGTACCCTCCGTGTCATCTCTGACGATATGGACGATATGAGCGTCAGAAGGGCGGCGGTTGGGTAGGGAGCTGGCGAGGTGGTCACCCGTAGGCGATGCCGGGCGCAGGTCCCTCGGTTTCCCGAGGGCCGCCGGCTTCGGCTGCCATAGGTGACTCCTTCTCCAGCTCCCCCCCGTAGAACCGTGCATGCGGTTCTCCCGCACACGGCTCACCGACGTCTTTCACCGGCGGTGTTCGGCCACGAGAGCCCGCCAGGCGTAGTTTGGCCTGGGTGCGCATTTCGGCGAATCCGTACACCCAGTCCGGAGTTTTCGTACACCGGTGAGATCGCCATGCCCGCAGTAGCGGCAGGCGCATGGGTGAGGGGGGTGTGCGAGCTATCCCCTGAGGTTCACCTCCTCTCGTCGCTCTGGGTCGTGGAGGCGGCGGATGGGTGTTTCAGCATGACATCCTCCCGCACCCCAGGACCACCCGAGGCGTTTGAGAGCCGTAGAAGCCATCCTGTGGGACGGTTCCCGGCGCGTTCGTAGAGCGTGGCATGCGCGACGAGCTGATTGCTGAGGACGACCGCGCGGCACGTCCGGCACCTGGTACTGGGTCGACCAGTGAGCGGGAGCAGCCCGAGCGGGGTCCCTGTCTGTCAGGCTGACGTGAGACACCTGCTGTAGCCCACCATCCCACCAGGGCGAGACAGGACCACGTAGAACCATGACCATGACTTCTGCATCCTTGGCCGTGCGCGCCCATGATGGCAAGGTGCGCGGCGGCGATGATCCCGGGGCGAGGCCGGCTCGGCGCCGGTTCACCTCGGAGTACAAGCTCGCCATCTTGGAGGAGTACGACAAGCTGACCGACGTCGGCGCCAAGGGGGCGCTGCTGCGCCGGGAGGGACTGTACTCGAGCCACATCGTGGAGTGGCGACGTGCCCGGGACGTCGGGGCGATCTCCGGCCTCGCCCCCAAGCATCGCAAGAAGCGCTCGGATGCCGAGCGGGAGCTCGAGAGGGCGAGGAAGAAGATCGAGCGCCTCGAGGACCGCCTCGACCGGCACCGCAAGGCCCTTGCGGCCCAGGGAAAAGCATCGGAGCTCTTGGCGCGGCTGCTGGCCGAGAGCGAGGACGACCAGACGAGGCAGCAGCCGTGATCGGCGAGTGCTTCGCGGTGGTCGAGCCCCTACCCGGGACGCCCACTGCCTTTCTGGCGACGGGGCGGTCCCGGGCGACGACCTACCGCCGGCGCCGTGGCCCCCGGGTGACGGTGCGTCGGCCCCGGCCGGCGCCGCCCAACAAGCTGACCGAGGCCGAGGTGGAGGAGATCCTGGCGACCCTGCGCAGCCCCCGGTTCGTCGACTGCTCCCCGGCCCAGGTGTACTTCACCCTGCTCGACGAGGGCGTCTACCTGGCCTCGGAGTCGAGCTTTAACCGGGTGCTGGGGGCGCACGACTCGACCAGGGAGCGCCGCCGCCAGGCGACGCACCCACCAAGGACCCGCCCCGAGCTCGTCGCTCACGGACCGCTCGAGGTGTGGAGCTGGGACATCACCACGCTCCGTGGGCCGCGCCGAGGCGTCTCCTACGACCTCTACGTGGTGATCGACATCTTCAGCCGCTACGTCGTGGCCTGGTGCGTGGCCCTCTCCGAGGACGGCGAGTTGGCCAAGGAGCTCATCGCCGATACCGTGGCGCGCCACCAGGTGCCCCCGGGTCAGCTCACCATCCACGCCGATCGGGGCAGCTCGATGACGTCGAACCCGGTGACCGAGTTGCTCAGCTTCCTCGGCATCGGCCGCTCCCACAGCCGCCCGCACGTGAGCAACGACAACCCCTACAGCGAAGCGCAGTTCAAGACGCTCACGTACTGCCCGGCGTTCCCCGAGCGTTTCGGCTGCATCGAGGACGCCCGGGCGTTCTGCGAGGCGTTCTTCGCCTAGTCACGATATGCGGGTGATCCACCACCTGGTTCCGGCGGGTTGGGATCATGGTTGAGGTGGCGTTCATGCCGTGCCTGGTGCGGCCCGCTGGCGGTGACGCCGGCAGCGTGATCACTCTCGGTCATCCGTTGCTCGACGCCTACGTCGAGCTGGTGACCGCTCGGGCTCGGTGGAACACGGTGCTGGCCACCGCGTTCGACCTGAAGGTGTTCTTCGCCGTGGTTGCCAAGGACCCTGCGGAGGTCGTGACGGCGGACGTGCTGGCGTTCATGAAGGACCAGCGTCAGCCGCGGCGTGGGGCCAAGGTGGTCCGGATC
>Ga0209061_1000841_pt1 | contig 63641 bp, 48 predicted proteins | sample Coa_R1_10_FD_187157 | JGI IMG/M metagenome (GOLD analysis project Ga0209061, IMG submission 187157) | Surface soil microbial communities from Centralia Pennsylvania, which are recovering from an underground coalmine fire - Coalmine... | ecosystem: Environmental > Terrestrial > Soil >... | reverse complement strand
AGGTGGCGAACTGGGCCTGGTTAGAAATATATACGATAAGGAAAAGCTGATGACAAGGACGGCTAAAGCGAGCAACGCGAAAAAGATGAGCAGATTGCGATTTCGATGTGGATTTCCGGGAAAATCATTCATTGCACACACCCCTGGGCGCCTGTCAAGACGACGGCGACCTTTTATTCACGATTCCATGATCGGTTCGACCAGTAGTATCTATATCCCGCTTTGGGGATAGCAGCCTGCGGCGCCCTGAGATGTAGTAGCCGCCTCTGGTGAGCGCCCGTCTTTTGCGGTTGCCATGTTGTGCGGAACTGTAAAGGATTTGTCGTCACTCAGGATGCCGTTGAAATACAGGCCTGATGTTCCGAGTATAGTACAGTTGCCAGGAGTTGGCAAAATTGTGAGGTTCAATGCGGGAAAAGTACCAGCCTGACGCTGCACGAGCAAAGAATAGGGATGGTTGCCCATAGGTGGGACATACCAGGATACGGTGATGGTCATGGTGCAGTTTTTGGGGACGACGACATAGCCACCGAACATGGCGCGGCCAGGCTCGTCGCTGGTGAGGGTGGTTGGTGGTCCTATAGTATCAAGTGGCAAAAAGTCACCGCCATTCGGGTCGATGTTGGATGGGGCGGCCGCTCCCGGCTCGTACTGGCCGGTGGGGCAGGTGAGTTCATTTCCTGGGTAGACGCCGTTAGCAGGGCATGCCGCATAGGGGCCCCCACAGAGAGGTGTGCCGGTATCGAATCCATCGCCCCACAAGAATTTGCTGGTTGGTGGCACATAGATGCGCACGTAATCACGATAGGTATCATAGCCGTAGACCGGCCCAATCTGGCTATAGCTGAGCCGCATTTGTAGCACATGGGTAGCTCCGCCTTGAGCATCGAGTGTAACCGTATCATGCAGGCTGGTCTGCACATATTGAGAGGCTTTACTGGCGCTGACATTGGCTTGCACGACGTAAAGCCCATCATGTGTGGTTGAGCGATCCATTTGTCCGGCATCGCCGTACCGCATTAACAGACCTTCGACCTGCGGGTTAGTGAAGTATACCTGCAGGTCGCGCGTCTTCAGATCATACAGCGCTTCGCGAGCGATGGCGAGCAGTTCATCGAGCGGCGCCTGGCGAATTTTCTGTACCAGCAGTTGAGCCAGCAGCGCTGTGAAGCGTTTGCGGCTTGAGGTCACTTTGTCATTTGGCTGTACTGCGGCCTGTTTAGCGATGCCCGCGTTGTCCTGCTGATAATAATGCAGGCGATTTTCAAGGTTTTGCGCCGTGATTACCTCGTGGTAGGCAGGAACCGGGATGGGGCCGATGATATTGAGGATGTGCTCGATCAGCATGGGGGTGAACAGGATATCCCCATCGACGCTGTGACCTGTTTCCTGCCGGTATTGAGTAATGGCGATTTGCGCCGAGGTGGGGAAGTCGGCGGAGAGGTTGGAGTCGCGCAGCCCCCAGTTTGCGAAGGGCCACCAGGAGCGGTACTGCGACGGCGCCAGGTTGCCCAGTGTAGGGCTATTATCGGCGTACTCGATTAGCGAGATATCTTTGAGCGTAAAGGGTGCGACCCGCCCTCCACTGATGGTCAGTTCCCCATACTGGCCGGTAAATCCACCCGTCGGTCGTAATTCAGCACGATCCATTGTCTGCACCAGAAAGGTGCGCGGCTCGTCGACGCCAAGAATCCAGCCAGCCGCGCCAAGCAGATCCTGTGCCTGTGTCAGGTCGGCATTTACCTGTGGCAGGGCTTGCAGCAACTGCGCGAATTCGTCTCGTTCCTGCCTGCTGACCGGCAAAGCGCTGAGCGTCATCAAGCGCGATTGCGCCATAATATCATGTAGCTCCGGTAACACCTCATCGATCGTCGTGCCGAGCAGATTCAATGTATTCTGCGTCACCAGAGGCTTGCCCGTGCTTGTCAGCAGGGAGCCATGCAATGAGGGCGCGAGGGCCAAGGCTGTATTGAGCACGTCCTGCCCGATAGCGCAAGCATCAATACCGATCTGGCTGGCGGCCCGTGCCGACCTGATTTGAGAAAGATATTGCGGCAGAAGGCTAGCGACGTTGCGGATGATCGCAGAATGATCCAGCGTTTGCTGTAGCTGGCGGAAATCGTCGTTGGCTGCGTTCAGTTCCTGTTGTGCGCGATGCAGCTTGTTGGTGTCAAGAAGACCACTGGAATGCGTTTTGACACCGGTAAAGATGGTTTTGACGTTCAGCAGGTGCTGGACGCCGTCGTGCGCCTGGTTGCGCAGGTCGGTGTAGGTTCTGTACGCGTCGATGCCCAGCCCGGCGGCAAAACCAATGGGAACAAAAATGCCCAGCAGAATGATAGCCAGCAATACAATATGTGTGGCACGGCGCTTTTTTGGCGGGCGCTGTACGGGTTGATGATCTGGTTTCACAACATGATCTGCTAGTGCAGGTGAAGCCGGTAAATCGGTGGTGGGCACGGTGAACCGGCCACTACCGCCGGGCATATCTGCCGATGCATGCGCGTCCGATTTATCGATCCCTGCTTGTTCTCCGACCGTTTCCTCTCCAACTTGCGTGGATATCGCCTGGCGCGCGTCCTCGTCGCCCGAAAGGTCTATCAGGGGCAAGGGCCTGGTCTTCTTTTCCGGCGGAGCCTCCATTGAATCAGTTTCGCCAGGATGCGCCATTACAGCCGCCAGGGTATCCTCTGCAAACATATCCGGGGGTAACTGCATGGGCCGGTTTGGCAATTGTTCGTAAAAATCCAGCAGATCAGACTTCCCACGGTCATCAACTGCGAACGGATACTCTGTGCCTGAAATACCACTATGCGAGCATTGTTGCAAAAAGAGGCGGTGAATATCTTCCGAACTTAAAGCCGGCTCTTGCTTGCTGCGTGTGATGAGCCACTGCTCTAACTCCGGATGCTTGCTCAATAGGTCGAAAAACTCCGTGTTGGCCGTATCATGGCCGGCAGGTGTGACTGACATGGAATAATTCCCAGGCCCCCAGGATAGACCCGTGGCGATGCATTATTTCAATACCCTACAGTTAATACGCAGCAGCATCCCGACCTGATACAGATCATGAAATAGGATGATGCTCAGCACTGAATCAGGTCTTTGAAGAGACTGTGTGACTCCCTTACATCTATTATAACGCCAGCGTGAGATATATCGTTTCTTTTTGTATAAGCCGCCTGTGATATACTTCCGTTAAGCGGACAACATGCTGTGTTGACATTGGTGGAGTAGCCTGCTTGCGAAAAAAATTTCAACAAAAAAGCCTGGGAACCTACTATACCTGTCCCGAAATCACCACCTACTTGAGCAAGCGGACTATTCATGGCTGTATCCTGCAAAAAATCAACGCGGCGCGCGTCTTAGATGACGCGCGAGGCCACTACTTCTCCTCGATGGAAGCGCTGCTGCTGAACCTCGAAACCGGTCTCTGCCGGAAATTGCTCGCTATCCTGCCTACCATTTCCATTCTTGACCCTGCTTGCGGTGATGGTGCGTTTCTCGTCGCGGCGCTAGAAACGTTGATCGGCGTATACGAAGCCATAACGAGCAGGATGGCCATCCTGCATGATCCTGACCTGGCGCGCTGGCTCGAACAGGCTCGTGCTGAGTATGGCAATCTGACGTATTTCCTCAAAAAGAAGATCATCTGCGAAAACCTCTTTGGCGTGGATATCATGCAGGAAGCGGTTGAAACAACGAAGCAGCGTCTCTATCAAGCTCTGACAGCGTCAGAGTTTGCTAGCATAGAGCCTGTGACCGCCATCCCGTTTAATATTCGAACCGGCAATGCGCTGATCGGGTTGCTGCGGTTAGAGAGGTATATGCAGGATGGAGATCGTACCTGCCTCAACCGGTTATTATTTGCCGAGTTCAAGCAATTGAATATTACATATGCGCAGGCAACCTGGGATGCGCAGAAGGAGCGAACAGGAAAACCCATCGCGCGAGCTCTGACCATTGAGGATATTGAGGCGCTACAACCTTTCCACTGGGGCTACGAATTTCCTCAGATCATGAACGAGCGCGGCGGATTCGATATCGTTATCACCAATCCACCGTGGGAAATATACAAGCCGCAGGCCAAAGAGTTCTTTGCTACCCACTCTGAACTGGTGCGCAAAAATAGTATGCGCATCGAGGACTTTGCGCTAGAACGGTCCAGGCTGCTACAGGCCTCCGAGATTCGCTCCGCGTGGCTGGACTATGCGAGCCGTTTTGCCTACCAGAGCGCTTATTTTCGCTCGGCTGCGCAATACAGGCGCCAGGTTTCCATCATCAATGGTAAAAAATACGGCAGCGACGTTAATCTTTATAAGCTCTTCACCGAGCAGTGCTACAATCTGCTGCGCGAGGGAGGATTCTGCGGCCTGGTTATTCCAAGTGGCATCTATACGGACCTGGGAGCGAAGAATTTGCGCGAAATGCTATTTGAGCAGGCGCGTATTACGGGCATGTGCTGTTTCGAGAATACAAAGACCATCTTCGCGCAGGTGCATCGCAGCTACAAGTTTGTCGTGCTGATGGTAGTAATCATGAAAAGTCGTTCTTACACACATTTGGTGAAGCTCGTGGGAAATGCCCCGAAAGTTGCCCAGCAGCTTTGCTCTGAGATGTGAGCCCTTGACCTGAACCATGAACACTTGTATTTGTCAATGATATTGGGGATCACCCCAACATTTGGGGAACAGTGCCTGCTTACTGCTTTGATTGATGCTCGGTGATATACTCTTGGAAAAGATACAAGCAAGGTGCTTCCGCTTTTCAGGAGGATGATGGCGATGGAAAGGTCCCCGTTTCTGCCCTTACCCGAAGGGATGGTCATTGGTCAGGTTGAGATCACCCAAACTCAGCTCACAGTCGAAGTGATCTCCACACCGCCTTGCGCATGCTGTCCTGGGTGTGGAAACCCCTCGGACTCTGTTCACTGTCAGTATCAGCGAACGGTTCACGACGTTCCATGCGGGGGTCGCAAGGTGATGCTTCGGCTCAGTGTGCGCAAGTTTGTTTGTCGGACCGCTACCTGTCCCCGCAAGGTGTTTGCCGAGCGGCTTGCCGACCTGGTCCAGCCCTGGGCCAGAATAAGTAATCGCCTGCTGGAGGAGCTCAAAGCCATTGGGCTCTCTGCCAGTGCAGAGGTGAGTGAGCGCTTGGCTCCTCGACTCGGGATGAAAGTCAAGGCGCCAACTCTGTTGCGCTACCTGCGCAGCATCTCTCCCCCTTCCGATACACCTGTGCGGGTGTTGGGAATAGATGATTTTGCCATGAGGCGTGGAGACAGCTACGGAACCATTCTCGTCAACATTGAGACGGGCAAGCCCCTCGATCTTTTGCCTGACCGCACTGCTGAAGCGGTCTTGCCCTGGTTAGCAAGGCATCAAGAAATTGAAGTCGTCAGCCGAGATCGGGCCAGTGCCTACGCGGATGCAGTCAAGCGGGCGCTGCCTCATGCCACTCAGGTGGCGGACCGCTACCATCTCGTGCAAAACCTGCGCGAACACCTGCAACGCTTCTTGGATCGCAAGCGCACCTGTTTACCAGAGATTGAGGATATTGCACTCAAAGCCGTGTCCGCCAGCAATCAGGGCCGCGGAGGTTCTCTGAATGATCAGACGGGCACGGTGACAAGGAACGTCTCTGCAGGCAGGTCACCGGCTGAGAGAACCGATCAGCCACAAGAGCAGGTTCAGCCAGAACTCTCACCTGTGCTGATGGATCAAGAGATGGAGCTTGCTTGCTTGACCTACGCGGAACGCAAGAAGAAGATCAGCCGAGACAAGCGCTATGCTCGTTATGAGCATATTCTGGCTTTGCACCGAGCGGGAATGGGACAACGGGCGATCGCTCGCGAGCTGCAGATGAGTCGGCGCATCGTCCAGCGATATCCTTCCTCAGATGCCTTCCCGGAACGGGCTCCCGGCTCCGGACTGCGAGCGCCTGGCAAGAGCAAGCTCGATCCCTATCTGGTCTATCTCCGTGAACGCTGGAGCGCTGGAGAGCATTCAGGCTCACGCCTCTTCTCTGAGATCAAGGAACGTGGTTACACCGGCTCAGCATCCTTGCTTAGACACGTGCTTGGTGAATGGCGCACAGAACTTCCGCCTTCGCCCAGGCAAGGACCACCGCGCAAACTGCGTCTGGCACCCAAGCCGAGGAAACGGCGCCTTTCCTCGCGCGGCGCAGCCTTCCTGATGATCTTATCACCCTCAAAACTCACCGAGGTGCAAAAACAACGGGTTGCGCAGATGAACCTCAACGAGGAGCTTCGCGTCGTCTACCTCTTGAGCCAGGAGTTTGTGACCATGCTCAAAGAAGGCCAGGCGGAAGCATTGGACTCCTGGCTCAAGCAAGCCAAAGCCTCTCACGTGACCGAACTGGGCAGCTTTGTCAACGGGATTCGTCGAGACTATGCCGCTGTTCACGCGGCCTTCTCCTTGCCTTGGAGTAATGGCACCACGGAAGGGCATGTCAACCGGCTCAAATTTCTGAAGCGCCAAATGTTTGGTCGTGCTCATCTCGATCTGTTACGTGTGAAAGTTCTCCACGCTGTCTAGTCGTCTTTCGCTCCCTGCTCTTCGGACCACTGGTGTATCTTCGCTTCCTCCGCCCTCATTCAGCTCTCTGTTTTTGGAAGCAAGCAGGCCCTGTTCCCCAAATGTTAGGATGAGCCTCTATTAGAGTAGCATAAACAAACACTGGTACACGCGTTTCTTGAGAAAACCGCTCCCCTCTGGTATACTGTTCTTGAGTGTTGTAAATGGTATCCACGCGTCTCAGACGGACTGACTATTGGAACACTCCATGTGCCGCTTGTGCAGGAGGAAGACCGCTGGTCGCACCGGCTGCTCGTGGCATCGATTCGTTCCCGCATTGCGGACCACGCTCTCTCGGGGTGGATGAAGATGAAAAGCCTCTCCCACCCGGTACGAGGATCAAAGACGGAAAGGATGGAAACATGGAAAAGACTCCGCCAGGAGATCAACCTCACGCAGCGGCCCCGGTGACCCATGTTTCGGGCCCTGACTTCCTAGCCCTTCAAGTTCGCGATCTTGAACGCGCGACAGCTTTCTATCAACAAGAGATCGGCCTCAAACGTGCGCCTACGCCCGAGGGCGTGACTGGTGTGGTGGTGTTCGAGACATCAACCATCCCCTTTGGGCTTCGCGAGCCACTCCCGGGGACAGACTTGGAAGCTGGTCCCCCCGGGCTGGGAGTGTCACTGTCGCTGCATGTTGACGATGCCAAGGCCCTGCATACCCATCTGAAGAGTCGCGGCGTACCGATTCTCACGGACCCCTTCGATACACCCTTTGGGCTCACCTTCGTGTTCCAGGACCCTGACGGCTATGTCATCGCCATCCACGGCGCTGGCTGATAGGTTTTGTCCCCTGAGGGTTCTTCGAAACTTCTTTCTGGTCGATAGCCCAAACAAAAACGAAGCCAATTGACAAGGTAGTGATAGAAAAAGCCGGATGGGAGCGGTTTCTCCAGGCCAGGAAGCAGAAGTCGCTCCTGATTCAGGTCAAGGGCTCACATCTCAGGGCAAAAGCGGCTTCGTTTTTGGGGCATTGACCAGTTCGCTGATTTACAGATATGGCATGGCTTCCCCTGGTGAATCATGCTTTGATGCTAGAAGGCATGGAGAACACGCTGGCGGAGCAAAGGGAAGCCTGCCCGTCCATATCCCATCCGTTTAATTAACTTGAGCTTGTTCACGTGGCCCTCCACCACTCCGTTGTTTTGAGGAAGGGTCAGTCCTGCTACCACGGCGGCTTTGTCTCGCTCAATCCCCCGCACAACCCCCTGCAATTCGCGGATCTGGCTGGCTTTCACCCGTTGGAGCCAGTCGTCGAGCGGTTCTCCCGTGCGTGCCCGCAGCAGGTGAGCAAACTGTTGGACCAACTCATACGCCTGTTCTACTTCGGCGTGCAGAGATCGAAGCAGAGCCAGTGTTTCCAGGTGTTCAGCTTCCAGTTCTTCGGAGCGGCGAAGAAACAGGAACACCGCCTGTCGTGCGAGGACCGGAGGGCGCGGCAGTTGATCGGGTACCTCGTGGTTCTTCCTGCCAGAGGGCAGGAAGCGGACCAGCTGCTCATAGACGGACCAATAGGAGTGGGGTGGGGGTAGCCACGGGCGACGAGTTCCCGATACAACTGAGCAATATTGTGGCAGCCAGCTTCCCAGCGTTGGCGCAGATAGGACAGGTGTGCATCCAGTTCCATCTTGCGCGGGCGCGGTTGTTGTTCAGGAAAGGTGCCATAAGCGAGCCAGCGTGAGACCGTGGCATGGCCGACGCCCACCTGCTCAGCAATGGTCGTCTGCGAGAAGCCTTGTTGGCGCAGCGTCACCACTTGCTGGTAGCGAGCCAGGCGCTGCTCTCGCTTCGCCTGTGCGATCGCGGCTTGCTTTGGCTTCAGCTTCGGCGGGTGGATGGCGTGCTCTGTGGGGAGAGGGGTGGCTCTTGATTCCTGCGCGACGCGGCTGCGATGAGCGGCAAGATGGCGTGCCAAGACTCCCTCCACTGCCTCGCCAAGATTTTTGAGTAGATGGAATCGGTCCGCGCACTGTCTGGCTTGCGGAGCGCCACTGGCCGCCGCAGAAGCATAGTCGCCGCCGCGGTCCCGGCTCACCAGCTTGATTTCCGGGTGAGAAGCCATCCAGGCAGCAGCCGTTTCTGCCTTGCGATCAGGCAACACCTCAATCACCTCATGGCTTTGCAGGTCGACGAGGATCGTTCCAAACGTGCGCCCACGCTTAAACGAGAAATCATCAATGCCCAGCTGAGAAACCTGCTCAACTGGTGGGGTGGCCAGAACCATCATCCGGCGGATCACCGTCATCCAGGAGGTCTGCATCCCGAGCCGCTTGCCTAATCGTGCGCCCAGCATCCCACTGGTCGCCAGACCGATCTGCTGGGCCGCCTGAAACAAGCGGGTGGTCACCCGGGCCCAGGGGTGGATGAAGGGGTCAAGCCTCTCAGTAAAGATTTTGCGCACACAGCTCTGCTCATCGCAAAAGAATTTGCGCACATGCAGCAGGAAGCGAACGCGCCGTCCCGCGCACGACATATCTGTCAGTTGACGACGGTAATGGCTATGCACACGGGAGGCACTTCTCCCACACAGCGGGCAGCAGGGCTTCTGCTGGGTTGAAACGACCGTCAGAGTGATCACCTGATCGGTGACATCACCGCTGACCACCTCCAATCCTTCTGGCAAGCCCAAGATTGCTTCTAGGTTCATCAACGCTTCCACCATCCTTCCACATCTCTTTTTTCTCTAGAACATGCGTTTGAGCTATTCTATTCCTCTCGTCGATGGTCTGAGCAATTTGGGGTGATGCCTTCATGAGGCGTCTGTAAACTCATCCTTCACCAAATGTGTGTAAGAACCACTCTTTACGCTTACTACCAGCTGACCTTCGAAAAGGGTGGGCAGACACAGGCGTTCCCGGCGGCTTTTATGCGCCAGGATATCGCTGAACTGCAATCCTTTCCTGAGCATGGTGCAGTGGAGATTCCCCTCACTCTTATTCGCCGTCTCGCGCCTGTTTCGCTTTCGGTTATGGAGTTCAAGCACGAGATGGATAAACGTATTGCTCGTAAGATGCTGGAGTATCCATTGCTGGGCGAAAGACGCGCGGAAACATGGAACCTGGTGCTGGCGAACGAGTTGCATATGACCAACGATAGTTTCCTCTTTCGGACAGAACCTGTACCGGGCTGTCTGCCGCTCTACGAGGGCAAAATGATTCACCAGTTCGCTGCGTACCATTCGCTGACCACGCTGGCACGGCCTCGCTATTGGGTGCTTGAACAGGAAGGACGACGTGGGCTGCTCGGTCGCAGGAGTGATGGCGGTCAGAAGCTGGATTACCAGTACTACCGCCTGGCATACCGCGCCATTGGGCGCAAGACCGACCGGCGTACCCTGATTGCTACTATTCTGCCCGGTAACGTCTTCGCCGGAAATTCGCTGTTCGTTTCGCGCCGGCTTGATCCAGGCAATGGTTCCATGTTGATTGATGATTGCGAACTGCTCTATCTTGTCGCCATCCTGAACAGCTTTGTCGCAGACTATTTCATTGGGCAGAAAATTTCGGCTAATCTAAATATGTTCTATATCTACCAGTTGCCGGTACCTCGCCTGACGAGAAAGGATGCCCTGTTCAGAATGATTGTGGAGCGGGCCGCGCGGCTTACCTGCATCACGCCTGAATACGGCGCGTTATGGGAAACGGTCATGCCCGGTTCAAGCTGGTCGCCCGTGCCGGTTGCTATCGAAGCGCGGGAGAGGGCGGCATTACGAGCCGAATTGGATGGGCTTATCGCACATCTTTATGGTCTGAAAGGGGAAGAATTTTGTCACGTGCTGGAAATGTTTCCCCTGGTTGACGAGGCTCTAAAAGCTGCCGCCTGGGCTGCGCTAGCTAGATAGATAGCAGGTGATAGATTTTTAAGAATTTCTCGACGAGAAAATAATTACGCTCAAATAGTATACCCGCGAGAAATTCCTCTCGCATCAGTGGCAGACCTGGTGATTCCCCAAAAGTAGAACAGATCAGAGTTGCAAAGCGAGAGGGCTGAGAGTCCACTACAGGACTGGTGGTTGTACAGGTTCCACAAACGCCAGGGAGAAGCAGGGGAAGAACGAGGAGAGTAAAGAGGTGGCCAGAACCCGCGTCCTGTAGGGACAGCGGCTTGTCCCGGTCCCGGCGTAGAGGACAGGCACGAGGCGCTGTCCCTACAGGATATGCGGCATCCCCTATACAAGTCCGGGGAAAAAGTCCTTTTTGATCTGCTCGCGGCCAACATGCATATTTTTAAGCACCTGTTCATACGCTCTCACCATCCCTGGGGGACCTGACAGGTAAAAAGTGCGCTCCCCGTAGTCTGGGACCGCTCTTAGAATCATCTGCTCGTTCAAGCGGCCTGCCAGGGCAGTCCAGTTGCGCGGAATAGCCTGCGTACTGGTCAGCGTATAGAATACCTTGATGCCAAGTTTCGCCTGTGCCTCGCTTAAAATGTCCTTGTAGGCGATCTCATCTGCCGTCCGGTTGACATAAAACAGCACGATATCGCGTCGCTGTCCTGTGTCGAGCAAGTATTTCAACATGCTGCGATAGGGCGTAATGCCGATGCCGCCGGCAATGAAGACCAGCTTTTCGTTCGGGTCAGGTGGCAGCGTAAAATCCCCGGCAATCTGTCCCGCCAGGATGTTTGTACGGGCATCGATGCGATAGAGGGCCTGTTTGAAGGTACTGCTGTTTTCGTAAAAGCGCACGCCCAGGCGCAGGTGTTCCTCGGTCGGGGAAGAGGCAAGCGTAAAATAGCGCCGGTTGCCCCTGCTGTCGGGTTTTGGGTGCCCAAGCGTAAACTCCATATACTGCCCTGGCCGGTACGCCAGTTTTTGTGATGGCTTGAAAACGAAATCCACGATATCGGACGCGATCTTACTTTTTTTGCGCAACTTGAGCGACACTCTGAACTTGGGGCTCACGATGTATGAGTAAAGATTGCCGATCACCAGCGCCAGTTCGGGCGTCGAATAAACCGGGCCGATATGAATTTGCGGTGTGAACAGGATACCCACAATCACAGCATAGATATCCCTCAGCGTTTGTGTCGGTGGTACTGTTAATGGCTCTGTCAGCATGATCGCGGCGAAGAAAAAGAGGGGCGATTCGAGCAGCAATAGAGGAAGTTCTTTGGTCAAAGCAAGCCCTTGTGTGATGCTGACGAAACAAACTGTGAGCAGGGAAGCCCCAATAAAGAACAACACCATCTCGGTCTGACGCAATTTGCGCACCAGCAGCGCTCCGCCAATCAATACCACAGGTAGCATACTCGCGGTTCCTATCCACCAGCTAGCCGAATCGCCCAGCGCGAACGAGGTAATCACGACCGCAATCGCGGCAGGGTTAAAAATGTGCTTGTTGCGAATGGAGAGAATGTATTTAGAGGACATCGCCAGGATAGCGGCCCAGCCGAGAAACGCCAGGTCGCTCGCCGACGAAAGGGGGTCGATTATCAGCGCCAGGATCAGCGCCGTAATATAGGCCGATTCCACGTTGGTCGAAACGGCGAAGATGCGGGCCAGGATCGTATTCGCCGCCCAGCACATCAGAACGAGAAAGCCAGTTGATACCAGCAGCGCGAGTGGCGAGAAAGACAGCAGGTGAAAAAATGAGAGCACCTCCGCTAGAGCAATAGAGGCGATCAGCACGTATAGCACCAGGCGATACATAGTGATGCGATCAAGCAGATCATCAATGCGTGTTAGCATTTTGCAATACATACCTTTCAAAACCCGTGGTATAGGTTGCGCGCGCGGAGGTATCGATCATATACCCCTCAAACCCTGGCAACTCCTCGATAAAAGAGATACCCTTCTTTCCCATCGCGAAAGCCGCCGTCGCAAAGCGGTCGGCCTCATAGACATCGGGGCCAATCACTGTCAGGCTCACGACATCCAGCAATTGTTGTCCTGGATCATGTGGATTGTAGATATGCTGCCCGCGAATGGCCGTGCCAGAAGTAGCAATGCCCTTATTCGTCACCGCCAGCACTTTGACGATTTCGTTGCGATTGAACGGATTGCGAATGCCAATGCGCCACAGTCTGCCAGGTTGCCCATCTTTGTAGCCTGATACCTGGATATCGCCCCCGGCATCGATGTAGAAATGCTGAAATCCAGCTTCTTTTAGCATCGTCGCCGCTTGCAGAATGGCCCAGCCCTTCACGATGCCGGACGGATCGAGGATTCCATTGTGCAGGATGTCGAAGTATCCATTGGTTTCCTGTCGCGTTTGCTCGCTCAACGCCAGGATGGTCCGCATGTCATCGCTGTATGCTTCAGGGGGCAGCTCGCCGCGGTTGATTTGAGCAATCTCGCTGTTCTCCTTGTAAATGCTGAAAGTATCATCAATGGCACGAAAATAGTCAAACACGCTCGCGATAGCGGTCTCTGTAACGCCAGCATCGTCAATCTCGACAGTGACCGGCATGCCCATGAGTAGTTGCAGTTGTCTCATCGCTTATTGTATTTGCACCTGGCCTTCTCGGGTTTGGTAGTAGACTTGTCTTGTACGGGTGCGGCAGGAGCAAGACCTTTTCCCCATCTCCCGGTTGGGATTGAAATTATGCTTTCGCCTGCGCCAGCGCGTTCGAGAGCGATTGGATAAAGGCCAGGCTCGTATCGGTCGCGCCCGTGATGATATCCACATTCGCGCTCTGGGCCTGGATCGCCTCGCTCGTCAGTTCCGGGTCTGCGATACTATTGATATAGACAGAACGGCTGCGATCATTGGGATACTGCAAGAACTGCACATCGCTAATCTTGCCGTTCCGAATGACCGCTTTGACCTGCACATAGCCCCATTGCGCATCGACAATGCTGCCCGTATAGGAGCCGTCTTTATAGAGCTCCCCCGGTACCGGTGTCGAGGTCGTTCCTGCCGACCCACCCGCGGGAGTAGAGGTTGAAGCTGGAGCCGTAGCGGAACTCGCCGGACGAGAATCTACCGTAGAGGTAGGCACCTGCGCAATCAGGCCGGCGCGACCATAGAGAAAACAATACAGAACAAAGACACCAATAATAACGACCGAAACAATGGTTTTTTTCACCGCTATGTACCCTCACACAAACACATACTAGCTGCCAACCTGATTATCTCAATTGTAACATGAAATGGTCATCCTGCATCGCCATCCATAAACATGAATATAGTGTAAGCGACGTGTATCAAATGGATTTCAGAAATGTGTAAAAAAATTGTAAAACCGCCTGTGGCTGGCCCGGTTATAATGATCTTACCAGGTACTACTTTGCCGGCGAAAAAGAAGAGATATGTTACACTTGTTCTGTTGAGGCGTGTGATGAGTAGGCGTTAACATAAAAACGGTAGAAAAGGGAGTCGACGTGGATATGCAATTACGTGGAGAACGCTTCAGTCCGGGCAAATGTGCCATCTCTTTAGCTGCCATACTCAGCATATTTATGAGCATACTGTTCTCGCTAGCTCCTGGTGCGGTAGCTGCTACGCAACCGGCTGCGCGCGGGCTTAAAGCGGGAGATATGCAGAATCTTATTTTCATCTGGGCCAGTGGCACGACGACGATTCAGCAGCAGGCGTTACAGATTTGCCGGTCCGATACCATCTCATCTCAGAATTGCGCGGCCATCAGCGCGGCGGTGCGTGGCTCCTGGCTGGAGTTGATGCAGGCAGACCCGGCATCTCTTGGAAGAATCGGTGTGCGCGCAAATCCGTCCGGCAGTATGCGCGTATATACTAGACTTGCGGGCCAGCTCTCTGCCCTGACACACGGCCAGGAGCCATTGTTACTCGCTCAAACACAGCAGACCTTGCGACTATTGGAAGTCTCTCTACAGGCGGCAAACCGTGAATTGCAACCGGGAGGAAGTACAAGCTATACCGTCTGGGCGACTTCTTTCACACGGCAATCGTCGCTAGATAGTATCAATGCGAAGACCGGCCACTACGTGGCTATGCCCGATGCCTATATCAAGTTCGCGAATCTGGGAGAAATTTCGAATATCCCATCAATTTACCAGCCGTTTTACGTGCCGAATGGCACAAAAACGAAGTGGTCAGTCAATATTTCCCTACCGGACGGCTCGAAGCATATTGGCAAGGTGCGCATCACCGATGTGGGGCCATGGAACGAAGACGACAACTGGTGGGACCCAAACGGTATCAGCTCGACACCCCCACCGGGGTGTCCCGTCTCTTCAAACCTGATCGCGAAAGACGCCACGAGCAATCCGCTCGTCAACGGCATCTGCCCCGATAGCAAGAACCGGCGCAGGATGTATTATTACCTGCTCTACATGCATGCCGGCCTACCATTCTATTCGGCCCCCAGCTATTCGCCGACGGGAAATTTCGCCGATGGCACCAACTGGCCGACCGCGCTTCCTCAAGGCTGTGCCGAAACCGCTGTAGCTTCACTCAATAATGATGGGATCACCTGTGGAGGTGGCCCGAGCGGCTATAATGCAAACAACGGCGGCTGGTTGCGCGACGGGACGTACAACGCTGGCATTACGAACCAGTCCAGCATTGATCTTAGCCCTGGCGTTGATAAGGCCCTCGGCTGGAAGTATCCATCGAGCGGGCTGATTACGGTGAATGTGGGTGGATTGCCTTAATTGTGAGCATAAGCAAGGGGAGAGGGCGTAACCCGGATGATTGCCCTCTCCATGCCCACTCGTCAAAACCCAGGATGACTCATGCTTGGCCCCTACTCCCTGAAGTACTGTTAAGCTACCTCGAACTCCCCAAATTCCTCTCCCAACCCCAGTTCCTCTTCCCAGCGTTCGGCTTTCACTTCGTGAGCGGTGCGCGGAGACAGCGATGGCAAAGCGAGTACAACCTCGAAATTGTCATCTGCCGCGATTCGATTGAAGCGTTCGATACCGCAGCCGAGGCAGCGATGTACGAGGACATATTCGCCGTTAGTGCGCTGGAAACTGCCAATCGGCTCCATTCTGCTGCCGCAGGTACTTCTGCGATCTCCTATCTGCCGGTCATCGACGTGACATGAGAAAAGACAGAATGGGCAATGGTTGCGATGATGCCCTCCCGATGGAGGGGGGCAGACGAAACGACGACACTGCTTGCACTTGAACACTTCTTCATAAGAGTTACGATGGCTGCGCGTGTAACGTGGCTGGGCGTAATGCTCTTCACCCGGGCGTACAACTTTCCTGTATGATTTTCCCACGGATGGACCTCTTCCTTTTTCTCTTCAATGCAATGTTTACTGTGTGCGTTGATGCAGTGCCTGCAACCGCCGGCAGGCGAAAAGCAAGGACAAGGTCCATTGTGGTTGGGGAATACCTCTTCTGTTTCAGCATAAAAATGCTCTTTCTAGCTCGAAATGGGCACACTCCAGCGCGGAATGTGTGCGCGAACAAACGAAAGGACGGGTTCAGGAAATGGTGGTGAGGGGCGCAGCAGAATTGCTACTGAAAAATGCTGGGAGATGAGAGGAACAGAATAGTTACCTTCATCGAAGCGCTACTCGTTCGGGTGAAAGTTTCTATCCTGACAGATGTGAAACAGAAGACGCACTTGCCGGTTTTCGCGCATTGACTGTTAGCAGTTTCGCTTTTCTTCAAGCAAGAAGATCGGAAATGCACGTAAAACCATAAAAACAGGATCCACCACCCTATTGAGGCAGACCTGCAAAAGGCCATGATTTATAGCTCATACGTGTATGAGCCATTGAACGAGTAGTTTATTCGCAATCTGCTGCGCAAGTGGGCGTGGGAACTTGCATTAAAAAGAACCTTTCCAGACCTGACGATCTATTGCCTGAAAGAAGTATACTGACCGTTTTGTGAAAAGTCAATGGTTGTGTTAGCCCGTTAGCCCTTTAAAAATTTAAAGCAGCAGCGAGGCTACAGCGCCGCAAACATGCTGGACAATGGTGTACTCATCATCCAGAGAGTTCTGGTCGCGCGTGTAGACGGATATGATGTAGGTCTGCCGGCCCATTGTCACAATACCGGAAGTGTTCATCGCCCACAGTCCGTCAGGCGCGGGAACCCAGCCATCTTTCATCGCCACTGTAGCTCCTGCGGGCGCGGTATCCCCAACTCCTATCTGTTGATCGGATTCGATATTCTCCATCAGGTAGAGCGCTAACCGGCGATCCTGTGCCGTCAGGATAGTGCCGTTCTGGAGCCGTGTAAGCAGGTGGACCATGGTCAGAGGAGTAATCAGACTCCAGCCGAAAGCGCCGGGGTAGGGACTCAAGCCGCCGATACCTAGCTGCTGCATATAGCTTGCAACTCCGGCCGCGTTGCCGTCCTCATTTTCATAGAGCGCCTCCGCCGAGTCGTTGTTGGAGTTCTCGATCATCGTTGTGAGCAGGTTCATTTCGTCAGCATCCGGCTGGCGGTCCTGCTGCTCCGTCAGATTGAGGAAGGTAAGCATAATAGGAACTTTAATCGAACTGCCGGTGATGAACTGGGTAGAGGCATTGTAGATGTAGTAAAGGTGGTTCGTCACATCGTAGACTGCCGCTCCTACGTTATCGCCAAAGCTGGCGAGGTAGGCGGCCAGATCTGGCGAGAGCGCGTCGAAAGAGGCCCAACCGGGCGCGTTACCGGGCGAGGTGAACGTTAGCGCGGATGCCTGCGCCCAGCCAGAGCGCGTTTGTTTGTGGATAGACCACTGAACGTGATACCAGAGCGCGCCATTGTTCCAGGAGCTGTCGCCGGAGGTTGTTAGAGGGAAGTCCCGCCCCATATGCACGATGGCCTGACCTGGGCCTGGCGTATCAAGCAATGTGATATTACCTTGTGCCCACATCTTTTGCTGTGCTGTCAGGGCAACGATGGGAGGCCCAAGCGTGTTCAGGTAGTCAAAGCCGCTTTCTAGCCGCTGGATTAGGGATTCGCCATTGCTATCGGACGCGTCTTGATCGAGCAGTAACCCGTCGCGCCAGAACAGCTGTACCAGCATGTGATGCGTACTGCCGTTCTGAGCTATCGTAAAGGCAAGCGCCCCGGTAAGTGGAGGGCCGAAGTCCGTCTGCCAGCCGTCGGGCGAGACATCAGGACGATTGATATAATTCCAGAGCGCCTGCGGAATGAGATGACCAACATGCTTTCCGCCGCGCGTGCCACCGGTGACGAAGACGCCCTGGCTGGTGGCGAGAGCTGGAGTAGCCGTGCGATGGCCTGTTGGTGCCGGCTGCATAAGATTGGGGTTGGTTGCGGCACGCAGGTCAACATAGGTGAGGGAACTGCCCAGCCCGCCAACCGGCGCCTGGCTGCCGACGGTTAACAGCGCCTGGAGCAATGGCAGGCGTATAATCCCGCTTTCAGGGTCGCTGGTGCCATTGACGATCAAATCGACCAGCGGATCATTCGCGTCATGAACATGTTCCTTCTGCGCTACCGGCAAGAACAGCGCGCCCGACTCAAAGAACTGAATCCACCCCCGATCGGTTGGGAAAGCCACCGTCACCGGATTTCCCAGGGTTTGTGCCCCATTATAACTGTCATAGTAGGGCTTAAAGAGGATAGAAACGCTCAGGTTCCGAGATGCGCTCGCCGGGAATTGAAAGTTGGGCGCTGTAACCTCTGTATCCCCCACCCACGCATCCGCGCCATTCGTCGCCTGCGTTTTGTTCTTAAGTGGCGAGGCGGATGAATTTTGCTGGCCAGCAACGCTACCGATACTGGAATATGAGAGCATCATAACCACGACTAACATCAAAAGAGCAAGGAGCATGTTTCTGGAGAGAAAGATGAAATGCCTCGCTTGTTTGTGTTCCTTCATTTGTTTGAAGCTCCCCTCTAACAGATAATTTTTCGGAAAGCAGAAGTTTGAGCGCTTTGCCCGGTTGCTAACTTTAAATATAACAGAAAATCTTGAACAAGAGAACGGTATTCTAGTTGAAATATTGTAATGGAACAGCCGCCTCTGATCCGGTCGTCAAAATTCACCGGGTCGTCTATGGCCTGTAACAAAATGCCGTCCGCCTGCACTATAATAGCAGTATAGAAAATGAGAAGGGAGTAATTGTATGACACAGCAACCAACGCCTCGCGGGCAAGGAATACGCGAGCCATTTGTCCTTGCCTTGGATGTCGGCACCTCTTCGACGCGAGCTTTGTTGTTCGATGCTGCCGGTGAGGCCATACGAGGTGTCCAGTCTCAACACGCCTACCAGCTTACCCTGTCTGCCGATGGTGAGGTCTCCGTGGACCCGGATATGCTTGTTTCAACCGTTGCACAGACGATTGACGAGGCGCTGCACATGGCCGGTCCGCTGGCCGCGTCAATAGGCATGGTGGCGATTGATACGTTCTGGCATAGCCTGGTGGGTGTGGATGCCAACAATAAGGCCCTCACGCCGCTCATCACCTGGGAAGATACGCGTCCGCGGCAGGCAGCAGCGCAACTCCGCCAGCAGTTGAACAACGAAGAGATTCATACTCGCACCGGTGCCAGGCTGCACGCGAGTTACTGGCCCGCGAAACTGCGCTGGTTGGCAACGACCCAGTCCGATCTGTTTGCAAAAGTAGCGCAGTGGATTTCTTTCGGTGAATACCTTCACCGCCGGTTCCTGGGACATTCAGTCTGCTGCCTCTCTATGGCATCGGGTACCGGGTTGCTCAATATTCGAGAGCGCGATTGGGACCGGGAATTGCTCGATTTCCTGCATGTGCGGCGTGATCAATTGCCGGCTCTGGGCGATCTGAAGGATAGTGTGAAAGGGCTGACCGGCGAGTATGCCTCGCGCTGGAAGGCACTGCGTGACGTGCCGTGGTTCCCTGCAATTGGCGATGGCGCGGCCGCCAACATCGGCTCGGGAGCCACTACCGGTGATCGCTGGGCGCTCACGGTTGGCACCTCCAGCGCGATGCGTGTGATTGTATCGCCGGATACAACGAACGTTCCCATGGGGCTATGGCTCTATTTGTTGGATAAAGACCGCGGACTACTTGGTGGCGCCTTAAGTGAGGGCGGCAACGTCTTTGCCTGGATGAAAGAGACACTGTGTATTCCATCCCTGGAGGAGGCGGAGCCGAAGGTTGCCGCTCTACAGCCTGATGGGCATGGCCTGACGATGCTGCCATTTATTTCTGGCGAACGCAGCCTGGGCTGGCACGCGGAGGCGCGCGCGTCTGTGCTGGGCATCCAGACGGATACAACGGCTATAGACATCCTGCGCGCGGGAATGGAGGCGTTAGCCTACCAGCTGGGAGCGGTCTATGAAGGGCTGATTACGGCGTTGGGCAGAAGCGAAGTGGCTCCCACCATCCTTGGCAGCGGAGGTGCCCTGCTCAATTCCCCCACATTCCAGGGCATCATCGCCGATACGTTGAATGCACCCATCTATCCCTCGTTGGGCCACGAAGCCTCGGCACGCGGGGTGGCGCTATTGGCGCTGGAAGCTCTCGGCGTCATACCCGATGTAGCCCAGGTACCATTGAATGTAACTACGCCGGTACTTCCCAACCCCGAACGTCATGCCATCTATAAGCAGGGGGCCGGGCGGCAGTGGAAGTTCTATCATTTGCTTTTGGGGTGAACGGCCTCATCACAGGCGCGGCGGCAGCACCCATTTTATCGGCGGCACTACCTGTGCAACAGCGGCGTAGTGATCATAATAGCCGCGCTGTTTCTGGATGCGGCCATCGCGAAAAGCAAAAATGCTCACGCCCTCCACGCGAAAGGGCCGCGTTAGCCAGCGCTGGCCCAGCAGGCGTGGTTGTCCCGAGGCTGTCCATTGTACCGCGGCATGCTCCTCAGAGAAAAATTGAGTTGAGGGCTCGTATCGAATCGACGGCATTTCCTGAAAGCGCTTGCTGAACCACTGCTCAATCTCACTATATCCGGTGCGTGGTCGTTTCATGCCAGAATCAAACAGTTCCGCGTCATCGGTATACAGGGCAACAATGGCCGCCACGTCATGCGCATTAAAAGCGCTGATCCAGCTATTCACCAGCAAGCGAAACGTTTTTCTGTCTGCAAGCGTCATAACCACTCCTACTGCTATGTAGACCGACACTGAGTTTTAACAAATCAATTCAGCAATATTGGTTCCTCACAAGGGGCCGGTGAACCAGCACACGGGGGGTCTCGTTCCCTTAATCTTCCGTTCAGGCCCTGGCTTATTATATACTATGCACAAGATGCAAACAGAAGATGTTATTCGGCACCACGATCGCTTTATCGACGAGGCCACATTCCATGCTGATGTGGCTTCTATTGAAGCGCTCTGGAAACGCAGCCCTATCGGCGACCTCGATATGCCACTGATAGATATCGGGCAGGGAGAGTCGCTTGTATTGGTCCCCATCCTCGAGCATCTCGAATTTGTGTATGCGCGGCAAATGCGCGCTTTGAGCGCTGGCCGGCGCATCATTACCTACCGCAGACGCGAGAGCCGAACGCGCCCGGTTGGATTGGTGGAGCGTGCTGAAGAACTCAAGCGTGTGCTTGACAGTCTTGGACTGCCGCGGGCCGATTTTGTTGGACACGGTGATGGGGCTATGGTGCTTTTTGAGTTCGCCGCGCGCTATCCAGCACGCTGTCGCTCATTGATCGTCATCGCCCAGGGCGCTGATTACCAGATCACTCCGCATCCTTTCATCTGGCTGCTGCACGAGCTGTTTCTGCGCCTGCCAGTTGAACATTTTTTGCCCGCCTGGTTCCTCCGGCGTATCGTAGTCAATTATATTGTGTCCAATCGTCCGGTGGAAGCGCGGAAGACAAAAGGCGGAATCGATCTCGCTCCTCGTTTTCCTCGCATGCTTCCCCGGCAGCTGATCGAGGAGCAATTTCGCAAGATAGGGCTCTGGCCATTGGTGTACAAGTTCTCCGTCCTTCCTGTCATCCACAATTTTGATATGCGGAAACGCCTGGCATCTCTCACTATGCCTGTTCTGTTGATCAATCGGGCCAACGACGCGCTTTCTCCGGAAGCGAAGACGCGCTGGCTCGCCGAGAACTTACCCAACTGTGCTGGCTATCACGTCCTTTCAGGAGGAGAGCGGTTCTTTATGTACGCGGAATCGGAGATCGTCAACCGGATCATAGAAGAGTTTCTAACCGCTGCAAAAGAGCCCGGATGAGGCACAAAGGCGTATCAATGTAAGGGCGCCCTCCAGGAGCGCCTCCGGCCTGATGAGTAACTGTAAGGGTGATTCTGGAGATAGCCCTATGGTTTTGCATATCTATCCTTGTAGGGGTAAGCAGATGACGAACGCGATAAATCAATTCTTTACGAATCCGTACTCTATGCGTGGGCGCCCATATGCAAAACGGCGGGTAGTCATTACAGGCCTCGGTGTCCTGGCATCCAATGGCATAGGTAAGGCTGATTTCTGGCAGGCGTGCCTTGCCGGCCAATCCGGTATCCGGCGTATTACGCGCTTTGAGCCAGGGATATTAACGACGCAGATAGCGGGCGAGGTGCCGGAATTCAACCCGCAAGCGCTTGGACTGACGGAGGAAGAGAGGCTTTCTTATGATCGCGGTACGCAGTTCGCGGTGGCCGCTGCCAATCTTGCGCTCCACGATAGCGGCCTGTATGGGCAATTGGGCGAAGAGGAACGTGATACTACCGGCGTTTATATCGGTTCGGGAATGTCGCCAGCGGAAGAGGGGGAAAAAATATGGAGGGAGGTAACGAATTCCGGCAGGCATGCCCCTCTTGACCTCGTGCAGGATGCTCACTCCAACATGTTCATCATGTCATTTTTGCCTGCCTCTGCCATTGCTATCCACCATCAACTGCATGGCCCATGCACCGTCATCTCTACAGGCTGCTCATCAGGCTCGGATGCGATAGGGCAGGCTTTCTGGGCCATTCAAGAGGGGCAGGCCGATCGCATGCTGGCGGGTGGTAGCGATGCCGGCATCTGTCTCACAGGAATGAATGCCTTTTGCATCATCAGGGCATTGAGCACGCGCAATGATGAACCAGAGCGTGCTTCGCGTCCGTATGATGTGAAACGGGATGGTTTTGTGATGGCAGAGGGAGCAGGAGTACTGGTTTTAGAAGAGCGAGAACTCGCCCTGGCGCGTAATGCACACATTTATGCTGAACTGGTGGCGTTTATCTCCAATAGTTGTGCCTATCACATGACCGCTCTCCCTGAAGATGGCGCTCCTTTGCAGCAATTGATCCGGCAGGCGTTACAGGAAGCTCAGATTAGCCCGGATCAGCTTGGCTATATCAATTCCCATGGCAGCTCAACTCTGTTGAATGATATAGCTGAGACGGCTGCGTACAAGGGCGTCTTTGGCGAGCAGGCGTATCGGATACCGATCAGTTCCACCAAATCGCTCATTGGGCATGCGCAGGGAGCCGCTAGCGCTATTGAAGCGATTATAACAGCCCTTGTTCTGGAATGGCAGAAGATACCGCCAACGATCAATCTTGAACACAGCGATCCACGTTGTGACCTGGATTATGTGCCCAATGTAGCAAGAGAAGCTATCGTGAACGTCGCGCTAACCCATTCCAGCGGCTTCGGGGGGATGAATAGTGCGCTTATCCTGGCGAAATCCGGCTGGCTTGATGAGCAGAGATGATAGGCATGGAACATCATACAAATCGGCGCGTGGTTGTTACAGGACTGGGCGTCATTGCTCCCAATGGCATTGGTAAGCAGGCATTCTGGCAGGCTACCAGCAGTGGTATTTCTGGCATAAAGCGTTTCCGGCGTTTTTCTGACGCCGATTTGCCAATTCAGGTGGGAGGGGAAGTCTCAAATTTCGTCGCTGAGGACTACATTGAGCACAAACTGGCAGATCGTACCGACCGCATGACGCATTTTGCCCTGGTCTCCACGCAGGAAGCGCTCCAGGATGCAGGTATTGAAATGGCACACGAGGACCCCTACCGTGTAGGAGCAGTGATTGCGAATACCTTTGGCGGTACAGAATATGCCGTAGAACAGGTGAATAATTTATATGTGCGCGGACCGCGCACGATGAGTGCCTTTACCTCCATAGCGTGGCTCCCAGTCGCCAATGTTGGCCAGGTATCCATTCGCTACAATATTCGAGGATACTCTAAGGTGACGTTGAATAATATCGTTGGGGGTCTGGATGCGCTAGGACTTGCATATAGGGCAATTCGACGTGGCGAAGCGGATGTAATCATTGCCGGTGGTTCTGAGGCTCTGCTACAACCATATATGTTACTCGTCCTATCTCATAGCGGCTTCTGTGCCGGCGGAAATGATCCCCATGCCTATCGCCCGTTTGATCGACGTGCCGCCGGTTTCCTGCTCGCCGAAGGAGCCGGTATGTGTATCCTGGAAGAGTACGAGCACGCACGGCGACGTGGCGCTTCAATCTATGCGGAAATCGCCGGCTTTGGGCAGACCAATGATCCGCATAGATTGGAACAGCCTCCTATAAGTAGCAGGCAATATGCGCGCGCGGTGAGTCTAGCCATGCAAGATGCGCAATTGCCGCCACATCAAATTGGCTACTTCAGTCTTGATGGGCGGGCCTTACCCGCATTCGACGCGAGCGAAGCAGAAGCTCTGTATTCAATATTCGGTTCACAGATGGCAAACATAGCCGTCAGCGTGCCGCGAACAATGCTCGGCCATAGTTTCGCCGCCGCGGGCGCGTTGGATGCCATTACCACCATACTTGCGCTTCAACATGGTATTGTTCCACCAACCATCAACTGCGAGGAATTAGATCCCAACTATGGTTTAGACCTTGTACGTGATGAACCTCGTACACTGGCCAGCACAGCTGCCCTTATGGGCGGGCGTAGTCTTACAGGCGCCAATGCCGTTCTGGCCCTTAAGCGTATATAGGGATCGGATTCGTCGGCCCTAATGCGCCCTGGCCGCTGGAAAGTCCGTAGGCCCCAATTGATGCTGGGCAGCGCCGGCTCACCGGCCCATGGCGCGTCGTGCGTCCTGATCGCTACCTCTTCGGTGCATTGCGACGAGAGCCGGCTGCCTTCTTTGTGATTGCCTTTCAGAAAATGCTTCAGCAGAAGGTGAGAGGGAGGGATGGGTAACAACTGCTGAGCCATACCAGCAAAATATAATAATCGATAATAAATTACCATTGTCTTGATTTTACCTGTACGCTAAGTGAAAGTGGCCTGGAATTCTGCCAAAAATGCTGCAACTTTTTACCCCACCTGCTACGTACAACGGATAGCAATGGAAGGTTTCTGGCACGTCCCGGTTTCCTGTTCAGAAATTTTCCAGAGGCGCTCTCATGTCTCGAAGGAAAGATTTCTCTCACATAATCGTGAAGGACTATGTCTAAATCAACCATCCCTATTGAAGAGCGAGCTACAGATCAATTAGCGCCGGCCCGGTCTCATTTGCTTGCGTCGGCAATGCTCATATGCCTGTTGCCGCGTGTCATTCTTGTCATGATGTTCAGCGGCCTGGTACTGCTCGATGCCGTTCTTCCTCTGAAAGGTCTCTCTTTTGAAAGTGTGCTTTCATCACGCTTGAGCGGGTGGGCACTTCTGCCTTCACATTTGCTCTTTGCGCACCTGGCCACTAGCAGGCCGTTAGAACCTTTGCGGTATCCGCCAGCAATCTCACTGAGCTGGTGGGAAACGGTATTATTACCGGGTGTAATTCTCTTAATGTTTCTACTCTATGCCTTAGCGCTGTATACTCTTCCCAGGATCATCCATCACCGCTACCTGATATACTCGACCGTCCTGCTAGGAAGCGTCTGCCTGTTTTTCCCCGTCGTAACCTCATCCGATGTATTCTCTTATATCGCTTATGGGCGCATGGAGGTCATTTACCATCTCAATCCGCTTGCTGCTATACCCGCTGTTCTACATGGGGATCCTGTCCTTGGATACGTGTATTGGAAAGATCAGCCTTCGGCCTATGGTCCAACGTGGGTCATCATCACAGGATTTTTACAATGGCTGCTTGGCTTTACCGGCTCTGATGGCATCTTGCGCATGTTATTCACGTTACGCCTGTTGGGTCTAAGCGCGCACCTAGGTTCCACTTTGCTGATATGGTCGATCAGCGGTCAGTTACAACGCATCACCGGGGTCATTGCGCCGGAAAAACGCATGCGGGCCGCCCTGGCTTTTGCCTGGAATCCTTTGTTGCTCTTTGAAGCCTGCGTCAACGCACACAATGACGCTGTTCTCCTATTCCTCATCCTGCTTACATTGTGGCTTCTCCTACGCCGTCCCCAAATGTCGTTGAAGTGGCTGCTTCCGGCAGCGGTGGTCCTGGCTTTAGCTACATGCCTTAAGATCAACATTCTGATCTTCCTTCCTGGGCTGCTACTTTTCCTATGGATGCAGCGCCGGCGCAAAGTCTTGCGCCTGCTTTTCCTCTCCTTGGTCTATTCTGCTGTGGTTATCCTTCTTTACATGCCATTCTGGCACCATGGAGCAGTATTGTACGTCCTGAGTGTCAACCCGTCGACCTCGCGTGTTATCAACTCTCCCTATGATTTTCTGAGCCAGCTCTATAATGCCCTCATACATGTTCCGGTTCATCTGAATGCCTCGGGCGAAGCCATTGCCACAACGGTTGAAAGCTTCATGCATGGCTTGAGTATCCTCCTCTTCGTGCCTGTTTATGCTGTTCTCTGCTGGCGCGCGACCTGTCGCCCATGGCGCATCAATACTATTCCCGGCCTCATTCGTTGGATGGTGCTGGTATGGCTGCTGTACTGTGCCATAGGCTCACCCTGGTTCTGGCCATGGTATCTGGTAACGTTCTTTGGGCTGTACGCCCTGGCCGCATCATGTACACGTAAGAATTATTGGGGCGGTTTAAACATTCCATTGGCCGTGGGACTGCTCGCTTTTAGCTCGCTCAGCCTGTATAGTTTTTACGCATGGGCGCCTGCTCATATCCCCATCCAGGGCCTGCCCGGTTTTTTCTGGGTAGACTTGCGCGGTCTCTGGATATGGCTCTTCCCTTTCCTCGCATTGCTCTGGCTGCCACTATGTACGCTGGCGAAGTTCCCTCAACTGTGCAGGGGATTCTTTACGCAGAGAGCAAGGGCATCGACTTTTTCAAGATAGGGAATTCCCTGGATTGTTCTGATTGGAGCCATTATCGGGCCTGAGCAATTGAGTCAGGCTAAATCAGGCAACCATAGTATACGATAATCATCCCCTCAAATATATCATCATTGCCATCGCATCCAATCGCATCACATTTTCCTGCGACCCCTGGACTTTGATCGCGCCCTGCATGTAGTTGGAGGCCGGGTTTGCTTCCCCCCAGAAGATATTGGTCAAATCCTCGCTGCTGCCCCGCACGATCAGGTCGTGCTGCTCCTGCTGGCCATCATGGACGCTAACCTGCCCGTCTTTAATGATCATGGTGAAAGCCGCATCGATATCGGTTGCCTCGAAATAGATCACACAATTCCAGTTGCGCAACGCCTTCAGCACGCGCTCGCTTTTACTGGCCTCGGCGACGTAATCATCGAGGGCTTCGCGCATCTCTTCTCGTGTTGCCATCGCTGTTTCTCCTGATCCGTATTTATTGCTTGCCCAATGCGGCAAGCACTTCGACGGCGGCTCGCTGGCCCGATTGTATCGCGCCGTCCATGTAGCCATTCCAGACCGTTGCCGTCTCCGTACCGGCCCAGTGGAGCCGCCCGATGGGCAATCGCAGGGCCTGCCCGTATAACGACCATACTCCCGTTGGCATGTACCCGGCATAGCAGCCGCGAGTATACTCTTCCTCAGCCCAGTTGTGCTCGACATACTCGTATGGTTGGCCTGCCTTCTCGCCGAAGTAGCGTACAAGGCATTCCAGTACCGCTATCCGGCGCTCCTCCAGGCTCTTTTGACTCCAGGCGCGGCCTTCATCTCCCTCGATAAAGCTCAAAAGTATGCCAGGAGTCCCACTTTCCGGCGTGTTATCGAAAGTAATACGGGTGATGCCGCTGTCGCTGGTGGCCTGCCCGCTCAGGCCCTCAACGCGCCAGAAAGGGGTCTCATAGAGACAATGTACCTTGATCACCGTTCCCATCGGCATGCGCTGTGTCAGTTGATCGCGCAGCGCCGGGAGCGGCGGATTGTAACGCAGGCGACCGGCCAGCGTTGGAGGAATAGCCACAATCGCGCGCTGCGCCGTAACAGTCATGATATCGCTCTCGACGCGCACTCCCGCATCATCATAGGAAATGGCCCGTACCGGCGCATTTAGCACGACGCGCGGGCCGAGCGCTTCCGCGACGCGATTGGCTATGAGCTGCGCTCCACCCGAAAAGCGGCTCTCCTGCGCTCCTCTTGCTACGCTCACCAGAGAATTGAGGTTGCCGCCCGAATGAATATAGAAGAGGAAGTGCAGCAGCGAGAGATCGCGAGGCTCTGCGGAGAAAACCGCCTGCACCGCCAGCGTTAGCAGGCTGCGCGCTCCCTCGGACGAAATGTTGGCCTCCATCCAGCTAGTAACCGTTTGCGCGTCCAGCGACGCTGCCTCCGGCGCGTTCCATGGCGCATCTAGTGGAACTTTCATGGCCATAAGATTGAGGTCGAGCAGCTTTTCGACAATTTCCATGGTGACGAGTGGGTCAGTAGTGGGAATGGCTCCTGAGTAAGTTATACGCTGCCCGTTGCGATATTCGATGTTTTCTCCAGCATCATACGTGCGGAATGTGGACACACCGACCTCTGCGGCCAGGGCTGCGAGGTGGTCTTGCGTCGGCCCCATCCACTGGGCGCCGAGGTCCAGCGGTGTGCCATCGCTGGCCGGTTGGGTATAGACGCGCCCTCCGACGCGATTGCGGGCTTCGAGTACCACTACATCTACGTGGGCTGCCGTGAGTGCACGCGCTGCTGAAAGGCCCGCGAGGCCAGCTCCGACTACTACGACGTCAGCACGAGATTCTTTAGAATTCATGAAGTGAAGTATACTGTCATTTGATGAGGTCGTCAAGCGAGATACTGGCTCAATCCTTTCTCATCCGTTAAAATTAGAAGACAATCGATGTTTGCTGGCCTGCGGTCGATTTCGAAAAATGGAAAGGACAGCAACAGGCTCGCCCATAGCAGAATAGAAGGAGTATTTCATGCCTGCCGAGATTAAAGTAGCGCCTCCCGGAATCACAATCAGCCAGGGTCGAATCTTCATGGTGACCAACCAGCGGGGTGAGATCGATCCGGAGACCGATGCGGGTGTCTATGCCATCGATACACGTTTCATCTGCGCCTATCACCTCTACATTAACCGGCAACCGTGGGTGCTGGTGAACTCGGGCCAGCAGGCTTTCTACGCCTCCCGTGTTTACCTGACCAATCCGAAGCTCAGTGCCGAAGATGGCGATATCGAGGCCAATACCATCAGTTTAACGATTGACCGCACGGTTGAAGAGGGTATTCATGAGGATTTTTATATTGTGAATTACGCGGGCAAGCGTCTGCGCCTCTTCTTCCAGATGGAACTGCTCGCGGACTTCGCGGATATTTTTGAGGTCAAGTCAAAACGCATTGTAGAACGCGGCAGAATCCGCACGCGTTGGGACCAGCACAACTACCGGTTGTCTACTTCCTATGATCATGAAGATTTCCATCGCGCTGTGATCTATTCAATCCCTACGCCCAGCGTGCCGATTGAATATGCTAACGGGCGTATCATCTTCGAAATTGAACTGGAACCTAACCAGGAATGGCATACATGCGGCGATATTATCCTTGAACACGGCCAGCACGTGCGTACGCCGGCCCATGCTCACCGCCAGCACAATGCTCCGCTTTCGGTAGATAATCCCGAGCCGGCGACAGAAATGTTGAGCTTTCTCGACCAGCGCCAGATGCACTGGCTAACGACCAGTCCAGGACTGGAAACGCCCAACGATCATGTGTACCGCATGTATCGCCAGGCGGTCGAAGACATGGGAGCGCTGCGTATCTACGATCTGGATGTTTCCCAGGAGGAATGGGTGCCGGCGGCAGGCGTGCCATGGTTTGTCACACTTTTCGGGCGTGATAGTTTGATCGTCTCGCTGCAAGCCATGTGCGTCTCGACGGGCTTTGCGCGTGGCGCGCTCAAGCGGCTGTCCGAGTATCAGGCTAGCGACCGCGATGATTATCACGATGCCCAACCGGGTAAGATATTGCACGAGATTCGCTTTGGCGAACTGGCGCACTTCCACCGCATTCCGCATACCCCCTACTACGGCACTGCCGACGCGACTATCCTGTACCTGATCGCGCTTTCAGAAACCTATCGCTGGACGGGCGATGTCAACCTGCTCAAGCACTTTCGCAAGGTGGCCGAAGGCTGCCTGGACTGGATCGACCACTATGGTGACCTGGATGGCGACGGCTTTCAGGAATACAAAACCTATTCGACACTGGGCTACGAGAATGTCGGTTGGAAAGATGCCTGGGACTCAGTTGTCTATGCCGATGGCACGCAGGTGAAGCAGCCCAAGGGATTGTGCGAGTTGCAAGGCTACGTCTACGATGCCAAAGCGCGCATGGCCGAAATTTTCGACGTGCTTGGTGACCACGCGCGAGCGCAAGCGCTGCGCACCCAGGCCGCAACCCTGAAACAAAAATTTAATGAGGTCTTCTGGATGGAGGATCAGGGCTGTTATGCCTATGGACTCGATCCAGAGAAGAAACTGATTACCTCCATCGCTTCCAACGTGGGTCACTGCCTGTGGAGTGGCATCGCCGACCAGGACAAGGCGGAGCGCACGGCAAAGCGACTCCTGCAAGAAGATATGTGGAGCGGCTGGGGCATTCGCACGATCTCCAGCAGGAATCCCGCCTACAATCCCTTTTCTTACCATCTCGGCTCGGTCTGGCCGCACGACAACAGCATTATCGCCGCCGGTTTCAAACGCTACGGGCTGGCGGACGAGGCAAACTTTGTCATTCGCGGCATCTTCGATGCGGCGCGGCGCTTCGAGTCCTACCGCCTGCCCGAAATTTTCGCGGGCATCCGGCGTAAGGGGTCCGAGGATTTTCCCGCGCTCTATCCTCCCGGCGCGAACATTCCACAGGCATGGGCATCGGGCAGCATTTTCGAGATGCTGCGCACTATCCTGGGCCTGCGTGCCGACGCGCCACACAAGCGACTCTATGTCAAACCGACGCTGCCGCCCTGGCTCTCCGAACTGCAATTGCAGCGCCTGGTGGTTGGCCCCTGCGCCTTCACCCTGCACTTCTGGCGCGAAGGAGATCGCTCACGCTGGGAGGTAGTGAATATGACGCTCAATCCCGGCGTTCCCCAGGAGGAGGCGATTGAGGTGGTAGATGAGATATAATTCATAACTTCCCCCTCTCTCCCTGACCCTTTTTGGTGCGAGCAAGCGTGTACTGACTCCCGGCCGGAGGGCGACCACAAGGGTCCCCACCCCGCAACCCAGCCGCTCCCGCCCTTACAATGATCGGATGAGGCGCGGAGTCATAGTAGGGGCGCACACCCTGGTGGCCGCCCTCCGGCGGGGGTGTACAGCTCTCCCCACCTCCCATCCGCCACAACCTCCGCCCCTACTCGATCATTCCAAACAAATTGTTCAGCGACTCTGCCAGGGTCGGGTGGGCGAAGATGGCTTCGCGCAGGGTGGTGTAGGGAACTTTGCCCAGCATGGCGATTTCTAGCATGGCCATGATCTCGCCGCCCTCGATGCCGAGGATGGCGCAGCCGAGAATCTGGTTGTTGTCAGCGTCTACGATGGCCTTCATGAAGCCACGGGACTCGTCTACTTCCAGGGCGCGGGCTACGTAGTCCATGGGCATTCTGGCTACTTTGATGTTGCGGCCGGATGCTCTGGCCTCGGTCTCGCTCAAGCCGACGCGCCCAAGCTGGGGGTCGATAAAGACGGTGTAGGGTACCAGGCGGTCGCGCATGCTGGCGTTGCCCCCTTCAAGCAGGTTGGTGCGAATGATGCGGAAATCGTCGTAGGAGATGTGCGTGAAGGCAGGTCCGCCTTTGATGTCGCCGAGGGCGTAGATGCTGGGGACGCTGGTCTCGAGGCGGTCGCTTGTCGGGATGTAGCCACGTTTATCGACCTGGATGCCGGTGGCGGGCAGGTTGAGCCAGTCGGTGTTGGGGACGCGCCCGGCGGCCATGAGCAGGTGCGAGCCGTAAAGGACGCGCTCGCCGTCGGGTCCCTGCACGGTCAGGGCGATATGCCCATCATTGGTTTTTTCTACGCTCACCGGCTTCGTTTGCAGGAGGATCCCCAGGCCGTCCTCGCGCAGGATATTCGCGACTGCCTCAGCCACGTCGGGGTCTTCGCGCGTGAGCAGGTTCGCGCCGCGCTGCACGATGGTTACCGCGCTGCCGAAGCGGCGGAACATCTGCCCAAATTCCAGCCCGACGTAGCCGCCGCCGATGACGAGCAGGTGTTCGGGGACCGTGTCAAGCTCCATGATAGTGGTCGAATTGAGTGTTGTTACGTTTTCCGCGCCCTTAATGTCCGGCTCTGCGGGCCTGTCACCGGCATTGATGAAGATGGTGTTCGCGCTCAATTGCCGGAGTTCTCCGTTGCCCAGGCGCACTTCCAGTTCTTTAGGACCGCTAAAGCGCGCCTCACCCATCAAAAGGTCCACACCCTCGGTGCTCTCGATGCGCCTCTCGCTGCCGGAACGGAAGCTATTGACGATGTCACGTTTGCGCTGGCGCACTTTAGCCATATCGATGGTGATGGGGCCGGTATGGACGCCATAATCGGCGCCTCTACGGGCTAAATAGGCTACGCGAGCGCTGGCGACCATGGTTTTCGTGGGCGTGCAACCCTCGTTGATACAGGTACCCCCTACGTGAACTCGCTCGATGATGGCCGTTTTCCACCCGGCCTTTGCCAGAGCTGTAGAGAGCGGACCGCCTGCCTGACCCGCGCCGATGATGATTGCGTCGTATGTCGATGTTGCCATGTGCTATTCTCCTTTTTGTTTTATTCGAATGTACGTGGCTATTATACCCTGTTCAGGGGCGTGCTACTATTGGGTATGCTCCACGACACCCTTGCGGTTACCTTTGTTACCGCGGTTAAGGTTGTGTTTTATGCTGGTACCATAGTCCTACGCCTGAACTTCGAGGATTGACCGAGAAAAATCGAGCGAGTAAAGTTCTATTAAATAGTAGGAACATGCGGGATGCTCCTTTCGCCGATGGACTGAGAGATGCAGCGCCGTATTATTTCGATGCAACCTGATGGATTGGGGACTTTGTATGTCGTCTTTCGAAGATCGTCAAAGTAGCGTTACCAACGAATTGCCGCTTCTGGGGCAGGGAAGTCAGTATCCTCCCGTGGAGCAGTTACCGTTTCCCAGTAGCAGCCCGTTTACAGTGAGAAAGACACGCCTCCTGGATTTCACGCCTCCTCCCGCTACGACCGGCCCGTTGGGGGCCTCTCCGTCTTCTCCTGGAGTGACAGGAGTATTACCGGAAGTCCAGACGGGCGCATTACCCACTCCATTTCCTCGCAGTACCACGACATCCTTACGTCAGCCGGTTGTCATTCGCGGCGATACCAAAAAAAGCAAACCTGCTCACCCACCAAAGGCTCGCCGCTGGGTAATCAGCGCCGCCGTCGCATTTCTGATGTTGATGATTACGCTTGGAACGGCCATGGCGGTATCTCCTGCCGGTAATGAAGGCGCTCATGGTTTTAACCCGATCCAGATTGTAGGCAACATGTTTGGGAGCAGCAGCAGCAATCCAAGCCTGGTAGCGCAGCAGGCGGCAACTGCCACGGCAATTACACAGCAGGGTGGCAGTTATAATCCCCCATCCGGCGGTCAGTATTATGGCGGCGGATCGGGCGGCCCCAATCGCTTTGCTTTTGGCGAGTGTACATATTGGGCCAATATGCGCTACCACGCGCTTACAGGTTACTGGGTGCCCTGGTCGGGCGATGCCTGGGCGTGGGCCAATGGCGCCAGGGCCTATGGCTGGGTGGTTTCGTCCACGCCTAAAGTGCCCTCGATCATCGTATTGCAGCCGGGCGTGCAGGGCGCGGGCTATCTCGGCCACGTGGCCATCGTCGAGAGTATTAATAAGGATGGCAGCGTCTATACCAGCAATTATAACTGGTACAATGGCGGCGGCTGGGATATTTTGTCGTACTATACGTTCCATCCTGGGCCCGGCGTCAGCTTTGTGTGGCACTCGTGACGCTGCTTTTGTCGCGCGCTCTGCCATTTATGGCAGAGCGCTTTGTATTTCATACTGGTTTCTGTGTCATCATTGGTGGAAATACACAACTGCTTTTCATATATTCAGAAATTTCTATATTAGATCAATTCATGGGTTTGCGCTCTAGTATTAGAATTAAGATAGAATAATGATATAGGATGAGATTTCATTTAAGGGTTACTGTGAATCTGCTCAACCGTTGTAAAGGTGAAGCTACATTTGAGAAGATTATGGCCTGTCATCCTGGTTAAGTGGTCAAGGGAGAAGGAATTACGGATTGCTTTGGGGAAAGCTCCTGATTAGCTCTGGGTGAGTTTGAATAAGTCCAAAGTGAGGTTTGTGGCTTTCACATGTATTTTCGAAATGCTTTATTTTTGGCGTCTTATTGGGTGATATTTCTGGGCAGGGGAGAATAACATGGGCATTTTGCATGCGTACACTACGTCGCGCATTACATCGACACTTAAATCCTCCACGGTGCCTTCTACCTCTGTTCCCCCTGCTAACTCTACCTTTTACAAAATTGATAATGTACGAAAAGCAGAAAACGCCACTTTATTTTTCACGCGTGATCCTGAAAACAAGCATGTAGTGATGAAAATACTGAACAACTACAAAGATATTCGCTATAGCCTGGAGACGCCGGAGAAACGTCAACGCTGTCAACTTGATGCGTTACGATGGAATAGAAAATTCACGAAAGATGTCTATCTTGGATTGGCCCGAGTCGGGGACCCAGAAGCAAGAAAACTGATTTGGGTTGGAAAAATTATCGAGGACGCAACCCTGGAAGACCTTGAGCCTCACGCTGAATACGCTTTACTGATGAATGAGTTGCCAAGAGACAGGCGCCTGGATACTCTACTGAGGCGAGACAACATATTATCTAGTAAATATTATGCATCGGTTCTTGCCCGCTATATGGCAGAAATGCATCGCATTGATAATAAAGATGAGGAAGTAGTGCCTGGCGCAGGCGGAAGGGAGCAGTGGGGTAGTATCGAACAACTCAAGGAAAAACTTCACCATAACTTTGCTTTCGTTGACCAGCCGCCGGCGGATAATAAGGTCATTTTACAGAGCGCTGCCTTTAAAGCTCTTCGCGATTTTTGTGCTGTTCTCAAGGCCAGGTTGCTGCCCATATTCGCGCAAGACAAGCACCAAAAATATTTTGAAGGGCGAGTGAATGAGGGGCGTATTCGACGGTGTCATGGAGATCTGAAAGCGCGCAATATCTGGATCATGCCTTATGAGGCACAGAACAATGAGCAGCCCTGGGAAAGGGTGAAAGCCCTGGATGCTGTAGATTTTAATCCAACGTACAGTACGATAGATATTCTTAGCGATTTCGCCATGCTCGTCGTAGACGTAGATGTGCGTTCCAACGCGGAAGTAGCCAATAGCATGTTGGAGGACTATTTGCATCTAACGAATCAGAAAAACTTGTCAGCACGCTTTGTCTTGAACTATTACATCGTAGAAAAAGCCTTTATCGGCGCCATCGTGAATATCCTCTATGATGAGAAGCCAGATTTAGGGTTAGCTTATTTAAGGGTGGCAGAAAGACGCCTGGAAGACGTGAAATTAGGCAGGTAGTCACAGTAGATGAAATCTGGCAGCTTGCTCATGCACTCTCCTGGTTTTCACATCTATCATTCATAGCGACGGAAACAGATTTCTATTGTATGCCTCTCACTCCAACGTGAACCAATCTGGATGATTGAGGCTATAGATTCCGCCATAGCGGTTTTCAATGATTTCCTCGCCTGCGCATTCTTTTAACTTCTTTCTCAGGTGAAAGAGACGCTGGGTAAACGTTGTATGTCCGGTGGGCTTGCCCCATACACTCGCGATAAGTTGCTCTTCTGTGCAGCGCTCCGCGTGTTCGAGCAGCGTTTTCATTAAACGAAACTCCGTATCGGTGAGTAGGAGGCGTTTCTCGCGCTCATGAGGTTGCCTGATAACGAGGCCGGTTCCACGCGCCGGTAATGATGGTTGAGCAGGCGTTGGACTCGAGGTTACGGTTTGTTCGTTGACCTTTTGTAAGAGATAATTGCTTAAGATAGCGCCCGGAAAGTGGACGGGTTGGAACAGCCCAGCACGGACAACTCCCTCGTTACAGAGAATATAGCGAAGCTGCTGGCTATGTTGATGCCATTCATCAAGACTCATTTCTTCATCAGCGTGCTTTTGAGCCGCCCTATGGATAAAGTCATAAAAGTCGTGTTGTGTTTCCGGAGTGCTTTTGTCTAATGCCTCCTGCAGCCTTTGCCAGAAGTGAGCAAGAAAGATGCTCAACCGCTCCCGCGTGTATTCGTTAATGGTGTTCTGATCTCTGCTTTTCAGCTCTGTCCATTTGCCATATTGGGAGGCATATTGTTGTTTGTAACGAAAGGTGCGCAAGCAATACTGGTGAAGCAGATAGGGATGCGTTCCGGCCTGTTCGCGTATCCACTGTTGCTCCGCAGTTGTGAAAATGCAGCTTTCGCCTGATGCTCTGAATGCTTTCGCCCAACTGGTGCCAAAAGACTCCGGATGTTGTGCGACCAGCATTTGCGCATCCTCCCAGGTAAAGATTTGTAAGGTGGTGGTGGCAAAACGCGCCAGGTCTGCTGATACCTGTTTGAACTGATCCGCCAGACCTGGGCGCGGAAGGCTCTGTGTTGAGAGAAGCACGCCAAAATTGCTGAACTCATCGATCAGGTCAACGAGCATGCGCAGCGCTCCGCACCGGTCAAGCAGAGCCAGTCCGTGGTCCTGCTGCGCTCGCACACCCTCCTGGCTTCTAGATAGTTCCAGGTCCTGTTTGCCTACATATTCAAGGGTATCAAATACCAGGAAGAAACGCGCAAGAGGTATCTCCTGGCGTTTGTTGCGTAAGAACTGATTAATAATCCGTAAAAGCTCGGAAAACTTTTTCGCTTCTATCTGAGATGGTGAATTGCCTTCAGGAGCATTGAGCGCTAGTAGTCCAATGGCGCACTGCCTGGCAAAAGCCAGCAGCAGATCATCTTTGCGCCCGATCTCTTCGAGAGGCGCCAGGTCAACAGGGATAAAATGGAAATCGTCAAACTTCCACTGGTCACGCAGGTCTATCAATTCATTGCGCCAGGACCATTCACTTTGAGGTGAGCGTGCCAAATAGCGCAGCAGGGTGGATTTACCAATTTGTGACGCTCCTGTCATGAGAATGGCGCTCTGCACACCTGTAACGATATCTATGATATCACTCCTTCTACCGGAAACATGCCCGGTAATGATTTCAGATGTGTCTGTGGTTTTCTCAGTGGGAGACTCCAGCAGGCTTTGTGTCGTGATCCTGCTAAAAGGATTGGGTAGCGTTGACCAGTACGACATACAAGTACTCCTCGATATATGAATTTATAGGTGATTGGCAAAGAGCCAGCGATTGCGTGTGAGCCAGCGGCGTACCAGATCAATTTTGAACGAGTAATACGGATTGATGCGCGATCCATTTTCGTCGAGAATAAGCCCGATACGCAAGCGATCAAGGTGCCTGCGAACCGAAAAGAGCGGCAATTGCAACCCTTCCGCAATTCGTTTCAGCTGCACTTTTGCCTGTTTCGTATGCTCTGTCAGATCAACGATCTTTTCCAGCAACAGGAACTCTTCCTGGTTTTGCAGTTCCTTGGCCAGAAAATCGAAATTCTGGCTTGAACCTACCTCGATCAATTGATCGACGACCAGGCGCAGATCGGCATCCGTTACCTGCTGCTGGTGGATTTCTCGATTCAAGTAATGGATAAGCTGCTGGCCGATCAAGGTCATGTAATAGGGATTGCCTCCAGTCAGTTTTAGCGCCAGGGCCAGTGTGCTGGCATGAATCTCTATCGCTTGATCGCGTAGGGGATCGACCAGCAGTTGTTGCGCGCTATCGTTATCGAGAAATGAAATCGGCAATTGCTGCGTAAAGCTAAACACATTGACGAATTCTTTCGAGGTTAAAAGTTTATGCGAACTCATCGGTAAGACAATCACCAGGCTGAGTTGCGAGAACTCGGCTATCAATTCTTTCCAGTAGGTAAAGAAGCGGTACTCGAGAATCTGCTTCTGATAGGACTCAAGGACGCCGCCAAATTCATCCAATACCAGCACCAGGCGGGCGTCGAGTGCCCGTGAGAAGCAGTCTTCCAGGAGACGGCGGAAGCGTATTTCGGGATCAGCGTCGTGATAGTCTTGCCAGTCAGGTCCCGGCTGCCATGACTGTTGGCTAAATTCTTCGCTTATTTTTCCTGCTAATTGTTGCAAGATTGTTTCTTCCGCTTGCCCGGTGGCATTTTGTAATGAAAAGAGAACACCCCAGGAGGGCGGTTGTATATAGCGATCAAGAAAGTACCGGCAAATAGATGATTTGCCGGACCTCAAAGGCCCGTACAGGATAAGCGCCTTGCCATTTTTGCTATCGCATAGCTCGCGCCGCATCGTTTCAGTTTCGCGAGAGCGGCCGAAAAACATTTTGGCGGTGGCAGGCCGGGAAATATCAAAAGGATTATGCAAGATGGTGCTGCGTTGTTCTTGAATCGAGAGGGCTGGAGTTGGTTCCGGCCAGGAACTTTTCGCCGCTGCCTGCTCGGATGTCGAGACCTGTTGTTTGTATTGTTTCAGCAGGCGGTCATACACGTGAATGGCAGTTTCAGCAGGATCGATTTCGACGCGCAACACCTGGTCAATTTTGCGAAGTCTCTGCCAGAGATCTACTACTTCTTTGTCGTTATATGTCTCTATAGTAAAGCGGACGGTCGCTTGACTGGATTGATCAGTTTCCCCTTGCGCATTAATAGAGATCAAATCGCATTGATATTTACGTATTTGCCTGGCGATGTCGAGAATCAGTCCTCTACGGTCCTGGGCTAGCAGATAGAACGCAACCTGGAATGTTGGTGGTTGAAGTTCCCAGATCATAGGTATAAGCATCGAAGCAGTATGACCTGTGCGATCGATCAAATAGGGACAACTATCTCTATGCACGACCAGTTTCCCGTTGTGTTTATGCAGGCGGCCCATAATTTTCATGTCACGGGGGTAAGCTGGTTGGCAGAAATTACACAGGTGTTGATGCCAGAGCTTCTTATTCGCGATTGCCTGTCTATCAGGCGCGGGAATCCAGTGAGGTCTTCCAATACCGGCAGGATGAACAGTGTTGTGCTCCATGATCTGTTGCATGATTTCGGATGCGGCCCACTTCGGAGTAAAGCGTTGTTCTGCCTGGTCATCGAGTTGTTCCAGGTAGGTCTGCGGCGTGCCAAGGTTGTTCTGCTCTACCAGCAGATTTAATTCTTCGCTCAAGACTTCATGCGAGAGGAAAAAATGATGCCGGGCTAACTCCTGGTAAAGCAAACTATATCCCCTGCCTCTACGATCAGAAGACCGGCGGTTCAGTGTCTCGGTAATTTTCCGTCGTGTTTCCGCTGTTGTGGGGTAGTGTGCCCAGTAGTCCTGTACCTGAATCTCCTCCGATGTTCTTATCTCTACAGTATCACCGGCATTCAGTGTCTGATAGAGGACCGTTTTGCGGTTATTTACGATGGCATCGACTGCATGTTCGCCGATGGCGATATCGAGTTCATAGGCAAAATCAAGCGCCGTCGCACCTTTTTTCAGCCCAATTGGCCTGTTATTCTTGTCATAGACGATCAAAGGGGCATCGCTGTTCTGTATCTGGACTGCCGTGAGATTCTGTTTGATAGCAGAAAAAATTTTGCCTTCCGCGTTGTTCCATAGCCCCTCAGGTGAGGGCGGGATGTCCTCATCCTGCTGTGTTTTCCGCGTGTACATTTGATAACAGCGAGGGAAAAGACACCCGTACCAGGCAACTGCGTGCATGATGGGCGTTGAGATTTGTATCTGGCAGATGGCTGGCTGCTTATCTGCTGTTGCCAGGTTTTCATATGCATCCGGAAGTTTAAGAATGAGTCCAAAAGCAATATGACTAAAACCGTTCAGCTTGGGGGTGGCGATCAAATCGGTGACACGGTCCTGAATTTGACCGAGCTGGCTTAAAACTCCAAGGACGGCATAACATTCTTGAATGGTTGGCGCGAGAATCTCAAAAGTAGCCAGGTCAAAACCGGTGAGCTGCCTTTTTAGCGATGTGATGGTGGTATGGGCATCCTGGTGACGACGCCTCATCCCGCGTATGTTGCATATAGAGTAGAAGGTGTGGATGGTCCGCTGCGTGGTTTGCAGATAAAAATCCGCGAAAAGCTGGCAGATGTCACACAGTTTTGGCTCGTCTTCCGCCAGGATATGCGCTAACTCCTGTGTGTCCTCTGCAAATTTCTGTGGGTTATGCAGTTGCTCGTTCAGGTCTTCGATCTGATGCTTGAAGTGCCACATACCAAGCACCGTCGAAATATTGAGCAAGGTTTCCCCAATGCGCTCGATGCGCGATTGCATGAGACTCGTCAACGGGTGTTCATTACGAAGTTCCGGGTGCGTCTTCAAGGCGTGGTAATAAATAGCAACCGTGATCAACAGGGCGCCTAAATCACGGTAAGGAGGCTTGAGCAAGACGAGTAAGTTCTCATCTTCAATGTAGTGGGCATAGAGGTTTGCTTCATCTATATGGCTCAGTATAATATCCACGTCTTCCAGGTTGCTGGCGCGTATTTGTTCTTTGTCGTATTCCCAGAGATAACCGGCCATGACAACAGTCCAGGGTAAACCCCAGGAGCGCAGGGTATTACCAACCCCTTGCGAATCGTAGCGTACATTAAGTACGTACCGATGCAAAGAGCCTTTGCCCTGTGTCGCCAGCCTATTTACCAGCTCCAACCACCTTTCGGGTATTGCGGTTGGCTCCGGTTTCCAGACTGCAAGATCAGCGTGTGAATGTAATAGAGCCATAATTATTCTCCCCTATCCGTAAAGGAATGATAACACTTTTTTACTAATCACACTGCCTAATCTCCAGCATACCCTTAGCATAGCAGCTTTGTCAAGCCCAAAATGTAATTTCTTCGCGTCCTATAATAATTACAAAGAGTAGTGATATATATATTTTCGCTACGTTTTTGGCCGCGAGTATAGGCTGTTTATACGAGCACCAGGTGCCTTTTATGCTGTTTTCTTGCTTCATATCCTTGCCCTGCCATTACGACATCTCATCACTCATAACCCATCACTTATGGTTCCTAATTTTTATATATTGTAATTATCATAAAAATAAAGTATATAATAATTACGTAAATATTCAGAGTGGCAAACCAGAGGAGGTCATCATGGGCACAATTGGTTTACCTGGTCCATCCATTTCCGATGCTGATCCTGATATTGAGCGTGTATTAGAAGAGATCGATTGGTATATTCAACTTCTGGCCAGGAAAGCATTGCCTGTTAGCGGCAGTATGTTCACGCACGTGGATTTCGACGTAGATGATCTGACGCAGGTGTCTCGCATCAAGCTCTGGCAGGCGCTGCAAAAGAAAGATATCGATAATCCCAGGGCGTATCTTCGAAGGATCGTCCATAACGAGGTCGTGAATATACTGCGTCAATTGAGGGAGCATGTCTCTTTGCGGACGGACATAGATGGGGAACTTTCTGCCGACTTCATGGTGGAGACGTTCTGCGAAGAACTGGACTCGCCAGAACATATTGTGGAGCAAGAAGAGGCGGTGGCGGAGCTTTTATCGGACATAACCAGCGCCATAGCCAGGCTCCATGCCCGGCAGAGGCACGTCGCGTTTTGTACCGCGAGGGATCGGGTGGACGACCTGGATCAATTTTTGGATGCCTGTGAAGCGCACGGCCTGGATACGGGCTATGAATGGCCGGATGATGAGAAGGAGCGTCACCTGTTACAGGCCTCTTTTGGAGCGGCAAGAAGCAATATTGCGCGGCATATGGATCTAGATATGGCAGCATATAGGGGAAAAAGAAGATGAATCTGCTCCATCCTCTTATTGGCCCCGGTCGATTCATAAAGGGGAAGCGGGGGCAATGAGCTACACCATTGGTATATGCTCAACCTGCCTCTGCTCCTCACGCGAGGAGCGCCGTTCGATCAAGCGTTTGATGGCCTTGCCTATACGCTTTACGCCTTCTTCGATGTCTTCTTCGACGGGGAAGGCGTAGCTCAGGCGAAAGTGTTGTTGACCGCCTCCATCGACGTGGAATGGCTCTCCGATCAGGAAAGCAACCTGCTCGGTGGCGGCTTCACGCAGCAGGGTGCGGGCGCGCATATCGCCGGGCAAGCGGCACCACAGGTGAAAACCGCCGTTGGGAGTATTGACACGCACCTCGGCTGGCCAGTACCTGCCGATTGCCTGCAACATCAGATCGCGTTTATACCTATACTGCTGGCGCAGCGTTGCCAGGTGTTCATCCAGCAGGCTGCGGCGTATGACTTCTGAAACGGCCCACTGTCCTATGGAGTTCGTAGTCAGATCAAAGATTTGCTTATGTAAGGTAAGGCGCTCGATGATGAGTTCTGGCGCCGCCATCCAGGCCACGCGCAGGCCAGGGGCAAGTATTTTAGAAAAGGTGCTCAGGTAAAGCACCTGTCCATTCGTATCCAGCGCCTTCAATGGCTGCGGGGCTTTCCCATCAAAGTAGATTTCACCATAGGGATCATCTTCTAAAATTGGCGTTTGATAGCGCTTCGCCAGCAGCAGCAGGCGGCGGCGGCGCTCCTGTGACATCACGACACCCGTTGGATTTTGAAATACTGGCTGTGTGTAGATGAAGCGCGGGCGGCGGCGCGCCAGAATCGATTCCAGCAGATCGACACGAATCCCATCGCTATCCATCGGCACGCCGATGACGCGTGCGTTCAGCGAGCGAAATGCCTGGATCGCACCCAGGTACGTAGGCACCTCGACCACCACTTCATCACCCGGATTGAGCAGGAAGCGCCCGATCAGTCCAACTCCCTGGGTTGAGCCGGAGAGGATCAGGATATGCTGCGCGTCTACGGCGACACCGCGCCCGCGCATACGCGCTGCGATACCCTTGCGCAGGCTGTGCAGTCCCTCGACCGGGCAGTAGCCGAGCGCGGCCTGGCTTGCTGCCAGAAGGCCCTCGGAGAAAATAGTACGCAGCATCTGCGCGGGCAGCAGGTTGGGAGCAGGGGAACCGGGTGCCAGCGACAAAATTTCCCTGCGCTGCCCCGCCGATGCCAGTTCGCTCAACATACCGGCGTCCGGGCCAAGAATTTCGCGCTCTCCCGCCGGCAATCCTAAGAGCCAGGAGGCCGCCTCGTCCTCGAAAGCATCGCTATCGTGTATAATATGATTGCGTTTCACGAGCGTACCGCGCCCAACATGTCCCTCAATCAAACCCTCGCTGGCCAGTTCGTTATAAGCATTCATGACGGTGGTTCGATTGACACCCAATTCACTCGCCAGCATACGCTCGGTAGGCAGGCGCGTACCCTCGGCCAGCTCGCCTGACAGGATTGCCTCTCGCAGGCGCTGGCAAATCTGCCGGTATAATGGCAAACCGCTATGGCGTTCAAGCTGGATGAGTGTATGGATCGGTGCCGTAAATAATGGTCTTGGCGAATACTGATTTGAGTGCTGTCGCATGTTTTCCTCCTGATTGGCTTAGACCAATCAAATGGACGAGCAATGGGTTCGTCGCTCCTGCTGAATGTTGCCCATCGAATGGGAGAATCCCGATCATTGTCCCCGGCAGGGACAGCGGCTGGGGCCTGTCTTTGCCCCCCTATCCCATTCCGCGATTCGATTGTCAAAATTCAGCAGGATGACCCGATTGAATTGGCACATACCAATAGAAGTGTAACTTATCTTTAAGGCTAATTACAAGGCCAATTGGCCCATAGGAAGTGGGCCAATGATAGAGGTGAGTGTGAGAATGGAAGATGGAATCTATCCCACTTCGGGGATTAAAGTATTAAAGATGATAGTGTTGTGAGTATATGGTTAAGATCAGAGGAACGAAAGGGAAGTATCCCTGGCCAATTCATACCCCCGCACAATGAGAGAGGAGTGAAATGAGTGATTTCGAGCAGCGCATTGACCAGGTGCGCAATGACCGTGAGCATGGCTCGCGCTGGCTGGTGCATGAGACGATCTCGATCTTGCACGACATAGCGAGTCAGGCGAATATTTCCGCTGGTGAACGCTTGCGACAATTGCAGCAGGCGGGTTCGGAACTGGCGCACGCCCGCCCGGCTATGGCCGCGCTGGCGGGGGCAACCGGGCGCATTCTCTCCGCGCCGGATGGGGTAGAGGGCATGGCGCGCGAGGCGGAGCGCTTGCTGAAGGAATATGATACCGCTATAGAGCATATTACAGAGCATGCTCGTCCTTTCTTGCATGGAACATTGATGACCGGTAGTATCTCAGGCACGGTGCTGGACGTACTGGTCTCCTGCCGCGAGCAGATCGAGCGCGTTATTGTGCTGGAAGGCCGCCCGCGCTACGAAGGACGCGAGATGGCGAAGGCATTGAGCGGGCATGCTATGGCAGTGACACTGATTACCGATGCGCAGGCGGATATTTTTCTGCCTCAATGCCAGGCGGTCGTAGTGGGGGCAGATTCGGTGCTGGCGAATGGCGATGTGCTGAACAAAGCCGGTACCGCGCTGCTGGGGTGGGCGGCTCAGGGGCATCGCCTTCCCTTTTACGTGCTATGCGAGACGTTGAAGATCTCTCCACATGGCTGGTCTGGCGACCTCGCGCAGTTAGAGGAAAAAGAGCCATCGGAAGTGCTGGATCAATCCATTCCCGGTGTAACGGTACGCAATTTCTATTTTGATCGCACCCCTGCGCACCTTATTACCGCGGTTATTAGCGAACAGGGGATATTAAGCGGGGAAAAGATAGAACAAATTGTGTCCTCCTTTAAAGGTATAGTCTAGATTCTCTATCCATATTAACTGGCGCTTCGCTATAAGCCGGCGAAGAAGCCTCACGCGAAGCCGTTCGCCAGTCTGAACTTCTGTGGCCCGGTACTTCTAGAGAATCACCAGGCATCAAGAGTCCTATTCATTTGGTGAAAGGCGAGAATACCGGTATCCTGGTAGCAGAGATAACAATTATCTCATAGCCATGTGGGAAGTGAAGGGATTTTCATGGATACCAGAAGCGAACAAAACAATCAGCAGGCGAGCGTAGTTGATGGACAGCATGTGAAGGAAATATCGATTACAGAGGATTTAATTAGTCCGGGCGTGACGATTGTGCGTGACAACACGCCACCTCCGCGTACGCCCGGGCTAAGCTCTGCCCGAGCAGATCAACTCCGTTTATCCAGGCAATCATCGCCGCACTCCAGCGCGGAATTTCCATCTGCGCCTCCAGAGGCCCCATCCTTGCCAGAAGATTATGACGATGGGGAAGCTGCCACTTCAAAGCCCATAGAACTGGTTCCTTTACAGTCAGAGAGCAAACAAGAATCTCGCGACCAGGAACCATCCGGGTTCCTGTGGCTTTTTGAATATGGCCTCGAGATAGAGAGCGCCTATTTGAATAGTCCTGAACGGCTAAATGGCCAGGCTTTCACGTATGGGCCGGCCGTTTTGAACGGCTACCGCATCCTGCCTGCTGGCGTTGAGGTGCGTCCGGGCCAGGTAGCAGCAACAATCGTACCTACTCAGCAATCGGATGCTGCGGTATGGGGCATATTATATCGTATCCCTCGCTGTTTAGCCGAGCGAAATGGCGAAGAGCTTTCTCTACTGGATAAGATTCACGGAGCGACCGTATTTGCGCCGTTAGAAGTCACTGTGCAAGAGATATATCGCAAACGCGCAGTAACTTGCCTGACCTATATTGCCCCCATCACGCGCCAAGGACAATCACCCTGGTCGCCATCCCAGTACCAGGAAATGCGGTCAGCCTATGCTCAACAACTGCTAGCATATGCCGCGCGGCAGCAATTGCCCGGTAACTATCTCACGGAATTGAAAGAGTTCGTGGCAGCCGGAATTGAGACGCGGGAAAAAACTGTGGTCGGGCCGGTTGAGCGGAATACGGAGCCACTACCCATAGTGAAAGGCACGACAGATACTGATAGCGTTAAAGAGAAGTCGAATCAGCCCGGACAGGATGTCCTACCGGCAGACTATCCGGCCCGCTGGTTAACTGCCTTTGCGCTTTACCTGGTTCTCCTGTTGCTAGCCACGCTTACGCTGGCGTTCTTGCAGGCGCTTGGATATGGGAATACCGTACTTGCGGTCAACTTTACGGTACTGGCTGTGCCCTGGTATGTCCTGGTTTATGGTTTATTGGGAGCCTGTGTAAGTGGTATTCTTACTTTGAGAAAACAGACTATCGCCCACCCGCCAGGGTTTGTGATGATGACATGGTTTGCGCGGCCCTATATCGGCGTCATACTGGCAGCCCTGGCGTACCTGTTGCTCAATAGCGGGCTTGTTGTGATTGGTGGCAATGCCGGGCAGCATTATGCATTGAATGCGCTGGTGGGCGCGCTGGCCGGGTTTGGTGAGGGGTGGGTGTACTTTCGAAAAGTATCCATCCCGTAGGGACGGTACCTGGTGTCTGTCCTTCTCGGCATGTGGCGACAGGCACCAGGCGCTCTCGCTGCGGAATGCCCATAACGATGAGCTTGTATATAGTTGTTAGAATGAGTACAATCAGTAGTAGAGTTGAATGTATCGTGAATGCTATGCCAGGGTTGTCAGCGAATGGAGGAACACCTATGCCAACCTACATTAGCCTGGTCAATCTTACCGAGCAGGGTTTTAAAGAGATCAAGAATGCGCCACAGCGGTTGCAGACATTAGACACAGCGGTAAAAGAAGCCGGAGGGCGGCTGGTCGGTTTCTACCTGGTAATGGGGTCGTTTGATTATGTGATCATAACCGAGGTTCCCGATGACCAGACGGCGGCTCGCCTGATCCTTGGCACTATCGCACAGGGCAGCGTGCGCACCCAGACCATGCGCGCATTTCCACGTGAGGAATTCGAGGAAATCGCGCGCGGCATGCGTTAGTTTTCATCGTTCACCATTCGTCGCTAGGAAAGATGGCACGGACCAGGCGTTCAGGATCGTGGCGCGCAAGCCGGTCGTTCTCCAGGTTCAGTGGTTCGATGACCACATGAGGCACCAGGCGTAATAGTTGTGCGCGGTCGGCTATGACCGGCTCGCTGACTTCCTGGGCATACGTTGTCAGCACATCGGGAGGGAATGGGCCATCATTGGCAAGAACACGATCCACATGCCCGCCCAGGTATTTGTGAATCTCCCTGACAAAGTCAGAAGCTTTGAAGCCATCCGTTTCACCATGTTTGGTCATCAGATTGCAAACATACACTTTTTCAGCATCAGACTCACGCACAGCACGCGCAACATCTTTTACAAGCAGATTGGGCAGCAGGCTGGTATAGAGGTCGCCAGGGCCGATAATAATCGTATCCGCCCGCTTGATGGCTCGTATCGCCTGGGCGCAGCCGGGTGCGTCTTCGGGCTGCAAACGCAAGCATACGATTGGTGAGAGTTGGCCAAGATTCTTCTTCCCCCTGGTATCGATATCCGTTTCGCCGCAGATGGTTGTGCCATCCGCAAGTTCCGCGCAAATGCTTGTTTGTGAAAGGGTGACCGGCAGGACGCGGCCGGCTGTGTTAAGCAATTCCTGGGCGTCTTCGATGGCCAGCAGGAGATCACCATTGTTAATGTCCTGTAGCCCTTTGAGGATAAGATTGCCCAGGCTGTGGCCGGCTACACCGCGAACCGTTTCACGTTCATCATAGTCTTCTGATTGCTCGAAGCGGTGCATAAATACTTCACGCCATAAGGCCCCATTGCGGGCCAGCGCGACCAGTGACATGCGCAAATCGCCCAGCGGCAACTGGCGACGAAATTCATCCATCAACCTGCGGGAACTGCCGCCGCTATCCGACATGGTGACGATGGCGGTGATATTGAAAGGGTATTTTTTCAGATGCGAGAGAAAAGAGAATGTTCCTGAACCGCCACCTATCGTGACGACGCGGCGTCCTGCAAATCGATCTCCGGTGTGATGATACGCTGGCAAAGAGGTTCTCCTGCGGTTGATTTCAGATTCGTCGTCCACAACTACATCCTTGTTAACATAGAAGCCGGAAAAAATGTGCCCCACATTCAATAGAGGGGGCCTACCATGTGATGAGTGTGATAAATTGACTATGTGCCAGATAAATCTGCACTCTCTGGTCGCTCGACTCGTCAATCCTGGGATGAATGGGTGAATTATGATAGAGCCTGCAAAATAGAGTTTATCATAGACTCTTCAACAGTGCAAGCAAGCATACGGCAAGAACAACCAGGAGATACGTCCTGGCCGCTTGTAGTGGCCTTGCGAGTGTGTTATGATAGCTATGGGTAACAGTCTTTTCATACTATGAAAAAAATCTTGTTTCCACTCTTCGCCCTCTTCATGATACAATCAAGAGAAATAAAATACGTACCCCATACATGGGCGTTGTGTGCATGGCGCGGAACGCATTCATAAAAACTAAAGAGAGAAGATAGATAGGTTATGGCATCAAAAAAGCATACGGATGCTCTTGCTCCGCAAGGAAATACTGCGCAGATACAACAACTACTGGAACTCCGGCACCACATCGCGGAAGAATTGCATAATAGCACCAGCCGGCAGCAGGCGGAACGCGCGCTGGCTGAAATCAGCAGCGCTGATGAGACAACTCAGATGTTCTTGCTTAAGGCTCTGGTCAAGCAAGGCGATACCGATGCTGCGGATGTCTTGCTGGCAATCAACGAGTTGACAGCAAACAAGGCCGTACGTAAGGAATCGCGCCGGGCATTGATACAGCTGGCGGGCGCGAAGGTGTATCCCAGCTGGACGCCCGCACAGGAAGAGATAACACCGGGGCCGCTTGAGTATCCTCCGCGCTTCTGGAAGGGCTATGCGACGCTCTCACGCGAGACGGGCCAGGTACAACTGATTTTGTGCTGGGAACAGGGTTTTGAATATGGTCAGGCGCGTATGATGGGCTTCTTGCTTGATTACTGGCGCTACGGCGTCAAAGACTTTTTTAACGAAAATGGTGGCAGGAGGCGCATCGAATCACGCGTGCAGGAGATGAGACACCTGTTCGCGAATTCGGAGGAGGGAGAGGTTGAGGTTGTTGAGTGCACGCTGGCCGAAGGGCGCCGCCTGGTACTGGATGCCCTCGATGTGAACAACTGGCGTGGCACGGCACCGCACAAAGATTACCGCCACTACCTGCCGACCGTACAGCAACTGGTGTTGAACGCGAAAAATGTGGGTGAGGAGAGCGGTCGCACCTTTATTCGGCCAGATTTGCTTCCTGATGATGTCGTGGGCAATTTTGTAGGAGCATGGTCGTTAGGGGATTATGGATTGTGCTATGATCTCCTGGCTGGTACTAGCGAACTGCTTGAGGGACGCTCGCGCGAAGAGTGGGTGGATTTACGGCGCAAATGGGCGGATGAAGCGCATCCCGCCCGTATGTCACCATCATTTATACGCGAGCGCGAGCACAACCAGCAATCGCTCTGGCTGCCCGGTTCGGTCATTAACAGCCGGGCATCCGCGCGGCGCGAGGTCGAGATAGCCTGGTCGCTTGAATTGTTGAATACGCCTCTTAGCGGCACGCTGCCAGAGATGCCTATGGGGACGGCCGTCTATAAAGAGACGCACCGGCACTGGTTCTGGACTTCGTATGTCCTTACGCAGGAAAATGACCAGTGGCGCATTTCTCGTATGATAGACGAGGGCGCAAGGGCACAGGGGTTGCCGATTGCGGACTTGCAACAGCAGGTGAAAGCGCATGAGGACCACATGCAGGCAATTCTTAAGGAGCATTCCCCAACCGACCCGGATGCTGGACAGTATTACGAAGAGATCGTCTGGCGCATGATAGTGGCAATGCATCTCGATGATGCCCTGCTGGTGAAGCTGCCATTTGACCGGGCAATCTATGAAGATGCTTTAAGCCGTGCTATGGGTATACGCATGGTGGAGCGGGCAATCGTCTATGCCGGCGAACTGGTGCGCCGTTTTGCCACAACCGCTATGCATGGAGAAGATTTGAGGCGATTGGGCGCGCTGCAGGTCGCCCTCGCGGATCAGTTTGTGCAATTTGGCATGGATGAGCGCGCGGATGAGTTCTTTGCTATGGCCGAAAAAACGATGCGTGACTCACTTGAGGTCGAAGATAGCTCGATGGGGCATATGCTACTGGGCGAACTGCGCATGCAACAGAATGAATACGAAGACGCGATAGCGCAGTTCGAGCTTGCCCGGCCCCTGGCGCGAAATCGAGATGAGGAGGCTCAACTTGAATTTGATATCGCAAGTAGCCTGATTGAACTCGAGCGCTATAGCGAGGCAGTATCGCATATGCAGCGGGTCGCGGAAATCAATCCCAATTACGCCGGCATCTGGTTCAATATTGGCCATGTGTATCGCCTGCAGAAAAACTATGCCGAGGCGGAAGCCTGCTTCAAGCGCGCCATTGAACAGCAACCTGATGATATACGGCCCTATTCTGAGCTTGGTTCTATCTACCTGGACACGCGTCGCCTCTCCGATGCTTATCAGATTGTGGAGCAGGGAATAGAGGCCAACCCCGCATCCGCGCATCTGAAAGCCCTGCTGGCCGGAATCCTGGACGAGATGGGCCAGCACCGTCGTGCCCGGACCACTCTGGAAGAGGCGGAACGCATAAACCCCGATCTGCCAATTGTCCAGGCGATGCGCCAGATGCTTGATGAGAGGAAGAAAAGGTAGGGACAGCGGCCGGTCCCTTTCCTATGCGCGTACGAGGACAACGACCGGCCGCTGTCCCTACTGGATTGGTAGGTTCATGATGGCACGAAAAAAAGAGCGGAAGCAGGAAGTTCTTATAACCTTTCTCGAAAATCTGACAGTCGGAGCGTATGCATTCTCCTATGATTTGCTTGCAAGCGATAGCAGATTGCGCGGCGGCCTTACAAAAGACGAATGGATAGAACTGCACAAAACCTGGCAGGAACAGGCCAATCCGAGAGGGTACAGAACGGATTTTGGTCGAATACTGAAACCCGAGTATACTGATACTGATCTAACCCCATCGAACGAAGAGCATGATGCCAATCTTGTGAAAATAGAGATTGGCTGGTCAATGAGCATAAATGATACGCCGCTTAATGCTTCCATCTGCGAACTCCCACAGCCAACTGCGATCAATCAGGTAACGGGGCGGCGCTGGTTCTGGGCGCTCTATACGCTGGTAAAAGAGCGGGGCAACTGGCGCGTGCAGAGCATGATCGATGAGGTAGCCGGGGCGCAAAGCCTGTCAAGTGCGGAATTGCAGGAACGAATTTCACAGCATATCCCATTTGTGAAGGAATTTTCAAGGCAGCACACTCTCTCTGACCTGGAAAAGGATTCGGATGATCCTGCTGAAATCGAGGCCCTGCAAGAAGCGCGCGGGCGTACCGGCCATGTTCTCGCTTATTTAGACGCGCTGATCGAGCAGGAGCCGCAAGAACTGCGACGTTATGAACTTGCAGCCGCCCGCGCGCTGTCACTAAATGAAATTGAACGCTGTCTGGTCTACTTTGATCTCATGTTGGAACGTTTTCCTGAGAGGCGCAGCGACACCTTATTACTGCTGAGTGGCGTGCAAATGCGCTACATCCAGCATCTACAAGACCGGTTGGATATCTTCGATTATGAGGAAGAGTTTATTGGCCGTATGCGCGAACGTGCAGAGGCCAACCTGCGCGAGTCAATATCCTTGAACGATAACTCTATGAGTCATCTGTTTCTGGCACAATTGCTCCAGGAAGATGATGAACACCTGGAAGAAGCGGAAGAGCAATTGCGCCGGGCGAGGGCATTAGCCCCGGACGAGGCGACAGTGGCTATGGCCGAGCATGAATTGGGTCAGCTTGCGATGATGCGCGAGGACTATGAACAGGCGCTTGAGCATTACCGGCGGGTCGCTGAAATTCATCCAGATAGTCCCAAAGCGTGGGCCGATATTGGGGATGCTTTCAATGCGATGGAGCAATTTGATGAGGCGGAAGCGAACTATAAACATGCTATTGAACTGAAACCGGATGCTATCAACCTCTATGTTGACCTGAGCACAATCTATATGGCAAACGACGAGATGGACCGGTCTCGCGATCTGTGGGAAGAGGCATTACGCGCCAATCCTGGCTCTGCCAGCTGTCGTTATTATCTCGCCATGACCCTGGCCGAGCAAGGCGAATTTCGGCGCGCGCAGAAGCTGTTGGAGGAAGCGCAGGAAATTGATCCACAATCCGAGATGGCCGTCATGATTGATATGATGCTCAACGCCTTTAAAACAAGAAAATTGCCTGCCGTTAAAGCGGACGAGCAAGCTCCCGCCGAAAGCACAATCACGCCCGTAGGGGCACCTTCTGTGGTTGCCCACCCGCTAAGCGGCGTTAGGCCCCCGACAAAATTCTCTAGAAAGAAAGCGCGCAAACGCAAGAAAAGATGACACAGCACGAGCGCATCGTCAGCTATCATACCGTCACTCTCGGCGCGATGACCCGTGAGGGCAATACGCTGGCCGAAAATCTGGCTACATCATCCGCGCCAGGAACCTGCACCGTACAGGTTCCCTGCGGCCTGCCGGGTGAGCGCGTCACCATTGCCGTAGAAGAACCTGCGCAGCCGCCTACCGGGAAACGCAAACGTCATTGGAAGCCGCGCCCGCCGCGCGCCTGGATCAGTGAAATGCATGAGCCCTCTCCCCTGCGTGTTTCCGCCCCCTGTCCAGTATTTGGCGCCTGTGGAGGCTGCCAGTTGCAACACATGCAGTATAGCGCGCAGTTGGAGTGGAAACGCTCTATTGTGTGGGATCTGCTCCACGAAGTTGGGGGGTTTGACGATCCGCCGGTGCTGGAGCCAGTGCCCTGCGACGATCCCTGGCATTACCGCAATCATATGCGTTTCTCCGTCAATCGCCAGGGGCAGGCGGGGCTCACCGCACGCGGTACGCATCGCGTCTTGCCGCTGAGCGCGTGTCCAATTGCGCATGAGCATATCAATCGCGCCCTGGAAGCATTAAGTACGCAGGTCAACCCACGCCCGCAGGTCTTGATTCGTTGTGGAACTGCCACCAATCAAGTGCTTTTGCAACCCGCTCCCAGTCCAGAAGTCGCGCAGCGCCTGTGTGAAGCGGGTCTCGAAGTACGTACGGAGGATATGGAGGAGGTGCTGGCAGGCGAGACATTCCGCATTCGCCCCAGTTCATTTTTCCAGACCAACACGCGGCAGGCGGAAAAGATGGTGCAGATGGTGCAGGATGGATTAGGCGACCGTGCAACAAGCGTTATCGATGCCTATTGTGGCGTCGGCACGTTTGCTCTTGCGCTGGCGAAGCACTTTGACAGGGTGATCGCGATAGAGGAGTCGGCCAGCGCCATCAAGGATGCGCAGGAAAACCTGCGCGATCTACATAATGTCGAGATTCGCAAGGGCAAGGTGGAGGACCTGCTGCCAGGCCTGGCCTCACAGGTGCAGGGACTGGTCATTGATCCACCGCGCGCCGGCTGCCAGCCGGTCGTGTTGGAAGCGCTGATCCGGAATCCGGTTGCCAGGATTGTCTACGTCTCATGCGATCCTGCGACCCTGGCGCGTGACCTGCGCATCCTCTGTCAAACGCATGCTGCGTATCGCTTGCGCTCGGTGCAACCGTTGGATATGTTTCCGCAGACGGCGCATATTGAATGTGTAGCCGTCCTGGAGTGTCTATAAATATGATTGAACCATTGTTTCTCGCCTCGGCCTCGCCCCGCCGCAGGCAGATACTGAGCTTGCTGGGTCTGCCGTTTGTCACAGGCGTTGCGCCCGTGGATGAAGATGCGGCTCAGGCGCGCTATCGCGGGCCACTCGAGGGCCTGGCGGAATGGCTCGCCAAGCATAAGGCTTCTGCCGCGCTCGCATTACCGGAAGCTGGGGGCCGCCTTGTGATTACTGCCGATACGACCGTCTTGCTCAACGACACTATTCTTGGCAAGCCGCGTGATGCCGCGCATGCCCGCGAACTGCTGCTCGCCTTACGCAATCGCCAGCACCATGTGGTCACCGGTGTCGCCGTCAGCGGCTCCATCAACGGCAGCTTTGCCATGCGCAGCGCCAGTTGCATCACTCCGGTACGCATGCGCGCGTATAGCGAAGCCGAAATAGCTGCCTATATCGCCACCGGCGATCCCATGGACAAAGCCGGCGCGTATGGCATCCAGCACCCATCATTTTCTCCCACCGGCAGTATCAACGGCTGTTATTTGAACGTCGTCGGGCTGCCACTCTGCGTGCTGGCCGACCTGCTCGCCGAATTCAACGTCTATCCTGTTGTGCCGCTGCCACTGGTGGCGGGTTGTCCCTGGTCTGAAAAATGCCGCTTCTAACGAAATTCGAACGCATACGCGGTCGATACGCGCCCAGCCCGACGGGTGATCTACACCTGGGCAACCTGCGCACTGCTTTGCTGGCCTGGCTTTTTGCTCGCTGCGCCGGTGGCCAATTTGTGATGCGCATAGAGGACCTGGATCGCCCTCGTGTGCGACCGGGCGCAACGCAGCGTATGTTTGACGACCTGCGCTGGCTGGGATTGGACTGGGACGAGGGACCGGACACCGGCGGCCCTTATGCGCCATATATACAGAGCGAGCGGCAAGATATCTACGCCTTCTACCTGCAACGTCTAATTGATCGCGGCCTGGTTTATCAATGCTATTGCACGCGGGCCGAGATTGCCCGCATCGCCAGCGCGCCGCACGGCGAGGAAGGCCCGCGCTATCGCGGCACCTGCCGGAATCTGACCCCGCAACAACAGCGCCAGCATGAAGCGAACAACCGCCGCCCCTCGCTGCGTTTTCGGGTCGATGATGAACGCATCGTCTCCTTTGCTGATCTGCTGGCGGGTCAGGTAGAACAACACGTACAACAGGCTGTGGGAGATTTCATTATCTGCCGCTCCGATGGCATCTTCGCCTATCAATTTGCTGTCGTGGTGGACGATGCCCTGATGCATATCAACCAGGTTGTGCGGGGAGCCGATCTGCTGCCGTCGACGGCCCGCCAGATTCTTCTATATGAAGCGCTGGGGTTTCCTGTGCCAACCTTCGCCCATGTCCCACTTGTGCTTGACGAACAGGGCAAGCGCCTATCCAAGCGCGAGCGGAGCGCCGGTCTGGAGCCGTTACGCGCGGCGGGCGCATCACCTGCGCAGGTCGTGGGAAAGCTTGCCGCTGCCTGCGGGTTAGTAGAGGAGGGCGAGCAGATCAGTGCACCTGAACTATTGAATCGCTACAAGGAAGAGGGATATGATATAATGCGCTCGAAGTTAAGGCAGTTCAAAAGTTCATGAGCATCCCGCTCCTTTCATACACAAGCTTGAGAATTACGACATGCTGAATATCGCGGCCCGTATTGGCCTGACCGTTTTAACTATAGTTGTTGCCCTGGGTATTGGTTTGCTGCTGCGCCGCGTCATTGTGCGCAGGCTTAAAGACAGCGAGCTTGATGACTGGCTCATCCAGACACTGGGTGCGCTGGTTATCTTGCCGTTGCTGCTGGTGGCCGCTCTCGCCTCGCCCATTATCATCACCTGGGATATCAATCAACTCACTAACGTCTTGCAGAAGGTCTTCCCAGGAGCTACTTCGCAAGATATCAAGAACTTCGCCCTCAATCTCTTCTGGACCCTGCTCATCGTCTTGCTGGCGCTGGGTGTTGCCCGCACGATGATGCGCATCATCGTGCGCAGGCTTGCTGAGAGCCGTCTCGATATCAATATGCGCATCTTGTTAGGCCGCGTCACAGCCATTCTGGTCCTGATCCTGGCCTTTTTCTGGATTCTCTCACTATGGGAGCCTGCGTTAACTGTGCCCGTTACCGTCGTTGGCATCATCACAGTTGCCATTTCGATAGCGCTCCAGGATATTGTCAAAGATCTGGTGGCAGGCTTTTATATTCTCGTCGAACACCCCTTTCGTATCGGCGACCAGATCAGCACGGCCACTTATACAGGTAGGGTCGAAGATGTGCAACTACGGGCAACCAAATTGCGTATAGTGAGCGGGGAAGAGGTGACGATCCCCAATTCCCTGGTCTTTGGCGGTGTCGTTGTCAATAACACTTTCTACAATGAAAGGCGAGCCACGATCAGCGTCACGCTTGCCCAGGAAGAATTCGCGCAGGACGAGACGCCAGCATTGATTTTGAAGACGCTCAAGGAAATCGCCGACGTCATGGCCAAGCCGGAGCCACGTGTGACTGTGAGCAGTATGACCGGCATGGTGAGCGGCTACACGGGCTCAGCGAGTGGATATACGGGCAAGGTTGTCTCGCTCACAGTACGTTTCTGGATCGCAAGCGGGCACCTGACGACGGTGACGGAGGTAATGTGTCGCCTGCGTGATGCCTTGCCAGGTGCCGATCTCGTTGTCCGTGAATCTGCCGGGGACGTGTAGGGGCCGAGGATATCTTTAGTACCGGTTGTTTCTTTTCGAAAGGGTTAAACGTTGCAGTATACAGGTAAATTATTCCCCAGCAGGGCGAAGATTGCGGCATCAGGAAAGAAAACTGGTCAATGACAAAGGAGCGGTCCATCGGTGTCATAGGCGGAACCTTTGATCCAATCCATTTTGGTCACCTCGTAATAGCCGAGGAGGTGTTTGCCACACTGCATCTCGCCGAAATGGTGTTCGTGCCTGCGGGCCAGCCCCCGCATAAGCCGGATCGCGCAGTGACATCGCCGGAGCATCGCCTGGCGATGCTGGAATTGGCCATTGCGTCGAATCCGCATTTCACCATCTCGAGGGTTGATCTGGATCGCCCGGGGCCGTCGTATACCGTTGAGACACTGCGGCTGCTGCGGGAGCAGTGGGGAGAGCAAACGGCGATCTATTTTGTGATCGGTTGGGATAGCCTGGAAGATTTGTTGCATTGGTATGACCCGGCAGGTATACTTGGGCAGTTGGATTATCTGGTTGCGGTTCGCCGCCCTGGGTATGAAGATGGAGAGGATTATATCAACGGGTTAGAAGAGCGTTTACCGGGGATAAAACAGCGTTTAATCGTGTTGCCAGCGCCGCAATTGGAAATCTCGGCGACGGAACTACGACAGCGCGTTGCGGAGGGCCGTCCCATCAAGTATCAAGTGCCGGAAGCCGTCGAACAGTACATTATGCAACATGGATTGTATTGTAAGGATAGAGGGCGAAATCGTCAGGATGGCCGCAATAGTCATCCCTGCAGGGAGAGAGCGCATGGTGCCGGTGCAACTTAACGTAGGGGATCGGTTGCGTTTGCGTAAGCCGCATCCCTGCGGAAGCTACGATTGGCAAGTAGTGCGCCTGGGTGCCGATATCGGCCTGCGCTGTGAGAAGTGTGGGCGCCGCGTCTTGTTGCCCCGCGCCGAAGTCGAGCGGCGTATGAAGCAGATTCTTTCCCGCGCCGCCGATGCTGGCACATCAATCAACAGTGACATGTAGGGGCGTACCGGGGCGCGATCAATCTGGCTCCCGCCGGTTGCCCTGATAAGGAGCATATGTTTATGGCTGTGGCCGCGCCACAAAGCGGGTTTCGTACGCTTCTCAGGAAGAGGAATTTTGTGCTGCTTTGGATGGCGCAGCTCATCTCTATGACCGTCCTCAACGCGTCTAACTATGCGATACTCGTTCTGATTGAGGAAATCACCGGCTCAACCACGCTTGTCGGCCTGGCTATCATCAGCTTCAGCCTGCCTGCCGTGCTCTTCGGCGCTCCGGCGGGCGTATTCGTTGATCATCTGAATAAACGCAGGGTGCTGTGGAGTAGCAACTGCCTGCGCGCCATCGCCACCTTCGGATTTGTCGTCTCATTGCTGCTCAACCGCCACGAACTCATCACCATCTACCTGCTGACTTTCCTCATATCGGGCATTGGCCAGTTCTTCACGCCCGCCGAGGGTTCTACCATTCCGATGCTCGTCAACGAGGAAGAGCTCTTGCCGGCGCTGTCCCTCTTCAACATCACCTTTATGCTTGCCCAGGCCCTTGGTTTCATTTTGCTCGCTCCCCTCGTCTTGAGCTTCCTGCCGGCCTTTATGCTGTTTGGCGTCACCATTGGCCCGATAGTTACGCTCTACTCAATCATGGGAGTGCTCTACGGCGTTTGCGCGCTATTGGTTGCGCTCATTCCGCCCGGGCTTTTCGCGCAGGCCCACATTGAGGATAGAGAAAATCTGGGTACGCGCTCGTTAAGCGTGATCGGCAATGTATGGAGCGAAACGAAGCAGGGGTGGCACTTCATCCGCAGAAATCACCTGCTTTTCCTGGCAGTAATCCAGTTGTCGTTTGCCGGCGTCCTGTTGCTCGTCATTGGTGAGCTTGCCACGCCGCTGGTTACCAAATTGTTCGAACTTCCGCCCAGCGCCATGGCATTTATTTTTGCGCCTGCCGGAATCGGTCTCGTAGTCGGTTCGGTCTTGATGCCTGGAATTACGCGTCGATTGGGAAAAACGCGCGCGATCTTCACCGGCACCATCATCATGGCGGTGGACATCCTCTTCTTGCCGTTCTCTACCATTGTCGCCCGGTTCTTAGAACCCGATGGTTGGAATACGAATCCTCTTCTGCTTATATTTGTGGCGCTTGTCATGTTCACCGCCGGCTTTGCCATCGACCTCATCAACGTGCCGGCGCAAACAGCTGTCCAGGAACTTACTCCCGATTGGATCAAGGGCCGCGTTCTAGCCTTGCAGTTGATGTTTTACAATGCCTGTTCAATCCCTGTGATCCTGTTTATCGGAGCGATCGCCGACCTGTTTGGACTCGCCAAAGTGATTTATCTTATAAGCGCGTTAATCGCCGGTTTCGGACTCTGGGGCCGGTACTACGAACATAAACCGCGTTATTCCAGAAAAGAAGATGAGATGATAGAGGCGCCAGGGGAGCAGCGCGAACCTGACAAGATTCAACTGTAGGGACAGCGCGTGGTGCCTGTCCTGCAACCCTGGTGCGGACAGGCTCCAGGCGCTGTCCCTACAGTGAGAGAAGAGAGATGGATCCAGCTTCAGCAGCGCAGTTGAAAATATATGAGCCATGGTTCATCATTGCCGGCGTCTTCGTTTGCTTTACTTTGTTGCGCTTCACCCGCAAAGCTTTGCGACGGCGTATTGATGAAATAGGCTACCGGCTGCGTGGCGAGCGGGGCCTGCTGTTCTGGTTCTGGTTGAACGCGCCAGGGGTCATCGTTCACGAACTGAGTCACGCGCTTGTCGTTTTGCTTTTCCGCCCCTTTGGTTTTCGCATCACCAGCATTTCGTTCTTTCACATTCAACCGCAGCAACAAAGAGGGCCTGGTGGTCGCGTAGTCAAAAGTGGCAGGCGGCAATCGCTGCAACTGGGCGAAGTACAATATATGCGACCCTCCGGGCGCTTCATGAGCTATGTCGGCGATGGCATGAGCGCGATTGCGCCCCTGTTTGGCGGCATCGGAATGCTGCTCCTACTCTACTGGGTGGCGACGGGCTATAGCCTCTGGGACCTGAGTATCCAGCACTTCCAATTACTTCGCCCCGGCTGGCCCTGGTGGACGCTCATCTTCGCCCCTTATCTCATCCTGACCGTCACGTCTGAATTCTGGCCCAGCCACCAGGATTGGCGAGGAGCGCGCTGGTTCCTGCTTGGCCTGGCCAGCCTGCTGCTTGCGCTGGTGGCGTTTCTCTATCTCTTGAGGTATCTTGTCTTTAACAATGCACTTCTCCAGCAGGTCTCGGCAATAGCGCTGCATATTGACCTGGCGCTGGGCGTGCTGCTCGTGTTAGACTTGCTTTTCCTGTTGATTGCTGAATTACTGGTACAATTAGTGCGTCGATGATCTAAGCATGCCCAGAATACCACTCATCATTATTTCGGGACCGCCCGGCACCGGTAAAACAACGCTGGGGAAACGCCTGGCGAAAGAACTGAATCTTCCATTCATCCACAAAGATGGCATTAAGGAACTCCTCTTCGACAAGCTCGGCTGGAGCGATCGCGCATGGTCCAAGAAATTAGGGACGGCTACCTATACCCTGCTCTTCTATTTTCTCGAGACGCAGCTAAGCGCCGGTCGCTCATGCATTGTAGAGAGCAACTTCCACGCCGACTTTGACACGGAAGGATTTCTGGTTCTGAAGGCGAAGTACGGTTTTGAACCCCTGCAAATACACTGTGTAGCCGATGGCGAAGTACTTTTCCAGCGCTTCAAAGACCGGGCCGCCTCAAGCGAGCGCCATCCCGGGCACGTCGAAACTTCCAATCTCGAAGAGTTCAAACCAGCGCTCTTGCGCGGCAGGGACGAGGTGATGAACATCGGCGGTACGGTGATCGAGCTTGATACAACGGATTTCGCGAAAGTGGATTATGAGGGGCTGGTGAAGAGGGTTCGGTTGCAAATTATGGGTTTGTGACTTTAAACAGCAATGCTTTTGTTGACAACTTACTTAAGTTGTTATATAACTTATATAAGATTTTCTTACGTAAAGGAGGTAGCTCGTGAAGGAGCAGACATTATCCATTTCGGAGGCTCAAAAAGAGCTTACACGTATACCGGATCGGTTTGAAGAAGAATTAGAAGCTGTGACGGTAACTCGCTATGGCAAGCCTGTCATGGCAATTCTCCCATTCAAAACCTACAAGTCCTTACTTGAAACAATTGATTCGTTGATTGAGACCCTCGAGATCTTGCAGGACGAAGAACTAATGGCGGCATTTCGCGAGAGTGTCAAGGCTCTGCAAAAGGGAGAGACCGTGGATTGGGAAGATGCTAAGCGGGAGCTAGGATTATCGTGAAATGGCGCATTAAATTGACGCAACCTGCTCTCAGGCAACTAGAAGCGATCAAAGATATACATGTGAAAGGAAGCCTTGGTAGACGCATAGACGCATTAGAAAATGATCCCGAAAAGCAAGGCAAACCCTTGAAAGAAGAGCTTACAGGTTACCGAAGTATACGAGCGGTTGGTCAACGTTATCGAATCTTGTATAAGTTAGAAGCGGAGCAGGTTGTGGTATTGGTAGTAACTGTAGGCATACGCAAAGAAGGGGATAAGGCCGATGTATATGCGCTTGCAAAAAAACTTGAGCGGTTGGGGTTGCTTGACGAAATAGATTAATCAAGTATCAAAGCCTTCGAGCAAGGACTTAAAGTGTAGGTCCTTGCTTTTTTATGCTACAAATTATCCTTTTACTGAACGCATATATGTTATGCGTTCAGCCTTGAAATGAGACAAAAGTTAGGAGTATATATGCCTGATTACTGTTCAATTCGCATCTGGCAACTCAAACCCGGAAGTTCTGCCAGAGAACTGGAGGCGTTGGTGGCGTCGGGTCTGCTGGAGATGCAACGCTGGATACCGGGAGTGAAACATGTTTCGCTGGTACGCCTGGGAGATGCATTTGACGGGCGTTATATTTTAACCACGACGTTTACTAATCATGAAGCGTATACAAATTGGCGGCAGGTTGAGGAGGAAGGCCCGGATTATTGGGAGCGTTATGCTTCAGTCATGATGCATTGGGAGCAGATGGCCCGCCTGGTAGACGAATACCACGGAGAGCTGGCTGTGGATGTGACAATTGCGAGGCAAGAAATGTAAAACTAATCCTTTCTGGTAAATCACCCTGCTGTTCTGGTTATGGCACTAGCAGTGAACAAAACAAACTGGTATATTACTAGATATGAGAAAGGCTGACATTTGTGGCCTGATCCGTATTCCAAAGAAATGATGCGGACACAGCACGGTCAATTTTCGAGTGCCAGGGATGCTCATGAATCAGAACTATGGTGTGTTACGCGTCGTGCGTGTGATGTCAGCTCGCTCTTCTAGTGGAATGCCGGATGCCCAGAATACCCAGGCGAAACATCCCATGGGCTGGCTGCCGGAAGAGGGACTGGTCCATGTACTTACGCGCCGCACTACCTTTATCGGGCGTGCGTTACATAACGACGTGATCTTGATGGATCCGACTGTCTCGCGCGAGCATGCGAGGTTGATACTCGATCAATCTGGCTGGTATATTATCAATCTGACGGAACAAAACGTTGTACGTGTCAATGGGAGACCGGTTCCGGGAGGTAGTAGCCTGCGCGTGCACACGCAGGATATTATCGTCCTGGGCAATACGATGCTCCAGTTGATTGCCCCATCTATCTCTCAGCTTGCGATTTCCGGCACCGATATGGACTCCTACCTGGGTAGTAAGACGGATACCTTGCCCCGGGCGCAATTATCACATCCAGCGCCATCCGGTAGCATGACTCTCGAAAAGGAACGACCGCTCCTTACATCGTCAATGTCTTTGCAACAAGAGCAGGTAACCGCCTGGAAACAGGATTCCCCACCTTTCGAGGTGCGAGATCAAATCAGGAACCTTGACGAAAATTACGCCAGAGCCTTTACACCGCCCAAGCTCTCGACTGTGTCCGAACAATCTGATGCTCAGTCCGAACAACAGGTATGGGAAGATGACGAGGCCGTGAGCATACTGGGAGCCGGCATTACAATGCAGTTTGCCTTACCGCAGCGTATGGGCTTGCGGGCCCGCTGGCTGATCGCCGCCATCGGCCTGGCGATCCTCCTGATCAGCGCCATGATCACCATCATACTCAATAGTGTGATCGGTCTGTCGGCCCTCGAACAAAATGGTGTGGCAAGCATCATAGCAGCGCTCATCATACCTATCATACCCGCCATCGGTATCTTCTTGCTGGTCAACTTCATGGACCGTTACGAACGCGAGCCCTGGTTCCTGCGGCTGGCCGCGTTTTTATGGGGAGCCATTATCGCCATTCCCCCGGCCTTTTTCATTGAACAGAAGGTGGACCCTCTCCTGCAAAATCTCCTCAATCAGGTCAGCACGAGTGATGTATTACATACAGCCTTGCAGGAGTTGACCGTCGGCTTAACAGAGGAGACAATCAAAGGATTGGGCCTGCTGTTGCTCTTCATCATCCTGCGTGACGAATTCGACAACGTCACCGATGGTATCGTCTATGGGGCATTAATCGGTGCCGGCTTTGCCATGGTCGAAAACTTCAGCTATTTTGCCCTCAACTCGAAAAACTTTCTGGTATTTCTTATAGTCGGAAGGATTCTCCTTGGCTGGCTGGGGCATTCGACCTTTATTGCCTGTTTTGGTGCCGCGCTTGGCTATGTGCGCCATACAAGGGTGCGCTGGAAACAGATAGTGATCCCACTGTTGGGGTTTCTGGTGGCTGTAGGGCTGCACAGCTTCTTTGATTTTGTGGATTTTCAGGCCAGCGCTGCTATCCGCTCCGCGCCATATGACAGCACAGTTGTGACGTATGCGCTGGTCGCTATTATCGGCAATTACATCCCCCCGTTCCTGGCACAGTTGGGGCTACTCTACATCTTGATCAAGTCGCTAGCGCACGAGGCAGCGATCATCCGCGAGTTTCTGGCCTCTGAAGTGAGTGATGGCATAGTAACAGTAGGCGAATACGCGCTGCTCCAGAACTCTTTCAATCGCACAAAAGAGGAGCGCCACGTACTGAGGAAGTGCGGCATCCAGCAGTGGATGCGCGTGAAGGCGCTCTATCAGACCGAGATAGGGCTGGCTTTCCGCAAGTGGCACGTCCACATGGGCGATAAACCCAAGCTGGGCTATATCCAGCCGGAAGATGCCTATCGGCGCCGCATTCGCAACTTGAGGAATGAGATCCGGGCGGCAGGGTGTGTCTCACAGATGCCGCCCGGATAGAAGGACTAGCCCACAATCATCGGTGGATTGATACCAGGAGCAGGAGGGTCAGTTGTATAGTGCCAGCGCTGCATGCCATTGCTGTCTTGCAGGGCATAGACGCTACCATTGTCGAGACCATTCCAAAAGTGAGCTTGCCCCGATTTGATAGAGTCTCCAGAGGTGGGAGCTGAGGACGATGAGAAACGTTTTTACGTCACGTAACGTTTGTACTTTTATTATACCATAATGAGCGTATTACGTCAAACGTTTCTTTCCACAAGTTGCTTTCCCAATTGCTCATAGACAAGCGGACTCACGTATCCCAGT